>Ga0164310_10000009_pt1 | contig 101242 bp, 95 predicted proteins | sample GuaBasSedimGuay1_FD_121795 | JGI IMG/M metagenome (GOLD analysis project Ga0164310, IMG submission 121795) | Subseafloor sediment microbial communities from Guaymas Basin, Gulf of California, Mexico - Guay1, Core 4569-9, 0-3 cm | ecosystem: Environmental > Aquatic > Marine > Hydrothermal vents... | reverse complement strand
CTACCGGAAGGACATACTTGGCTGGAATAACTATGACGGCAACGTCGACATCTCCGGGAATGTCAGACACCGACCTGTAGGCCCTGTGCCCCAGGCTCTCACCAGCCTTGGGATTGACAGGATAGATGCGCACAGCAAATCCGCTGTCAATCAGGGTTCGCATCACGTCATTGCCCAGCTTGCCTTTCGTAGAAGAAGCGCCAATGACAGCAATCGATTTGGGATTGAAGAGCTTGTCAATGCCTTTCTGTCTGTCCACTTGCAGCACAACCTGATGGTGGTGGTCGGGCTGAGGGGCAATTGTGATTCGTTATAACTTATCGCTTGTAGCCAATAACACGCCGCCATCATTCACAGTAAACCCACTCCACCGAGTCAATCACTTCTCTTGTTTGCGCGTGAAACAGGTGGTGATTCTTACATCTGCGCTCCCGCATTCTGCACACGCAGGGACTGCTTGGAACTCATCACCAAGTGGACTGCCCTTCGGCGGAGGAAATATCGCTTCACCAACATGCCCACAGTTCTTGCATTTGACGAAATATCCTTTCATTTTCATAGACTAAGCTCTGAAGTGAATACATAAAAGGACACCACTCTAGGGCTCCGAGTTGTAGCTGTCAGCCAAGAAGGTCATCCGAGAGTACAACCCATCGGCAGAATGTGAAGCCCTTCAATTTATCATGTAGAACTCGGGGGCTCTTGTCTGATCGAAAATCATCAATGTCCGCTTGGAGTGCATCATGAGTAGACTTTATTGGGTGTTGTAACAAACAGGAACATGACAAAGGAAATAGGGAGACAGTACTGTGAACTCGCACAATGGAGGGCGGAGGGATATGGAGAACAAGATTGTTCTTCTTGCCTTGCTTCTTGAAGCTAGGCAGAGAGGTTTGACAGAGCTGACCAAGACCCAGATTCACAAGTTCATGTTCATTTCCGAACAACGGCTCTGGAAGAAGAGGATCCTTTCTACTGGAATGCAATTCATCAAGATGAAACAAGGGCCGTGGTCGCAGGATGCCGAGAATACTTTGAAGCAGCTTGAGGGAGCTGGCTTGGTCAAGGTTCATGCAGTTCGCACTAGTTCGGGGGATCATGCAATCTTGACTACGTTGACTCAGAATGGGCTGGAATTGGCAGATTCCTGTGTTAGTAAGATGACGACATCACCGGCATCAAAGATTGTTGAGTCCATTCGCGAAACAATCGAAAAGTACGGCGACGTGAGCTCTGAAGACCTTCAACAACAGTCACACAACATGAAGAATCTCGTCACTATGAAACGTATCCATGATATTCCGCTTCGTCAGTATGTTCTCCGGCCAAGAACACTTCGAGAGGCAAAAGAGGTATTTGTTCCAGATGAGGGCTGTCTAGAAACACTGGAGATACTAATAGACTCTGAAACAAGAAAGGGACTTGAAAGGGCTATCCAAGGGGCACGAGAACGATCCTTGACAGTCGTAGCATCACTTGATGAGTTGGAGGACTAGTGAGTGCCGAGGAGGATGGCCTTCACTAGAGACTTCTTGGACGGATATGAATCGATAAGGAATCAATCTGTCAGAGAGAGAATCAAGAGAGGAACAGAGGACATCGCCGAAAACCCTCTTCGCAACTCCATAGTACTTTCACGCCCTCTAGTCCCGATCAGAAGAAGGAGGTTTGGAAAATGGCGCGTCTTCTATCAACCGTGCGATGACTGCCGACTTCGGCGTGTTGAGCAAGAAGTGGCATGCATAGACTGTGAGTCTCATGACGATTCCACAGTTGTGTTCTTCTACCTCTCGATGAGGGACAAAGCATATGACCACAAGAAAAAGAGCAAATTGAAGAGACGAAAGAAGAAACCATAGAACGGGGCTGTCTTGACCGTAGAGATGTTCATGACTCTATGAAGACCAACAGATGTCTACTTCCGATTGACAGCCGAAGATAGAGTACATTCGGCCGGTCAATTGTGGAGAACTCGTGACAAACAAGGTATTACTCACAACCATATTGGTGTATGACCTAGAGATGTCAGGGTGATTACAAAGATGAAGTTGGTTACGCTTCACATCCCGGAGCAATACGTCGAAGGACTCGAGAGACTGGTTTCCAACAACCTCTATCCCAACAGATCAGAGGCCATCAGGATTGCCATTCGTGACCTTCTCAAGCGCGAACTCTGGGGCTAGGTCAAGAAATCAGGAAACATAGGCAGGACATACACGCTTCCCAGCGCACACATCCAAGATTCATTCAAAAGATGACGCCATGTCTGGCTACGCGGAGTGGAAGGTTTCGAACGGGTCATACAATGTAGTAGAAACCTTCATAATACTTCCTATTCATTAGTATTTGTGTATATATAATAATGGACAGGAGCCGACGCGGTGGACCTAGGCGAATCGATTCTCGGGCTGAACGGTCAGACACAAGAGAAACTTGTGAGGGGCTGCCCATGCTATAGAGAGTTTGGAGAATCGGTCTGCCTGAACGATGACGACGTGATGCCTGTCAGTGCGATATCAGTGGACACCTCATTCTTTGAGCACGTACGCTCACATCTCGATCTCGAGGAGATGAAGAGTGATAGTGAGGGGATGTGCTATCTGCTGATCTTCCTTGATCGCACAGACGGCTACTGCTACTGTGTGAGCCAGAACAGACCCCTGATGATAGATGGTAAACATGTGACTGTGTCGGACATTGATGGCGCACTCCAGTTTGTCACCAACACGGAGAAGAGCTCCGACGGCCTTCTGTGTTCTGAGTGTCTCTACAAGTATCTGCGAACCCTTGGAGAGGCATCAGAGGGCTATCTCACTGATTCTGAGAGGGAAACTATCATCGGTCAATACATCAAGGAGGTCGGCTACCGTATGGCCTCCGAACTGAGCGGTACGACAGTGGAGAACCCACTCCATGTCACCGAGAACCAGAAGAATCGCATCAGGGAGCGTATTCAAGAAGTGAGCAAGTCCCGCTCGCGTTGGGCATCAGTCCTGCTCAGACTGAAGAGGAGTGGGACCGATGGAGATGTCATCGACCTGATCGACAACTACAGGAGCCTTCATAGACTCGAAGCAGTGTTTCTCCACCAAGTCCTCCAGCTTGATGAAGACACAGAACATAACAACCCTTCAACGAATCTCAGGTTCATGCAGGGGACCTCACGGAAACTGCTGTCGCTGACCCAGGCCATCAGACGACAGACCGAGACTCTAGTCAACGAGCACAAGGTGGAAGGGGAGCTAAAGACCCTCCTCCTTCGTAGTGCCGAGAAACGGAGAGAGATGGAACCCAGATTCAGCAACCTGACATCAGTTCTGAGCGAGATTGGAGCACACACTACTTCACAATAACTGCTAAATGCCATCCGGTAGTAGTTTATCAACCAGACAGGTGAGTTGCTTTGCACCTTCTGAAGTAATGAGAGCGGAGAAACGTGCAGGAACAGAGTCGGTCAGAGATCAGAGTGGTCAGGGGATGTCCATGCTACAAAGTCTTTGGTGACGAGAAGCTCTGCGTCAACGATGACAAGGTCTTGGAGGTCGAGGCCATCGAACTCGACCCTTCGCTCTTCGCGCTCCATACAGACAGAGAGAGTATGTTGACGGAGAAGGCTGAGGAGAGCAATATCTGCTACGCATCGATCTACATCAACTACCCTGACAATAAGGTCTATTGTATCTCTCAGGGATGGCCACTGAGAATCCATGACAGAGATGTGCCAGGGAATGATCTCGAGAACGCACTCCAGTTTCTCTCGACCAAGGAACTCTCGACCAGCGCAGAGATCTGTTCCGAGTGTCTGTACAAGTTCATTCTGACTCTGGGAGACACCTTTGCTGACGACCTCTCCAAGAAGGAGCGCACTGACGAGGTCAAACGGTATGTCGACAAGTTCGCCCTCAAGATCGCTGTGAAGCACAGCCAAGTGGACGAGATGATGACCCCGATTGGAACGGAAGAGGACATCGAAGATGTGAGTGGCTCTGAGTACTTCGCCTTCTTGCAAAAGTACCTCATCCAGCTTCAGGACCAGATGGACTACTGGAAGGGTCTAGAGAACGACTTGGTAGCTGAAGATGTTGAGAAGTGGGTCATTGATGTGGTGGCCATGCGCGAGAGACTTGCCAGGCTTGAGTTCCAATTCTACAGCCAGACCATTCAACTGCGATATATCAACGACTTCAATCTCTTGATCAAGATGCTCCAGTACATTCTCAAGACCGCTGACGAGATTTTGGCCCTCAATGACAGAATCCACGATGAGATTCGAACCGAGAGGTTCGTCGAGTTGGCGGCGAAAGATGAGAGACTTCACAAGTTGAGCGGATATGCAGAGAAGAGCCGGACCGTGGAGCACAACTTCGGGAACATCCTGCAGATTCTCACAAGACTATGAAACACCACCGAATCTGTCAACGAACCATCGGAGGTTGGAACGTACTGCATCCTCTACCGCGACCTCAGGATTCCAGCCCAAGGACCTGAGAAGACTGATGTCCAGATCGGTCTGAATCACATCCCCAGCCCACCCTCGCTCAGACCCCGTGTACTCGATCTGAGCAGAAGGTACACCCAACTCCTCCACCACGATTTCGGCAATCCGAGAGACCCTGAGGAGTTCACCTGATGCCACATTGACCGGAGTGAAACCGGAAAGCCCTGCATTGGCAAGGACCATTGCGGCTCGCACGACGTCCTCGACAGCGATGTACGCCTTGGTCTGAGCTCCAGTCCCCAAAACCTCAAGGCGCGAGGGGTTTCTCTTGAGTTTGTTGTAGAAGTCGAAAAGGACACCATGGCGAGAGCGCGGCCCCACTACATTTGCCATTCTCATACTGGTGACAGAGAAACCGTACAAGTGACAATAGGAGGAAAGGTACATCTCTACTGCGGCCTTCGCAGCACCATAGTTTGAGATGGGACGAAAAGGGGTGGACTCGGGGGTGGGCATGATTGGGGACTCTCCGTACACTGTGCCCCCTGATGATGCGAAGACTATCTGTGTGACATCATGTTTGCGCATCGATTCGAGCACGACCAAGCTTCCATCCACATTGGTCTTGAAGTCCAAGTACGGCTGCTTGAGGCTGACCTGAACGTCGGGCTGAGCCGCGAAGTGGTAGACGATGCAACACCCACTGATGGCAGAGTCCACATCTTGCTCAGACACGATTGAACCGTTGACTAGGCTGAAGTTTGGATGTTCGGATGCCCTCTCCAGATTGTCGACACTGCCAGAGGAGAGGTCATCAAGCACAACGACCTCCATCTTGCTGAGAACAGAATCTACTATATGACTGGCGATAAAGCCTGCGCCCCCCGTGACAAGTGCTCTCTCCATCTCTGCTCCTTCCAAGAGATGACCGGACTGAGAGCATCATAAAGCTTCCTAACCTAAGGCTCCAGTGTCACTCAAGATGTACTCGATGAATCTTGCTGCTGTAGGCTCCGACTCAGAATTGTTCCAATCATCGACAAGACTGCTATACATCTCTTGTTCCCTCAGGACTGTCTCGGCCAGCTCAAGGAGATGGCTGGTAGAGACAACCGGTCCGGTCCCGATTCCAGGGCATATTTCTTGCTTCGCGCTGAAACCCCACAGTGGCTCTCCGTCATCATATCTGAACACGAATGGGAAGGACCTGCATACTCCGGGTCTGGCTGGATGGATCATGCATTGGTCATTCTCTAAGAACACGCAATCGCCATTCGCCATCTTCTTCAGAGCCAAGTACGCGAAACCTCGCTCTGTATTGATCTGAGGGACATCACGTAGGCCTGTGGGGGTCAGGACACCTCTCTCTAAGAAGTGGAAGTCAAGGGCTCTCAGTATCTCAGGGAATCCCAGACCCAGCGCGGCGGAGAGCCTGTGAACGTCTGCTCCGGTCAATGTGACCAAGAAACCCTCATGTCTGCAACAGGAGCCACATAGTTGACATTGGAAGCGAACAGGTCCTAGACCAGTCGGCACATCCCTCACCACGGTCTCCTAGTACATCGTGCTCAGGAAGTCAGCAAGGTGGGCCAGGCCTTCACGTATCTCTTCGATAGAAGTGGCGTATGAGAATCGGAGATGGCTGTCGTACTTCTCGCCGAAGACAGAGCCGGGTGTGGATGTCACACCTGCCTTCTTCAGGATTAGTTCTGCGAGGGTGGAGCTGCTCAGTCCAAAAGCTGCAAAGTCAGGAAACACGTAGAAGGCCCCTCTCGGTCTGACACAGCCAACGCCTTCGATGGCACAGAATGAAGATGTCACCTCGTCACGACGTCTATGGTACTCTGTGATCATCGACTCGATCGATGACTGATCACCTTCAAGAGCCTCCACACCGGCTACCTGCACAAAGGAGGCGGCACACGAGGTCGTGTTCTGCTGGATACGATTCATGTTCCCGATGGTCTCGTCGTTTCCAATGGCATACCCAAGACGCCATCCTGTCATGCTGTACGACTTGGAGAAGCCATTGATCACAAGTGTGTGTTCAAGGGTCGGATCCATCTCCAGCATGGAGGTCTGTTTGAATCCATCATACACAATCGACTCATAGATCTCATCAGAGAACACAACAAAGTCGTGGTCCTCTGATAGGTCGTGAATGAGGCGCATGTCGTCCTTCTCAAGCACACCTCCAGTGGGATTGTTCGGAGTGTTGATTATCATGGCAGTCACACTTCGTGACACGCAGTCCTTCAGCCGTTCCTCGATGAGGGAGTAATCTGCCCCCATGTTCACATCTACAGGCTTGGCCCCAACACTGCGAACCATGACGCGATAGGTCGGCCAAGCAGGGGCCAGAAGAAGAACATCATCACCACGGTCCAGTGTGGCAAGAAAGCCGCTGAACAATGCCATCTTAGCTCCAGGAGTCACGATGATGTTCTTGTTGGCATCAATCTCCATTCCTCTGCGACCATAGTAGCTCTGAATGGCCTCTCGCAATGGGATTATCCCGCGCGAAGACGTGTACTTGGTGAACCCGTCACGAAGCGCTTTTATTCCGGCATCAACGATGTTCTGAGGTGTGGGAAAGTCGGGCTGACCCACTTCAAAGTGATAGATTCTCTTTCCCTCGCCCTCGAGCCTCTTGGCTAGCTCAAACATCCTGAGCGTTCCGGAGGGGGGAATCTGTTCCATTGTGTGAGAGGTCCAATCCATACACAGCACGACCATTGGACAGTGTCAGCATAAAGCCGACAGTGGAGGAGCCGTGCTTGATTAGCTATTCATAAATCCTTTCTGTATTGGTCCTTTTTGAAAGTGGACCGAAAAGAGCTCAATCTGATGCCTCGTACCTCGAATCCGAATCCTGTCGAGGAGTGCCTCTCCGAGACCAATCTCGTATGCTCCCTTGATGTAGGAGACGTTGAGTGGATCAACCCCCAAGAGATGGGCACAGAAAGCGTCCACCGCCACGGGATCCCTTCCGACAATCACACCCCCGAAGTGCTTGTCAATTCCGTCTTCACGTGATCCCTGAACGACACTGGTGAGGTCAATCACTGTCAGGTCTGGAGGGAATCGTTCAAGAATGTCAAGAAGCACCGAGCTGATATCAGCATGATACACACTCTTGTCAACTTCAGGAAGCAGTCCGAACAGGTTCTTTATTCCTGCACCGACAATAGAAGTGGTGGGCTCGGGTTTCAGGGTGGCGACATTCACTAGAAAGTGGCGTGACTGCAATATCTCGGGGAAATCGTGCACACGGAAATGATGGCCCGGCATCTGCATAGATTTCGTGGGAGTACTTGATAGATTGAGAAGGCTGACTCGCTCACTCGCAAGCACATCGTATCCACATTCCTTGAAGGCCACATCAGCAGTTCTCACCGGATTGTCGCTCTCCACCACGAGCACTGGAGACACGTCTTGGAACATCCTCACGACCGCAGCCGTCATGGAGACTGATGTGTTCCCCACCAGACGGGGATTGTAGATGGAGGGCTTCACGATCACATGCTCTAACTCTGTGGGAAACTCGATGGGGTCGGACAGTTTGGATAGCGCAGTGGCCAGAGATTCTTCTGGAGTTCTCTTGACAGCCAATGCAACTTCAGAGGCAGTGTCCATGCATCCTTATTGATTATGGCAAGGCTTTAAGTGAAGCCTTGCAGCCTTAGGAAGCAAAATGAAGCTCACCGATGACTTGAGAGAACGATACTCCCGAATGCTTGCACTCAGAGACTTCAATGAAGATGATATGGAGAGCGTAATGGGAACAACTGTGGCTCAAGTGGGAGCTGGTGGCCTGGGGAGCCCCGCCCTCAGACTGATGACAGCGCTCGGGTTTGGAAAGATTCTCATTGTAGACAGAGACGTAGTGGAGCTCTCCAACATACAGAGACAGACAGTCTACAACAACGATGACATTGGTGAACCTAAAGCAGAAGCAGCTGCGCGTAACCTCAAGAGAATGAATCCTGTGGTGGAACTTGAACCGGTCTGCGCCTCGGTCACTGAGGAGAATAGCGAAGATCTCTTGGCCGGCGCGGACATTATCGTCGATGGACTGGACTCGTTTGAGGCCAGGAGGGCAGTGAACCGGGCCAGTCTCAAGTTGGGAATACCATACGTGTTTGCAGGTGCGGTGGAATACTATGCGAACCTGTCAACCTTCATCCCAGGTAAGACTGCATGTCTTCAGTGTGTCATGGGCAAGGCCGAGGACAACCCCGAGAACTCCTGTGCTCTCATAGGGGTCTCGCCGACACTTCTCTCAATTGTCGCATCCATCGAAGTGGAAGAGGCGCTTCGACTCGCCACTAGCAGAGAGCCTGCTCTTGCTAACAAGCTGATGACCATAGATATTCAGAGCCTGACCTTTGACACCTTTGACATTGGGAAGGATGAGCACTGTAGTGCATGCTCTCTAGAAGTCGAGGAGGAGCGCACACCAGAGAGTGAACCTCGAGTAACAACACTGTGCTCAAAGAGCTTCAGCATTGCGTTGCCCAGTGGGTCTCTAGACCTCGACGCCATTGAGCAAAGAGTGAGCAAGAAACACGCTGTTCGTCGAACCCCGAGGTCTCTCAGGATCAAGACGGAAGACTGGTCAATGACATTGATGAAGAGAGGGACTGCTGTCGTGGAAGGTGTGACGTCGCCGGAGCACGCACTTCATCTTTTCAAAGAGGTAACAGGTGTCTAGTTAGGCCCCAAAGAAGAGTCGCCTGGCGCGCCTTCTCCGCTCTTCTTCATCCTCATCGCTCTCGGGAGGAGGAGGCGGTGGCGGAGGTTCTGAAACCGACGTTTTTTCGTCATCCTCGTCGAGAGATGGCTCCTCTTCAGCAGTGATTCGCGCAATCTCTTCTTCGGGGATAGATGGCTCATCATACGGGTTCCAGATCTTCGGGGGTTCTGCAGCCAGAGAATCCGGAGCACCATCGCTCTCCTCAGACTCGGAAGGCTCTGTTTCTTCTTCAGATGGAGTCACGGCCTTCTCATAGTCGGACCATGTGAATGACGGCTTCTCCTCCTCACCGGTCTCGGCAGGCGATTCCTGATCCTCAGCCGGTTCTTCAACACGATCTTCCAGCTCCTCTGTGGGAGGTGCGGTTTCTTCCACGCCCATGGGAGAGGGTTCCACTAACTCGAAGTCTGATGTGAAGTCGCGGGGAGGCCCCTCAACATCAACAGGTCCGATATCTTCATTCTCAATACGCTCAACGCTGTCAAGAGTGAGTCCCTCATCTTCTTCAGGTTCTGATACTTCCTCAGGGGTGTCAAAGGGTGCTGCATCCTCAGGGGCAGGCTCGGAGAGGGCCTCGGTTCCAGCCTCTGCCAGATCTACGGGCTTTGACTCGAGATCAGAGCTAGCAACCTCAGAAGCCTCGTCTGCAGGAGTCATCTCTGTCTGAGTCTCCTCATCAGACCTGTCAAACTTGACTCCCAACTTCTCACTCAGACATGATTCACACCGCTTCGCCGCTGCGATAAGTCCGTCATGCACGAAATCCTCCAGTGATTTTGCTCGCTCAGGGTTTCGCAAAGACCACTTGAGAAAACTGTCCACCATTCGCAGGGCATCGCGCACGCCCATCCAATAGTCGTCTGACCGTGAGTTCTCTTCACTCATGACTGACACCAATCCCTAGGGCTGCCAGAACTGAGAAAAGGCTTGTGATTACGAGTGTCATACGTTCACTTGCGGCGCTTTCGCTTCTTCGACTCCTCAGACTTCATCTCAAGAATCTCAGCCACCATATCATCGAAGACATGTCGTATCTCGTTCTTCTTGAACTCGTCCAGTTGCCCTTCGATGATTACTACCCTTGTAGGAATATGGGTCCCAAGATTCTCTCTCACTTCGTTCCTATACACGGCCTCGATCTCGGGGTTAGCCTCTCTCAGGACTATCATGACCCCACTTGCTCCTCGATATGTCAGGGCAAGAAGAATGTCCAAGGCAGCGTGCCGGGGTGACATGAAGACCGCACGGACCTCCGATGAGTCGATGTCGACCTCAGTCGAGCCAATCCTGATTCCATCCACAGAAACAACCGGATCATCAAAAGTGGAGAGAAGCTCTCCCAGAAGTTTGTCCTCTGGTCCGACTACAGTGATCTTGAAGAGATATCGGGTTTTCTCGCTGTCGACATCAGAACTCATGATGTAACCCCAGGTATCTACAGTAGGGCAATCTTTGTTGTCCGAGCACATATGTGTTGTGTGTGGGGTTACGAACAGCCAGTTCACGCATAGATTATTAAGTCAAGAGAGAGCCGTCGTTCCGAAATAGACAATGACAACGCGAGTCGAAGTATTCAAGGCCCTAGAGCCGGTAATGGACCCCGAACACCCGATATCAATCACTGACCCACAGATGTCGATTGTCAAGGAAGAGTACATCGAGGTTTCCGATCACACTATTACTGTTAGATTCAAGCCAACAGTACCATACTGCCCCATGGGTGGCCTGATTGGTGTGTTGATCCGAAATAAGCTAGAAACCGACTTCCCGGACAGCACCATCAAGGTCTTGGTCCTACCGGGAACTCATCAGCTTGAGGCACAAGTCAATGACATGATCAACGATGATGCGAAGTACAATAATATCATCCAGCAGATGAGAGAGAGGAACATGCTCTGAGACTGGTGGCCAGACCTTGCCTCGCCCTATGCATCTCATACTCCTCGGATGCCTGATGATTACGGCAGGCTTGATTGTACTCCTGATGACGGGAGACACGGGGGTATTAGTGTTCCTTCCCTTCATCACCGTGACAGACATCGGCACTGTAAGCCTCCTCTTGGTCATCACTCTTGTCACATTTGCCTTCTTCCTGTGTCGGCCGTGGAATCACATTGAGGACACAGAAATGGATGGTACACCACAGCGTTTTCTTCGGGTCACTCAGTTTTGTCCGGAGTGTAGTAGTCCGATCCCAGAACAGGCAGAGTTCTGCCCATATTGTGGAGCAACAGTTCGGAGTACAGGACAGGACGACTTCTTCCGCTAGGGGGCCACGGCGTGTCGAGCAATCTGATCAGGCCAATAAGAGTACACGACGTGAAGGAAGTCATCGCAATCGAGGAGCAATCATTCCCAGAGCCTTGGGGGGCAGGTGTCTTCATGAGGCTGGCTCTGGGAGCAGGGCATCTGTTCCTCGATAGCAACGCCGAACTGGACTTTCACGTCTTGGAGAGGGAGGGGACAATCATCGGCTATGTTGCATGGGAGAGCAGTTTCGCAACTGGAAGAGGTCACATCCTAAACCTTGCCGTGAGAGAAGACCAACGACGCCGTGGACACGCGTCCCGACTACTAGAGTTCACACTTCAAAGGATGAGAGAGAAAAACATCAAGACGGTCTTCTTGGAGGCCCGTGAGAACAACATGGCAGCCCGTCGTCTATATGAGGCACACGGAATGACGGCATCAGATCGAATACGTGACTACTACGGCACGACTGACGCCATCATATACACCATGAATCTCTAGCTCTGAACTCTCCCTGCGATCAGCTCTGGGCCCAAGATATCGTGGTACAACTTGAGGTAGGATTCTTCCTCCGAAACTATGGCGATAGGACACTCCGCCTCAGTGGCGCCACCCACCAAAATCTCGGTCTCGTCCCTTATGGCCAAGAGGAGCGGAGAGCGTGTTCTCCATATCCGCCATCCGTCCAGTCCTTCGAGGGGCTCGGTGTCTTCCGTTTCTGGTAGAATCAGGATTCGCCGCTTTGCCTCCTTACCCCGTGAGAGCTTCTTGATGTCTAGACATGCAATGTCCGGAACAGAGATGACTATGGAGGTCTGCGCTCGCTGGACCATGTCAATCATGTGTGCGCAAGCCTCCTCCTCTCCAGAGAGATACCAAGTCCTCTTTGAGGGGGTCTTCAGTACGCAACGACTTGCCTCAGTCACCGAGTCCAAGACATCAATGGTGTCTTTGACTGTTGATGTGACATCGCCTAGAGACGAAGCGATGCGCTCTCGCAATGCTTCCATCTGTGTCTTCTGATCGGAGGACCAGCGTTTCATCTTCTTCTCAGAGGTCTCAGAGAATGTTGACAGTGTGTCGCTGCGAGATTGGCGAAGTAGTGTTGACTCCTCGCTGATCTTATTGCGAGCCTTGGTCACTGAATCTGTTATCTCAAGGTTCTTGACTGCAAAGGCAGAGCGGGCCTCCTCGATGAGACGACTTGACTCACCGCTCAACTCAGTCTTGAGTTCGAGGCCGATGGACTCCAGTTTCCGGAACGCGTGCTGGTTTGCCATTGCCACACTCTTCTCGACTTCAACGGCGATCTCGTCCTGCCTCTCGGTCACTGTTGCCGAAACGCGATCAATGAGACCCTTGATTTCCTCACTGGTTGCCTCTGCACTCCTCTGACAGTCGTTGAATGAAGTAGAGAGATCCGTCGCCACATCACCAAACTGCTTCGATGTAGTGTCGACAATCTCACTCTGAATCCTGTCGAGCTTTGTTCCAATCTGGGCTGGCAATGAGTTGAATCCTGTGTTTCCGCGGGTCAATGAAGCCGCACACTTGTCGGCAAAATCATTCAGACGCGCCCGCACAAGATTCTCTGAGTTCTGTGCAAGTGCAGTTGCCATTTCTTGGAGCTTCTCCATGTCCGAGTCGCCCCGCTCCGAGATGGCCGAGGCGGCCTCTTCAGCGGCCTTCTGGAGGCCTCGCTGCATCAGTGTCACTTCGTTCTTCAGTTTTGTTCCAAACTGATTGAGAGAGGTAGCGACATTTGAAACAGTAGAATCAACGAGCACTGATGCGGAGTCGAAGGCGTTAACTACCTCAGCACGGCGTGACTCCACCGCAGCAATCACCTCGCGCTTGGCTGCATTCCTATCCTCTACTCCACTGGTCTCTCTCTCGGACAGGTCAGCTCTGAACTGCTCGATCCTCTCAGAGAGGCGCTTCACACGTTTCGTAGCAAGACGGTTCATCTTCTTGCTCGTGTCAGCCAGGAAGCGTTGTTTCAAATCTCTCTGGGAGTCGACGAACCCGTTCGCCACAGCCTTGGCCGATGCAGAACTCTTCTGGAGTGTAGACTCGACAGCAAGTGTGGCGTTGTCCATCTTCTCCGCAATGTTGTCTCTGGCTCCGGCCACGGTATCCCTAAACTCCTGTGACACTTGTGAGAGGTTCTCAACGAACTGCTGAACGGTTCCGGACTCCATCTCGCCGAGTCGTTCCTCTATTCCACGCACTGCTGATTCGAGATCTCGTAGTGTGATAGCCATGCTCTCGGCTATCTCGTGCCTCTTGTCAAGTGCGAGCTCGTCGAGCATCCTCGTTCCAGAGGTCACAGTGGCTGCAACCTCTTGCATCTTCATGCCCAGTTCAGCGGAGTACTCCTGCTGAAGCTTTGCAGACTCCTCTTTCAGAGAGAGCATCTCCGACTTGAGCGAACTCTTGAACTCTGTGTGGGCAGAGGCGATGAGGTCTCGGGCCTCTACAGTCTGACTCGATACAAGCCCATTGAAGGTCGCCTCAAGACCCTGCGTCAGTGTGATGAACTGCTTTGTCATCTCTTGGAGCTGCGAATGGAATTCGTCCTTGATGTTCTGTGCGTGCTTGTCAATTCTCTCCACTTGTTCGACAATGGTCTTGTCAATCTCTCTTTGTATTCTGTCTGAATGAGAGGTGATGTTCGACACACTCTTGGCCATGCGCTTGTCCAGTCTGTCCCGAAGTGCTTGGTAGAGAGCTCTTGACTCCTTGACCTGCCTCTCCGTTGCCAGTGAGAAGTTCGAGATGATCTCATCGAGACGACTTCCGACACTTGCCTCGAACTCGTGTGACGCCTTCTTCACGGCTGCCAAGAGAGCCGCGTTCTTGGTCTGAGTCGACTTGATGATTGTACTGAAGGCAGATGTCAATCTACTGCTCATGGCCTCCGCAATCGTGTTTATCTCCTGAGACTCCGTGTCGAGTATGCGAGCGACGTCCCTAGCAGTACTCTTCAGAGTCTTGCTGATTTCGCCTACGCTAGCCTCAACCCACTCATCGAGTTCCGAGTGGAAACTGTTCGCCGCGGCCTCGCACGAGTCCTGATCCGCCTGATGCTGTTTCTGGAGGAGTTCAAGAACCATCGACCGTGTTTCGGTGAGAGTGTTCTCGCAGTTAGCACCAAGTTCGGTCGACAGATTGGCAATCTCTGCATACTCCTCACTGAGGGCTTGATTGACTTTCTCGATGTGAGAGGTCAACGAGTTCTTCATCATCTCGAGGTAGTTCGCGTCTGTCTGTGCGACTTGGTCAAGCTGAGAGGTCACGGACTGGGATGCGACATCCATGAACCCACCAACTTCCTCCTTCCAAGAGCCGACAAGATTGCCAATCTCACCGGCAATCTCCGTGGCTGCATTAATCTTCGCCCTCGCAAATTCGCTGTACTCATCTGAAACCTCTCGTGCTTGAGTGATGATTTCATCGAGTGATGCCTGCCCAGAGATGTATGATGCACTCAGGTCCCCATCGAGTTGTGTGATGAACTCTGTGAGCTCAGAAGAGATGTTGTTGAGTACTTCGAGACCCTCATCAGAAGCCGAGGACGCAAGAGAACTCAGAGATTGAATAATCTCATTGGCCAAAGACTGTAGAGCCTCTGAGGACCCTGTGAGCGCCGCATCGACTGCTTCACGCGCGGCCTTCACAAGTGCTTTCGACTTCTTCTCGAACTCCGTGGCGGACAGTAGTACAGTCTTTCGTTCAGTCTTCAACCAGCGGCCAAAAGAACGATTGATCTTGGTCAGGTCCTTCGATAGCGCCACCTGGCCTCGATCCAAGACCGTCTGAAGCTCCTCCAGTTTCGCACCAAGATGATTGTCCATGGATGAGTCCAAGGTCTCCAGAGAGCGCTCGATCTCTTCAGACATTACTGCCATGGCACCTGATGTCACCGACACCATGTGCTCAATCTGTGACTGGACTAGATTGAGTATTCTCTCCTCGTACGAGTCCAGAGACTTCCGTATCTTTTCAGCTGTTTCCACCTGCGTTCCGATTAGAGCCTCGACAGACTCCTCAGTCTCAACCACTCTTCTTTCGAGATGGCGCGAGGTGTCCTCCGCAATCCCCTCTACTATTCCAACAGAGTGGGAGAGGGATTCGCTCAGACCCAAGACAGGGGGCACAGCTTGGTAGACCGGCACGATGCCGTCAATCTCTCGGACCAGACCTTTCTTGACCAGTCTGGCTAGAGCCCTCTTTGTTGAGGTCAACTTTTCTCCTGTGAGGAGCGATACTCCTCCTGCAGTCACATTTCCGCCGAGATAGACAGGAATCATGACGCGCGCTTCAGCATCACTGAGACCCAGTTTCTCTCTCAGCACTGTTATTTCCTTTGTCATTACATCACTCATTTTTCGCATCCCACCTCTCGTGTGGACTTGTGAAGATGGCTGGCAGGCTAGCCCTTCATCTTCTCTATCTTCTCAAACAACTCTCGCAGATGACCACTCTCAAGAGTTGAATACTGACCCTTCGAGATCAACTCGATATGCAGTTTCTTCTTCCCGTCTTCCTCCGCAAGATACACTTCCTCAAACTCTCGTGCAACTTTGCTCTTTGCCAGAGAACGAACCTCTGCCGCTTCGATTCCAGCCACGTCAAAGACGAGGAGCCACCAGTTCGACGTGAGATCCCTGACTTCAACGGCGAGGTCATAGTATCTGGCGAAGAGATTCACATAGAGGTTGAACTCTTCCAGACCTGTGATGACATCGTGCACAGGGTTCAGAGTTGCAATGCCTCGAGAGAAATCAAACTTGAAGAGCAGACCATCACCCGAAACGAGCATGATGTCAGCAGCCTGAGACACTGATGACTTCTTCCATATCTTGCTGAACTTGGTTCGGAAGTGGCGAATGGAACTGACTTTCAGCGTCGACAGAAGGTCTTTGATTGGCAGACGACGATCCACATGTCCTAATCCTTTCCCTTCTAGAACGAACCTTCGAACCTGATTGAGGTACTGACTGTAGCAGAATCTTGGAAGATCATGGGGTTCAACACCAATCTCTATGAGAGCATTGAGGAAGTTTCGATTCTTGCATGCCGGGTTCGTAGCACATCGAAGACGATCTTCCTGACACTCTCTACACTTCTCTTCGTGAAGTTCGATGAGTTCTCGTGCGAGAGTCATGTCTGATGATTCGTCAAGGAGATGCATTCGTTGTGCCAGTTCGGTGTTGTGTTTCTTCAGTTCCATGGTAATCACCACAAATCGGCCGACCATCGACCCGTCTATCTTCGCCGCTTGATGACAGAGTCACCAAGTATCAAGTCTCGTTTGCGCAAATGTCGGTTCATCGAGATAAACCTATGCCACTCATACGTACCACTGGCCTGATGGTAGACGTAAGATTCTGTATGGGAACAAGTCGCACTAGGTTCCTTTGGCCATCTCTTTCAGCTTGGTGGTCCAGTTTCGCAGATCCTTGTTCAACAGGGCAATGTCATTCTCATTCAGTGTGGCCGTAGGCGGATAAGATTTGAGTTCGCGGGCCTTCTTTCCGAACTGGAATAGTACAGGTGTGGAACCCTCTATCATCTCAGTGAGTACGTCGCGTGCGTCCTCCAAGGCATTTGCCATGGCGGTCGCCTCAGTCTGGGGAGTGACCATCTCCATCAGAAACTCCATGGTAGAGTCGATTGTCGACGGCAGATTCTTGCCAGAAGGTTTCTTCTTCTCTTCATGGGCCTCCTTCTTTGGCTCCTTCTTCTCACCTCTAGGTGCAGAGGACTCTGATGTGGCCACTGCGGTCTCGATCTTGTCAGCGGCCTCCGTCACACGGTCTATGGCGGCATTGTACTTGCGTTCGATATCATCGAGCTGTCGAACGATGATGCCAACGATTTCCTTTGTTTCGGAGAACTGAGTGGACAGGTCCTCAATCTTTGCCTCAATCTCGGAAAAGCCGGCGATATAGCTCTGCAGATCATCTAGCTTCTTCTCAAGGACCTTTGCGTCGGTCATCATGATCAGTATCTCATCAATCTTCTTGATAATGACCTCAGTCTCCTTAGAGTCACGGACCTCTGTGACAACCTTGTGGACCTCCTCGACCTTCTTGGAAACTGCATCGACTGCCTTTGTGTCCTTGAACGACTTTGCCAGTTCATCGACTTTCTTACCGAGGTCTTGAGTCCCTTCAACATTAGAACTGATGTTGTTCAGGGAGTCCGCAAAATCCTTCATCTGAGAAACGGGTTCGATCTTGGTCTGAACTTCTTGCAGCTCAGCGCTCAGAGCATCAACCTTTTCCTTTATCTCGGCGACAGAGTCCAGCGCCTTCAGTTCCTTGTGAAGACTGCCAATCTCCTTCACTATCTCCTCGACTCTCTTCTTGATATCACCGAGTGCAGCACTATCTTCATCTGCCATTCAATCCCCTCAGGATGGCGTATTGGGCGATTGTATTGAAGAAGTAATCAACCTTTCGGGAACGTAATACACCGTCGGAGAGTTGGTTGCTGACTGCGGCTACGCATCCTTGTTTCGCACAACTTCGAGGCCAGCCTCTTCCAGAAGGGGCAATAGATGAGCCTTGTTCTCCGAGTTTGTTCCCTTCCAATCAAGAATGGCCGTCTTCACCGTGCATGAAGACCGCGTGATCATCTGTTTCACCAAGTCAAGTGTCAGAGTATTGATGGCATACTTTGGCGCCATGTGTCCAATGTTGTATCCCTTCTCAAGAACGAGCTTGTTGAACTTGCTGGCGTAATGAGTACCGCCAAAGCCAATCACGGCCTCACCCGTCAGTGGCACAGTCGTACTCTCCATGATCGCGGCTGCGACAGCACGCGCACCCTCCTCATGCCTCCAGTACTCCTCACTACTTCCAAGCTCGATGAAGACCAGAGGAGTTTCCATGGATGTCGGGCCATGATGAGTGACCTCAAGAGACACGTCAAACTCATCTAGATTCCTCTCATTCCGCTCTCGGTATAGAGTCTTCAGAGCCGCAGCAACGAGAGGTGGTGCAGAAACCGACAACTGGTGAGGGGCACCACCGAACGAGGCATCGGACCCCAGATTCCCCGTGCTGTGCACTAGCAATGCAGGTTTCTTGGATTCAGAGCGATGGCGCGAACAGAAGATAAACACCTCTGGGGAGAAAGTCTGTTCCAGATGACCACAATGAATCATGTCCTCTCGGGCCGTGATGATCTTGATCGAGTCACCGAGGGCGTAGATAGGCTCCCCCTCGAATTCCTCCGAAGTCTTCTCGAAACCGTATTCCTGAACGAGAATCCCCTTGATTGTTTGACTGGCTAGGTCTTTGGTGGACGTGACTAGAACCCTCATCTAGTGGACCTCTAGCTATTCGACAGTACAAAGATCAAGAAGAGGCTCAAGTGAAACCTCCACATGGACTGTAATCTTCTCGCCGAAAGCGTCAGCGATCTCAGACTCGATACGGGACGTGAATTCCTCGACCTTCGCTATTTGACGCGTGATGTCATCACGAATACGGAGCATGTCGTTCCTGTGGTACTCGAGATTCTTCTTGGCCTCATTGAGGGCGTCCTCAAGCTCTCTGTTCTTCCGGTACACATCGGAGCCCGCGTATCTGGTACGCTTCTCCTCAATATCCTTCGCTTGATGCTGAAGATCCAGGAGGCTTCCTCCCCGGATCTGATCAATCTCCTCCACTGCTCTGCGTGCAAGCCTATCCTTCAATGGGAGATTGCCACTCTCGATGGCCTTCTGGAGTCCGGACAATCCCTCGAGTAGATTCGGGTAACCATCTTCCTCTTCCACGATGGCAGAGTATGGATCCTCGAAATACTCAACCAGCGCCTTCTGACCTCTGGGAGCGATTCTGACACCTGTGTCATGCTGTAGGAGTTTCTTAACTTGCTTCTTCAACGGGTTCAGCTTCATCCTGAGCAGGCTTGAGATCTTCTCCGACTGCTCATCAAGACCGAGTAGTTCGGCAACATTGGAGGTTTCGGTGAACTCTGTGTATGCCTTCAGTGCAGCCTCGTATTCAGCCTCTGCAGTCTCAATCTTGAGCCGGACAGTTCGAATCTGGTCATCAAAGACCTCCTTCGAGAATGTCAGGTCATGAAGGGTTTCGATCCTCCCGCCAATCCGCTCAAGATCCTTGACCCAGCTGAACTTGTAGAGAAGCTTGCCGATATTGTTCATCTCCTTCATCAGGTCCTTCAGTGAAGAATCAAGCGACTTCACAAGAGCTTTGTACTTCTTATCCATCCTCTTTATCCATCGTCTACCGGCGGCCCATAACTCCTGAATGAACCTCTGAATCTCGGCCTGCATGGCCTCGGTACTCTCGTAAGTGATCTCCTTCTCGACGTAGAAGTCATGGACTATTTCTTTAACCTTGTTCGCGAATCTCAGAGTAGTTCCGTCTTCGCCGGTTTCAGAGTCTTCACCCTCAAACTCTTCAACAATCTCCTCAATGTCCTTGAGAGCGTGTTCCACCACCTTGTAGCTGCGCTCAGCCAGCTTGATGAAGTCCTTCGACTTCTTCCGCAGCTGTTTTCGGTACCACTTCTGTAACTGTTCCACTGTGAGATTCGTCATGGTGAAGACACACTCGGGCTCTTGACGAGTCACGACGGTCTACATATCAACTTTGTGAAGAATGAGATAATGAACCAATCAGGAGGTTTAAAACAAAGTTGCTGTGATTCTCATGAAGCATAGGTACAGGGATCGGTCATGTCTGAAACCCTAGCAACAGGAAACCGAAGCCCGAGGTTAGATCTCGACTACGCTGTGGAGTGTCTGTCCTGAGGGTCAGGTCGCCAGGGATTCTACATCAAGCGACTAAGCCTGGTCGATGCTACCGGCAATGAAAAGATGCTCCTCAAGAATCCAGCCGACTACAAGGGCGGCTTCTGGCAGTCCTACCTCTTCAGAGGTCAGGTCTACAGCGCCGGCTCAACAGAGAGCTCAACTATCGCTCTTGCCGGTCATGAGACTGAGGACGGCCAATTGAAGGTGGTATTGGAGCACTCGCCCTCACCCGATGAGGGACCTGCGACAAGATCGACAATAATGGCGTGGAGCTACAACAGCCCAACCCTGCTCTTGCGATACACAACGGATAATGTAAGCCAACATCCAGTCAAGGACATGAGAGTGTTTCTCCTCATGGACTTTGATATTGGAGGTTCGGCGAGCTACAAGGATGATGTTGGGACCTACGATTCCAACACCGACATCATCACTGCCTGCGACGACAGCCCGCTGTGTGTGGCAATGGCCTCACGACCGACATCTGACGGTCATGAGATTGCGGCTCCGATCAAGCTGAGGATTGATGCAGAAAACCGCGACCTGAAGTGCAACGAGAGGCTGGGACCGCAAGACATCGTCACTGCGCTGCAATGGAATCTGGGTGATATGGAGCCCGGCCAGAGTAGAACAGTCGATGTCGTCATAGCGCCGGGAGAGAACCTCGGAGAGGTGAAGGACCTCATAGACGAAGCGTGGGGTCTCTTCGACAAGAGAATGCAATGATCCCGTGACGTAAAGCGTAGCAGTGGCGGAGGAGCACAGGGCTGCACCCTTCTCTCTTGTCGAACACCTCACAGTGAGAGAAAAAGAAGAGGGGACCAAGGTCCCCCTGCTAGACTTGACTGTCGAAATACTCTGCGAGCATCCGCCCTTCGACAGTCAGATGTGCGGGTCTACCTTTACAATCAGAGTCACCACCAATCAGAAGACCCATCTTCCTGAGCGCACGAAGATTCCACTTCACCGTACTGTATGCAACTCCGCTCGTTCGAGATATGAGATCTGCAAGCGCCGTCATCGAAACCGTTCTATCTCTCAGTAGACCATGACTTGTGCAGAGTACAACCTTCTGTGTGGGACTGAGCCGGACCTCGGCCAGTCTGAAGAAAGACGCTGCAAGACTTGCAAAAGCAGTCCTAGAGACCTCACGGTCACTAGAGAACACGGTCACCTGCTCTAATTTGGCAGTCACCTTTCGTGTTCGAGACCCGATACTGATGGGCGGATGCTGATGATTCGATTCCCATTGAGTTTTTCACCTCTCTGTCTTATTGGGTCGTCAGCATCGAAAAGAGAGTATGCACTTAAGATTTGTCACTCAAGGTCGGGCATCTCAAGCCCCATCGATTTCAGCTTTGCAAACCCCTTGCTGAATAGACTCATGTGATGTCTGATGTCCTCTTCGGCCTCTGCCAGCGTCGTGAGGTGAGGGACTATCTCATCCATGCTACCGTCTTCATACTCTTCCTTCATCTCGTGCATCGAGTCACTCATGCCGAGTATCGAGTCCTCTATGACCTGTGCCAGATCAATCATTGACTGGACAGTCTCGATGGCATTGCTGTCAGGCATGTAGGGGAGAAAGTCCTCGAAGGAGACCTTGACCTGCCTGCACATGTCTACCCGACCGGGGATTATCTCTTCGTACATGGAGCGCATCCATCCGATGCGTTCCTTGTGGGTGAGGTCTCGCAGGCTCTCGAGTGAGAAGTAGCTGGTGTAGGGTCCGTACTCTGATGACTCGTAGTAGATCCAGTCTTCAAAGGCCTTGATGACTCGTCTCCAACCTTCATCTACTTCAGACATTGTCGCTCCCACGGACTAGTGATGGAACTAGTGTTATAAACTAACTAGTAATCGGTGACACCCATGCCCTCCTCCAGACTCAATGCCATCTTGACTGTCTTGAAGCAGAGTAAGGACTCTGGAATGATTCACGATATGACTGAAATTGATACACAGGTGATGGAGCAACTGGGTCTCTCACTGCATCCGGGGGCCCACATCGATAGAGATTGCAGAATCAAACTGGCCATGGAGGCTGTGAACAGCGGCGCAGAGATCTCCAAGGTCGTCAATCTACTTACTTGGAAGGACTTCGAGGGACTTGTGGCAGGAGTGTTGAGTGAGCACCAATACTCTTGCCTGGAGAGCTACAGAAGGCGAGGAACGAAGTTTCTGCACGGAATGGAGATTGACGTTGTTGGTGTCAGGGGAAGAACGATCCTATCGATAGACGCGAAGATGTGGGGTGTTCGCAATGGACAGACCGCTGCATTGAAGACTGCATCAAAGGAACAGAAGAGGCGAACCTCCGAGCTTGCGCAGGAGTTGGAGGCGCTCTCGAAGAGACTGGGCACGATGAGGGCAGGAGAGTATGCAGTCTATCCTCTTGTTGTGACATGGTTGGTTGAGGACGTCCAGCTCTTCGAGGGAGTGGCTGTCGTTCCCATCTTCAAACTGAACTCATTCATCTTGGAGTTTGATCAATACGAAGATATGCTGGCGCCTGCCATTGGCTATCTGTGAACTGTGTTCATTCCAGTGATAGGACATTGGTCACTGTGTTCATGAAGAGGGAACCAATCAGGTCATCATGTGCGTTCTCAATGTATCTCCGGACAGCGGGGTACGAGAGTAGATTGTGTCGGATGGCAGAAGCCAATGCAACAACGCGGTCTTCGGGGCTTGCCGGTTGGCTCTCTTCGAAAGCAGAAGCCTCATCATCAATCTGCTGGATGACTGATCTCAACAATCCACTTGTCACGTTGCTCGGTTCCAGAGACGCCTTTGCTGCACCACATGGGGGACCCTCAGTCTTGAAGGCACCATGACCAATGATCAGAATGTGGCGAGTACTTTCATCCAGCCGGAGCCAGCGTTCAAAAAACGCGTTGAGTAATGCCGACTCATCATCCTCACTGAAATACGGTGGGACAAACCCTCCAAGAGTCTGTATGGCCATGGGGAGCCCAGCAGGTGTGAGGGGCGGCTTCACTCGCGAGTCAGAGCATATGAGCACCAAGGTGTTCTCGTCAAGATGACTCGGTTTCTGAATCCGAGACAAGACCCAGTTCTCACCAGCATAATCCCGGCCCTTTCCATGAGGAGTTAGACGAGCCTCTCCACGGTCATAGTCAACACGAAGAGCAATGACCGGTAGGTCTCTCAGGTCAGGGTGCTTGGCGAGGTTCTCAATCGACTCCCTAATGATCTCAAGAGGCTCATCGAACTCAAAGGTCAGAATCACTCCGCGCTTCTCAGCAAAGCCATGGTTGTAGGACGCTGGCCCAGCGAAGAGTATTGGAGACTTCGTTGGTGGTGGAAGTGCCACTGAGGGGACTCGCGTAGCATGAAAGGCATCACCTATCTCCATGTCCAGAAGTTCCAAGTCCTGAGAACTTCGGTTGATGGGAGAAATCAGGAGAAATCGCGGACTCTGGCCTTGCGCAGCTGACTCCATGCGCTCAATCAATGAAGGGTCCTTCTTCCTCTTGTCGGCCACCTTCTCGGAGAGGTCAATCATTTCGTTGATCATCTACAGAGCACGTCCTGACGCAGATTCTACTCGAGTCGTGAAGGAACTCCTGATAATGATAGCGATGCACAAGGAACATCACAAGTAGATAGTCATTTTAGAGAAACCCTGTCCATGTGACTACATGTCTGGACTACGGTTTGGTGTCGTATACCATGAGAATGTCAATAACTGGGCTACCGCCAGTCTCATGAAGGCCATCGAGGCAAAGGGTCACCAAGCGAAGCCTTTCAGACTTCCTGACGTTGCCGCTCAGATTCCTGACAAGTTCATCCACCTCCAGGACGAGGACATCACAGACCTCGATGGAGTCTTGGTTCGGACCGTTGGATTTGGGACTGGCGATCAGATAACGTATCGAATCAGTCTACTCGAACACTTTGAAGACGCTGGAATCTATGTGATGAATCCCGCGTATTCATTCAGAAGAGCGAAGGACAAGTATGCGACACTGACCGCACTGAACAAGGCAGGAGTCAGAGTACCAAGAACGTACATCGGTGAGAACTTGGAGGCTGCCATTGACTTCGTCGATGAAGTGGGCGATGTTGTGATCAAGCCCCTGATCGGAGCGCGCGGCATGGGTGCGATTCGAGCTGAGCACAGGGAGCTCACCTACAGGGCAATGAAGTTCATCCATCAGCTCGGGCAGGTCCTCTACGTTCAGGAGATGATACAGAAACCGGACAGGGACATACGGGCCTTCGTCATCGGAGGAGAACTCATTGGAGCGATGTACCGTTACCTTCCAGAGGGCATAGAAGGAGAATGGAGAACGAATGTTCATGGAGGGGGAAGAGCGGAACTGGCAAGACTAGACAGCGAGTATGTAGAGTGTGCGATCAAAACTGCAGAGGTCCTGAAACTGGATTACACAGGAGTGGATATTCTGGAGTCGCCGGAAGGACCCTGTGTGATAGAGGCCAACGCTGCCCCGTCATGGAGCGCCCTCTCGCGAGTGACAGGGATAGATGTGGCCAGTCTGATAATCGACAGGTTGGTGAAGCAGGCCACAAAGTAGACTACTCGGGTCGTGCGGCCAATATCTCTTCGACTTCAGATGGTTCGAGAATTCTGAACATCTTGTCCTCAGTTGCGATCATGCCAATCTCCAGAACCTTGGCTCGCTCGGCGGGCTTCATCTCACCCTTATCCGTTGCTTTGAATATGCCGTCAAGAGCCAAGTCCTGTGCCTGCTTGAGCGTTATGGTCGGCTTGTACTTGTCGGCAAAGTACTCTCTAACGACATCTGCTTCTTTGCCAATGGCTGCAGCCTTCCAACCCCAGAAGGAGCCGGAGGGGTCAGTGGTGTATAGCTGCGGGCCGTGATCATCGACACCGCCCACCAACAGTGATACACCAAAAGGTCTTGCGCCACCGTACTGAGTGTGAAGCTGCTTGGTGTCGCAGATGTTGACAACAAGTGATTGGATTGATATCGGTTCGTCATAGCTGAGCCGGTTGACCTGTGCCTGGACTCTGGCTTGGTCAATCAGTTTCCTTGCGTCCGCATGAAGGCCCGCAATCGCAGTACCGACATGGTCATCGATGAGGAGCAGCTTGCGCAGAGAGTCAAGGTCAGCAAGCTTGTGTGGAGCTCTCTTCTCGCCAACTAGCACAACGCCATCAACCGCTTTCACGCCAACAGCAAGAGGCCCGTGGCGTACTGCCTCTGTGGCGTACTCCACCTGGTACAGTCGCCCCTCAGGGCTGAAAACTGTGATAGCTCGGTCATAACCCATACTCTGCTGAGGAAACATGATACAACGACCTCAAGAATATACCAGCAATCTGGCGTGGTCAAACAAACGTCAATCCTAGGGCGTTTATAAGATTGTCTGTGTGTTTGTTACCTTCTTTATACTGGGATTGACTCTCTACCTCCACTCAAGGCGGAGAGTAATCCCAGACGGTGCATTTGACGCGACGCGGTCCAACTCCTCTTTGGGAACCTGCGTGAACCCCTTCACCTGATCGGGACGGACTCCTGCTGACTCAATGTAGTTCTGAACGACATACTCTCCTCTGAAGCCTATGTCTGACAGGAATGATGCTATATCCTCTATGTGATTAGGAGTCATGAGACCACCGACATATGTTGTCCGAGGCCAGAAGAGCACACCTGAGTCCATGATCATGTCGATGCTCTCCCGAACATGAGACCATGGATTACTCCTCGTACGGACTACTCGTGTGTAGTCCTCTGGGATCGTCTTGATGTCAAACCACACTGAGTCAAGAAACGGAAGAGACCTCTCAAGAACAGAAGGCACCGAGCCCTGTGTGTTCAAGTTGATGTGCTTCTCCTTCTTAGCCTTTAGAAGCCTGAGAAGTTCCGGTAGGTCCTTCTGCAGAGTCGGTTCGCCACCGGTGATGCAGTAACCATCTGTGAGACCCGCACGGAGTTCTGTCTCCGCTGCCACCTCCGAAGGACTCATCTCTCGTCCTGCGTCTAGAGGGATGATCTCTGCATTCTGACAGTATGGGCAGTCGAAGTTGCATCCAGCTGTGAAGATGACAGTGACTGGAATCTTGGGTACGTCAACAAGACTGAGGTCAATGATAGATGATATGCGCATGTCCTGATCAGACCTTCGTGACCTCGGGTATGCAACCATGTAATAACTTCGCTCCTGCCATGATGTGTTTCGCCAGTTTCGCGCGCTTCTTCGAATGTTATTACTAGAATTCTTATTAAACACCTCAGCCTAACTATTCGTGGGGACCGAACAATGGCGAGTAGATGTATCTCTCGACAAGACATACTAAGAAGCACTCTGTTCCACATTCAAGTGAAGAATTGCCAGTACATTGACAACTTCCCTGAGGTGGTGGCCACGGTTCTCGACGGGGCAGTGACCAAGAACGGAATAAGAGAGTACAACGAGATCAAAAGAAAGCTGTACAGAATCAAGACCAACTTCTTCAAGATCAACTCCATAAAGAAGAGGGACTTCTTCAAGGGTCTGTATCAGCGCATCGAGAACAAGACTCGATAACGACGGCTATTTGGCCCTCTTGACCTTCAATAGTCGGACAACGAACGTGCAGCCGAAACTGGGTTTGCCTTTCACTCGATCGAGAACTTCAATGGACCCACCGTACTTGCGCACCATCTGGGACACCAGCCGCAGGCCTACACCTCCGGAGTGTTTCTTCCCAGAGAAAAGTGTCTTCTTGCGAGCATCACTCAGACCGGGCCCGTCATCAGAGATGGACAGCTCAAAGATGCCGCGTTTTGACTTGCCTTCGACCCACACCTCTTTCTTGTCCTTCGGGTTGTGTCTACAGGCATTCTCCAGCAGATTCCATACAAGTTCTCCGAGGAGCGCATCAGCCTTCACATAGGTCATCTTGTCCAGTCCCGAGGTGTGCACCTTTGCATCGTACACACGCTCAAGAATGAGCAACTTCTCCTTGAGGACGGAAGTGATCTCCATATTGGATATCGGAGCGTGCCGAATCTGTGATACTCGTTTCACCTTGGTGATGAGGCGATTGCACCTTCCGACTGCATCGATGATGTCCTTTCGCGCCTCGGTCACATAGACAGGGGGCACTTCCTCCTCGAGTAGACCGCTGCTTGTCATTATGACTTGTAGCTGGTTGGCGATGTCATGAGAGAGTAGGTCGAGGTAGAACTGAATTGTCTCCTCAGCGTTCTTCTGAGCCGATATCTCAGTGACGATTCCAAAGGTCCCCTCGAAGTTTCCATCACTGTCCTGTAGCGGCGTCGCTGACACTATGGTCGGAACCTCTTCACCGGTCTTGCTCTTCCAGGTGAGCTCGTACTTCTCAGAGATCCCCTGCTTTCTGTCCTCAATCTTCTGTTGAAGACCTTGCGTATCAAGGTCACTCACGAAGCTGATCCAGGGTTTGCCAACCAACTCATCCAGTGTGTAACCCAACATGCGCTGGAAGGCCTGATTGGCGTATGTCAGGTTTCCATCAACATCATCAATGGCGAGACCATCGTTCATCGTTTCAACAAGAATCTTGTAGCGTTGTTGTTGTTCTGCCAGAAGGGCCTTTCCGGCCTCTGCAGTGGTGATGTCAAGAACGTGAACCACAGTCTTGAGCGAACCATCAGGAGCCTTGACAAGAGACATGCGTCCCTCGACAACTACACTCTCTCCATCGGGGCGAGTAATCTCGAAAGGATAGGTCGAAGGAACCTCTTTGCCGGCCCGCCTCAATTCATAGCGTTCTGACATGATAGCAGCGAATTCATCGTTCAGGATTTCTCTGAAGTCGTGGTCAACAATATTCTCTCTAGATCCACCAAATAGCTCAATCGCGGCCTTGTTCACATACTCGATCTTGTGGTTATCACCGAGAACAGCGATGGCCGAGTATGAGTTGTCCAAGACGACCTGAAGCACACTGGCAGACATAGGATATCCGTTCACTGGCATGATATCTGCTGTTTCAGTCTTTTCTGTTCGGGACTTTCTATCCCTTGACAATCAATTCACGCTCCAAGGCCCATTAATTCCAGTCTATTGCAGATTAAATCACGTTGTATTATCAACGAAATTGGCCTGAAAACTATTTCTTCGGCTTCCAGAACTTGCTTCCATCCTTCTGTTTTCCGTAACCCAGCAAATCATCCATGCGCACGACCACACGATTCATCCAGGGCATATGCTGTACAACCCACACCACACTCCTGTGGAGCGCGCCATCCTTCTTATTGTAAGGACAGGAGCGGATACAGTTTGAACACTCGGACCCATTCTCGGTCCAGAAGCCGTAGCAGTGCTCAACATCAACATACCACTTCTTGATACCCGGATTGTTGGACCGAGTCGAACCAGTCCATGTCCTCTCTTTGCCATAGGGAATTGACTGTGAGGGGCAGTTGGTGGCGCACTTCTCACAGGTCTCACAGAATCGGATGACAGACTGGCAGAAGCCCATGTCAGGGCTATCGGCAATGAGAGGCATGTCTGTGAGGACCTTTGCTATGCGCACACGAGGACCATACTTCTTCGTGATAAGGAGACCGTGGCGCCCGTACTGACCGAGGCCGGCATCAATGGCCAGGGGAACACTAAGGGCCATGTCATTTCCACAGGCGATAGCGTCATAACCGAAACGCTGGATGAAAGAGGCCAGTTCCAGTTCGACAAATGCCATGGTCGAGTATCCAAGTCCTGTGGCTGCTGAACTCGTGAAAGCTGGCGATGTGGAGAGGGCATCATAGTCCATCTCAATCAACATGACCACGGCGTGAGTGATCGACTCAGGAATCTCATACTCCTCTCCGCGACGGTTCTTGGTGTACAGCCAGTTCCTGTCAAGCTCTGCGATGCCGACATCAGCCGCACCAAAGAACCTAGCGGCCTTCTTCACCATATCGGTGAGTTCGTGTGGGTCGGTTATCAAGCGTCTTCCAGACTCGGAGCCTGAGGAGTCAAGTCCTATGCCGGATCGCCTGATTGAATGGCGTGAGTCATAGAGCTTCCAGGCAGCGACGCTCAGTTCGTGCTCGAATCTGCCGTAACCGGGAAGGTCCTTGAATATCATAACCTCGGCTCCAGAGAACTCAGACTTCTGATAGAACTCAAAGTCGGAATCATACTGGACTCTGGCAAATATTGTGTCGGCCTCAGACATGCGTGTGAAGTATTGCGCCATCTCATACGGGCGTTCGGTCAGAGTCTCATGACCGGGTGGATGTGATCGTCGTGAACCCTCCTCACTTGAGGGCACTGACAGGGCGCCGAGGGGACAGGCCCGAAGGCACGCGAGACATTGAATACACGAGTCCGCATCGATCGTGACCCTACCGTCGCTCTCATTGAGAGTGATGCATAGAAGATCACCTCGGACACGCGTGCAGGCGTCAACGCACTCTATCTCGCACGATGTTCGGTCACAGACCTCAGATACACAGATTGCCATCGGTCGTCATCGGCCTCCACGATTCACCTGTCTTATACCAGTTACGTTTGCTGCGCTACCTTTGGCTTTATAGGACAGGCGGCACCACGAACGACCGGAGACCCTGAGCGATGTATCACTACTCCTCAGATCAGATCACTATCGAGATACCAACCAACTCCGAAACAGGTCCTGTCAGGATTGGGGGGGTTCCAGGGCTCGTACCCACAGTGATGGTCGGGTCCATCTACCACACAGGTGACAGACTCGTCTTGGATGCCAAGTCAGGGCGCATCGACAGGGACAAGACTGAGGCAACACTAGAGGCGGTCTCGGAAGTTTCAGCCAAATCCGGAATACCTAGTGTCCTAGATGTCGTGGCAGTGACTCCTGACGCCATGGCCACATATGTGAGGTATCTGTCAGATGTCACTGACATGCCACTCATGATTGACGGTTCCGGATCGCACGAGGTGAACCTTGCTGGGCTTCGGGCTGCCAGTGAGATTGGGATTATGGACAGGATTATCCTCAACTCGCTCGGCCCTGATGATAATGACGCAGTCTACAAGCAGCTGCGGGACATGGGCCTCAAGAACGCCTTACTGCTGGCATTCAATAGCGAGGCCATGGCATCATCTGAAAAGAGAGTGGAGCTGGCAAAGACCCTCATTGAGCGCGCGACGCAGTCGGGAATCGAGAACGTGATGGTGGACACTGGCGTGATTGACCTCCTCACACTGGGTCCTGCATGCAATGCCATCAGAAGAGTGAAGGATGAAACCGGAGTGCCTTCCGGATGTGGAGCACACAATGCAGTCAATACATGGGAAGGGCTTGTCGCAAAGTTTGGCAAGAGCGCGAAACGCCCGGCGCAAGTGGGTTCAAGCCTGATGCCCGTCACCATGGGTGCAGACTTCATCCTCTACGGCCCAGTGAAACACGCTCCAATAGTCTTCCCATCAGTTGCAATGGTGGATGTAGCTCTGTCAGGAGTATTCCTGGAGGAAAGGGTAAGACCGAAGAAACCTCATCCCAGATACTTGATTGGCTAGAGTGACGATCATGGCACCGGTCATCATATTCAAACCCTCTGGCACGAGGGTCTCGGTTGACGAAGAGACCACAGTCCTAGAGGCATCACGAGCGGTAGGGCTTCATCTCTCCGCCGAATGTGGCGGAAGAGGCAGTTGTGGAAAATGTGCTGTGATCATGACTCCCAGTCCAGAACCAAATGCAAGAGACCTTGAACACCTCTCCAGCACCCGGATAGAGAGAGGGCTGCGACTGGCCTGCCAGCATACTGTGGTCAGAAACACTCATGTGACCATACCCCGTTCAGAAGGAGCGGTCAAGATACTGGAACAAGGAAAGACCACGGGTGACTGGAGTATCGATGAAACCCAACTAGGGCAATACGGTGTGGCTGTCGATCTTGGCACCACAACGGTCGTGGCGTACCTCATGGACCTATCAACAGGAGTCCAGGTGGCACATGCCGCCACATTGAACCCACAGATTGCATTCGGTGAAGATGTACTATCGAGAGTACAATACGCCCTGACGGGAGAAGACAAGAATAGACTACTGCAGCAGAGAGTGGTGGAGAGCATTCAACAGATGACTGAGCAGATGTCTGCTGAGTCTGGAGTCGATCTCAAAGATGTCACGAGAATTGCTGTGGTGGGAAACACCGTCATGCAACATCTCTTCCTAGGGGCTGATGTTGAACCGTTGTCGAGAGCCCCCTTCGAACCGTCAGTCAGTGAGGGGGTCTGCATCAAGGGGAAAGAGATTGGACTTGACGGCCTGCCAGCTATCGATGTTCATGTTGCACCAAACATCGCCAGGTTCGTTGGAGGAGACACCCTTGGGTTCATTCTCTCACAACGATTGGACAGAGCGGATGACCTCGTTCTTGGAATCGACATAGGGACAAACGGTGAGATTGTCTTGTCAGATAGAGGCACGCTCTACTGTTGCTCGACCGCAGCAGGGCCGGCCCTCGAAGGCGCGACAATCACCAATGGCATGAGGGGTCAGAGTGGTGCCGTCGAACATGTGGAGATCCACACTGATGGTACACCGGAGATATCCGTCATCGGTGACGAACCACCCCGAGGCTTTTGCGGGTCAGCAATCGTGGACATCGTGGCAGAGATGAAGACATCAGGAATCATCGACAAGTCTGGGAGGATGGACTCATCAGCCCCAAGAATAGTCAAGAGGAACGATGGGCAGCTCGCATATGTCGTGGTGCAGAAGGGAGAACATGGCTCCGAGCGAGACCTGTTGTTCACTCAGAAAGATGTCAGGCAGATACAACTTGCCAAGGCTGCAATCCACACTGGTACGGTGATTCTGCTTCGAGAGAAGGGATACAGTTCTGAGGATATGGACAGACTACTGCTGGCCGGGGCGTTCGGGACTTACATCAGACCTGAGAGTGCGCTCGAAATCGGTCTGCTACCATCAGTACAGCTAGGGCGTATCGATGCAGTCGGAAATGCTGCCGGGGAGGGTGCAAAGATGCTGCTGCTGTCGGGGACAGCACGCTCTGAAGTATCTGCACTCGCAAGGAACACCCACTACGTCGATCTGGCCACGCACCCATCGTTTCAGGACACGCTCATGGCATCGATTGACTTCCCATAGATTGCTCTATGATGAGAGATATATTGACGACTGTAATGAAGAATACAACCTGAGGACCTGATTGAAATGAATCCACTGACTAAGGCCATGGCAGACCTTGAAGATGATGTAGTGATGGAGATTCTTCAAAGACAGTTGAAAGACAATAGGGATCCCTTTGCAATACTGCAGGATCTCAAGGACGGGATGGACATAGTGGGAGACCTGTTCTCCAAGGGAGAGTATTTCTTGGTCGAGCTAGTGATGTCGGCCGATATCTTCAAGCGGGCAATGCAGATTCTTGAGCCACTATTGCTAGAAGGTATGAAGGGTGAGTCCAAGGGGAAGGTGGTCATTGGCACGGTTCAGGGTGATGTTCATTATCTGGGCAAGTCTCTCGTTGTTGCCTTCCTAAAGTGCAACGGGTATGAGGTCTACGACCTGGGAGAGGATGTTGCTCCGGAGAAGTTCGTGGAGGAACTCAAGAGGACAGGAGCGCCAGTGCTTGCCTTGAGCGGACTGATAACGACGACTCACGATGTCATGAGATCCACAATTGACGCGCTGAAGGAGGGAGGGTTGCGGGACCGTGTCAGGGTGATAATCGGAGGAGGCGACATTGACGAAACCATCGTTGAATACACCGGTGCCGATGCCTTCGGAAAGGATGCAATGAGCGCTGTCGATCTGGTCGGTCAGTTCATCTAGATGACACACAAGGCGTAGGTCGAGATTACCTCTAGATACCGAGCTCGGTGAACACTAACTCCTTGACGCGTTCAACATTCGACCGTACTTCGGACCAGGTTTCCTCGTCATCTTCATACGGAGGCTTCTGCGGTGGAGGTGAATAAGGATGGCCTGTCAGAACGGACATCGCCACCGCCATTCCCCATAGGAACGAGTCGGGATGGTACCCTCCTCCTGCAAGGACCCCAATGCGCCCCTCACAGAATGTGTGGGCTCGATTGTGGAAGAATTCCGCAACATATCGGAGCATGTCTGTGGTAAGGTTGAGATGCGCAAGTCGGTCCCTGTAGTGGGCGTCAATGCCTGGCAGGAATATGATAAAGTCAGGCTGATAGAAATCGACAAGCGGAGGAACCAGTTCATCAAAGGCGTATCTGTAGACACCGTCACAAGAGTCCATAGGGAATGGCATATTGATATTGTAGCCAGTCCCATCTCCTGAACCGATGTCCTTGATGTAACCGTCGTGGGGAAACATCCATTCAGGGTCCTCATGAAAGGAGATCTGCATGACATCGGCATCGTTGTAGAAGTACTGCTGTGTGCCATTGCCGTGATGAACGTCAAAGTCAGCAATCAGTATCCTCTGGAAGCCGAGGTCTCTCAATCTGAAGACCGATGCTGCCACATCATTGAAGATGCAGAACCCTCCCCCTCTCTCATAGGTAGCATGATGAAACCCGCCGGTCGGGGAGATGAAGTGGTTCACTGTCCCGTTGACCACTGCCTCGACCCCTGTCACAGTGGCCCCGGAAGTAGTCCGAGCGTGTTCGAAGATTCCCTTGAAGCCAGGAGTGTCAATGTCGATGTTGCCCACTCCGGTCCCAGAGATCTCCTTGACCTTCCTCAGGTAATCTGAAGAATGCACCCGACCGAGGAGGTCCAGAGGCATCTGTTTCGGAACCATGATTTTGACAGACGGCATGTCGAGAAAACCTTGTTCCTCGAAGTAGTCACGAACGATTCGAAACCGACCGGGTTGGATGGGGTGCTTCGTGCCGAAGTCGAAGGTCTCCAGGGACTTGTTCCAGAGAAAACCGACAGAACATGATTCAGTGGGAGAACTCATTACTGGGTTTTTCTCCGCTCACACTTAAGTGGTTTCATACGAAGGAAAAGAAGGTGCTTGGACCGAATTGAAGATCCGATCTCTCGCAAGTGTGCCTGTTCCATCCGGCGTCTACTCTGTGTACGTCAGACAGAAGAAGGATGCAAGTACACAGGTCTTCTCCCTAGACTACGGCGACAGGCTCCGTATCTTTGATTCAAGGGGTACCCTCAGAAGCACAAGAAAGTGGAGCAGTAAGGTGCGCTGCATCGCGGTGGCCGACATCAAGGGAGAAGGGAAGGATGCGCTGGTCGGAGGAGTTGGGAAGAAGGTCCTCGTTGTGGATCACAGAGGACAGCCAATCTGGAAGATAGGTCTAGAGAGCAATGTTGTTGCATGTGATGCAAGGGATGTCGATGGGGATGGTGCGGCAGAAGTCGTGGTGGCTCTTCGAAACAGGCGAGTGGTACTCTGGAATGATGACAAGGACGCTCTGTTCAGCCGCAACATGAGAAACCCAGTCGCTGATGTCTGGCTGGAGGACATGACTAATGACACGGAGTTGGAGGTAGTCATTGCTGACAAGGCCGGACTGGTCACTGTACTGACCTCTGCAGGGTATCAACTGCAAGAAATCCAACTGGGAAACTCACTCACCACCTTTGCAGTGCTCTCGTTTGGAGAGAGAAAACTGTTCGTCACGGGAGATAGATCATCTACATTACGCCTGTGGGATCTCGATGGAAATGAGGTCACCAGGGTGGGAGTGGATGGTGCACCACGAGCTATTGCCACGGGCATTCCTGATGACGAGTCAGACATTGCATATCTTGTGGTGAGCACGAGAAACAAGAAACTCAGCTTCTGGGAAGTGGAGGGAACAGGACGAGTATCTAGAACAGAGAAGGTGATTCTCCAGCAACTCGGTTCCACGAAGACCATTCTCTATCGGCGCGCAATCAAATGCGGGAACTGTGGTGCACCGGTCTCACCGGAAGCGACCCGGTGCGAGTCGTGTGGTGCAGTGCTGGAGATGTTCGAGGAGTACGCAGCTGAGGAGTTCATCCAAGAGAGCATCGACTCAATCACATCGAAACACACACGAATAAAGCTGAACGAACTAGACAGAATCCTTCGCCGCACTCTGCCAAGACCTGCGGCCTACAACCTGAGGCGCAGCCTACAGGCCATGATACAGAGCGGAGCGATTGAAGGTTACTTGCAGGGAAACACATTCGTCAGAACAATGGCAAGCAAGACAAGGGGAATGAAACGGCCACGGACCAAACAGATAGACAATGTACCGAGAGTCCTTCTCGACCTGCTAGAGGGAACAAACTCTGTGGATATCAGACGACTTGAGAAGGAAACCGGAGTGGACGAGAGGATCCTGCGTAGGACCTTCATCATCTTGTTGGGCGATGGGTCTGTTGAAGGGACATTGGACGGCAATCTCTTCGTGATCGGGAATAAGGTTGACATTCATGATCTCGCGCTGAGAATGCGGGACGAACTAAGGAATTGGAGTACATGAGTAGAAGGATGATCATCAATCTAGGAATCGGAGGTAGTTGAGTGGACATATCAAAACGAATCGTAATCACTTTCGTGACTGTTGCCCTGATACCAATACTTGTGATATCAGGCCTCTCGGTAGTGACGATCTTCGACGTTTCGAACAATAATGCTCATGATGCAGCAGATGCACTGGAAGCGCAGGAACTCGCAAACCTTCAACGAGTGACCAACGACACTGCACTCTTCATCGAAGAGAGAATGCAACAGTACATCGATGGCGTCTTTATGATGGAGGCGTATGCTGAAGACCTCTTTAATGGAAGAATCAATGCAACGCCCCAATACTCGTACTTCTGGGATCCTGACGCGGAGTTCGCTCATAGTGGTCGGCAGATACCTGGAAGAGACCCTCTTGTCTATGATGACGCCTATGAATCGTGGGATATCTCCTTTGATGTGAGCTGCTACTACATGCCCCGGAACTACTATGACTCACCGGGAGATCCCTTCACGTGGAACAGTGATACTCAGTACTTCATCGAGACATCAAGCAACATGGACAACGTGTTCCGGGCGATTCACCAGATGAGTGACGACTTCATCTGGCTGTACATGGGCTTCAACACGACGATGTGCGACAGCCACCTCTTCAGAAACTACCCGTACGACAACCTGGAGTACTTCCTGGACTGGTACGATCCCGGTGACTATGACCATGTCCTAGAAGAATGGTATCAGAACGCGTTTACGACCACAGGAAACGACGTGGTCTTCACAAGCCCCTATGGTGACCCATCAACAGGGTTGGTCCTGTCAATGGGACGTCCCGCGGCATTTGACAACGGTTCAGTCTTTGGAGTCGTGTCCGCAGATGTGACCATGGACACCATTCTATCACAGGTCACAAACACGCAAGTCCTTGACAACGGCTATGTGTTTCTCCTTGCATCAGACGGGAGCGTCATAGCACACCCCGACATAGAGACTGGAGAAGAATCAATCCAACAGCTGGAATTCGGAAGCACTTCCTCCAGCGAGGCCACTCAGTTCACATCACTGTTGACCAACACGATTCTCGTGGACTCCAGCGGCCAAGTCGAGTACACAAAGAACGGCCAGAAGTGGTACCTCACCTTCACTGAAGTCAACAACACTGGTTTCGTCGTCGCATCGGTCGTGTCGGCCAACGAGGTCATTCTTCCGGCCAATAGTATGCTCAACACAGTGATGGGACAGACCCTCATTCTGACCATTGCACTGGGAGGTATCCTCGCCGGAGTTGCCGCCGTCGTCACAGTTGTCTCCTACAGACGCGGCAGGGCGGTCGTCCATCCGATCCAAGAGATGACTCAGTTGGTGCAGAAGATGACCAAACAGGACTTCACACGGGGAGTCACGACATCCGGCGCATTCTATGAAGAGGTGGGTACGACTGTGGACGCCCTCCTCAGCTTCCAAGAGGCGTGTAGGTTTGGGAATCGTGCATTCATCAGAGGGGACCTCAATCGAGCTCTGGCCAACTATCAGAACCTTCTGGAGATCAGTAGGAGGTTGGAGATTGAAGAGGGTGAACAGACCATGCTGATGAACATCGGAAACGTGTTTCGGCAGCGTGGTGACGCAGGAAATGCCATGGACTACTACCAGAAGGCTCTCGACATAGCCAAGAGAATGCTTGAGAGAGCAAAGGAGGATGGCATGGACGAGAGTGAGGCTCTGGTGCGAATTGCATCAGTCTACCACAATATGGCTCTCGTCGAGATGGACAGGGGCAACTCTGACAAGGCTCTCGCTCTACTTGAGGATGCCGCGGCCATTGACACGACCCTCCAGAGTCAGCACGGTCTGGCGAAGAGATATGATGCAATGGGCCTCGCAATGATGAAGGATAGTCGGTACAGTCAGGCACATTCCAAGTTTGATGAGGCAAAGAAGATTGCCGAGTCAGTCGGATATGAGAGAAGTCTTGCATACATCCACTATCATGAGGGGCAACTGTTTCAGGTTGAGGGCAAGTGGCGCAAGGCAAAGGGAGAGTATGAAACGGCCATCGAGTTCGGAAACAACACTGACGAACTCTGGTTGGTCGTCTATGCCATGCAGCGCCTTGCAGACGTTCATGATGAACTCAACTTGCCAAGCCACGAACTTCGAATCAAGGCAGAGAAGCTTAGACGCTCGATCAAGTTCAGGAAGAGCGTCATCTTCGTCATCGACTACTCTGGAAGCATGCAGGCACAGAACAGAATCAGGGCTGCTGTGGAAGGGGCAAAGGAGATTGTGCGGAGTCAGGTGAATCCACAGGACCAGGTCTCAATCATCGTCTTCAATGCCATATACAGGGAGGTTCTCCCTCTCACCTCCATGGGAGAGGACCCTGAGGACGACAGCAAGATCTTCAAGGCCTTGGACTCACTCAGATACCCCAACTATGCCACAGCCTTCTATGACGCCCTTGGAAAGGCCTTGGAGAGCCTTGACCAGATAGAATCAAGCGAGCATCGCTGGATCATCGCCCTGACAGACGGGCAGGACAATACCTCAGAAAAGTACTCCCTGGACTATCTCAAGGGTATATTCACTGAGAAGGACCGGATTAAGCGCAAGAAACCTCTGACCATTGAGGGATACATCAGGGACAACCACCTTGATGTAAACCTCATCATCATAGGAGTGGGCCAGGAGCTGCGCAATCCAGCAGACACGAAGAGACGCGTGATATCGAAGCAGACTGGTCGGCCCATCACGACCGAAGAGTTACTCATGTCCATCTGCGACAACATACCTCAGGGACAGTACCTCTCAGTGGTGGACAGCATCGATGTGAGGTCAGATATTGAGAGAGCATTCCAAGAGGTTGGAGTGATGATGGCTCAACTGGAAGTGGGAGGAACAACAACAGACTACTAGGAGGTGTCATGTGTGTCGAAATCAATCAAGACCAAGAAAAAGGGTAGTTTCAGAAGAAATGTCATCATGACCTTCCTGGTCATATCGCTGGTGTCCCTTGGTGCAACAGGCGCGATATCGTGGTCCTTCGTTCACCTCATGGGAGACTACACGACGACTCAGAGCTCATCCGCGCTTGAGGACCAGATTCAGGCCCATATGAGTCAGACCGCGGAGAAGACCGCTGCAGTCATCGAACAGAAGCTTGCCACGGCAGAGTCTCTGATCGATGCACTTGCCGAAGAGTTCGAGGCTCAGATGGACCCCGCATCCACGTTCCAACCGAGACCAGTCTACTATGACTACTTCTTTGAGAACGGAGGAGGACCGGTGCCCGGAGACCTGGTATATGACCCGAACTATGGACTGAACGTATCGTGGGAGTACAGCAGCTGGTACGTGCAGGGTTCCACGTCATCCAACTACGCGACCTTTGAGTCCACGAACTCTGAGCGTCTCGGCAGGGTCTCCAACATGGACTACATGTTCAGATCAGTGCATGACCAGCTCGGCTTCAGATGGCTGTACATCGCCTTCAGCGACAACGGTCTGTTCATCAACTATCCCGGAAGTGACCTAGGACTCACGGACCTAGAGCGAGCAACCGATCCCTACGACCCGACTGGTGAGGACTGGTACACCGAGATTGAGAGTGGCCATGGCCAGACTGTGTTTGTCAGTCCATACTATGACGAGTTTGAGGGTGTGCTCATGATCTCAATCGGCAAACTCGTGTATCAAGGATCTGTCCCTCTGGGCGTCATCTCAGGAGACATCACAATCGATGACATCCGGAACAAGATAATCAATGTGGGAATCCTCGATACGGGATACGCCATGCTTCTTGACCGTAGTGGGAATGTGGTGGCACATCCAGAGGTCGGAGATGAGCAGTACGCCCTTGGCCTTCCTGCCATCACACAGGTTGAGACCAATCCGGATGGCTCTTCAGCCCTGACCAGCGCTGAGGTGGACCAGATTCGCCTTGTGTCAGAAGGGGTCACAGGGACACTTCGCTACACCAGAAACGGCACCGAGAGAATCATGGTCTACACAACCGTTGGAAAGGGAAACTACATCTGTGCCATCTCCGTACCACTGTCCGAGGTTCTGGAGTCGATCCCGGTGCTTGAAGCAAGGATTGCTCTGGCAAACCAAGATGCCACGACTTTCATCATACTGGTGACGATAGGCGGAATCCTGCTGGCAGGAGTGGTTGCTGTGGCCATATCGAATACTATAACAAAGCCGCTTGAGTACTTGATGGACCTAGCAACGAGAAACGTCGCGGCAATGATCCGGGAAGAGAAACTCGACACTGAGGACCTTCAAGTGGACTCATCCTACATGTCCAAGGATGATGAGATCGGTGAACTGGCCCGAGCGTTTCAAGGGATGCTGGACACAATACGAGAAGACGAGTCCTAGCGGGCGAGTCAAATCGGAGTGAACATCGTGAGCGAGGAGAAGTGGTCGGTAGAACAGTCTAGACTCGTCTATGGTGTGGGAAGAAAGGACCTGCACTTTCTGGACATCACAGAAGAGGGAGAACTCTGCATCCGACTGAGAGACCAGACCATCACGTTCCGAGAGATCCTTGAGAGACTGGAGAAGAAGAATGGACACACCGCGGGGTACACTTCGTCTTTCACACTCAGGATTCCCCAGCTCATAGCCATGCAGATCAAGAAGATACGCTCCGCCTTCAAGAAGGCCATGAGAAACCTCGACTACACGGGTGAGTTCAGGGTGGTCTTTCCTGTCAAGGTGAATCAGAGAAGTGACTGCGTCATTCCCGTCGTCAAGTCAGACCGTGACTACGGAATGGAGGCAGGCACCAAGACCGAGCTGCTCCTCATCAAGTCGGTGCTTCAGGATGAGAGACAGAGGCAGATAGTCTGCAACGGTGCAAAGGACCCGGAGTATCTGGAACTCATTCTCAGATGCATTAACGAGGGTTACAACATGTCAGTGTCTGTCGAATCCCTGCACGAGGCCAAGATGATCATCGACATGTTCCCGGTTGAGAAGACTAATCTGGTTCTCAGAATCAAACCATACCTGAGTGTGGAGGGACACTGGTCGCACTCTACGGGGAGAGACTCGAAATTCGGACTGAGCATCCATGACCTCCATGATGTCTTGGACCTGCTGAACGAGAAGGGGTTCACCTCCACAGTCCGAACTATCCTTGCTCATGCAGGGTCTCAGATTGAGGACCTTGATGCATTCAAGAGGTTTGGCCGGTTCATGACAAACCTCTACGTGGAGCTGAGACAGAGAGGTCTCTCCGAGTTGCGTACTATCGACTTTGGCGGTGGACTCGCAATCGACTACCAGAGCTCGTTGCCTGACGACTTCGTATACCAGTATGCAAGAATGCTGATAGAGGGAGTGATTGCAGGACTTGAGGACCACAAACGAAGATACCCTCCTCCAGACATCATGATCGAGTCGGGAAGAGGGGTCACTGCACTGGCATCACTGGTTGTGGTGAAGGCTCTTGAGGTCAGGTCTGTCTTTCCTCCGTCAGATCGAGAGTGCTCCAACGATACGATACTCAGAGAAGAGGCCGTGTTCAAGGAACGGATTAACGGAGCAAAGACGCTTGATGACCTTGTTGACATATCCAATGAGTTCCACGAGAGGTTCAGTCAGGACCTGATTGGCCTCGACCCGATTCTTGAGAGGGAACGCGTCACGGGAAGACTGGAGAGGGCACTGAGAGCAAAGGCATCATCAATGGGACTCCGGTCATTCGATTCGGAGAAACTCGAGAGGAGTTTCTGGCACCCCGAACATGTCGTGATTGGTAACTTCAGTGTGTTCAACAGTATAGCAGATCATGTCCTTGTGAGCCAGCACTTCCCAGTCATCCCAATCCATGACCTGCACCTACGTCCAGAAACGACTGTACGACTCGTTGACATCACTTGCGACTCAGATGGTGAGATCTCACAGTTCTATCTGCAGGACTCCGAGAGACCCTTATTCACAAGGGACAACCGACCTGTGACCATGCCGGGAGGAAAGATGGGACACGGCATTCCAGTGGGCATCCTTGAGAGAGTGGTCGACGGATGCTTTGTGCTGGCCCTGACAGGAGCATATCAAGACGCCATCGAGATGGACCACAACCTGCTTGGAGACCTGCCAGATGTCGAACTCATCCTCCAAGACGACGACCAGTGGCACTTGAGGTGGGTGACGGGGGCAGAGTCCATTCGGCACCTGTTGGAGGATGTCGGCTATCAGAATCTCGGTAACGATGAAGACCCCTACATGAATGGAGCAGAATGACAGGGAGTACTCGCCGTGAACAGTGACACACCAAGATCTGAAAGGGTTGCCGCGGTCGCAGAATCACTTGCAGGTCAAGAGGTGCTTGTGGCCTTCAGCGGAGGCGTGGATAGCACGGTCCTGGCGTCGATAGCCAAGGATGCGGCGAGGCGGGCGGTGCTTCTCACAATCACAAGCCAAGTCGTTCCAGACATTGAACTCAAGAGGGCAAGGGCTGTCGCTGAGGAGCTGGGCATGGAGCACCACGTCTTAGGGTATGACTGGCTTGGCCAAGAGGAACTGGCAAGAAATCCCATAGAAAGGTGCTACCTCTGCAAGTCAAGAATGGCCCGGATGTGGAAAGACAAGGCACGTGAACTAGGACTCTCTCTCGTTGTAGAAGGGACCACTGCATCGGATGTCGAAGGCTATCGACCCGGGGCCAAGGCACTCCGAGAGGCAGGTGTGAAGTCCCCCTTTCTTGAGGCGGGAATGACAAAGGACGATATCAGGGCATATGCCAGAGAGCGAGGCTTGTCGGTCGCCGAAGTCCCGTCAATGGCCTGCCTTGCTACGCGATTCCCCTACGGCACAACGATCACAGAAGAGATGGTTCACAGAGTCCACAAGATGGAGACTGCCATCATGGACTCTTTCGGCGTAGAGCGTGTGCGAGCAAGATACGACAGAGGCTCAGTGAGAATCGAAGTCGGAAGAGATGAACTCACCAAGATGTTTGATTCTCAGAAGATTTCTGCACTCGTACACCTAGGAAACGAGCTGGAGCTCAAGAGAGTCACGCTGGATCTCGAAGGATATCGAACTGGTTCCATGGATGAGGACATCTGATGTGCTACTCTAGGAAGATGAGCTCGCTCTGAGGATGCGATAAGAACTCGCAGCCCGAGTCGGTGACGAGGATGTCTTCCTCAAGGCTGACTTGACCATAGTCAGCAGTGGTCACGTAGAGCTCAAGTGTGAACACGTTGCCCGCCTCAACTAGTCCCTTTGGTGATTCGCCATATCGCTCCCAGAGAGGACCGAGAAGGACACCGCCATCGTGAGCAAGCCTTCCGACCTGATGGCCGAGAGCGTGTTGATACTCCTCATAGCCACGTTCGGTGACGACATCTCTTGCGACCTGATCAACCTCGAAACCAGCACGGCCCGGCCTGATGAACTCAGACGCAGCAACAATCGCATCTCTCACTGCACTGAAAGCATCAGAGACCTCCTCTGGCACTTGGGACCTTGGTCCGAAGAAGAACATCCTTTGGATATCGGAGCAGTAGCCATTCCACTTCACTCCGAAGTCGAAGTGAAGAAGATGTCCAGCCTTTGTCCTGTTGTCAGTCGGACCTGAGTGCCCGAAGCTCTTGTTGGGGCCCGCATCGACGGCAGGATTGTGGTCATCGTTCCATGCGCTTGTGACACTATGCCGTCTCATCGCATCGTGAAACATGTCGTATATCTGGAGTTCTGTGAGACCCGGCTTCAGATGAGGAGCAATCTCGTCAAAGATGGTCTCTGTTATTGCCACAGCCTCCCTGATAGTGTCGATCTCACTCTTGGTCTTCCGACCTCGCAGGCGCTGGACCAACTGCTCTGCCGACACAAGATGGTCCAGATGTGGAGTGTCGTGAAGGTACTCCTGCAGAATCTTGTACATCCCAAGAGTCAGACCATCAGCAGAGACATCACTCGTGCTGTAGTTGATACCGATATTGCGCGGGCTGATCCGATCCAGTTCCCTTAGGAGAACGTCCTTGATGCCCTTCGCATAGGGAATCACATTATCAAAGAGTCCCTTGGCCCTGATGGCATCTGCATCCATATTCCCGACAATGGCAATCTTCTCACCAGACTTCGTGAATAGGAGAGCGGACTGCCATACCAGGTCTCCGCCCAGAATCAACTCGAGGACAGGGTCGGCCATCTGGGAGGTCTCGCGCACCCAGACAAGCCACGCATCAAGGTCGAGTTCCTTGAGGAGACCTGTAGCCTGTTGGCACTTCTCTGTCTCCACACTGTTCCCCATGGTCATCCCTCACTGTTTGCCGTGTGGACTGATGACAGCCTTGAGGGAGGCATGACTCTCTTGGGTTTCTAGAGCCTTCTGGGCCTCGTCCAGTGTGAATCGATGAGTGACAAGACTCTCGAAGGGGAATCGGTCGTAGTTCTGTGCGATGGTCTTCACGGCCTGATAGACATGAGTTGTCTCAGACCCCCACACAGTCCGGATGTCCAGGTGTTTGCGGTTCATCAGATGGGGGTTGATCTCAACTGTGCCGCTATCGGTATACTGTCCACATATCGTGTAGGCTCCACCTTCACGGACGAGTTCAATACCTTCTGGTATCGCGAGGGCGCTCCCAGTGGCCTCATAGACTATGTCTGGACCGTGACCTCCAGTGATGTCAAGCAACTCCTGCTTTCGCTCTTCCAGAGTCGTTTCCCTGATGTTCAACGTGTGAGTGGCTCCGAATTTCTTCGTCATCTCCAGACGGTTGGGAGCCTGGTCGATCATTGTGATCGTTGCGGCCCCGTTGATCTTGGCAAGCATGCCAATCATGAGACCCACGGGTCCTGCGCCCTGAACAACGACATTCTTGCCCCAGCCAAGAGGACTTCGATGAACCGTGTGAACTGCCGTAGGTAGAGCACATCCGACCGCCGCGGCCCCGTCGAAACTCACGTTGTCAGGTATCTTGATGATGTGAGTCCCAGGTAGTAGGTACATGTACTCCGAGTGGCCGCCTATCAGGTAGGGCCACTTTGTGGAGTCCATTGTGATTCCGTACACCTTGCGATTCGTGCACTTCGTCGGCGCCTTCGCTATGAGACAGTTCCAACATGCGTAGCACGTGTCATGCACATCGTGGAACGCCACTCGGTCACCGAGCGTCAACACGTTGCCGTCGAGGTCTCTAATCTCACGGTCTCCAATGGCTTCTATCCTTCCCACGGCTTCATGCCCCAGAATGAGTGGATACGGCACTCCGGCCAGCTTTCCGTGCCACAGATGCACGTCAGTCCCACACACACCACCATTCGCCACTTTCAGGAGTGCGGCCCCGGGTCTGAGTTCGGGAATCTCAAACTCCTTGATGACCAGTGGGGCATTGGGTTCGGGAACAACGGCTGCTCTACTAGTTCTCGGCATCTTCATCAACTCTGTGAGGGAGCGAATAAGACACTCCTCGATTTAAAGAGGGGGGACGAGGAGAAGATGTCATCATATCCAGTGGCACTGCGACATTGTTTGGAATCAGAGTCATCTCAGTCTGTCAACCAGGCATACACATCTTCCGCAGCTCGAATGTCTATATTGAGAAGCGGCTCAGGGTTGAGGGAATTGGTGTTGTATGTGACTTGATCAAGGAATGTCGACCTGTTCACCCATCCAGTATTCTGGTGGATTGTGAGAGGCGTTGACAGCACAGCCCGCCCATTCACGCCATCAACGAGGTTAACTGAGAGATAGACTGTGTCTGCCAAGGCCGTCTCGCCAACAGTGACATCCATCCCGCGCTCAGAGAATATCATGTCTTCTGTGAAGGTCAGGTCGAGTGAGGAGCCAGTCGCAGAGTAGTCCAGAGTCGCATTGGTCCCAATCATGTTATTCGTATACACAATGGTCGTTTCCATGTCCGAGCATGGCGAGGCAACAAGAATGTTGTAGGGGACTCCCGAACCTAGAACTACTTGAAGACACTTGATGCGAGCGACCCCTTCAAACAAGACTGACACTGCACCACTCTGATCTCGGTCGTCAGTAAGAGTTAGATGAAAGGCAGAGGATGGAAGAAGTGGCTCATACAGCCACACGTCTATCGCGTACAACAAGTCAGGATTGTCCACAAACGAGATGTCTAAGGTACAGTCCGTCACCCCGCTAAAGGACAGGCCGACTGGCGTCCTCTCCCCAACCAGATAGGCAGCCTCCAGATGGTACGTTGACGAACTCTGGGGAATAAGCATGACAGCGGCTGTCGCTCCCACAACGACAATGACAATAACGATCGCAACTGTCATTTCGTTCATTGTGCCCGGTGTCACCTCTGGCATGACCTCACTTGTCTCTTTGCTCCTGTGAGCACTTGACTGCATGATCATTCAGTAGTCGTAGAAACTCATCTGAGAGTGGAATGACCCGAGGCGAGGCATCAACTTATCCGCAGTTTTATAAGGGTGATAATTAACAATAGTGTATAACAAGACTGTGGGTGACCAGAAGTGCCAGAAGAACCAGCAGAAGTCATTGATTGCGTAGGACTCTACTGTCCGCAACCACTCTTTCAGACCAGAGAGGCTATGGATGCTCTGAAGCCAGGGGAGCTGCTAGAAGTCCTAGCTGACGATCCCGCGGCGGAAGAAGACATCAAGAGATTCGCCAAGAGGACTGGACACACACTGGTGAGCTTTCAGAGATTGGAGGATGGAGTACAACAATTCATCCTCAGGAAGAAGAGTGATTGATTATGAGTAGCATTCTATACGTTCAGACGAGTGACAATCCGGAACGCCAGTATTCGCCACTGGTCCTAGCCCAGAGCGCGAAGGCGATGGATATCGAGGCCAAGGTATACTACCTGGGTCAAGGACTGAGGGCACTTCAGCCGGATGCGGATATCAAGATTGGGGACTTCCCGAGTCTTCGAGAGATGATCAAGAAGACCATCGAGATGGGAATTCCCGTATATGTCTGTGAGGCTTCCAAGCAGATGCTCGGGTGGGACAATGTCGAACTGGACCCAGACCTCAAGATTGTCGGAGCAGCCACACTCAACGACCTGGTCCTTGAGGCGGACGCCACAATGTGGTTCTAACGAGAGATGAGCATGACGATGAAGCAGGTGTACCTTGACTACCAGAGTGCGAAGCCAGTAGACCCACGGGTCATGGAGGCCATGATGCCGCACTTCCACGAGAAGTTTGGCAATCCATCATCCCTGCATCAGGTGGGGGATGACGCCACTGACGCCCTTGAAGAGAGCAGGAAGGCAATTGCCAGATTCATCAACGCCGATGAGGACGAGATTGTGTTCACCTCTGGAGCGACAGAAGCAATCAACCTTGGCATTATCGGATACGCCCTACGGAACAAGAAGAAGGGCAACCACATCATCATCTCAGAGGTTGAACATATCTCCATTCACAACATCGCGAAACATCTTCAGAGACTTGGCTTCGAAGTGACGAAGGTTCCCGTCGACCAGTATGGTAAGGTCAGTCTCAGGAAGATTGAACCTAGAATCACGGACAAGACTATCCTCATCTCTGTCGGGTATGCAAGCAATGAGATTGGTACAATCCAACCCATTGCGGAGATAGGCAAGCTCGCACAAGAGAAGGGCATTGCATTCCACACTGACGCTGTCGCGGCACAGGGGTTGATTCCCCTTGACGTGAAGAGGGACGGGATTCATCTGATGTCCCTGTCATCCAATGACTTCTATGGTCCACGGGGAGTGGGCGTGCTCTACATGAGGAAGCGCTACCGCGTGAACCCGATCATCATTGGAGGTGGTCAGGAGAGAGGAATCAGGTCTGGTAGCGAGGACATCCCTGGAATCGTGGGGATGAAGGCAGCAGTGGAGATAATTGAGAGAGAACAGGAGAAGGAGGTTCGTCGATTCACCAAGTACAGGGACAGGATGATCAAACAGATTCTCGAAGAGGTCCCCGACAGCCATCTCAATGGACACCCCACTGATAGACTGGCCAGTAACGCTCACTTCCGCTTTGACGGTATCGAGGGTGAGTCAATCCTACTATCCTTCAAGGACAGGGGCATATCGGTTTCCACAGGTTCAGCTTGCTCCTCAAAGACCCTCGAGCCCTCCCATACACTGATCGCCACGGGTCTCCTGCACGAGGAGGCACACGGCTCTCTTCAATTCACGACGGGCAGATTCAACACAGATGAGGATATTGATATCGCCCTAGGGGCAGTCCCTGATGTTGTATCGAGACTGAGAGACCTCTCACCAATCTACAGGAGAAGATAGACATATGCCAACATTGGCAGGCACAGTTCATTTCTTAAGCGTTTGAGTGAGTGGTACACGTGGCCAAGTTCAGGCCAAGTCCGAAGGTTTATTAACTATAGTTCATAGTGATTAGCCATGAAATCGACAAAATACTCCGAGAAGGTCCTCGATCATTTTCGCAACCCGAGGAATGTAGGGACTCTCGAAGGCCCGGATGTTGTTGTAGGCAGGGTAGGCAATCCTGTATGTGGAGATCAGATGGAGTTGTACATCCGGATAGACGGTGACCGCATCACGGACGCGAAGTTCCGGACATTCGGATGTGGGTCAGCGATAGCTACAACAAGCATGACCACAGAGATGGTCAAGGGAATGACCCTCGAGGATGCCATGAAACTGACAAGAACCGACGTGGCTGAAGAACTCGATGGTCTACCACCCATCAAGATGCACTGTTCCAACCTGGCGGCTGACGCTCTACATGAAGCGATCAAGAACTATCGGAAGGGAATGGGGGAGATAGTGGAGGATGAAAAGGATGCTGAGACGGAGGGCCCCGAATGCGTCATAGGAAAGGATGATTTTGTCGGGAAGGGAGTATGGACGTCAGTGGACGACTATGGGGAGTTCAAAGATCTCCGAACGCTCATCGTACATTCGGGAGATGAATCGGTCGAGTTGGCCCTGACCCTGACTGATCATATCGAACGCGTCGTTCTTCTGACGCCAGACACTCGCATCATGACAACGCCCGAACTGGAGAAACAGTTGGACGAGTCGAGGGTGAAGGTCTTGGCCGAGTCACGACTGCTCGAGATTCGTGGAGAGTTCGAGGTTGAGAAAGTACTCATCCACAACATAGACGAGGACGACGATTACGAGCTCTTTGTTGATGCCGTCGTCATCTTGGAGTAATCATAACCTCTAAGTGCACACCTATTCTCAGTGCAGGCAGAATGAGGATTAGAAGAGCCAGTATGGAGGACAGGCCACTTCTTGAGAATATGTTCAAGACTGATATCTTGGACGACGACAAGGAGGCCGCCATCTTTGCAATGGATGTTCTGTCACACGGCGAGACCCTGCTTGCTCTTGATGGTGATGCCTTGTGTGGCACACTGACTTGGGCACAAAGGTGGGGCCATGAGGACGGTGTGGCGGAACTGATAGGCCTCGGCGTGACAGAACCGTATCGAAGGCAAGGAGTGGCCTCAAGACTCCTAGACGAGTTCCTTCAGCGGGCAAGAGATCTATTTGAGGAGGCGGGAGCGCGGCTCAGGGTAGTCTTCATTTTCATGGAACGTAACAATGAGCCTGCGCGCGGCTTCTACAAGTCTCACGGCTTTGTAGAGGAGGCCGTAGTCCCGGCACTGTATCCCCATGATGATGCGGTCGTATGGTGTCGCCATTTTGATTGACAATGACGAAACGTCCTCCGTGATTGGAACGATGGAGAGAGGATTGAGATGAACTCTGCAAGGAGGATCGGCACCCTCAGAGAATGGTCACTCCATGCAGACCTCAAGCGATTGTATCAGAAAGAGGGAGCCAGAGCTGAGGTCGATGTCGATGGATTCATTGTGGATGTTGTTCATGATGACATGCTGATAGAGATCCAGACACGAGGCTTTGCGTCCATCAAAGACAAGCTCATCAAGCTCATGAGGAACCACAATGTTCGCCTCGTGCACCCCATTGCTATAACCAAGACCATAGTGAGAGAATCGATCGACGGTTCAATAGTTCTGAGCCGTCGCAAGTCCCCAAAGAGGGGAGGCCCTCAGAACATCTTCGATGAGCTGGTGTCAATACCGACTCTGATTCATCACCAGAATTTCTCCATCGAAGTACTGCTCACTGAGGAAGAAGAAGTCAGACATCACGATGGCAAGGGAAGTTGGCGTCGTCGCGGATGGAGTATCGTGGACCGCAGGTTGATCAGCGTTCAGGGACGCCGACTCTACGGAAGTGCAGAGGATTTCCTTCATTTCATACCTGTGTCTGTAGAAGATCCCTTCACGAATGCAGACCTGATTGCCGCGACTGGGTACTCTAGAAGGGTGGTGCAGAGAATGACCTACTGTCTGAGGAAGATGGCAGTCCTTCGTGTAGTGGGAAAGAGAGGCAGAGCCAATCTGTACGAGAGAAAGATCACTTCTCCTCAGCGAGGACATCCTTGATGGTCTGTAGATAGTTCGATGACTGAGTCTCCCATCGGTGTGTCTTGGCGTCGAACATCATGAAAGGATGAATCTCCATGGATTGCTGGCGATGATGGATAGTCTGGAAGCAGAACCACTCTAGATAGGGCTGCATCCGGTCAACTCCGGTCAAGAATCCATCCCAGTCAGTGGCCTGGAGTCCTAGTCTTATTCCATACCTTGACTTGGACTCCATGATCATTGTGGTCGGGAACGGGAGTTCGTAGAGACTTGTGATGACCCCTTCGGCATTCTCGTCGAGCTCGAAGAACATAACGATGTCAACAGTGATGTCTTGAGTCCAGACTCCGGATTTGTAACCCTTGATTATGCCCTCCTTCTCCAGACGACGCACACGCTTGTTCACTTGGGCTTCAGACATGTTGGTCTCTTGAGCCAGTTTCTTCTGAGTGATCATTCCATTCTTGAGAAGGTAGAGAAGTATGTCCACATCCGATGCGTCAAAATCCACGAGAGAATGAGAGTCCTCCAACTTGGTCGTGGGTATCTTTCGTTCTCGGATGTTCCGCTCCACAGAGTCGGCCCACTCCTTCCAGTCCCAGTCCCATCCTTTACCCGGGACGTACTTCTCGTAGTTTGCGACGGTGACCTCATAGTCAGTGATGTCAAAGAGGAAGAAGTCGGTTATCAGCTCCTCTTTCTGAAACTCCTCTAGGAATCTCCTCGCGGTGAGGGGAGTGGCAAGAGAGTACAGACAATGCACATAGAAGCCGTTGTAGGTGCCGTAGGTCGGACTGAACCAGTACAGCGGCGTTATCGCCTCAAACATCTTTGGAAGAAGTCTTGCCCCACGCTGCGTCGCCTTCATGACGAGGATATTCTCACCCAGCCCCATCTTTCGTTCGTGAGTGATGACAGTACGCGAATAGAGAATCTTGTTCTTCCTCAACCTACTCAGACGATACCTCACCGTTCGGGCAGGAATCCCCAGAATCGAACCGAGTTCCTCAGTTGAGACCTTGGCGCCATACTTGTCCAAGGCTGAAACGATCTGCAGATCCTTCTCGTCCATGCGGCAGGGCTTCTTCGTAAGATAACCTTCGTGGCATGTGGGTTCCACGTCGGACCACAATTAAGGTTAGCTTCGTAGCAACGTGGACCGTTTCTTACGTTGGTGGCAACGCTTATTTGTATCGATTGAAAGATGTGGCATTGTAAGCTCTAGGGACGTAGGGCCTACAGGGCTTACTTCTGCGCTAGGTGGATATTGATGAGCAGTACGATTAGACTTACAAAGAGCACTCTTCTTGTTCTCGACAAGTTGGCAACGGAGGGGCCAATGTGCCCACATGAGATAGCAAAGAGTTCTGGCCTAGCGATGCGTACCGTGACCCTCGCTCTCAAGACCCTGCAGAAAGGAAGCCTCTGCAAGAAGACTCCCAACCTTGCAGACATGAGAAAGCCACTGTATCACGCAGACATAGAGAAGGTCAGAGAGATCCGGAGAAAGGCTGAGATATGGAAATCTATGGCCCACCAGCACATCAACAGGTAGGCAATCACCGGCCCTCGAAGAAGCAGCCTCTAAGAACCGCATGCATCACAGCCCCTCGGGTAACATCCATGTCAGGAAGTCCCGTGAGCAACTCATCACATATTCTGATGGCGGGGAGTCCAACCGGCGGTGGAGTTTCGCAGCCGTCACTGTGGCCGGACTCGATGTCAACCTTGCGAATGACACTAGGAGACAGACCGAAGTCAGAGATCACTGTCAGAAGAATCTCGAGTGCCGCGTCACACAGCAGGCACTTCGGACTGCTATAGAGGATGATGCAGCTGCACCTCCCACAGGGGGTTTCTTCCTTGTTCATTGTGACGTAAGCGGAGTCCATCTGCACAGTCATCGTAATCATGGAATACATGCTTGATTTGGTATATAACGAGTCTAGAGAAACAGCCCCCTCACAGAATGCTCTCATCCGGCATTTGGAGCCAGTCTGGACCGTTCTACCATTGATTGACGTGCGCCCCGCGCTGCTGAACATCCCATCCAAAGAGGAATCTGCCGGGACTGTTTCGTGAGTCTTAACAAATGGCCATATTACAGACGTATCATCGGAATCATACCAATGGACAGGCTGTTGTGGTTTCATTTGGCCTTCTCAAGAGCGAGTGTGCGCCATGCGAGGCACGTCCCGACTGTTTCGAGGGGATGCCACTTAGCAGCAATCTCCTCAACCTGGTTCGCCGTGGGCATCTTGTCCAGGCAGTACATCCGCATGACGCCCTTGCGAACACCGAGGTCTCCGGACGCCAGAACGTCAAGGCGACCGAGGGAGAAGATCAGGTACATCTGGGCGGTCCACACTCCGACCCCCTTGATGCTGACAAAGAGGCGGGTGATCTCCTCTGATGAGAGATTGGCCAAAGCCTCCATCTTGTTATACTTGGCCAGAGAACCGCCCCTATCAAAGGCCTCCGCGACGTTGTGGATATAGGATGCCTTCTGCCGAGAGAGCCCGACCGACCGAAGCTCCTCGACTGATTTTGAGAGGACTGCACGGGGAGTGAACTGCTCTAGGAGAGCCAGGAAGCGGTCAAGGATTGTCGTTGCCGCCTTTCCCGACAACTGTTGGTATGTGATGGACTTGACAAGCATCTGGAACGGTGGGGTGAATGATGGCTCCAGCTTCAGGTCGGCATTGTCAATCGCCTCGGCCAGCTCTGGAACCTGTTTCTTGAATCTGTTGAGGACCCGTCTTGTAAAGATGTTCGGCATTTCATGAGACGCTCTACGACATCCAATATGACTCTAACGAACTACGAAAGGATGGCATGCCGTTATCCCCCTGCTCTGAAGGCACTCATGCGGTCACGCATTATGGAGTCTGCTCTTTCTTCTTTGGAAAGAACATCCCCGTTCGCTCACGATACTCAATGTAAGGCTGGCCGTACCGGATAATCAGGTCATTCTCCTCCGCGACTGCGGCCCAGTAAAATAGCGGAAACGTGAAGAATGAGAATAAGAACAGGAATGGTGAGTTGAGGAACAGAGCTAGCACGAACCCGGTCCACACCTCGCCCAACATCTGCGGATGTCTGATGGTGTTGTAGATTCCTCCGTAGAGTGTGTGTTCCTTCTTTGGAGTTGCGGTTTCCTCACCGGCATCAGTCGTCCCCCGATACATCAGGTATCCACTTGGAATCAGGATCAAGACCGCGATTGCCACGGACATGTAGTATGGAATCGGAAAGCTCGTTGGGATGGGAACCGGCAGCGGATAGAAGTAGTAGACTACATATCCTGCCAACCCAAGAATCCCGAAGACTTCCGACATCTGACGATACTGTGCACACTTCGCATACGCCTGCTCTCCGATTTTCTGTTCGAGAGCTGCAGGGCCCACACTCTTCACGTACAGATACATGCTCATGAACAGCGCGAACACAAGAAGGCAGAAGAAGTTCAACCATTCAATCAAGAGGAACACTGTCGACAGGAATGCACTTCAGCGGTAATATCAGTTTTCACAAGCGCAAGAAGACTGACTCTACGAGTTCACTCCAAGAGTGGAGGAGGCAATACTTTAGAGCAGGATTGACCATACGACTGTCATGAAGCCTCTTGAAGACCTACTGCCAGTCGTATCTATGCTCATTGTTGTCGTGTCAATGACCTGTGTCAATGTCTGGATCATTGGAGAGCCACTCCGGTCAGTGTCCTCCATTCCGATACTTGTGGTCCTACTCCTGTGGTTGGTGGCCACGATGCGCACGAGGGAGGAATAATCATGTACGCTGAGATAGTCACTCTCACTGTCATTGCAGGATGGATCTTGTGCTTCATCCACAGCTGGAAACACCTCGGTCAGTGGCCCACGGTCTCATTCTTCACAGGTGGTTTCATCTTTGGAATCGTCAGAGAGAACATAGTGTCGCTGCTTCCGAGCCTCTACACGTATCCGGACCATCCGCTCTACATCGGTAGTGCACCACTCATGATGGGATTTGGATGGGCGGTCTCGTTCTACGCGTGCTGGATGGTGACAGAGAGGCTTCTGGAGGGATTCTTACCTTCTCGAACCAACGATAGGTGGCTTGTACCATTGATCACAGCAATACTGACAGGTCTCCTCTCCATCCCTGTCGAGGTGTCAGCAGGCGCGCCGCAGACGCTCTGGTGGGTATGGCCATCTGACGCCATCACAGTCTTCTATGAGATGCCAGCCTTGGTGCCCTTTGGCTGGGCGGGAGCAGCCTTCCTGTTCATCCTCTTCTTTCGGTGGATCAGTGGTCGAGACATGTCAGACCAGAAGAGATTCGCCCTGTTCCAGATTGCAGCGCTGGTCATCATAGTGATTCACCTGGTCTATGTTCTGGCAGTGAGAAACATAATCGTCTTGATTCTGGGATAGATGCTGCACTGTGTCAGTAGTCACGGGACTTACTGACGGACCAAGACCATTCCATGGACGTCCTGTCAATAGACACAGGCAGCAGAAACTCGTCCCTGAAACAGACATAGAGAGAATCGAGGCTGTCACGCCGGGAAGTGCCATGCCCAGTGGTTCACCCATCGGCACTCAGGCTTTGCCGAACACGACACCAGTGACTCTGAAGGACGCGTATGTGTGCGCCTGTGTGATGGTCTGCAACCGCTCCGTATCACAGAGTGTATCTGTGCCTATCGATGAATTCCTGCTTCTTGGCTGCATTCCACGAAGAGTTCACTCCTTGGATGTAACCAGTGATTCGTGAGAATATCTCTACGCCGATGCGACCGCAGCGGGGACAAGGAATCTTGTCTAGTTGGTCAACGGAGTTCAGCCTCATTGTACGCCAGTCGATGCCGGTCTGGTAGTTGCATGCATCGCAGTATAGGACGTCCTTTGTGAAAGCGAAATATGAGACGAGGGTTTCTTTGGCAATCTTCTTGGTCAAGGTCCACAGAGCGTCGGGATCGGGGTTCGCCTCGCCGAGGTAGACGTGAGTTAGCGCCCCTCCATCCATATAGGGATGGAACATGGCCTCACCCTTTATCCTCTCGGAGAGCGGGATAGGAGCAGCGACGTCTAGGGTGGTGCTGTTTGTGTAGTAGACACTGGGTGCATCACCCTTCAGGTACTTCCTGATTCCGGGATAGGCCTTGTAGTCCTTGGCGGCCAGGCGGCCGGCAGCGCTCTCAGCAGGAGTCCGCGTCACGCCGAAGTGGAAACCGGTCTCCTTCTGAAACTCTTTGGCCTTCTCCTTGAGATACTTGAGCACCTTTATCCCAAATCGCGTGCCCTCACGTTCATGCAGGTGATGGCCTGTCATGATCATGGCCATCTCTTCAAAGCCCACAGTGCCCAGCAAGAACTCCCTCTTGTTCATGTCGATGAGGGGCTCGCCATTAAGCTTGGGCTGTGTGTAGAAGGGAACGCTGCCACTTGCGATGAGGCGGTCCATGAGTTCCTTCTTCTTGAGGATGACCTCCTTACTGAGTTCGAGATACTCATCGACCTTGGCAAAGAACCTCTGTTCGTCTGCACGTCCAAGCCAGGCAGCCCGGCCGAAGTTTGGTGTGACCATCTGAGAGGCCCCGAAGACCATGTTGCCTGTCAGAAACTCCTCAAGCTCTTCATCACTGCTTGCAGTCCAGAGGTGGGAGCAGCAGCTACTACATCCGGCCTCGATGGAGGAGCGCCAGTTGAGATAGTTCTCGAAGTATGGAGAGCCGTGCTTGGCAGTGAGTTCTGCGACAAGACGCCATGAGTCATCAAACTCGGGTTTCATGAACTCTTTCCGGAGGACTATATTGGGCTTTGGAAAGCTGAAGCCCTTGCCCTTGACATCGCCCTCGATCATCACTTCCATGAAGGCGTTGAAGAACTTGTGCGCCTCATCCTCGTAGTCGCCGTAGGTCGCCTCGGTCACCCTACCGCCCGGAAGGACGGCGGGAACGTCACGCATAATCTTGGGAATACCGGGCGTGAGGTCAACACTGGAAAAGATCACCTGACCACCGCGGGCCACATACTGCTGCGTCAGTGTGAATATGAGCTGCTGGGCAGCCTGCTTTATCTTCTTGTAGGAAAGGCCTCGCATGAAGGGTGCAAGGAATGTGTTGAAGTAGAAATAGCCCTGTCCACCCGCAAATGAACTCTGTGCTGCGGCCAGCCAGATGGCCGAATGGTTCACGGCGACAGAGAGGTGCTGTGCAGGGCCTGCTGCGCTTGAGTGAATACCTCCAAGACCGTCGGGGGCAATGCCAAGCTTGAGCACCTGTCTGAGGTCCCAGGTGGCACAGTAGTCGCGGGTACTGAAGTACTCCCGGTCCTTGATGTAGATGTCACCCTTGAGGTGAGCATCAGCAAGGTGAGGAGGAATGGACAAGAAGGTGTGTTGCTCCATGACCTGGTCATGAACAAGCTTCGCGATGGTCTCGGGATTCCTCATGAGATTCGCATTGGAAGTGTAGTTTGTAGGAGAATTGATGAGTTGACCGAGATCGTACATCGGGATGCCGACACGAGTGTAGAGAATACGTTCCTTCTCAAAACCCATCTCGGCAAGAACACTGTTGCACATCTCACGAATCAATGGGCCTGAGAGGAACTTGATTCCAGAAGCCACTATCCGATCCATCACCTTGATGGCTATCATCTGGGCATCGGCACGGGGGAGCCGTGCCTCTTGAATGAGACTCTCGACAATCAGGTCTGCATTGAATGCATCCATGGTCCCTTTTGTGGACCTGACCTTGGGCATTTTCCGCTCCCGTGAGCGAAGGTTCTCGAGATTGTAGACGGAACTGCGTATGTCGGTCATGCGAAGTCTCGGACCTCCTTCTGAATCTCCTCCACTGTGGGAACATCACCCGAGTGTAGCATCTTCAATCTTCCACCATACTCGATCAGTATCGCAGGAGTGCTGGCGATGAAGATCTGGTTCTCCAAGAGCCTGAACTCGAGGTCACCATCAAGGTTCTGCAGGTCCACCGTCTGGATGTTGATGTCTGTACCGTCAAATGCCTCGTGCACCACTGCCTTTGCGGCTGGGCAGTTCACACAGCTCTCCTGTGTGAAAAGGTACAACTTCGGCGTACTAGCTTGTCCTCCCGGCGTCATCTCACTCATCACTCCGACCCGAAGGGGGTCGTGGATTATCATTGTCGCGGCCTCGAATAAAAGCCTTGCCCGAGGTGGAGATGGCTTGCAGCTCGCCTCTGGGGCAATTCTCAGGGGAAGGCGGTCTACTAAGCGGTTTCATACCTGAGCTGAGCGTTCGACCATTCAATCCCGTAAGAAATGCGAAGGAGTTTTCTAGAAAGATTTGCCATCTCGTCAGCCAATAGCGACACTTTCGAGTCATCTGCACTTCCGGAGGCATCGCACTTGTTTGGCGCGGATTAAACGTGTACTGATCTGGGTCGGAAAGGTGCAGGAAGAGAACGAAAAGATAGAATAGACGGACCTAGGAGAAAGAGTGTATGCCTACGTACTTGAAGGTCAGGAGTCCGGTCGAAGGTTGGAGGCGTGTCATCAACAAGATCATGGAACGGGGAATGCTGCTGGTGGGAGAGCGTGGCAGCAAGACTCGTTGGCTCCACAATGTTGTCATCCACATCGCGGACCCGTACTCCAACAGAGTTGATGTGAAGTACCCCTTCAGTGAGAGAGTGTTGAAGGAGAAGTACGCCACTCAACTGCTCAATCCCGACAGGATGGACTTTGACTACACATACGGTGAGCGACTCAACGCGTGGGGCCCCGAGGGCATCAACCAGATCGAGTACGTCATCAACAAGCTCCGCGCCACTCCGAACAGTCGAAGAGCGGTGGCGACCGCGTGGGACCCACGGAAGGACCCTCTTGTTGATGAGGTCCCCTGCCTCAATCACTTCGTCTTCATGGTAAGGGAGAACCATCTCGACCTCTCGGTCATGATTCGGTCCAACGACATGTACGGGGCCTGGCTTGCCAATGTCTACGCTCTGGGAGAACTACTGAGTCACGTCGCCCAGCGTGTAAATCTTCCTCCGGGAACCATAACGACCATGTCAGTCAATGCCCACATCTATGAGCATGATTGGGAGAAGGCACGGGAAGTATAGTGGACAGGAGTTTCGGGACATTCATATAGGGCGGTTTCAGATTCAGAATACAACCGGACTGCCCTCCGGGTCTTACTAGGTGTAACCAATGGACGATACGGACAAGCACCTCATTTCCCTTCTACAAGAAGGTGCGGTCAAGGATGGAAAGAAGAAGAGTAGGATGAGCCTCTCCGATATCGGTGAGAAACTTGGTATGTCCCATGTCGCAGTGAGTAAGCGCCTTGACAAACTGGTTCAGTCAGACACAGTGAGGATAACAGCCGGAGTGAACGCGCAGACACTTGATGTCAAGGTCCTGTTCATGGGTATTGAAACGGATAACCTAGAAGTTGTCGACCGTATCAAAGAGAAGTATAAGGACTGTCCCAGACTTCTCATGCTTGCTCCGGTCACAGGTAGGTACAACATCTTCGCAGTCATGATTGCGGAAGATACATGGAGCCTTGAATCGATTATTGGAACCTGTAGCATGAGAACCGAGGAGGGTGTGCGGAGGTCCGAGAGCTGGTTTGGAAACGCCCCGATAAAACCAGAGTTCTTGGAAATCAACCTTGCCCCGCATCACACCAAGGGAAGCATCACTCCCTGTGAGAGGGACTGCACTACGTGCAGGAGATACGTGGAGAACAAGTGTGTGGGCTGTCCACCTACGACCAGTTACAAAGGAACTCTGTGGGCATCACCCGTAGCGAAGAAATCAAGGCGGACGAAGAGCAAGAGTTAACTCTGCAAGTCTCATCCGTTCCTTCGTGAATCCAATGACTGACGTATTCATCCACCCACTGGCTGTTGTCGATGAGGGTGCTTCGATTGGCGATGGTACAAGAGTCTGGCACTTCGCTCACGTCCGAGGAACAGCCATCATAGGAAAGGGCTGCAACATTGGTAAGGACGTGTACATTGACGCCGATGTGGTGATTGGCAACAATGTCAAGATACAGAACGGGGTCTCTGTGTATCACGGTGTGACCATAGAAGACGACGTGTTCTGCGGCCCCCACATGACATTCACTAACGATCTATACCCGCGTGCTTTCGGTGAGGGATGGGAGGTTTCCAAGACCCTTGTCAAGAGAGGTGCATCAATCGGTGCTCACGCCACCATCATCTGCAATACGACCCTTGGAGAGTACTGTATGATTGGCAGTGGTGCCGTCGTCACCAGAGATGTACCTGCGCACGGTTTGGTCGTTGGCAATCCCGCACGATTGGTCGGCTTTGTATGCAAGTGTGGGCAGCCCCTCAAAGAGGAAGTATCAAGCATAGAGGACACAATCACATTCCGATGCTCTAAGTGCAATGGTGAAACTTCTATCCAGAAGAAGGACATCAAGAAGAGAACCAGGTAGTGTTTCCATTGTCTCATCTGTACAAGAAGTTCGTAAAGGAGAAGGTCTCAGACCTCGTAGACAGGACAGATGGGATAAGGAATGTCACTATCATCGCACACATCGATCATGGAAAGACAACACTCACGGACTCACTGATTGCAGAGTCTGGCCTCTTGTCAAAGGATGTGGCCGCCACAGCTCGACTTCTCGACTATGACCTTATCGAACAGGAGCGAGGCATAACGATCAAGGCCTCTGGGATATCACTCGTTCACTCCTTCTCCGATGCACAATACTTGGTGAACCTGATCGATACACCCGGCCATATAGACTTCTCAAGCCATGTCACCAGAGGCCTACGCCTGACTGATGGGGCCGTTGTGGTCATTGATGCCATCGAGGGTATAATGGTTCAAACTGAAACTGTCACCCGCCAGGCTATGCAAGAGCTGGTGCGGCCAGTCCTCTTTGTCAATAAGGTCGATCGACTGCTGAGGGAGCGTCGGTTGACCGGAAGGAAGACGGCCGAGGAGATCAATAAGGTCGTCAGAGAGTTCAATGCGATGCTGGGAAAGTACATCGATGACGACTTGCTTGAGAAGTGGGAGGTCTCGTTCCTCAAGAATTCGCTCTCGGTGGGTTCGGCGTTGGACAAGTGGGGACTGGACTATCGAACGCTCAAGGAGAAGACGGGGGGAAGTGACGAACCCTCAGACCTGGCGAATGCCTTTGTTGAGATTCTGGAAGAGATCGAAGGGGTATACTCCTCCGAGAAGCGGAAGACGCTTGCTTCGAGATACCCCGTGGCCAGAGTGGTGCTCGATTCAATCATTCAGGCCATACCCGGACCGAGAGAGGCACAGGCCTACAGGATTCCCCGATTCTGGAGAGGCGACACTACCAGTGAGGCAGGAAAGGCCTTGGCTCACTGTGACCCGAAGGGGCCATGTATCTGCCTCGTGGGAGACGTACAACCTGACAGACACGCATCAACAGTGGCAGCCGTTAGAGTCTTCTCTGGAACGCTTGTCCGAGCAAGACCACTTCGAAACGTCAGGACAGGCAAGGAGGAAAAGTCGCTTCAGATTGGAATATCGATGTCGAAGACCAGAGTGGACCTGCCCGAGGTCCCCGCAGGTAATCTTGCCTTCATCACTGGCTTCAAGGACATCGCAGTTGGTGATACCCTCGTTGAAAAAGGAACAGAAGGTGTCGCACCCATGAGGGGACTCCAGTACCCGACAGAACCAGTGGTCACATATACGATTGAGCCTGCAAGACTCTCGGAACTCGGGGCAATCCAGAAGCCAATCGAGGAATTTGTGGCCACAGATCCTGCGTTGGAGTTTGAGATGAGCGAAGAGACCGGCGAGATGTTGCTGTCAGGTGCTGGAGAACTCCACATCGAGATCACTGTCGAGAAGCTGGCAAGGCAGGGAATCAACGTTGTATTGGGTCGTCCAATGGTGCTTGTGAGAGAGCAATTGACGACAGATGGTGAACCATCGGAGGCGGGTGGAAGCAGTGTCAGCATGTTTCGAGTGCAAGCCATCTTGACAGGCCCAAACAGGTCACAGGACTCGTTTGGCGTTGTCATCGATTCGGACCCAGTCTCGGGATCTTGGATTGTTGACGCCTCGGGAAGACTCAGTCCCTACGACGATGTCGTCGAATGGATCAGAGAAGCCTTCAGGTCGGTGTCACACAGCGGACCGGTCAAGGGTGAGAGGATGAGAAGGTTGGGGATTGTCATCCAGAAGTGTGACATAAAGTACGAGGCACCCGAGACCTCGTGGAGAGAAGTGACCCAACCACTTATCGATGCATCGAGGGCGAGCATAATGTCAGGCAGACCGATTGTGCTGGAGCCTTGGATCAGACTCGAGATCAGCGCTCCCGAGGAACACGTCGGCACACTGACATCAATACTGGTGAAACGAAAGGGACAGGTGCTCAATATCGACTCAGAGAGGTCTCTGTTCAGGATTGAGGCCGAGATTCCAGTCAGAGAGTCCTTCGGCCTAGCCAATGAAATACGGACAAGCACATCAGGATGGGCCACTTGGGGAGCAAAATCGGGAGGCTATCGCGACATCAGAGACCCAGACATCAGATACGATTGATGACTACATCCGCAGGTAGAAGCGCTCGTTCATGATAGAACCGAGAAAGGCCAGTACCCGGCGGTCGACCATGGACACCGAGTCCATCATCCTGAGGGCCCTATTGACATTCGCAAAGACCGCATTGAGATAGGGTTGTGCCTCTACCATTTCGGACTGTTCCACCATCTCAAGGTATGCATTAGCAATCTTGATCAGACCCAACCAATCCTCCACTAGGACAAGACTGTATTGAGACTCGTCTACCGATGGAGGAAGCGAATCGAACTGGCTCCTATCAATGTACGCCGCGTATTGATTCTCAAGGGCCAGAGCGAACCTGCGAAGTACCTGTGACAGTGATGCCGCTGTTGCCGTGATGAACTCCGAGGACTCCCCGAAACCCGGGTCGAGCCCTATTACCTCTCCAAAGGCAATGGCAGACCTGTAGAGACCTGTTGCGAGATCAGAGTAGTCCTTGTTCTCGTAGAAGTTTCGGATCGTCTGAGTCAGGTGGGTCTGACCTAACCAGTACTGAGTCAAGAGTGGATCAACACGAGTTACCTCATCGTCAACTGTCGGCATGACACGACCGCCAATCTCAAGACTGAGAGCATCAATATTGAGTTTCGCTGCTGACAGGGCGGCCGAGAGGACTGCCACTTCTGAGAGACCTGATGATGACCCTGCCATCTTCCTAGACCGCTCAAGAAGGGTTGACCATGACTCACTCAGGTAGGGCACGACCAGTGAGACTCCCTCTATGAAGATCCTGTCATCGATGTCAGGAGCATCCACCAGCATCCTGTCGATGTCTTCTAGCAATCGCTGTAGTCGGGCTGGAATGGTTCCACCATGTCTGGAGATGAGCCACACCACATTGTACGTGGAGATGGCAATCTCGACGTATGCTCTCGTGTCCGTCGGAAAGAGGGGAACATACTGGACAAGGATGTCACGCACTGGTGCCTCGGTCTGTTCATTGGAACGTCCCGCAGAACGCATCTTTGAGAGAGCCATGCCCATCCGAGTGCCAATCAACTCGATATCTGAGACTCGACCCTTCTTCCACAGTTCTGTCCTCATCCGTTCTGCCTGCTCGAAGGACTCTAGGCCCAAGTCCCAGAACTCGTCAGACTCTGTGCCGAGACACAACCACCCCAGTGCATTCTGGGCCCTGGCAATCTCAATGTCTGTGTCAAAGAGGTCAGACCCGGTCTCCTCGAGAACGCCAAGACCCCGACGGAAGTAGGTGACAGCCTCCTTCATGTTCTCGTGGTCACCCATGAGCCCATGTGCGAAGCCAAGACCAGCGAGAGTCCTGAACATATGTAGCTTCTGTTGAGAAGTAGTATTGTCACAGCTCTCATAGATCTTCAGACCCATCTCAAGCCTGGAAACAGCTTCCGGCACCCCCTCGCGCCATCCGTTCGCAAGAATACTGGAGCCGATTACGAGATGGGCAAGTCCTACTTGATCCTTACTGACCAAACCTGACTTCAGTGCCATGTCGTACAACTCAGCAGCCCGATCGGCCAGCTTCCGAGCCACCTCATGGGATATCGAGTCATCTCTTGTCTCATTCACCGCGAGTTGGAGCGTGACCTCGGCCAGTCGGAGTGTGTCCTGCTTTGCGCGGGCGTCTTGCTCCAAACGGTTGAGGACTTCCCTTGCCGTGTCGAACATCTTGAGTTCGGTAAGTACACATGCATGATCGAAGGTGACCTCGTACGTCAGGTTTTGCATGTCGAGTTCACTGCACACCTCAATCAGCCGGTTCAACAGTAACTCTGCTCCCTCGAAGAACCCTGCATCTACGAGAATCCATGCCAGATAATGGACTTCGTGAACAACAGTCTGGGTCACTGAGTCAAGTCTGCGGTCGTGAAGAGAGTTCAAGGTCAATAGGGCCTCATCTGTGAGAAATGGTAGGACAGGTCTCAGATTCAGTCGAATGGAGGAGGTGACGGCCTGAATTAGGTCGCCGAGAATGTCAATCAGACGAGGTATCGCATCAATGTCCGGGAGGAGTTCACACTCTGACCTCTTGTAGCTGTTGGTGTATCGAGTGTCCAGAAGCATGATGAGTTCGGGAAGAGTGCGGTTCTCCTTGAATGACAATCTGACAGTGAGTTCGGTCAGTTTGGCACTTGCTAGGCCTGGTCGGCGAAGGATGATCTCTTCTATGGCGCGGGCTACATCAAACAGGAGGTCACCCTCTTCTGAATTCCTGAATGAGATGTTTTGAATCTTCGATAGCCCGTCATCGAGAGACAGAGAGGCGCACAGAATGTCTCTCAACGTTACCATTAGAACCGTTTCCACCGAGTTCTCTCCTCGTGAATGGTTCGGTGTGGTTGTCGCTTTAAAGGTTTCACAGAAAAGTCCTATCGCTCAATGACAAAGTCATGCCAGACTCTTGAAGTGTCCGTACCACGCATCCGTTCCATGCGGATTTGATGGACTGGCTCGGGCCCGCTGTCATCGATCCGGAAACGTACCACCGCATCAGCGAGATAGGAGAAGGTCGCGTAGGTCTTCTCTTCATGAACACCCTCTTCCAGGATGTACATGATGCTGTGAGAACTCTGAGTGACTCTCCCGCTCAACCGTTGCACCGCCCGAGGCATGGCTGCTTCATTGGAGTGGAGTATGAGGGTTGAGAGGCTGTCAATGACCACTCGAGCCACGACAAGTTGATCTAGTACTTCGGACAGGACAATGCCCAACTCGCTGATGTCATCCACCTTCATCAGAGACCTCGCCGTTCCAGACTTTGGCGCTCCCATCCTCTCAGAGTAGCCATCGATAAAGACGAACTGGCCAGATGCCTCATTTTCTTCGATGCTCCATCCGTGACGACTCATATCATTGCGGATCACTCTGGGGGAAACATCTGTGGTGACAAAGACTGCAGGGAAACCCTGGGCGATGCCTTCGGCCAGAAAGGCCTCAGCATATGTGGTCTTGCCCGAGCCGAGGGGACCCACAAGCATGTAGGATATCTGGGTCAGCTGTCCGAACTCCACTAGATCCCCAATCATGGGTCTGGCTCTCGCAGGCTTCTGTTCCTCTTTGCTCTCGCCTCTTGCCGCTTCCACTTCTTCAGCCTCTTTGAGCACCAGCTAGTGACTCGAACTTATCTCGCCGGGCCACACGCGTATACCTTCCTCTGTGATTCTCATCGAATGTATACGTGAACTGTGTTTGGATCCTCTGAGCTTCAACACCTCAATGGAACGAGAACGTGATGTATCGCTGATCTTCTCGTTGTAAAGAACTATGACACCGCTGGCTAAGAAGGCTTCGATATCAAAGACGCCCAGTCCCTGATCCTGGGCAGGAATCTCACTCGTGAGGAGAAGGGTGCATCCAGTTCGAGTGATGTTGGCGGTGAGTTTGAAGAACTCCTCTCTCAAGATGTCGCGGCTCCTGAACTTGTAGGCCATGATTGACAGAGTGTCTATGACCACACGCTTGGCTTTCACCTTCTTGATGTGGTTCATTATGATGGCCTCCAATCCGGAGAGGTCAAAGCTAGGATACTCACCTATGGTCACGGGGGCCACCTCTTTTGATGGTGACAGGTCGACTATGGAGATGAGCCCGGCCTTCTCCATCGCATCGAGGTCCATTCCAAATCTCATCATGTTTCGCTTGATGAGATGAGGGGGCTCTTCCATGGTCACGAAGACGCCGGGTTCGCCATACTCCGTGGCGCCCCGATAGATGAACTGGGTGGCAAGGATGCTCTTTCCGGTTCCTGCCTTTCCAGCCACTAGGATCGTGTCTCCTCTTGGAAAACCACCCTCAATGAGTTCATCTAGTCCTGGAATTCCAGTCTTTACTCGTTCAATTTCATATTCTGTCATTTCGACTCACCCTTCTTCTTTGAGGCCACTTTGGCGCCCAGTATCATTCTGATCAGCATGTCTGGTTCGGGGATTCCGGTGATTGACACGCCACCAATCATGACTGTGGGGAGAGCAAAGATTCCGAACTCTTCCGCAGCCTCAGGGTTCTCGGTGACATTGACTATGCTGAGATAGAAGGCGTCTGACCCAAAGTCCTCCAGAGTATTGCGCACCACTTCCTCGGCCCGGGGGCAGAACGCGCATGTCTCAGACTTGAACAGGACCACTTCGATCTTGTCGGACCAGTCCTCATCACGAGCACCAACCTCGTTCCTGTCGTCAGACACGCGGAGTCTCTCCTAGGCCATGAAACGGCAGTAACTCCGTTAGGAGAAGTCACTTGAAGCTTTTGGCGGTGTTACACGAGCAATATCACCGATAGCCCATGAGCTTTCTGATCTGTGTGGAGGCCTTTCCGATGGCCCGGGAGTGATACCTGACCTTTCGAGGCATCATCGCACCGATTATCAGAACTTCATCACCAAGGGCGCCCACCTTCTTGAAGACTGCCTTCCCCTCAGCGCAACGAAGGCTGATGTCCTTCACCTCACCCAGTTTGAGGTCTGATCGCACCCGCTCAGCCACTTCAGTGATGATGCCACACATGGCCGCCACGACATCTCTGTTCACATCGGGGGCCGATGCTGAGGCGACAAGGAGTCCGTCTCCTCGTGCCAAGACCGATACGCTGTATCCGCCCTCCTCGTTCATGGCTTCCAGAATCTGTGGGAGTTTGCTATAGTCAGGACGCTTCATCTGGGTTCACTTCATGCGCTGTTCTCTGTACTCTTCCTGCGCTGTTCTCTGTACTCTGGGAGGTTCCCTATTAAATCATCTGAGACTGTCTACCTTCGCACGCGCCAGCAGTAGAGATTTAAATGCGCAAGCACTCTCTGAGGTTGGAGAGCCACATGTCCGCAGAATACCGATTCAAGATCGTCATGCTCGGTGACGGAGCCGTCGGCAAGACTGCCATGACCCTCCGCTTCACCGAGAACTTCTTCGAGTCAGACTATAAGCGGACAATCGGCACCGATTTCAGCGCGAAGCATCTGGTATTAGACGAGCCCAAGAGTGAAGTGACGCTACAGATCTGGGACCTCGCGGGCCAGCCGCGTTTCGAAGTGGTGAGACAGGGTTTCTACAGGGGTGCGAGAGGGGGACTCTTGCTCTACGATGTGACTCGGCGTCGAACCTTCCTGAACATAGACCACTGGAAGGATGAGGCGTACAAGAGCCTGAAGAAGGAGATCCCCTTGGTGGTTGTTGCCAACAAGATAGACCTTGTGGAGAGCAGAGTGGTCACAAGGGAAGAGGGTGAGGCCTACGCTAAGGAGCATGGGTTCATCTACGTCGAGTCGAGTGCACTGACCGGTGAGAATGTAGAAGAGGCCTATGCGCTCCTCTGCAAGAGAATGATAGGTCATCTGGGATAGGCACTGGTTCACTTTCTGGTCTGACCTTTCAGAAGACCAAGAGCACGCTTACACTGCCACACGAGGTAGAAGACGCGCTTGGACCTCAGGGTCTCTTCGTCGTACTGTGCCATCAGGCTCTCAAATTTCTGGACAAACTCGTAACGTCGTTCAGGAGTGAGGCCCTCTTCTATCTCTGCGAGGAGCGCCTGAAAGGGAGCCAACATCGAGCCCATGTCCATCACTTCCCACCTTGAGATCACTCCAGCTCCGTCAGAGGTTATGAAGGCCTGACCGGTGGGCAGCCATTCGATACCGTCCACCTCACCCTGTGTCTGGGCCTGCCCAACAATCTGACCAGTCTCCAGGTCCCAGAGCATGAGGTCTCTGTCGCCTGAGCCAGAGGAGAGGTGCCTGCCGTCGGGGCTGAATCCAAGTGCGCGGACCTCGCTCGAATGTCCGTGAAGGGTTCGCTTCTTCTTGAGGGGTCTCTGAGATGCGTCCCACAGAGTGATGGCGAGGTCTGAGGAGCCAGATGCAAGTAGGACACCATTATTGGAGAACCTGACCTGATGTACTGCGGCTCGATGCTCGTCGTGCTTGGCAATCATCTCACCCGAGTCTGCATCCCACTCAACGATGTTGGCATCAACTGAGCCGGAGACAATCCGGTCTCCCTTCGGATCCCAATCGCAGGTGACGACGTAGAAACCGTGACCTCTCAACTGGAGGAGTTGAGTGTGGTTGTCCACATCCCATATCGCCAGAGTTGTGTCCCCGCTGCCCGAAACCAGCCTGTCGCCATCAGGAGAGAAGGCCAGACTGAGAACAGGGTAGGTGTGACCCTCCAGCGTGCCGACGCATTCCCCCGTCCGTATATCCCACAGCTTGATGGTGTGGTCCACACTACCCGCTGCAACAACATCACCACGAGGACTGAAGGCCAAAGATGTGCAGAGGAAGTCATCCTGCATGCACTGTATCTCAGTTCCATCTTCGGCTGCGTACAGACGAACACTACGGTCCTGCAGGGCGGCAGCAAACATGCGCCCCACCTTGTTCATGGCGAAGCGACGTGTGATGTCACCCCCTTGCTCGGCAACCGGTTTGAGCACCTTTGGCTTGAGGAAGATAGAAAGTTTCTGGCTCTCCATTCCAATCACATCTGAGAGAAGTCGTTGGATAGGTCAGATTGGACACTTCGTAAAAAGGTTCCTCATGCGGACAACCGGGCTCTCTGTGAATCCCAACAACTGTTATAAAATTCACAGGGCGAAGACCTCTCTGGAGGACAGGACTTGCCCAAGAAGAACGAACGATCCATCACTTCAGCATTGGGTGGAGGAGAGTCCGTTCGCATGCTGAGGAAAGCTCTGAGGAAGACACTGAAGCCCGCAGATGATAAGTTGGAAAAGATGCTGGAGAGCATCACGAGTATACAGGCATGCAGGGACGCTGCGCTCACGGGTAACGAGGACCTTCGACTCCTCGCAGTGTGCAGGCTTGGCGAATTCGGGGTCGACGGTCTTGAATCACTGGACATCGCCCTCAATGATGATAGCCCACTTGTCCGAGCAGTCGCTGCGGGCATGATAGCAGTCACTCGAAGCCGAGATGGAGCGGTTCTGCTTGAGTCATACTCCAACGACAACAGCGAGATTGTCAGGGCAGCAATCGAGTTTTCCACAGGGTGGCTGCAAGAGAACGGTCACAACCTCCTTGAGAGCTCGAAGCCTGTGAAGACCGAGAGCCCACTTGCATTCCTCCTTGAGGACAGCGAGACCCCCCTCAAGACCTCTGATGATGTTGTGGTGACCAATGAGTTTGCGACGATTGCAGGCAGTCTCGAGTTTGGAATCACAGTACAGAACATTGGGACAACTGCAGTGCACGACGTGACCGTCCAGGTCCTCTCATTTCCCCGTGAGAACATGAATGCAGAGGACGAACTCGAACAGAACATCGATGTGATTGAACCGGGAGATGCTGAGTCTCTCATCTTTGGATTCTCTGTCACCGGGGATGTCGTCGAGGGTGAGATCATCACGTCTGTCACATTCTACGATCAGAGTGAGCAACTCCTTGCGGCAAAGTCAGGGAATGTCTTCGTGCGAGCACTCTATGAACAGATGGTACCTCTCGAAGCCGACAAGGATGAGTTTCTGGAACTCAAGAAGGGCATGAAGGCATGGAACAGGGAGCACATGCTGGCCGCAGAGGCGAAGGTAGTGTACGAGTCTGCAATCAAGATGATAGAAGACAAGAACTTGAAGATCCTTCAGACTGAGTCCACCGAGAGGAAGGGTGCCTTCATGGGCGTCGTGTCGGGAATGGGACAGAACCGCATGACTGGGAACCGACTCGCAGTCATCTTCACGGTCTTAGGAAAAGCAGATGACGACCTATCAAAGATGAGGATTGATGTCTTCTCGGATAACCCCGAGATCCTTCACAGCGCCGCCAGCGACCTGTTCGAGTCGGTCCAGAGGTCTCTCGGCATAATTGAGGAATAGTCTAGACGTGCCCACCGGACTCCAGAATCTTGATCGCTAACTCAAGAAACGCAGCCTCAACGTTCTGGCCCGTCTTGGCCGAGGTCTCGATGAATGACGTGTGCACGCCCTGGGAACGAATCTTCTCGGCGAGCTTCTCGCCCTCCTCCGTGGTGACAATGGTCTGCTGCATGACCGGGTTGTCCTTGAACTGTTCTCTCAAGTCTATCTTGTTGGCCACGAGAACGATGGGAATCTTCTTGCCCGCGTTCGTCCAGCACTCATCGACCCAGTTCATCAGGTTGTCATACGACCCGCGCTCCACCGTGGAATACACGGCAAGTGCGCCCTGTGCCCCCTTGTAGAAAGTGGAGCGCACGCTCTTGAAGTGTTCCTGCCCAGCAAGATCCCAGATCTGGATGCTTACATCATGGCCACCTTCAAGGGTCATCTTCTTCACAGCGAAGTCTGCGCCGATGGTTATCATATAGTTAGCCCTAAATCCTTCGCCCATGTAGGACCGTCGGAGGCTGGTCTTGCCGACGGAGCCATCGCCCATTAGTACGACCTTAAACAGTGCAGTGACCATGATATGCCACCCGAGTGAATGGTGTCATGCTGACACATGGGCGGTATTTGAGACTTCTGCTATTTGAGTCTATGCCGATTGGACAACTATGGCACAACTCTCAACGTGTTTCCCCGCGGTTTAGTTTCGGGAAACCGTCCCCCGTCTCGGTGTCTGTTTGAGAGGACAGAGGAGACTCGCAAAACCCACAATGACAGGGGGCATATGTAGAGGGCTGACGAGATCAGCACATAGGCCTAGGAGAGAATGCCCATGGGCAGAACGGTGCGCACCTTCAGAGACGCTATCAGAATCGAAGAGAGAAGATGGAAGGGATTTCGACGCACGCTGCGGCCAGACCGCAGGGATCTACTCGACCGAGTCTTCGACTACGGGAGGGGACTGGCTGATGCGGGGACCATGGTCGTCAGTCCTCGCGTCATGGAGACGGTCCTACTCTCAGCCGTGCTTGAGATTCTCAATGAATTGGATGATATCTCCAGGCGACTGTCAGATATTGAAGGGAGACTTGAGGAGACTGCGCCCTGATGAAGAACGGGTGGCTCTTGGATGCCAGCATCAACTGGGAGAGACGAGCCCTCACCCTGTGGATTAAGTCGCAGGAGAAGACCAGAAGGTATCTCTATCGGGGGTTTCACCCCTCACTCTTTGTGTCCACAGACCTGTTCAAGGAGGGGAGACGGCGAATGGGGGAGATACTTCATTCGGTGATGGAGCACCCCAGTGTGGTGGACGCCGAGATCACTCGCAGATTCGTCAGTGTGTATGATGATGAGATGACGCCAGTCCTCAGGGTCTCGACCACACCGGACGCGCGTAGGAGGGTCGCTGACGACCTTGCTCGTATTCCGGGGGCCACAGTGTATCATGCGGACATCGACCCGATCCAACAGTTCTTCATCGTGCATAACGTCTTTCCCTTTGGTCGAATCGAGTACGAATCGATCGAGGGAGAGATCACTCACCTCCGAGGCCTGGACAACAGGGAAGATGTGGAGTACGAAACCCCAGACCTTGAAGAGATGCGCTTCGAGGTGTTCGTTGACACAGAACGCATCTTTCCTGACATCGAGGACCCGATCCACCACATTGAGGTGTACAATCGGGGTCAGACTATCCGTATCGAGGGGGATGACGAGAGGGACACACTTCTCCGGTTTCAGGAGACTGTGGACAGTATCGACCCGGACATCATAGTCAGCGTAGGAGGCGATGATATCCTCTTTCGCTATCTGAGTCTGCGCGCAAGAGTGAACGGAGTCCAGCTCATCTTCTCACGGGACGGCACTCCTCTGAATGTGAAGGACAAGAGACCCCAGTCCTTCTGGCAATACAATCAGGTCGTCTTCAGGGCGGGAAATCAGGTCATGTTCAATGGTCGGATTCACATCGACCGTGCAGAGAGTATGTACTACTCACCAGTCGGAATGGAGGGCATCATAGAAGGGTGCAGACTGGCCTTTGCCCCACCACAGAGAGTCGCTCGCATGTCCATCGGCACAGTCAACGCGGCCGTGCAGTACTACAACGCGTTCCAGATGGGAATCCTAATTCCTCCTGTAAAGAAGAACCCCGAGTTCCTGAAGTCGCTGGTGGACCTCATGGCAATCGATAGGGGCGGACTGATCCTCCAGCCGAAACCCGATGTCTATGAGAACATTGCCGAGTGTGACTTCTCCTCAATGTACCCCACGCTCATGGTCACCAGAAACATTAGTCCGGAGACCATCTGCATGAGAGAAGACTGCCCCTATGACCATCAGTACTGTATTGAGGTGCCGGAACTCAACTTTAGACTCTGTACGCACAGACAGGGGCTAGTAGCCAAGTCACTGGAACTGGTGATCAAGAAACGTAATGCGTTCAAGAGACTCATCAAAGAAGGGCATGACGCCCACAAGTATGAACTGATGCAGAACACACTCAAGGGTGTCTTGGTCTCGTGCTTTGGTTACCTCGGTTTCAAGAATGCCCGGTTCGGACGTGTCGAGGCCCACACTGCAGTGACTGCACTGGCAAGAGAGACCCTCCTGCGAACTCAGGAGATTGCGGAGGAGATGGGTTTCGAGATGATCCACGGTATTGTGGACTCGTTGTGGCTGAGGTCAGAGGAGAAGATGCAGTACGACAGGGTCGTTGAGTTCTGTGAGAGGGTCACTGAGGAGGTCAACATACCCATGTCGCCAAAGGGGATTTACAGATGGATGGTCATACCGTCATCGAGAATGCACTCATCGATTGCTCCCCTCAATCGATACTATGGAGTGTATGTGAATGGCGCAATCAAGACACGAGGCATTGAGACACGCCGGCGTGACACCTGTCTATATATCGGTGACTGTCAGATGGCGATGATCAAGACACTTGCCAGAGCCCCTGACAAGGCAGGGTTTCTGGAGAGAATCCCAGAGGCCCGCGCGGTATGTCAGCGATATATGGACAGACTGTACGAGGGGGATGTGGACTTGAGAGACCTGATTCTTCACTCACGACTCACACGGAATCCCGAAGAGTATCGTACTACATCGCGCGCGGCGGTGGTCGCTAGACAGTTAGTGAGAGCAGGAAAGGAACTCCATGCGGGACAGAAGGTTCGCTACGTCTTGACCAATACGAGTTCTAGAAACCCCATGCAGAGGGTGATGGCCGCTGAACTTGTGGACACGACGACCAAGTATGATGCAGAAGCCTACGCCATGCTCTGTGAACGGGCCTTTGAGAACCTTGTTCCAGCACAATACCTTGAATCATCGGGAAGCAGTGAACCTGAGCAGACACTCCTTCCAACAACGTTCTGAGACTCACTCGGTGATAGCATGGGCCTGCAATGCAATGCGAGGACGAAGTTCGCGCACCGGGATACCAGTCGCCTTTGAGACCTTCAGTAAATCATCAGCCTCCGGCTTGATATTGATGATGCTCCCGTCACGGGTCCGAGAGACCTTCACCCGAATCATGTGCTCCACATCATCGATCTTGAGACTACAGACAATAGTCTCACGTGATGCCTTCAGACGTTTCCAAGGAGTGTACCTGATTCCAATGGTGCCGAGATGACGAATCATGATCTCAGCAATGCTCTTCAGACCGGCCTTGGCAGCAATGACCTTCACCACAAAACACGGTCGGTTCTTCTTGCCGATTGCGGGGATTATCACAACGTCGTACGCGAGTCCCTGTTCCAACACCGTATCAAAGAGATTGCCAAGGGTCTCTCCGTCAACATCATCGACGTTGGTCTCAATCACGACCACCTCATCGGAACTCCATTCGTCAAACCCTGTCTTACTGTCCTCTTCCTTTCCAACAGACTCCTCGCTCTTCGAGGCCACCTTCTTCGACTCTGCACTAGGTGTTGGCTTCTTTGGTGCAGTCTCCTCGGGCACGACCATCTCGACAAGTGCAATCTTCATCGCATTCGGGATCTCGCCCAGGTCTCTGTTCCCAAAACCTAGGCCCTGCTTCTTCACGACGAAGCCCTCTTGGGATTCAACAAAGCGTGATGTGATTGCTGCGAGAATGGCAGCACCGGTTGGGGTGAGGACCTCTGTCTTCGCGTCCCCACTGTGAAACGGAATGTCATTGGCCACAATGATCTCGGCCACGGCAGGAACAGGCACCTCTAGATCACCATGTTCAGTCTTGATGGTGCCACTGCCTACCGCCACATGGGTCGACACAATCTCCGTGTCCTCCAAGAGACCTGCTCGGTCCAGAAGATAGGCGGTGCCTGCAATGTCCAGGATAGTGTCGATACTTCCCGTCTCGTGAAGATGGAGTTCCTTGATGGGTTTGTCGTGGGCCCTACTCTCGGCCTCGAATATCTCCTGGAGTGCCTTTTCAGCCAGTGACCTCGCTGCGGGAGACAACTCAACTTCCTCTGCGACAGAGGCCAAGACCTCTGACAGGGAGGCGGGATTGAAACGGATGTTGGGATTTCGTGTGATGTGCAACTTCTTCCCGTTGTGTTCGCCAAACGAGCACGGCACAACGTTCAGGCGGAAGGTGGGATCATAGATTAGGAGGCTTGCAGCAACAGGAAGAAGCGCATTGTCCTCGCCAATAAGGTCTGTGAGGGCGGATAGAAACATGTCTCCTCCCGCCCCAGCCGTTGACACATCGATGAGCACTAGGTTTTTTGTCACTTAGAAGCCACTCCTTCCATCTCTCCGAGAGAGCAGGTTTCTCGTTGCAGAAAAGCCTTTCGAGCTTGGAGTGCGAGGAACGCTGGGAGAGCCACTGCGGATAAGAGCGTCGAGCAACATGACCTCATATCTACTCTCTTACCCTCCGGCGCCAACTCTCGAAGATTGCCATGTACATGCACTCCTCAGGTGAGATCCACATCTCGGAGGAGTCATAGGATTCGTCTGTGAACTTCACCGGAGCGTCTCGAATGAGCACTGCCGGAATCGACTCGTCAGACTCACCCATGACAGCGGTGCAAGCAGATGACAGATTGTCTGCAACTGCGCGACGTGTGATCCTCAGCTCATTCCCAAACAGGTCCTTGCAACCCCGATCATCTGCAACAGGCCTGAATCCAGCCACGCCCAAGGCCATTCCGATGTTTCCCAATCGAAGGGGCTGCGTTCGGCTGTCAATGACTATCACACCAATGTCCTGACCGAACTGTTCTCTGACTCGACTGCGAATGAGCTCTGCACTCCTGCGTGGGTTCACTGGCAGGAGAGACGCATATCCGGGAGGGACGTTCGACTTGTCCACACCGGCGTTGGCCATCAATGTATTGTTCTTGATGGTGAGAAGTACATGAGGAATACCCCCGAGAATCTCGTCCGCCTCATCAATGACCAATTGTGTGATCGCAGGATGCATCTCATACTCCTTGGCCAGTGCCTGAGCGCGTTGTGAGACCACTACATTATCGAGTCTCACCACTCGCCCCTCCGTCGTACCAAGAGGGGTCTCGGCGACTCCAAGAATGTCGCCCTCCCTGAAATGAAGGCCGAGATGGTCCATTCCTTCTACTACTACTCCAAGGAAGTCATCATCAGCCTTGATCGTGCGCGTCTTGAGGGGGATTACGTTCATAGCATCACTCTCTAACCCTTCTTCTGTATCTTCATTCTTGCGCCCATGATGCATCTGTCGCCGCGTCGCCCGCCCATGGGATTGGACGGCGTACCCATTGAATTCATGCATCGTGCGGCTACAGCGGCGCCCATAGCTAGACCGTCTTCGACGACGACAAGAATGTGACTGTCGGTCCACTTTACGCCACTCTGGAGTCGGAGTGTGTCGGCGATAAGCGCGGGTTTTCTTCCAGTGGTGATAGCACGACCCGTCAACCCGAGGGAGGTCTCGGGTAGGATTATACCACTCTGCTCTGCCAGTGCGACTATCTGCTGAACAATGTCCACCTGAATCCAGTCAACAAGAGGGACGAGGGCATCGAGACCCTCAGACTTGACAAGGCGTTCCCCAAGCTGCTGGAGCGAACCCAATGACGAACCGTTCATTCCTGCATCAACACCAATCAGAACCACGTCTCCTTCTCGAGCCGCCTTGGGATTGACAGGTACCGTCCCGAAACGGGCGTCGCCAGCGCCCACGTAAGAGACCCTGACAAGATTGCGAGCCTCCTCGAGCCAGTCTTCACTGACCGTACTCCTCTTCCTTGACATCCTGGGAAGATCAAGAACATTCCCTTGTGAAGAATCGATCAGACCCGAGCCTCGGACAATCGCATCAGGAATGGCGCCTGCAAGGCCGACGAAGGAACCGATGGTCCTTGCATACGGATGTCCCATGTCTGTGACTCGCCCTGCCAGAGTGGTGCCAAAATCAAGGGTCATGACCGGATTTCGGAAGTCAATCGTTGTTCCCTTGACCGCTCCCTTGATGCCCGCAGTAACCAGTTCACCTTCCATCTCATTCGCCACGATTCCGGCATCGGAGGGCGGCAAGGTCGATGTGACGGCCCCGTCGAAGTACACCTTCTTTAGCCAGGTGAAGTCTCTGAGCCCGGGAGGAAGGTTCTCCGGACTGAGCGATGCAGTCATCTTTCTGGGAGGCATACCTGCACGAAGACAACCGTCCGCCAGTGCCTTCACAATGGCACCCACCTCGGAAGGGCTGGCAAACCCTGCAGTGACACCTGTCGAACGGACCGCGAAGTGAAGGTCTCTCTCAACATCAAGGCGAGACCGCGAGAGAACCGTTGTCAGGACTTCTGCCACCATCTCAGACACAGACTGCTCCGTGAGTTCCACCCCAAATATCGTGGACCCGAACACCTCCTCTCCTTCCGAAGGAGGGCGCACATCCCTGGTGAACCGGACTTCCTTGTCGATCTCGTATATCTCAGCCGTACGAAGATTCGTCGTGACGAGGATGCACTTGGTCGTTGTGTTGCCGAGTTCTACAGACACCACAGTGTAGAAGGGTCCTGTTCGCAGGGATGAAACCCCAATAGAGCGAGGTTTGATCACTCGACCCGGGCGGACCACTAAATCACCTCAGAGGAGCTTGCGATAGGGATGATTGTCCGGTGGCTCCACACCGAATTCGCGTTCTGCAGACTCCGCCGACAAGACATCCGCCATTGCTACTGAAGGGAAGACCCGGGGTGCAGTCTCAATGGGTCCGTATAGAAGAAAGTCTGCCCCCAGAGATTGAACCATGACATTGGACGCAATGTCTGCTGTCACGAAGGCCTCCCGGTCCTGTTTCTTGAGCTTGCGCAGCCATGGCCATGATGATGGAGCATTGTGGATGCCGCATCCTGTTGGGAGTCCGTACAATGTCTTCGAGACAAACGTGAATGCAACTGAGGAACCAGCCCCCGCACCCATGGCCGTCACGGCAGGGTCGATCAGTGGTTTCGTGATGCCGATCTCCTTGGTCAGCTCGAGGAGACCCTTCTTGAGAGTGAGGACTCCCTTCTCAAGCACAGCCCGCTTTCCGGCAATGCTGGGATCCTGAGGATTGAATGCGAGGACAATCGCAGCCTCGGGTTGCAGGTCTTGGAGAGCCTCCTGCTCCTCTTCAGTGATGGACATGTTGATCGAATTATATATCGCAGTGTCGAGGAGTCCAATCTCCTCAGCGTAGCGAAGCCCCTCAACCCTGACAGAGGCATCGGTAGAGTCGACAAGAAAGGGTGAATCTGTGAGTTCCGAGACAAACTCGATGTACTTCTTCATCGCCGGTGTGGATTCTGAGAATATCTGGACGAGGGATGGGTTACCCGTAAGTTCAGACAACTCCTCCTGTCTCTGAAGCAGGTCCTCAGCCGCCTTCTTGTCAAAGACACCGGCCTGTGCATCCGTGACTATCTTGTGGCCCCCATAGAAAATGGTCCCTGCAAGCACTGTGGGGTTCTCACCGGGGTTTCCTCCGACTCGAACTTTACCGATGGTATGAATCAGCTGTTCCTTCTCAAACATGAACATAGTCAGCCCTCCCTTGCAAGTAGGATTGTTCCCGTGTCGGTCTCTCTGAGTTCCACGAGTATTGGTGATGGTTCTCGTGCGAGCAATGACTTCGACTCGTCCTTCGATATGACAAAGGTCGAAACATCAAGATTCACACCGAATTCGGGAAGTACAGAGACCGTCGAACGGAGCTCTACCCTTACCGCGGGTTTCGCCCTGGACTTGAAGTCGAACCATATCGGAGGTTCGGGAAATGCGCCGGGGTCCTGCACCTCAAGTTCTTGGACCTTTGCCTCAATCTCCTCAGGATTGGAGACATTGATCATCTCGACCATTCGGACCTGCTGGCGAAACCGATCAATGCCCTCGAGGGGCAAGTTCTCAACATATGGAATGGCGCCTGGCGCGTCGATGATTCTTCTCGTCTTGGCATCGACTCCGTTGTCGTACAGGGCTTTCAGTGACCGCCCAGTGAGATGGCCCGGGACCTCAGGACCCGCTACAATGATGAACCGGATGGATGAGTTGGAGATTATGTTTGTGACAACCCTCTCGATGCCAATGTTCTCCGTCTTGCATGTTCCAATGATGGCGTAGTTGCCGGGCACGTCAATCTTCTTGCCGAGTGTACAGACTGCCACGCAGTGAGTGGGATCCTTCGCAGTGAAGTCGCCGGGTACTGGAGGCCAACTCCGATCAGTTGAACTCATGTCTCATCTCGGGCCTCCACATAGGCTTTCTCAGGGTCGAACAGGGGCCGTTCAACACCAAGTGCACGGTTCGCCTCTCCGAGGGCAGAGAACATGGCATGCGCTATCAGTGAAACAGCAGTGAATACCTCGCGGCTTCGAATCATGGATCCATAGAAGATTGCATCGGATGCAAAGAGCTGGGCGGCGACTGTTGAAGCAACGATGGCTGCCGTATGAGTCGAATCACTATCAAAACCCGACCGTTTGAGGAGCCGCCATGCTGAGGGTGCGTTGTGAGGTGCCAGACATGTCGGAAGGCCAAGTTCTGACTTCACAGCAAGAGTCGTCCGATAACCGAGTCCGTATCCCGCTCCGATGGGAACGATTCCGGGGTCCACCAAGACCTTCTCAACACCCAGGTCTCCGGCCATCGTGAGCAGGTCCATTACGATCTCCATCCGCTCTGGCAAAGAGATGGCCTTTGGTGACCATCCCAGAACCACGGCCTTGTTAAGACTGCTTGCCTTGAGCGCTTCCTGTTCCTCTGGTCTGATCGAAGAGATTAGCGAGTTGAATATGGCCCGTTCTTGTAGACCTGACTCTTCACAGTACTGTATGCCCCTGATACGAGCGTCCGTATTCACTGACTCGAACATTATTGGACCGTCAAACTCCTCTGCAAGCCAGGAGAGATGTGTCTCCATCGCCTTAGGAGTCCGACCATACACCTCGACGATGAGAGGATGACCTGTGATGGTCTGGAGACTGACTGCCTCTTCAACCCACTTCTTGGCCTCTTTCTTGTCGAACTTCCCAGCCCGAGTATTCTCCACGATTGGCTGGCCCTTGAAGAAGAGCCCGCCGATTAGAACTGTGGGGTTCTCACCTGGATGCCCTCCAATCTTAACTCCACCGAAATCGTAGGTCTGTTGGTCCTTCTTGAAAACAAACATCAAATGGTCACCTCTTAGGCCGGGGATGCATCCCAAGCCGCTTCACTATCTCTACAACACTCTCCTCCCAGCCCACACCCATGATGTGCAATCCCTGTATGTCAAGACGCCGGAGGTCCTCTATGATCTCTAGGGCAATCTCCAGACCCACAGGACGCGTTGCCTTCAACACTTCCTCCGGTTCAAGCCCGTCTGCTGCATCCTCAAGCCTCTTGATGTATTTCTCGGGCACTGTGACCTCCGGCACGTTGTCATTCATGAAGAGCGCCATCTCAGGACTCTGAAGAGGGACAACACCTGCGAGGACCCTGAGGTCGAGGTGATCAGCCCTTCTCAGGAATCGTTCAAGGGGTGTCACATCAAAGATGCACTGAGTCTGAAAGAACCTCGCTCCGGCTCGGACCTTCTCTTCAGTGCGCAATACGTGCTCGTCGATGGGTGTTGCGTATGGATTGAACGTGGCGCCAATATAGAACTCTGGAACCCCCTCAATCTCCTCTCCTTCGATATTGAAGCCTTCAGCCAGAAGGGTGGCAAGATCGAGGGCCTGCACAGAGTCTATGTCAAAGACGGACTTTGCGTCGGGATAGCACCCATGCTCAGAGGAGTCACCCGTCACAAGAAGCACGTTTCTGACACCAAGCGCATGTGCACCGTAGAGGGAGGACTGGACAGCTATTCGATTCCGGTCCCTCATGCATATCTGCATGATGGGTTCAGCGCCAGCTTCCAGAACAAAGTACGATGCAATGGGACTGGCCATGGATGGGTTTCCCAGAGGATTATCAGGAACATTGATCGAGTCGCAGTAATCGCTGACTGCCTTCACCTTTTCATCGATTATGGTTCTATCAGAACCCCTCGGAAGCCCAATCTCAGCTGTGATGACGAAGTCACCGTTGTCTAGAAGTCTGGAGAGATGGGTTTCAGGCAGTTCTGAGGTCTCCCGAGGATTATGATTTGAGTGTGTTCGAGGTCCCTTCTTAATTGCTTTGATTTGTAGTTCACTCCAGGTCCACTGACAGCTGCGCTTCAGGATGCATGGTTTCCAACTTGGCCACTGTGTCTGGGCTCATCCTGAGTCGGACAGTGATTGAGTTACCATCGTACTGCTCGTCCGTTATGATGGCATTATCGTGAAGCCAAGAGAGGATGGACATACCCGCATCTCCCGATGAGAGCTTGAGGGAGTAGTCACGTAGGTCAGGCAGCAGGTTGTCAATGGCCAAGATGAGGTCATCCATTCCGGTCCGATTCATCGCCGAGATTGGAACGACTCTGTGTCCATGTTCTGAGAGGAGTTCAGCTCGTTCCAGAGTCTCCTTCTCCGAGAGCAGGTCAATCTTGTTGAGCGCGTATATCATTGGAACGCCATTGGCATCAATCCTCTCGAAGGTGTCCAGGCAGGTTGTCACCTTGCGTTCCATCTCATCGATGCTGTCTGAACCATCAACAACGAGAACTATCACATCTGACTCTCCGATGGCCATGAGGGTTGTGTTGAACGCCTTGAGCAGGGATTGGGGGAGATCACTGATGAATCCGACCGAGTCAGATAGCACGACTCGTCGTCCCTTCATCCCGAGGGAAGTTGTCTTCGTGGACAGGGTCGTGAATAACTCATCAGCCGTGCGCACAGCAGAACCGGTCAGAGCGTCGTGCAGAGTGCTCTTCCCAGCGTTGGTGTATCCTGCGAGAGCAATCTCGGTGAACCCCTTCTGTTGTCGCTGCTTCTTCTTGAGCTTCTGTTGGGCCGTGATCTTTTTCAGCTTCTCACCGATTTTCGAGATTCTACGTCGAAGATGCTGGACCTGAAGGTTGACAAGGTCCTCACCGATACCCACTTGGTCAGTAGTTGGCCGGTCGCCGGTGTGTTCCTTCTGGAGCCTCATTCGTATCTGATGGCGTTCGAAGGGGAGTTCGTACTTCAATCGTGCTTGCTCAATCTGAAGCTTTGCCTGCTGTGTCCTCGCGTGCCTGTCAAAGATCTCAAGGATGAGCTGGGTACGGTCGCGCACTTCAACACCCCACTCCTCCATCAGCCGATATATCTGACTGGATCGCAGCGCCGGTGAGAAGAACACAATGTCCGGCTCATTCACCTCGATCCACGTCTTGATCTCTTCCACTTTTCCAGTACGGATGCCATACCTGGAAGACGGCCGACTGACTATGTCGAATACACCCAAGACTTCGTAACCCGCCGTATCGACAAGAGCCTTGAATTCATCCATGAGGTCGGGCTCAGACGGGAGTCTGCGCTGCACAAGAAGAGTCTTCAGTTCAGACATGGATTGTTCAGTTGCATATCAGCACTAGTTAGGACTTAAACAGCTTGATGCATGCGTGGCGACCTGAGAGAAAGATTCATGACATGCAACAAGGCGGAGGAGAAGGAATTCACATGGTCCAGTTTGAAATCCGAGCAAGAGACGGCCTCGCAAGGCTTGGCAGGCTGATAACACCACATGGAACTGTCAAGACTCCGCTCCTCATGCCAGTAGTCCATCCTGGTAAGTCCTCAATCCGGCCGAGTGAACTCGTGAGTCAATTCGGATTCCAGATGGTGATTACAAACTCCTACATTATTAGGTCTCATGAACGATTCAGAGAGAAGGCTTTGAGTGAAGGGGTCCACGGTCTCTTGGAATTCGATGGCCCGATAATGACAGACTCGGGAACATTCCAGATGTACTTTCATGACCTGCCAGAGCAGGAGATTGACCCTCTGGAGATCGTTGAGTTTCAGAAGGCCATTGGAACCGACATCGGCACCATCCTCGATGTCTTTTCGGACCCCGATGTCGGTCGAGCAAAGGTGGAGAACGACATGGCACTCTCTCTCCATAGGGCTGAAATCTCTGTGGACAAGAAAGGAGAAATGATGCTGGCCGGTACGGTGCAAGGTGGTGTGTACCCTGATCTGAGAGAGGAGTCTGCGAGGACCCTTGGGAGACTGGACTTCGACGTACACCCGATTGGTGGTGTTGTACCTCTGATGGAGAGATACCGTTTCGCGGACATAGTCAGAGCCACAATGGCAGCTAAGAAGCATCTGCCGCCTAATCGTCCGGTCCATCTATTTGGTTGCGGGCACCCCATGTTCTTTGCACAGGCTGCATACCTCGGCTGTGACTTCTTCGACTCTGCGTCGTACGCCAAGTTTGCGGATGCAGGTCGCATGCTGTTGCCGTACGGTACAGTACATCTGGATCGATTGACGGAGCTTCCGTGCTCGTGTCCTGTCTGCAGTTCGACAACGGTTGCGGAACTCAAAGCACTCCCAAAGGCAGAACGTGCCCTGCAACTCATGCGTCACAATCTATACGTCTCTTCTGCTGAGATGAGAACCGTAAGACAGGCGATAGCAGACAACAAGCTCTTTGAGCTCGTGGCCCAGAGAGCGAGGAATCACCCAAGTCTGCTTGAGGCCTTGAGGGCGATGCAAGGGTTCGGACAGTTCATCGAGTCATTTGATGTTGTGGGAAAGACTTCTTCAGTCCTCTATACTGGCACAGAGACCTTCATGCGTCCTGAGATACTGCGTTTCCACACAAGGTTAATAGATCGATGGCCCTATAGAGAAACCAAGATTCTGATAGTCGTGCCCGACGATGCCAAGAGACCCTTCTCAGACAGCATCGGAACCGTGATTGAAGAGGTCAAGAGGAATCGTGGCTCAGACGTCCTCATGTTGATACTGACTCCCATGGGAGTCGTGCCTTGGGAGCTGGAACATGTTCATCCTGCGCAGCAGTGCATCTTTCCAGACCATCTTGACGATGAGGCACAGAGGCTACTTGCTGCCAAACTCGACGAGGTTCTCGGTATGCTGAAGTTTGAACGACTTGTCTGGTTCAGCAGGAGTGCAACAACAAACCCTCTGTCAAGACACTTGGGGAGAATCGACGTCACGTTCGACTCGGCCTCTGAAGTGGTGGAGTATCTCTCTCAGATCGAGGGCGGTGGTCAGGACTGGAAGCTGAGGAAGCTGAGGACAGTGATGGCCATCCAGTGGGGTATTGATGACCTTCAGGATGCAAGGATGAGAGACCTTCAGATTGAGGTCTCTGGGAGTACCGGCAAGATCCGTCACGTGAAGCAGAAAGATAGCATCATGTTCACGATGATTCCGACCACAGGGTTCTTGACCCCAACCTTTGAGGGAGGACTCTACCTAAAGGATCTGGGGATTACAGACAGGTACATTGTGAAGACTGATGATGAAGTGGCTGAGTTTGTGGTGGACGGAAAGTCAGCCCTAGCGAAGTTCGTGACCTGGGCGCATCCAGACCTCCGAGCGGGTGAGGAGGTTCTGGTGACAGACTCCACTGATCAGGTACTAGCAGTGGGTCGCGCAGTACTCAGCGGAACCGAGATGATGGCCTTTGACCGTGGTGTGGCAGTCAACATGCGACACTCACGGAAAGACTAGGCTGTCTCAGTCTCCTGCTCCACTGTGTGTGAGTAGAGAGGATGACCGGGGACCTTCCGTAGAGATTCGACACCGCCCATGGGCAGAACCATTACCTGGCTTCGTGGTGCATACAGTTTGACTGTGTTGCCCTTTTCCACTTCAAACTCAGAGGGCAGAAGAGAAACTGCGTGTATGTCACCTATCTGGAAGTAGACCTCAAGGCTGCTACCTACGTAGATGACCTGACTCACTATCCCCTCGATCTCGTTGTCATCAGGGCTGGAGGGTTTCTGGTGAAGGTCCTCTGGGCGGATGGCACATCTGACTTGCTCACCGACTTCGAAGGGATAGCCCGGAAGGGTGGTCCGTCCATACACCGTCTGGCCGTTTGGAATCTTGACAGAGAGCAAGTCTCCAACAGCGTCGATTACACCATCTATGAATGTGCATTTGCCTATGAAGTCTGCCACGAAAAGAGTCTGTGGAGCGTCATAGATGTCGCGGGGTGTAGCGTATTGTTGGACGTATCCCTTGTCCATGACAGCGACATGATCTGAGATACTGAGGGCTTCAATCTGATCATGGGTCACGTATACTGTCGTGATCCCGAGCTCTCCCTGGATTCTGAGAATCTCTTCACGCATCTCATTCCTGAGCTTGGCGTCAAGGTTTGACAGGGGCTCGTCAAGCAAGAGAACATCCGGTTCGATGACAAGAGCACGTGCGAGAGCGACTCTCTGCTGTTGGCCACCACTGAGCTGGTGAGGTGTGCGGTCTCCAAGGCCACCCATCTTGACCAAGTCGAGTGCATTCTGGACACGGTCACGTATCGCTGCCTTTGTGTACCTCATGCCCTTGACTCGCTTCATCTTCAGACCGTAAGCGATGTTGTCAAAGACATTCATATGGGGCCAGAGTGCATAGTTCTGAAAACACATGCCGGTATTCCGCTTGTTGGGAGGGAGTTCAGTCACATCCCTATCATCAAAGAAGATGCGTCCTCTGTCGGGAATGTAGAAGCCCGCAATCAAGCGGAGCAGCGTGGTCTTGCCACAACCACTAGGACCGAGTAGTGTTGTCAGCTTTCCGTCCTCTAGGACCAGATTGACATCATCGGTGGCGACCACTTCGCCGAAGGTCTTTCGCAAGTTCTGAAGGGTTATTGTTACCATTGTATTCACCTCAAATACCAGTCATGGCTGAAGCCCGAGTCTTGAGTATGGCATTGGTGATTGCGATGACCAGCATCTGCATGGCCATCATGAGGACACCAAGTGCTGCTGCAGGACCTTGACCATAGAGTGGCGGAAGGCCGGCGTTTGTTTCCTTGATCCAATACGTAAGCGGCGCCTCGTAGTAGTTGGCACCACCAAGCAAGAGGCTCGTGCTGACTTCACTGACAGAGTAGACAAAGGAGAGTAGAGCACCTGCTAGGACACTGACTCCGATGAGGGGCACCACTATTCGCCCGAATGTGGTGTTTCTGCTCGCTCCAACATTGAGAGAGGCCTCTTCTAGAGCTTCGGGAGTCTGTTGAAGCCCAGCAAAGGCAGCCCTCACAGTGAAGGGGAACTTACGTACTAGGAATGACATGATGATCAGGAACATTGGTGAGGATGTGGGGAAGAAGGGGGTATTGTAGAATAGTGTGAAGTAGCCAGTCGCAATGACTATACCCGGTAGGGCAATAGGTGATGTGACAAGAAGGTCAAGTGCCGTCTTGCCTGGAATCTTTCTACGTGAGATTATGTATGCTGCTGATACCCCGAGAAGCACAGTCCCGAACGTGGCCACTCCTGCGTACGAGATCGTACGCATCAGTGCACCCTGGATGTCAGCATTTCCCAGGATGGCAAAGTTGTCCAGAGTGAGGGGAGGGATGAGAGCAGTACTTGACCGATATTCAGACACTGAGAGCAGTATCACACTGAGTTGAGGAATGAGGGCAAAGAAGAGGACAGGTATGACGACTATATAGAGAAGAATCACAGTCCTGCGACTGAGTTCGCGAGTCCGCGGATTCCATTGACCACCCTTACTGGCGGAAGCGTAGCTTCGTAGTGCCGCATATTTGCGGATGGCCAAGAAGCCAGTCAGAGCGAAGGCCAGAAGTATCATGCCGATGGCAGGACCGATAGGGTTGATGGACCCCGACTCTGCTGTGATACTGTCGAAGACTTGGTAGGCGAGGACTTTCTGTGCCTGAAGGTCCTCTGCATATACGATTGGTGTGCCTAGGTCTTCAATGCTCAGAATGAAAGTCAGTATTGCTCCGGCCTGAATGCCCGGCATGGCAAGCGGGAGTGTAACGGACCGGAACAGTTTGAAGCCGGTTGCCCCAAGGTTCTCAGCCTGTTCTTCAAGGGAGGGATCGATGCCCATGAAAGACGAATAGGCATTCAGATACACCAGTGAGAATAGCGAGAGACCCTGAACAATGATGATTGCAGATAGCCCATGGAACTCGATGCGAGTCCACTGCAAGTCCGTAAAGAAGAATACAGGATCGATGAGCTCCACGAAAGCGTTGGCAAGATTGTTGAGAAAGCCATTCGCGCCCATGAACCACTTGATGCCGATTGCGCCGATGAAGGGAGTCGACAGCATGGGGAACAACAGGAGAGTCCTGAGGACGCTTTTGCCAGGAAACTCGTACCGGGCAATCAGGAATGCAAAAGTGGTTCCGAGAATCACTGAGATTATCGTGACTGCAATGGCTACGTAGACGGAGTTCAATATGACCCCCAGTTCCATTCCCCAGATCTCAAGCACACCTGCGGGGGTCGGCTGGAGTATCTCAAAGTCTTGGGGACGCCACTGAGGGACATACTCAGAGTTTCTGAAGATACTAAGGATGATGTCTAGGGAGAAGCCTTCAGGTGTGACGAACGACCCCCAGACAACACTGAGAAGTGGTGCTATGAGAAAGAGACCGAAGATCACTAGGATCCCTACTAGCTGTATCCAACTCAGCATATCCATCTCGCGCACCAGGGAATCGGCAGATTCTCTCATCCTCAGAACGAGGTTCCTAGTGGACTGCCCGGGATCTAGTAGGAATGTGTGGATTCTAGCAAGACCCGAAGCAATCCATCTGAAGAATCCCAGTATTCTGTTCGCGACTCCTCGGAATGCGCCCACAATAGACAGGATGAAAGACAGGAGGATGTGGGTGACGGAGATCCGAGCAGGCTCCATCTCGTCGCGGACTTCTTCTGACTCAAGAATCTCCGTTGTCACCGTATCACTTCCAAGTTTCGTGTGCTCATGGTGGAGGCAGTAGTGCATTCAACGCACTCAGCGTTTCAGCATACTGAGTTCTGGCTGCTGCAGTCCAGGCCGTCTGCATGTCATAATAGAACACCGCGTCATTGATCATCTGATCATTGATCTCCTTGGCGAATTCCACAGTGAACTTCCGAGAAACACTGTCATAGGTGGCGTTTACGGGTGTTCCCATCATGGCGGCGAGATCATTGAACTGCGTGATATTGATGTGTCCGTCGTCATATGCATCTACGAGCGCCTTCCACGTATCCACGAGGTCATCATGGGCATCGTTGTAGACCGCTTCGAAGTAGGCTGTGAAGGCAGTGTTGATCTGGAGCGACAATGTGTCGTTGAAGTCAATCCCAACATTTGCCTTTGTCTGATTGAAGAAGTCGTACAGGTCGGGGTGCTGAAGACCTTCGGGGGTCTGAAACGCGCTCTCAAGGACTGGCATGCGGTTCACGCCGGGAGAGAACCAGACTGCCTGTCCCTCTGCAGAGAGGACGAAGTCAAGGAATCCTTCAGCAAGATCCATTTGGGGAGTGTCCTTCACAATGGCAATCGGGTCACCATTGACGATTGACTCGCCCTCTGGCAGGACGTACTCGCAGTCAGGGTTGTTCGCCTGAGTCGAATATCCATAGAAATCGATTGACATGGCGACTCCGACCTCCTGATTCTCAACAGCTGCCTGTGTTTCCACAGAGCCCTGATAGAGGCGAGCACTGCCGGCCATGCGGGCCAGAGTAATCCATCCATTGTCCCAACCCATTCCCTGGGTGATGATCTCGTAGATTCTTGTGTTTGAAGTCGTCTTTGGAGCATTCCCCATCGCAATCGTAGCCGTGGGCAGAAGACTGCCCCAGACAGGCTGGGCTAGGTGTGTCCAGTTGTTGGGTGTTGGAAGACTGTGAGCATCAAGGAATGCGTGATTGATTGTGAAACCAAAGGTGGAGATTGCCGCTGCAACCCAGACCACACTTCCGTTGGTGTCACGACGCTTCATGTCAGCACCAGCTATCTCGTCCGGAACGCGGTCGAGGACTTCGAGCATCTCGGTGCTGGTCAGAGGCTGAAGGTTCCCATCTCGCTGCATCTGATCAAAGAGTGTGGGACCACCGCCCCAAAGAACGTCCACACCCCCTGCGGCAATGACATCATCCCAGAAGGCACCGTCTTGGGTCTTCCATTGAATGTCTACAATGTTGTTCTCAATTGCAAAGTCAGTCTGCAAGAATGCAGTCTCGTAAGCATTGTGAATAGCCACGTCGTGTCGTGTCAGAACTGTGAGCGTGTGGGTCGGGCCGGTCGTTCCTCCTCCGCCGGAGTTTAGAAACAGCACGACACCACCACCGACAACGATGGCGATAACGACAATGGCAATGCCAATTGTCTTCATATTCCTTCCAGTTTCGAACTCTGAGGCCATCAGTTTTCACCTATTTTGTGAGAGTTTGATACAGACTAATTGTACCCTATACCTTTTGAAGCTCTCCTTTGGGTGTGCCAAGCACCGAGTCATCTTCACCGGATATTAAAGCTTTGTCACCGAGACACACCTGAAGACAATCGTCCAAGCTCCTCGATCTCCTGCAAATGAATCAAAAGGAATAGTAAAAGATTAGACCTACGTTTCTATGAGACCTTCTCTCTGAATGTGTTCATCTGGACACATCACCGAGCCTAAAAGGCTAAATACTCTCAACAGCCAACTCCGATTATCTTTTCGAGTTGCTTTAGCAGAAGAAAAGGAGGACATACTCGCGTTGAAAACCGGATTAGTAACGCGAAAGATTGCTGCAGCAATGTTGATTGCGGCACTCTTCGCACCGTACTTTATCAGCTTCGGGATTGTCCCAACTAAGGCGTCCGCAGACCCCACTGGTGGGTCAGCGACCATTGTCTTTGACATGGGCCACGGCCAGTACAAGGATAGTGTGTTCACTGCGCAGGACACCTGGTTGGCGAACAACCTGACAGCAATGGGATTCCACGTGGTGTTTGCTTGGGGTGGTCTAAATGACACCATCCTGGCAGATGCACGTGGACTAGTAATTGGTTCAATCTACGGTACCAGCAACGGCTTTACCGCTGCGGAGGTCACCGCCATCGGAGACTGGTTCGATGATGGCAAGAAGTTCCTCTGGGTAGGAACTGACTCCGACTACAGTGGCAACGCCTACATCAACGACAACGCCTCACTCATCCTTGAGGAAGTCGGTTCACACGTCTATCCTGAGCCGATCTCAGTCAGTGATGCCTACTCAAACTGCAACGCTTCATACAGAGTCGTTGCCAATGGCACAAGCACTGATGCTTTTGTGGCGGACATCGTTGAAGGCGTTGATGCTGTACTCATGCATGGTCCCACAACCCTCTACGGCAGCACATCAGCCACCGCTGGTGCAGATGCTGTTGCTCTTGAGAATACAACCATCACAAACGTCTACCCAGTACTCTACTATGGTGCATCAGCAACCATTGGTGACAGCGACTTGGTTCCACCACTCGCCCACAATGACGGTGATGTTGGTGCCTTTGTCGCAATGACAGTTGAAGTCACAGCAGGTGACGATGTCATCATCGTGTCTGGCGCAAGCCCGTACGGTGACTATATGCCAATGAGTGCCGATGAGTACTACGACGTGCCCCTCAGTGGAAACATCGTCAAGCAGGCGATCTCTTGGGGAATGAGATATGCTGAACCCCCAATCATCGTCTTTGACATGGGTCACGGTCAGTACAAGGACAGCGTCTTCACCGCGGAGGATGCCTGGCTTGCAGGTAACCTCACAGAGATGGGCTACTATGTCGTGTGGGCCTGGGGCGGTCTCAATGATACCGTTCTCGGTCGCGCAACAGGCCTTGTCATCGGATCAATCTACGGCTCAAGCAATGGCTTCACTGCCGCAGAAATCACGGCCATCGGCGACTGGTTCGACGAGGGCGGAAAGTTCCTCTGGGTAGGAACTGACTCCGACTACAGTGGCAACGCCTACATCAACGGCAATGCCTCACTCATCCTTGAGGAAGTCGGTTCACACGTCTATCCTGAGCCGATCTCAGTCAGTGATGCCTACTCAAACTGCAACGCTTCATACAGAGTCGTTGCCAATGGCACTACAACCAATACGATGTTTGCAGACATAGTCGATAATGTAGACGCCGTTCTGATGCATGGTCCTACAACCCTCTACGGCAGCACATCAGCCACCGCTGGTGCAGATGCTGTTGCTCTTGAGAACACGACCATCGCAGATGTCTACCCGCTTCTGTACTATGGTGCATCAGCAACCATTGGTGACAGCGACTTGGTTCCACCACTCGCCCACAATGACGGTGATGTTGGTGCCTTCGTTGCAATGACCATTGAACTCAATGCTGGAAGCACTGAAGATAGTGTGATTGTCGTATCTGGCGCAAGCCCGTACGGTGACTATATGCCAATGAGTGCCGATGAGTACTACGATGTGCCCCTCAGTGGAAACATCGTCAAGCAGACCATCGACTGGAGCATTGACTATCTCACCGCCACGGCGACTACTCCGACAACGACTCCTGGCTTCACCATTGATCCCGTCCTTCTGATGGGTATTGCTGGTGTGGTCGTGCTCGTCATCATCATTGCTATCGTAGTAAAGCGTAGGTAATCTACAAAGAGAAGGTAGACACTGTCTACCTCTCATCTTTCTTTTTTAGCCGCATAACGATGGTCGGAATACAGAACAAACGGTAAGACAACTTTTTTATGGCGTACTGAAACCGGGCCTTACATTGAGGCTTATCAAAGTGGACGCCCGTTCAAAGTCACTAATCGCATTCCTTCTTGTAGTCCTCTTCGCGACCCCCTTGCTCATGACAGCAATGCCCAAACAGATGTCAGCGGAGAGTAGTAGGGTCTCTGTGACAGTGCCGAGTCAATCAGGCCTCAGAGTACTGTTTGATGAGTCACACACGGCGGGAGGAAGTGAATTAATGACTCCAGCCAATACATCGTTCTTGGCGTGGATGCTGGAGAAGAACGGTTATGAGACGGAAACCAGTTTTGACCAAGAGATCACTCCAGGCCTACTGGCGGGGTACGACGTATTCGCTCTGTTCTTTCCGATGGTGGCTCTCACGAGTAGTGAGGTCAGTACCATTGTAGATTTTGTGAACAATGGAGGAGGACTGCTTCTTGTCGGGACCGACAACTCACCATCAACGTGGCACTTCAACTCTGCCAACCTCAATCCCATATCAGAGAACTTTGGTATCACCTTCAATATGGATAGCTGGCTGGGCACTGACATCACCTTCAACGAACACCACCTCACCCAGGACGTCAGCTCAATCCATGTGAACCTTGACTACAAACTCCGGGCATGTTCAATGACCGTGACAAGTCCTGCAACCGTCGTGGCAGAGGCAGGAGGCGATCCGCTTGTCGCAGTCTCGGAATATGGCTCTGGAAAGGTAGTGGCTGTGTCTGCCGTCGCACCTTTCATTATGTACAGAAAACTCATGAACTGGCAGACCGAACCAGATGATCTGTTCCAGTTCTCACTGAATGTTTTCGACTGGCTGGTGGGCAATACACCCAGACATGTTGATGCTGATGGTACAGCCATAATCCCTGTCGGCAGTGGACCTAGCCTCACACCCTCTGTTGCTGACAGTTACACAGCATACTCTGGGTTGATCCACGACCATACCACTCACAGCGATGGCCAGGGAACGGTCGAAGAGATGGTCTGGGCGGGGCTGATGAGCAGTCTTGACTTTATGATAATTACAGACCACAGCTATGATGCGCCTGTCGCCACAGGCAGAACAGGAGTCACTGGTGCGCAGGCAGCACGAGAGCTGTGTAATACTTACGGACTCAGCATCGAACAGTTCGTCGGGGCTGAGTTGTCCCATGGACATCATACCACTGGTATGCCACTTCAGGAGAATGTCTTTGCCTCCACCCAGGAAGAGATGGTTGACGGCATCCACGCGCAGGGAGCAATGGCCACCTTATGTCACCCGACCATCGCGAGCCAATACATGGAGACCTACGTCCAGATGGAGGCCCTTGGATATGACGCCATCGAGGTGGACAACATGGGCTTCTCGCACGGGATTCTGGAGGAAGGCTACCACTGGCCCTTCTATGGTGCCAGTGATGGGCACTCTCCCGAGTTTGTCGGCAAGATGATCAACGTCGTCTTTGTCAACGAAACCACAGGCCCCAATGGAAGACTCGCAGATTGGGACGTGGTCAATGCCATTCTCGACAAGAGAGTCGTGATAGTCGATCACGTGACAGACCTGATCTACGGACAGCAGGTGTGGATTGATCTCTACCTTGACCGGATGGCTGACGCGGAGATTGAAGTCGCCAACGCGAGAGCGGCGGTCAGTGCGGTCGAAGACCTACCCGGAACGACACTTGCAGAGTGGTATCTGAGGGAGGCAGAGGAAGCGCTTCAGCGCGGGTGCCCAATCAAGGCAACCAACGGTGCAGTGAGTGCTCAGACTGCTGATGCTCTGAACCTGCGATTCCAGACCGTTTCGCCAGTCCCACCGATCCTCACGCCGAGCCAGAAGTTCACCTTGTCACTCAATATCTCAAATGGAGGACCTCACAACATCAACTTCAATGCCAGTATCTTCAGGCAAGTTGGAGGAGCCCTCAACGGTTCCACATCCCAGAACATCTCCATCCAGGCAGGCGGGTGGACTCTCTTCAACAGGAGCATAGTCTGCAACGATGTGGGAACTGTGCTCACAGCGATGGTCCTCAAGCAGTTCAATTCATCGAGCCTGACGCCCACCCTCTTCTGTCCACAGAACCAGATTGACGCTGGCAGAACAGTAACGTATGAGCAGACCACAGAGGGCACCATCGTCACAGTGGGTACGCCCACGGAGAGGGGCGACTTCCGATTCTTTGACCATGCGGTCCTGATCTACAATGATGGGACAGGTGAGAAGAACGTGAGCGCGAAGATACTCACGGTGTCCATAGAAGCGGATATTGGGCCGTATCCTAAGGGAACAGAAATCACCTATTACTTCAAGGTATATGGTGTGTTTGGTGAAATCTTCCTCCTACAAAGCGGGTCATACACAGTGACAACGGACCCGCTGGAGGAAACCACAACGACAACGACCACAACAACAGGAACGCCCGGCCAACTTGACCCCTTGCTCCTTGCTAGTGCAATCGGAGGGACTCTCGCAGTAGTCATATTAGTTGTGACAATTGGTAAGCGTCGGGCAGGATGATGGTCCGACGTACCACTTAATAGCAGTGTCACGATATGAACCAAACTATGAAGCGAAAATGGTTCGTCTTGGCACTGCTACTCGTCCCAGTGCTCCCGGCGGCAATCATCTCCCCCATGGTGCAGCCAGCAGATGCATGGGGACTTGCAACACATAGGTTCATCGTCACCGAAGCAATGGACCACATCTCGAATAGCAGTTGGGCCCAAGCATTTCAGTACTACACCCCAGAGCTCCTGGAGGGTTCAACAACACCTGATCAGGTCTGGCAGGACTGGCCAAATCACCTCTACTATCCGGAAAACGGAAACAACACGGCGCCCCAGGCATCAGCCCGTTGGTATGAGTTTGCCAGAAACAACTTCACTTCAGGCAACTGGGAGGATGGATTCTTTGCTGCAGGAGTGCTGTCCCACTACTCATCAGACCCCTGTATTCCGGTGCATACAGGACCCTATTGGCCCGGACATGAGGCGTACGAACACGACATAAACGACCAACTCACGGCACTCTCCCTGGGAACTCCCAGTGAAGGGACTGTAGCGAATGTCAGTCAAATGGTGGTCGATGCAGCAACATACTCTCACACCTACTACGACTACATAGTGAGCGCATATCCGACATCAGAGTCGGTGGCGTTGGAGACAAACTCTACTGTGAAGACTTACACAGAACTGTGCCTCACAATGGCAATCAACAACACTCTCAGTCTATTCTACAACTTGACCATTGGAATCAATGCTCCCGATGTGACCATAGTCTATGAGCATGTGGCACTGTTCGACTTTGCCCACAACAACGACTACGTGTACGATGATGCGTTGAATGCCGTGAACCAGACCCTAGCAAGAAATGGGTATCAGATGGTGAGATGGGAGAGTGAGATCAACTCTACTGCTCTGACAGGAGTGGACCTCTTCGTTGCCACCTGTGCCTTGGACTCTTACTCGGCCAGCGAACTCTCTGCGATTACGGCATGGGCTACCAGTGGCAACAAGTCGATCCTTCTCACAGGAAGAGGAGACTTCGACACGTACACAGACAATGCTCGTCCGAATCAGATTCTTGCGGAGATCGGTTCTCACATTCGGATAAACGACGATAACATCTACATGCTGGGAACGTACCAGCCCTGGTACAACGATCTGCTCAGTATGTTGGGCCCAGATGAAACTGCGGGACTGACGAGGAACGTCGAGTCCATGACCATGTTCTCACCCGCAAGCCTGTACTTCACTGATGACGGCCCCGTTCTCCCAATCGTATTTGGTGATGACTCTGCGTATCAGACCGATCAGCACCCGCCCGAGATTGATGTCACGTGGGACAACACGAACGACGGTGAGTTTGGATATCAGATTCCATTGGCTGCAATCGAGGAGATCGGGTCGCTCCGTCTGCTTGTGACTGGAACCACTTTCTTCAGCGACTTTGACTATGGAAAGAGCCAGTTTGACAACGCACAGTTCCTAGAGAACTTCCTCGAGTGGGCAGCGAATCGCACGATTGGAGCGGTCTCCAGTGTGGATGAAGTGGGACCAAGAATCGGAGATGTCAACTGGACACCTGGAAGTCCAACAAATGGCCACAACGTCACGTTCTCTGCAGACATCTACGACCCAAGTGGCACCGTCTCAGCGCACCTGATTGTCGAAACCGACTCAGGTGAACAGGTCATCGCCATGACCGGGAGTGGAGGCACCTTCACCGCAATCATTCCTGGCCTGACCGATGAGTCTGCGAGTATTCGCGTGGAGGCCACGGATGGTGACGGGAACAACTCGACACGTGCCTATTTCAGCATCACATGGGGCGGTTCCAGTACGACCACGCCCACATCGAGTGGCGTCCCCTTGCCGCCCATGACCATCGCCATTGCAATCGCTGGAGTGGCCATTGTGGCCGTGGTCCTGATCATCTTCGTCAGGCGTAGATAGTGCATGACCATGTGGCCCAACATTGGGCCACAACCTCTTCTTTTTTCTCGCCCGTTCATACCACGCAAAATAGAACATTATCTCGAAAAAGTGGGCAGTCTGCAACAAAACAGGATGAACAAACTTTCATATGTTTTCTTCGTTAGTTAATCATACAACTGATAGTGAGAGAGTGAGAAGGATGTCTTTTGGCATGAGCTCCGAAGAGATGGAGCGGGAGATAGAGAGAGCCATAGTCAGATCCTTCGGGTGGGGAGTGATTGAGTTCGAGGCCGTCCTATTTCAGAAGTTTCTGATCGTGTCTGGCCCGACTTCACTGATGACAGAGGACATGTTCCGAAGACATCTCAGGAACATGCAGGCCAAGGGATATCTCGCACCCGTTCAACTCCATGGTAGAAGAGCATGGAAGCGTCTCGTGATCGAGTCCGACATAGCCGATGAGCCGGACATGTCACCGGATGAAGTGAGAGCGTTCCTCGAACAGATGCGTGCAACAAACCTCAGCGACAAGAAGAAGAGAAGGATCCACAGAGAGGGGATGGTGAGCGAGTCTCGGGCCTTGGCCACCAAGATAATTCAAACATTGGAGTCAGTGAAAAAACGGAAGAAGAGGACCAAGATCCGAGAAACAACTCTCCTGGACCACATAGAGGCCATGCACCATAGTCTTGCGTCTTCACCGGACGAGTTCCTGAAATATGTGAAGAAGAACCTGCCATATCCCATCTACCATGAGATGAAAAGACTACTCGATGATAGAGGGGAAGAGATGCTACTCCTCAGTCTGCGCCTCATAGAGAGCGGTCACCGGATGTACCCGCCTTGAGGACAGATGGAGCACGAGAGACCTGACCGTTCACTGGCCCACAAGCTCTAGACCTTGAAACGCCATAGTGGGCATGACTCGCTTGTCGTGAACCTCAAGATCGTTCCCCACTAGCACCTCACTATGAATTGACTCGAACAGATTGCCCACCAGAAGAGCGTACTTGATCTGCTCGGTGAGTTCTCCATTCTCAATGAGGCGGGCATTGCGGACCTCATTGGAGAAGGCCCCTGACATCGGGTTGACCTGAGGCCACGCAAAGTGCTCGACGTAGACACCTCTGTCAATCTCCGAGATGATATCGTCAACGGACTTCGTTCCCGGCGGAATCTCAAGCGATGTCGACCCACAGGTGACAGCATTCCCGAAGGTTCCGTGTGGTTCACGAGGAATCCGCCGTACTCCATTTCCTGTTGAGGCCATTTCAAGCTGGTTTCCGTTGTAGCTGTCAAAGAGGTATGACTTCAAGACCCCTTTCTCTATGACTGTGGTGGCCTGCCGTGGAGTTCCTTCGTCATCCACAACAGAACTGAGGAGACCGAGGTCAGAGAGCCCATTGTCGATGACAGTGAGACCCTCGTGCGCCACGAGATCGCCCACCTTGTCCGTCCAAGGACTGGACCGCTTGTTGATGTTCTCTCCGGACACCGAGGCCCCGACAAGATCACCGAGCATCTGGGAGCCCTCGCTGGGTGCTAGCACGGCAGTGATACCGTGCAGTGTTTCCTTGAATCCCTTGGCCTTCAGGACCTCCAACGCCTGCTCTTGCAGCTTACTCCCGATAGAGCTGAAATCAATAGAATACAGGTCTCGTGACCAACAGCGCTGAATTCCCTCACCCACCTCTCCGGAGTCGCTTGACTTGGCTGCAAAGAAGCCAAACACTGTCGTCGATCTGGAGCCAGCGTCGACACCAAGAGAGTTCACAACTCGAAACTCGAGGTCACTCACGCGGAGTGTTCCGTTCGAGACCGTGACTTTGTCAGAGGCGGCACTGTTAACCACCATCATGGCCATCTCAGTGACAGCGTCAGCATCGACAGATGCGGTCTCCCTCGAGAAGAACCTGTCAGATGAGCCAGAGATTTTCTTGGGTTCGGGAAGGGACTCGAACTTGGGATCCTCACTGCTCACACGAGCCATGGTTTTTGCACGTTCAACGAGGTCTTCGAGGGTCTCTGTGGTCAGAGTAGAACTCGTGAATCCAATTTTCTTCCCCAGAACGAATCTCAGTCCGACCCCGGTCTCAGTGATAGAAGCACCAATCTTTGGCATGTCATCATCGATGTATACCCCACGAGTCCGCACAGTTATCGCGTAGGCGTCAGCCTGAGATGCCCCGTGTTTTTCAGAGAGAGATACTGCCCGTTCAGCGATTGAAGCAACATCCATAACTAGCCACCTCCAACCATAAGCTCGGCCCTCATGTGCGGTCCACCCGTCGACACGGGAACAAAGTCTTCTTCGCCCTTGCCACACATGCCACCATCAAAGGAGAGTGTGTCACCGACAGCATCCACGGTCTTGAGTATGTCCAACACCTTCCCGGCCAGAGTCATGCTTCGCACCAAGGTGGTCTTCTCACCATTCTCTATCAAGTATCCCTTCAGTGCGGACGCCTGAACACCGCCACCAACAACATCCTCCATTCCACTGGTGGATCTCACGACGTAGAGACCCCTCTTTGTGTCACTAATAATCTCATCATCTTTCCAGGTCCCCTTGTCGAAGAAGGTGTTACTCATGCGAGCATAGATTCGCCGGTTGTAGTCCTGGGCCCTTCCATTACCCGTGGGGTCTACGCCCATCAACGCGGCGGTCTCCAGAGTGTGCATGTATCCAGTGAATACTCCACCCTCAATGATAGGAGTTCGAGAGCTTGGTGTCCCCTCTGAGTCAAAGGGATAACTCCCCATACAGCCCTCCAGTGTTGCATCATCAATCATGGTTACGAGATCGGTACCTATCTTCTTACCCACCATGCCAGTCAAGAAGGACCGCTCTTTCACGACCTCGTCAGCCTCGCTCGCGTGACCGCAGACCTCGTGAGCGATAAGCCCTGCGATCGTACTGTCGATAACAACCGTCATCTTGCCAGAGGGAGGTTTCTCTGCAGTCAGAAGGTCTAGAGCACCTTGTGCGCACTCCCGTCCAAACGCCTCTGTGTCAATGGACTTCACAAGCTCATATCCTGCCAGTCCATCTCTGATGGCATAGTCAAACTGCACTCCGCTCCCGTCTCGCGCCACTGGCTGGGCCACCGCCCTTATGCGATGCTCATCCCACTCCAGACGCGACCCCAGGCTATTCACAAGAGAGAATACGGACTTGTTGTCGCCGTATATCGAGTTCGTGTTCACAATCCTATCATCGATCTTCATTGCCTTGTTGATGTCCATGACAAAGTCGATCTTCTCTTCAACGGGCACGTCCGATGGGGGAATCTTCATCTTCTGCCAGACGCTACCTTCGTTAGGTGTGATTGAGGAGAGGTCAATGCCCGCTTCAGAATGCTTCGCTGACGCCCGGGCCATCTTCACCGCTTCTGAGAGTAGCCTCTTGCACCCCTCATCGTCAAGTTGTTCTGAAGAAGAGGCCATGCCCCAGGACGTACCAACGAGGGCACGCGCCACAACTCCGGCCCGATAGGTCTCTTTGAACTGTCTCAATGAACCATTCACTGCGTACAGCTGGGTTCCTGTCCGAACCTCACCACGAAAGTCGGCAAAGGCGACATCATGCGGAATGTATTCAATGGCCCGTGTCATACTGTCGAGCATGGGTGTCACTACATAGCAGCGACTCTGGCACCCATGATAAGGTTTTGGTGTCGAGCAGTTCTACGGCTATACGTACACTTTTCCTCTGAGGACTGGAACTCCACGTCCACCGACCTTTATCTGTTCGATTCCTTCTTGGTCACCACGCACTTCCACAAAGATACGCCCGGGCCGGCCCACATAGTGTCCCTGTTCCAGAACGATGCTGGTGACCGGATAGGTGGGATCCATCAGACCGTACTGAAGGATATAGGCTCCAAGACTCCCAGCGGCAGAACCAGACACAGGATCCTCGGGAACACCAATGGCGGGGGCAAAGTGACGAACCTGTGCATCGGAGGTCTCCTCACGAACATCCCGCGTGAAGACGCTGATGGACGCATAGTCCCCCGCCTCGTGAAGGGTCTCAAGCTTGGACCAGTCCGGCTTGACCCGATCCAGCGACCTCTGTGTAGAGAGAGGGATAATTAGATGTGGTGTCCCTGTGCTGACAGTCTGAAGGGGGTTCGGCGAGAGGATGTCGGCCAGAGAGAGTCCGAGGGCATCGGCATAGTCCTTGGGATCGTAGGTTTCCAGAAACTTGGGCCTGTCGTGCGTTATCTGAACCTCATGCAGTCCTGTCGTCTCGTTCTTGACTATCTCCACATAGAGAATTCCGTTTCGGGTCTCAAGGCTCATGGTCGTCACATCGGACCGCAACTCGATCTGCCCCTCGTCATACAGGGCCAGAAAGGCGGCAATGGTCGCATGGCCCGAGAAGTCAATCTCGGACTTGGGAGACATGTATCGCAGTCGAAAGTCAGCCTTGTCCGAGGAGTACACGAACACTGTCTCCCGCACGTTCATCTCTCCTGCAATCTTGACCATGGTCTCCTCTCTGATGTGATCAGCATTGAGGACCACGGCCGCAGGGTTGCCTGTGAAGGGGGTCTCAGTGAACACGTCCACCTGGACAAAGTCAAGTTGTCGCCTGCCGTTCATCATTCACCAACTGGAGTAGCATTCCATCCGAGCGTAATTAACCATTGCATAGGTGACACAAGACTCCAACAGTCTTAAGTCGGAACACGCAGAGCGACACGGGAGTTCTGATGAAGGGATTGAACAAGGTGAGGGAGAAGCTCCCGGGCTTCAGTGGGCCACGGATAGCAGTCCTCCCCATAAGTGCCTTGATTGCAATCGCGACAGGATTGCTGTTCATTGTTGCAGTTGACGTGATCCCGCGTCGACTGGCCGGGAATCTCTTCCTTCAGTCCATGGAACCGATCATGCCCATTCTGGCAGGGGTCGTGTTGTCTGGCGTCGCCCTCACTCTGGTCACAGGACTCTGGCGAAAGAGAGACGCCATGCTGCAAGAGTACGGAAAGCTCGCATACCAGAGAATCATACCCCGGGGTGTGTTCGGGGTCAGCCTCATCGGGAGCCTTGTCGCTCACACGTACTTGTCTGTGGGGTCGCTGGTGCCGATTCCCCCCGTGAACCATCTCACAACGCTGATGTCAGAGTCACTCCTGAGCATTGTCGGTGTTCCATCAGAGATCGACATGGCATTGCGTATCATCCTCGCCCTGCCAGTTCTACTGTTCGGACTCCTTCTGATTCGGAGCGCCCTGACCACCTTTGGGATTGACTACATGATTGTCATCTACCTGTACTTCCCTGAAGAGTCTCAGATTCAAAGACATGAGATCTACTCGGTCATCCGTCATCCGGCCTACTTCGCCGGGGTTGTGATGGCTCTTGCCGGGTCCCTCTCTCAGCTCTCGGTGTACTCCTTCGCTTTCCTCGCAATCGTGTACCTGACCTTCAAGATTCACCTGCGGTACGAGGAGGGGGAGTTGCTGGAGCGCTTCGGCGACTCCTACAGAGAATACATGACACAGGTCCCCGGGCTCCACTTCCGGCCCTCTGATCTCAGGGCAGTCTTGCGATTTCTCAGGCATCCCGGGGAGAAACAGTGACCTCTCACTTTCTGTGGGACATGCGCTTTGAGAAGTCCCTCTTGTGGGACACGTCACTCACCACTCTGTCAGCAGGAATGACCTTCGCGGGACCAAACCTCACCTTGGCCGGCTCATGCTCACAGTCGAGAAGAGTGGCCACCCACATGTCGCGCCCGCGTTCATGAACCAGAGGACTGGCAGGACCATCCCGCCTCCTCGTAGTGATGGAATCATACGTGTAGAACAAGATCGAGAGGAGTAGCGCGACACCAGCAAGGTACAGGACCAACATGTCATTAACTATCGTGAAACGAGTTATAAGACTTCATGCCTGACCAACTACGGGCCGTCCCCCGGAATTATCCTGTAGACTCACCGCGGTACTTCTCACTTCCGTCGAGATCCATGAGGCCCAAAACAAGGTGGCGAGCGCCTGGGAATCGTGGTAGGAGGGGGGAGTTTCGTAATTGAGGGCATGTAACGAAAACAAAGCCCAAGCGCTCGCCTTTGTTAAAGTTTATCACAAGAGTGCAAGCCCAAAGACTTCGACCCTCCTGTGAACAGTCCTAGTGTTCGCGCGGTTGCTTATTAAGTTACCTTTGTTGACGCGGGGCTATTTCTTAATTTATGAACTCTTTAACTTTTGACCGCAGAAACATGATTCTCGGCCAATGCCTCAAGATGAGAGATTGCTGTGAGAGGCAGCACCTACGCGCCTCATGGCGCCGTTTCCGGGTACATGTTACGCGACAGTGTATGCAGATCCGCGGGCCGTGTTTCTTTGATTTGAGGGGCTAAGATTCTTAAACGCGTGACTCGGACCG
>Ga0164310_10000008_pt1 | contig 103339 bp, 105 predicted proteins | sample GuaBasSedimGuay1_FD_121795 | JGI IMG/M metagenome (GOLD analysis project Ga0164310, IMG submission 121795) | Subseafloor sediment microbial communities from Guaymas Basin, Gulf of California, Mexico - Guay1, Core 4569-9, 0-3 cm | ecosystem: Environmental > Aquatic > Marine > Hydrothermal... | reverse complement strand
TATGTAGGGATTCCCGCCGCTGCCCTTCTTGCAGATGTTGCCGGGTTTCAGGTCACAGGACTGCAGAGACGGTCGAAGAGGTCGGGCTGGAAGATTGAGCACCTCAACGCCGGAAAGTCTCCCTTTGAGGGAGATGAACCCGGTCTGGACGAACTCATCGCGAGAGTCGTGAAGAAGGGGTCCTTCAGGGTCACTGATGACGTGGAAGTCCTTCGAGAATCAGATGTCATTCTGATTGATGTTCAGACGCCAACTGATGCTAACCACATACCACAGTACCAGTCGCTCAAAGAGGTGAGCAAACAGATTGGTGAGAGGATCACAAAGGGGACACTGGTTGTCGTGGAGTCCACCGTAGCGCCCGGAACCACACAGAACATCGTCCAGAAGATCATCGAGGAACACTCTGGATTGAGAGGTGGAGAGGACTTCCATCTTGCCTTTGCCTATGAACGAGTCATGCCCGGAAAACTGGTTCACAATATCGTCAACCTTCCAAGAATCGTCGGAGGTATCACTCCCAGATGTGCTGAGATGGCTCTCGATATCTATTCCAAGATTGTCAAGGCAAATATCCACACCACCGATGTCCTCACGGCCGAGTTGTCAAAGACCATAGAGAACGCGTATCGCGACGTCAACATCGCCTTTGCAAACGAGATGGCCTTGGTCTGTGAGAGCCTCGGAGTGAACGTCTACGAGATCGTTGACCTGGTCAATGAACTGCCAAGCAGAATGATGCATATTCCAGGTGCAGGCGTCGGGGGACACTGCCTGCCGAAGGATACCTGGCTCCTCAGGTACGGTCTCAACGAGTACGGGTCCCAGAAGATGGAACCTCGGTTCATCACCCTTGCACGAGAGATAAACAACCACATGCCGGTCCATATGGCATACCTCATAGAAGACGCTCTGGAAGCGAGAGGTGTGAAGATTCACGATGCGACCGTCACCATTCTAGGCATCGCATATCTTGAGAACGCAGACGACACGCGAAACTCCCCGGCAGCAGCCCTCATCTCCGCACTGGAGGCCAAGGGCGCAAAGGTCGTCCTTCATGACCCCTATGTCAGAGAGTGGGACCTTGGTCCTCATGATATTGAGCGTGACCTGACGAAGGCTGCAGAGGGCTCAGACTGCCTCGCTCTTGTCACCAAGCACAGGGACTACAATGACCTTGACTTCGGGAGTCTCAAGAAGACCATGCGCACCCCAACCCTAGTAGACGGACGAAATCTCTATGACGAGAGAGAGGTCACAGCAGCGGGCTTTGAGTACAGGGCCATAGGAAAGACTGGGCTGCGCAAGGTGCACGAGTAGAGAGGAGGGGGCAGTGGCCCCGCAAGCATCACTCTCCTCATGCACCGAACTTCTCAATGTACCCCGAGTATCCCAAGAGAAGAGGCATCACGTCAAGGCCTCTGATGGTATGCAACGCCCCTCCGGCTGCATCGATCTCAGAGAATCGCTCCACGTCATCAGGACGGATGAAGTCTGACCAGAACACGATGGGGACTGGGTCACATGCGTGTTCGCGCGTGCTCAGGGGTGTGGAATGATCACCAGTCACAGCAATCACTATCTTGTCGCTCACCGCATCTATGATCTTTCCGAGCATTGTATCAGTCCGCTCAATTGCCAGAATCTTCTCGTCAGTATTACCGTCATGACTTGCATTGTCGGTGGCCTTGATGTGAACGAAGACGTAGTTGTATCCTGAATTGACACACTCAATGGTCTTCTGAGCAATGTTGTCGAAGTTTGTGTCGATCGTGCCAGTCTGCCCTTCGACAGTCACATGTTCCATGCCCACGAACTTTGCAGTCCCGATATAGAGGGCGCCGCCAGCTATCACCGCCGAGCGGATATGATACTTCTCCTCAAGTGAGGCCACTTCCTCATGTCTGCCAGCACCACGGACAAGAATGGCATTGGCGGGTGGAAGACCCCTATCGACCCTGTCCTTATTGATGGGCAGGTCCCTGAGCTTCAGATGGACCTGTCGCATGAGCTTGTTCACAACATCAGCAGTCTTCTTCGCATCAGGGCGTAGAGGCTTCGAGATCAGGACCCGCTTTCCGGTCTCGTGTGGATCCACCTCGCTGATATCAGCATAGAGACCCGGTCCTTCGAGGACAAGGGCTCCCCTGTGTTCCACTGTGGCCACAAAATGCACCTTCACATCGTCGATGACCATACCATCAATGGCAGCCTGAAGCGCAGCGTGCTCTTCCTCAGTGAACTCCCTTCCGGCCCGGCGGTCCACCACGACGAAGTCATCGTCCACAGTGGCGAAGTTGGAGCGGAAAGCAACACTTCCGGGTTTGGAGTCCAGTCCAGCACCCAATGCCTCCAATGGGCCACGACCGGGATAGGTCTCGACGGGGTCATAGCCAAAGAGGGCGAGGTGGGCTGCGTCACTGCCAGGGGTGATGCCGGGACCTATCACGTTCATCAGGGCGCTCTGGCCCTGTCTAGCAAGCGTATCGAAGTTGGGAGTGCTCGCAATCTGGAGAGGAGTGCGATTCCCCCTGTCAGGAAGGAGTCTATCACCGACGCCATCCATCACCAAGAGAAGTGCGGTGCGCGTGTCGCTCATGTCTCAGTAGTTCCCCCAAGCACCTCTGAAGTCAGAACCGGGATACCCGCACTCACCGTCGAGAATGTCATAGATCTCAAGGAGACGGTTGTACTTCTCCACACGGTCGCTGCGAGCAGGAGCCCCCGTCTTGATCTGACCGTTCGAGAGAGCCACGGACAGGTCTGAGATGAAGGTGTCACCGGTCTCTCCGCTCCTGTGACTCACAACCACGGCCCAGCCCGCACGGTTCGCTATGTTCGCTGCCTCTATCGCCTCTGTCACAGAACCGATCTGATTCACTTTCAGCAGTAGTGCGTTACCTGCTTTCTCGTCGATGGCCCTGCGCACAATCTCGGGATTCGACACTGTCAGGTCATCAGTTATGACTTGGACCTTAGTCTTCTTCGTGTACTCCGCGAACTCCTTGAATGCCTCCTCATCAAATGGGTCCTCGACCGAGAGTAGAGGATAGTCCTTCTCCAGTGATATGTAGAAGTCCAGCAGTTCACCAGCATCAATGGTCTTCCCGTCGATAGCGTACTTGCCATCCTTGTAGAAACCTGAGGCCGCCGCGTCGATTCCGAGAACGACATCAGTCTTCGGTCTGTATCCGGCCTCTTCCACAGCACCGATTATCTCATCAAAGGCATCTCTGGTGGACTTGAGGCCGAAACCACAGAATCCGCCCTCATCACCGATATGCTTGGACATCCTTCCGTACTTCTTGATCATCCGCTTCCCAAGCGCATGGTACACCTCACTGATGCAACGAAGGCTCTCAGGGAAGGACTCCACACCCACAGGCAGTATCTTGAACTCCTGGATGGCCAGACTGTTCCCCGCGTGGGCACCGCCATTGATCACATTAGAGAGCGGTACAGGTAGGAGATACTTCTCATCCTTTCCGATGACCTGCGTCCGAAGATACTGGAACAACTCTGTCTTCAGGTGTCGGGCTGCAGCAACGGTTGTGGCCATGGAGACCGACAGAATCGCATTAGCTCCCAGTGTTCCTTTCCCCTTGCTGGGGTCTGCTTCCAGGAGGGCACGGTCGACTGCGCTCTGGGAGAGTGGGTCAACAGACTGCATCACATTGGCCAGTGTTGTGTTCACGTTGTTGACTGCATTGAGAACACCCTTCCCATTGTAGCGGTCACCGCCATCTCGAAGCTCCACGGCCTCGTGAATGCCGGTGGAGGCCCCGCTCGGAACCTTCGCGACACCAGCAGTCCCATCGTCGAGCGTGACCTTTGTCATCAGGGTCGGATTGCCCCGAGAGTCCAAGATCTCAATAGCGTGAATCTTTGATACTTTCACCATCACTTGTCACCTGCGCGGAGAATCATCTTTGCATTACTATTCGAGAACGGGCACTCTGATTTATGTTAATCCATATGTGACCGGCAGGGACTGCCACGCCTGCCTCACACACGCAATCTCTATTATGGAATGTGCGCCCCAGACCAGCTGTCGGAGGAAGACCATTGGTATTCAGCAGCACCAACTCCAAGATTGTTTGTACGATAGGACCGGCATCACGGTCAGAAGACGTGCTGGCAAGGATGATAGATGCCGGTATGGACTTGGTCAGGCTGAACCTGTCACACGAGAGCCATGACTCTGCCCGTGTCGTGTTCGACCGCATCCGCTCGATTGATGAGAACATCCCCATTCTCTTCGACCTTCAGGGGCCAAAGATCCGGATAGGGGAGATGAAGGAGCCTGTCAACCTTGTCGCCGGAGAGGAGTTCACGCTGTCGATTGACACCTTTGTGGGGGACAAGACCAGGGTGTCCATCGACCATAAGGAGCTGCCCCAGGATGTGAAGAAGGGTGACATCATCGCGCTCAACGACGGCATCATCAGGCTCAGAGTGAAGAGGATTGATGGAAATGACGTGGTCACTGAGGTCATTCACGGTGGGCCCATCTCAAGCAGGAAGGGAGCAAACATTCCAGGAATCAAACTCTCCTGTAAGGTGCCCACTGAGGAAGACATCAGAGACCTCGACCTAGCTGCTGATCTGGAGGCCGACTACGTGGCCCTCTCCTTCGTCACGGATGCTGATGACGTGAAGAGACTTCGGCGGGCCATGGACGAGAGGGGGCTTGAGCGGGCCGGAATCATCAGCAAGATAGAGCACACACTCGCCATCAAGAACTTCGATACCATCCTCGAAGAGTCAGATGGCGTGATGGTGGCGCGAGGAGACCTCGGCATCGAGGTGCCTATCGAGGACGTTCCAATCCTGCAACGCAACCTGATCCGAAGAGCGAACATCTGGGCAAAGCCTGTCATCGTGGCCACACATATGCTTGAGTCCATGACCGAGGAGGTCGTGCCGACTAGGGCCGAGGTGAGCGATGTGGCACACGCCATCCTTGAGAGGGCTGACGCTGTCATGTTGAGTGCTGAGACCGCTGTCGGTGTGGACCCCGTGGCCGCTGTCACAATGATGGAACGGATAATCAAGCGTGCGGAAGGAGTGCTCCCCAGACAGGACCCTGAGGAAGTCACATCACCCAAGAGGATGATCGTCGAGATCATCGGCAACCTGACATACAGTGCAGTAGACCTGATTCCAGACAAGGTCGAGGCCATCATCACTTCCACAAGAACAGGATACACCGCAAGGTGGATCTCCAAGTTCAGACCTCCAGTCCCGATATACGCCGTGACCGGAGATGTCAAGGTGGCACGCAAACTGCGACTCCTCTGGGGCGTGCACCCCCTTCGTCAAGAACAGCACCTTGACAACGTTGACTCCCTCGTGCAGGCATCCGCTCAAGTGGCCTATGAGAGGGGTCTCATCCACAGGGACAAAGACATCGTGTTCACTTCCGGAGTGCAGATGATCCCGGGGAGAACGAACGTGGTCGGGGTCTTCCATGTGAAGGATTTGGTCAACTGAAACACGTACCAGGAGTACTATTCCATTGATCTGGATGCTCTGAAGAGAAACATGAGAACACCGGTGCTTGTTGATGGAAGGAATGTCCTTGATATGAGGACTGTCATCGAGAAGGGATTTGAATTCCGGAGCATCGGGAAGAGAGGCGTCCAGAGAATATAAGTACCATTTCAATCTCATTCTGTGATTCGGGGGGTTAATAATAGTGGAAACCGGACAACTACCCAGTCTTGATAAATCAGAAAGGAATGTGTTTCCGAGAATACTCATCTTTGACCTCGACGGAACTCTTGCGAAGAGCAAACAACCCATCGATTCTGAAGTCGCGTATCTCTTACTCGAAGTCAGCAGAAGAGGTTGTTTGATAGTCATAGTATCAGGGGCAGGTTTTAGTCAGTTCTCGAAGCAGGTGGTAGGCTCACTCGAATCTCTCGCGACTGAGGAATGCCTCTACATGATGTTTCGAAATATGATACTTCTTCCGCTGAATGGTTCTGAGGTCTATCTCTTTGATGGCTTCCCGGCCAGATGGCGGAGAATCATGTCATCTGACTTTGATGAGATGGAGAAACAACGAATCTATGATGCATTTGAGGAGGTGTTTTCCAAGTCACTCTATGACCATCCTGAGAAAGTATACGGTCAATTGATTGAGGACAGAGGAGGGCAAGTGACTTTCTCCGCACTTGGACAAGATGCTCCGTTGGAGTTGAAGGAGAAGTTCGATCCCGATCGAACAAAGCGACTGGCGATAATGAAGCATCTCAAGATGATGCTGCCAGACTTCGAGGTACGAATTGGCGGTACCACCTCAATTGACATAACCCGGAAGGGAATGGACAAAGCATATGGAGTGGATTTGGTGATGAGGAATGTCGTTGGCCCAGAGTATGAGTGGTTTCTTCCCATGTGTCTATTCGTCGGAGATGCACTGTACGAGGGCGGCAATGATGAGTCCGTAAGACGACTGAGAATACCTTGTCACCAAGTGGAAACCGTTTCTGACACTAAGGTGCTGATCAGGAATCTGCTGGAAAGACGATTGACATCTGGTCCACAATCACGAAGATGAATGGCGTAAACTCCTCATTCGGCATCCAGATTTCGTCTTACTTCTCGGGTAGTATCACCCGGTGTTAGAATGGACCATCGTGATAGAAATCGGAACTTGAAAACGAATTAGATATGCTAATCTTGGTTTCGACCGAAGTAGCCTGCAACAGAGTCAGGATTCAAGAACAGTGACATGATGTTCACATCTAACGTGCAGATGATCCCGGGGAGAACGAACGTGGTCGGAGTCTTCCATGTGAAGGATTTGGTAGAGTGAGAGATGCGATGGCGTTGCCATGTGGTGAGAACCCGTCAGACTTATGTGAGGACTGGGCTTGCCAGTCACGAGTGACTCGATTGAAGCCGTTTTTTGTGGTAGGTACGAGACCCGAGATAGTCAAGATGGCACCAGTCATTCATGAGTGCGAGAGAAGGGATATTGACCTGTTTCTCCTTCACACCGGACAACACTACTCTGACATCATGAGCCAGATGTTCTTTCGTGATATGGGATTGAGAGAACCAGACAAGAATCTCAACATCGGCTCGGGATCGCACTCTGAACAGACTGCAAAGGCCCTAGTCGGGATTGAGAAGGAATTACTGAGAGTAGATCCAGATGTTGTCCTAGTTCTAGGTGACACAAACGCGGTATTGTCCGCGGCGCTAGCGGCCATCAAGGTAGGGATCCCAGTGGGTCATGTCGAGGCCGGTCTGAGGAGCTACGACCTCAGGATGCCAGAGGAACACAACAGGAGACTCACGGACCATATGTCTGAGTTCCTCTTCGCTCCCACAGAGAGGTCTGCGGATACACTAAGAAGAGAGCACGTCTGGGGAAAGGTATTCGTCACAGGGAACACTGTGATTGACGCACTCGAAGGGTTGATTCAGAAGGTTGCTGGACGGAGGACAGTGGCTGACGAGTTGGGGTTGACAGATTTTGCATTACTCACATTGCATCGTCCAGAGAATGTAGATGACGAGTCAGTACTCTCAGGATTGATACGCGGGTTGGTTGAGCTGGACACGGAGATTCTATTCCCGGCTCATCCTCGCACTGTTTCTAGGTTGAAAGAGTTCAACCTCGTCGAAGAGATTGAGAGGAACGACAAGTTCCATCTGGTTGAACCTACGGGATACCTCGAGTTTCTTGCACTGATGAAATCATGCATGTTCGTGTTGACAGACTCCGGGGGGATCCAAGAGGAGGTCACAGCTCCCTCAATCAACAAGAGAGCGTTTGTCTTGCGGACTTCGACTGAACGCCCAGAGGCTGTTGAGTCGGGACATGCCATAGTGGTCGGAGTTGATCCTAGAAGGTTTCCGACGAGGATAGAACAGGGAATGAAGGATGGCCTCACTGGAATGAGTGGTCATCCATATGGTTCTGGAAACGCATCCAAGAAGACTATCGACTTTCTCATACGTAATCTTCAATGAACTACAAAGACGAGTGGTTCAAGATAGTTTCACCACAGACCAGCCGATGGTCCGACTGAATCCACGATGTTGGCCTTGTTCTCAACAAGCCACTGATAGACAGACTCAAGTCCAGTACGATAGTCTGCCTTGGGCTCATAGCCAATCAACTTCCGTGCTTTCTCTATTGATGCTAACCGTCTATTGGACTTGTCCCAGTCTCGTTTGCCCACATAACGAATCCCGGCAGTGTTGCCAGTAATCTCATTCACCAGTGCGGCCAGTGTGTTCACAGAAGTCTCTGTGCCTGATGCTAGATTCATGGACTCTCCAATAGCCTTGTCAATAACACCCATTCTCAATAGGCCATCGACTATGTCTTTGACATAAGCAAAGTCGCGTGTTTCCTCACCAGTCCCAGTGATTGTTAGTTCTCTGTTATGCATGGCTAGCCAGAAGAAGTTGGGTGTGACATTCCGATACCTTCCGGGAACCTCGCCGGGACCGTACACATTGAAGAAGCGTCCAATTGATGTCTTTATCCCGTAGATTTCCAGATAGTGGTTACAATAGAGTTCTCCCAGTAGTTTGTGAATCTGGTAAGGTGTGTCCAAGGTGAGAGATACGGTACCTTCAACAAACGGAATCTCGGTGTGACTGCCATAGACTGAGCATCCAGAGCCAGCAAAGACAAACCTCTCAGGCTCGACAAGTCGACTGTATTCTAGTACTCGCAACAAGCCAAGACCATTCACCATAAGGTCAGTTTCAGGATGATCGATGCTATTCTGATTGGCAAAATGAGCCGCAAGGTGGAAGACATAATCTGGTCGATAATTGAAGACTTGCTTCAGTTTCTGTTCATCAAGAATACTACCCTCAACAATAACAAGGGATTCGTGCTTTGGCAGATTCCAAGGATAGGAAGACGAGAAGTCATCAAGTACAACTATCCGTTCCGGTTCTGTAGAGAGTAGTGCACGTATGAGGTTACTACCAATACAGCCAGCTCCTCCCGTAATCAGCGTTGTCTTGCCGCCATAGTGGTCAAGAACATTGGATGAATCCATGAGTGCCTAATCTCCCATTCGATACGCTTGCTTGAACCACTCTACGGTCCTTCTTATACCCTCGTCAAGCGGAATGGTAATTCTGTGCCCAATGTCCTTCTTTGCCTTTTCAGATGGAGCTATCTTGACCCTAGTAGTGAAGGGTTCGGCCTCTTTGAAGGTCACCTTCGAACCATCTCCACCAGTGTGTTTCTGGACCAAATCTGATAGTTCTTCAATGGTGTACTGAGTATCGCTCCCTAGATTGTACACCTCACCCGGTTTGAAGTTATCGATAATGTTCGCCAAACTCTTGACAATATCCACTACATATTCGAAGGTTCTTTTGTGCCCCTTGTAAACGGTATAAGGAAGACCGTGCAGAGATCGATAAATGAAAACTGGAACCACTCCTCGATATGGATTATAGTGTTCATGGGGACCATACACATTGAAGAGTCGTACTCTGACTGTTTCTGTATTGTTCATCTTTGCAGAGTTCAGTATTTGAAGTTCGTTTACCCACTTGGTCAAAGCATAATCATTCATCTGGCGAATAGGTATCTTATCCATGACATCCTCAGTCATTACACCATCATAGTCACCATATACCTCAGCACTTCCAAAGAAGATCATCCTAAATCCATACTTCTCTTGAGCACGGAGAAGGTTCTTTGTTCCAATCGCGTTTGATTGCCAAAGATTCTCGTAATGTGCCTCTCCATTCCATCGTCCATATTCTGCGGCTGCATGGTAAACAAAATCTGGTTCCGTCATTTCACACAGGTTGTCCACTTGACGGTAGCTACTAACATCACATCTAACAGACATTTGATCAGTGGAATGAGTAATGTCGCTAGGCCATACTTCATTTCCTCGTTCTCGGAGTTCTCTTGTTAGATTTGTGCCAATGAACCCATGACCACCAGTAACGACAATCTTTGCCATCATGAACACCCGTCACGTAATCCCCTTGGTAATTGGTTCTGTTGTCTTGGGAACTAATAAAAGCATATCGGGTTCAATCACAAATCTAGAGCAGTGCCCTGGAGAGATTGCAGTTTCTATGTCGAAACCATCTATCAATTATGGCACACAGAAATGAAAGTGGAACTGAATGAGGGAAGAAGTAAGCCAACCAATACATGAACCAATTACAGAGATTGCAAAGGAATCTGCCAGAGGAACAATGAATGTGTTCTTTGCACAAGCAGCAGGTGGAGTCATATCGATTATAGGTATGATCGTGTTAGCACGACTTCTGGGACCTGAAGATTTCGGCCTAATTGCAGTAATCATGATTCTTCCGTCTTTGGCTATGCTATTCCAGGATTGGGCTGTGAGCCATGCTGTGACAAGATATGTTGCAGCATATCACTCTCAAGGCAAATACAAGGCAGCGAGAGATGTAGTAGTAGTAGGTGCGATGTTCGAGTTTGTTACCGGTCTTGGCCTTTCAGTTATTTCCTTCATGCTTGCAGAATACTTTGTTTCGGCCGTTCAGTTGGACATGAGCCTTGTACCTCTCATTAGATTGGCATCTTGGTCTATACTTGGCACGGGAACATTCTTGGTCAGCAAGTCGATTCTTGTTGGACTGTACGAAATGTCCCAATTCGGAATGCTTCTGATTCTCGCTCCAATCTTCCAAAGCGGAATTCCAGCTATCCTAGTCTACCTTGGGGGTGGACTTGACGGTGCGATTGTTGGTAAGACAAGTGGGTCAATCTTGGTTGGATTGATTAGTCTTGTTTTGGTACTTGGAGTCAATAGAAGAAGAACAAGTGATGTGATGGGTCCGATATCATTTCGTGAAACCACGAGAATCCTCATTAGCTATGGGTTTCTAATCTACCTATCAACAATAGTTGCGGGAGCAGTGCCCCAGATTCTCTACACAATTGCGGCCAGACAACTATCCCCAATGGATTTGGGCAATTATTCTGTCGCGCTTGGATTGGCTGGAGTAATGCATTTCGTGTCAGAACCAATCAGGACGGTAATCTTTCCGACCTTTTCCAAGGTCGACCATACTAAGAGACGAGAAGACCTCGGTAGACTTTACACACTGGGAACTAAATACACTTCCTTCCCGATTCTATTGATAGCTTCCGTGATAATCGTTGTTTCTGACCCCATGGTTCTGCTGTTGTATGGCATGGAATATGAGTTAGTTTCCCACTTGCTGGACGTTGCATTGACCATCTATTTTCTCACCCCCTTTGGAAGTCTGGTCATTGGAAGTCTGCTGAGAGGTCAAGGAGAAACCAAAGTGTATTTTGGAATGCATCTGGGATCCCTCATAGTGGGAGTGCTATCAGGGATTCTTCTCACGCCAGTAATGGGTGCAACAGGGTTGGTTACGGCGAATATCTTAGGCTTCGCTCTTGCGATTTTCGTGGGGGTTCTGTGGGTTACACGGAATTATGGATATAGAATACGAATAGTAGATTCATTGAAACTGGTCACTACAGCTGCCTTATCAATAATAGCAGGAAAGATAACTTATGTTTCAGTTGCTGATGCAGGAATATTCCTCTCAAGCATCATGGCACTGGGTGTCTTTATGCTCGTCAATATCCTTGTATTTGGAGTGCTAACACCTTTTACAAAGGAAGATTTCAACAATGCCAAACTCTTGATTGTATCCCTTGGAAAAGTCGGGAAACCTTTGATCCATATCCTTCGAGTTTATGAGATAGTATCAAGGGAGAATTCTGCAGTCGAATCGTCCACAGAATCTATGAAGGATGAGCGTTTGAAATTGACCATAGAGATTGCTCCACGTAATTTGAAGGAGGTTTTGGATGTTGGGTGTGGTGAAGGAGAGTTAGTTAGAGCATTAGGCAAATCGTCGATTGCAGTCGGACTAGACACCTCTTTTCAAGTCCTCAAGAAGACCAGAGCTCCATCTGTTCAGGGTTCAGGCGCTTTCCTTCCATTTGTGGACGATTCCTTTGATTTAGTTTCTTGCACCGAAGTGCTTGAGCATCTTGATGAGTGGAGCTTTATTAGAACACTAGGAGAAATGGAAAGAACTGCGAAAGATTGGATACTTGTATCAGTACCGATTTCAGAAGATTTGAACGAGAGCAGGGTGTTTTGTGAGTACTGTGGAAAATCGTTCCATGTGTGGGGACATAGACGCATCTTTAACGAGGATTGTGTGACTAGACTATTCAAGAACTATGGTCCAGTGAAGATCAGATATTCTGGGACCTACGTCAGTGGATCGAAGTTTCTTAACAAACTCATTGCTAGAACAAGAACCAACATGGTCGATTCCACAGGTGTCTGTCCATCGTGCGAAACTAAATCTCACTTCCGCATCAACAAGACACTGACTTCCTCCGTGCTCTTGAAACTAAATGGAGCTATTAGAATCCTGAAAAAAAGGATAGGACACACCAATCCAATCTGGATTATTGTATTGTACAAGAGGAATGAATGATTGCGAAAAGTGGTTCTAGACTATTTCCTTTTTTCTCAGAAAGACAATCAATATCAAGGAGATAGGAATCACAACTAATGCTACAGGAATAGATTTGATCAGTGTAGAGAACTCGTCGTAGGAAGCTGGTTGGGGAGAGATGGTCCATGAACCATTGATTTCTACCGACTGCAACATTGTAAATGTGTCTGCTAACGGAACGTCAAATGATACTCCATTGAGAATATGGACATCATGTCCGTAAGATTGTGTTATGTCATAGAGATTGTTTTGGGAGTATAAGTTGCTGAACAAGACCGAATCAGCCCGGATTGAGGGCAAATGCAGATAGATGCGGATGGGTTCTGAAAGGAGGAATACAATTTCAGAAACATTGAGGATATTCTGTACTCCTAATTGTGTTGTCGCAGAAACTAGATTGATAGTATCAGATAACGGCAAGATCCTGAATGATTGGTTGACTAGACAGGAGGAGTAGAAACCTAGCCCATCGGCAAAAGAGAGGTAGTCAGCGATTACTTTGAATCCGGTATCACTCATTCGCAGATGTGACAGTTGGGTTAGAACGATATCTTCTACATTGGTTCGTATCACCACGGAGGAAATGAGTTGTTCTGGGAAAACGACAGATTTCGTATATATGGTAGCATTTGCTAGTTCTATGTTCTGTACGTACCCGTCGCTCTGAATATAATGTTCTTCGGCACGTTCTAGTTCAAGAATTGATGTCAGTGCTTCAAGTATTGGAACAATCTCACTGTCTAGTAGGCCAATCTGAAACGATTGAATCGCAGGATACACGTTTACATACACAATGTTTCCGTCACCCACTTTCAGATCAAATATGCAAGGAGATCTAGTTTCATCAAACGATGTATAGCTAGCTAGAATCGTAACATCATTTCGTGGAATTAGAATAGGAACCTGAAATGCTGCATCGAAGTATCTCTCATCATTGTAGGATATCAGTCCTAGAGAATAGATTGAATATGCAGAAATATCAAACAGATTATTCGCAAACCAGTTGTATCCATTTGTGTTTAGAACCAGTAAATGTCCCCCGTGTTCAGCGAAATCCAAGAAGTCTTGGATTTCTCGGAGAGGTGATTTTTCACACCCGGTAAGACTGAAGTTGTTGAATAGTATCTTGGATAGTCCTTGACCAAATAGCCCGACTCTTCCCGGCTCTACACTCATTGTTTCCGACAAGACTTCAACACCATTTACTGAAACCACTATCCCAGTAAATGTGACATTCGATGAAATCCTGAAGGATTCACCATCTACCCACGACAATCCAGTGTTATTACCCGGCCAATCGGGGTTTCCTGTAGATGCACTCCAATATGATCCATTGACGAAACTAGGTAGTACGTAGATAAACCCATCTTGATAGAAGACTATTTCAATCAACGAAAACTGTTGGTTTCCTTGAAATGAGAAGACAATCCCACTTGACCCACTCGTCGTGTCACCAAATGAATAAGGTTCAACTGTGAAGGATGAACTAAACACAGACAATGGAGTAGTACCAAGAATTACTTGAGGATCTGACAGTTCGCTAGGAACGGAAACAAGTGTGTCATTAGTGTTGTACCATAGACCGCTCAATATCAACCAGTCAGGTAGAGTGGAGTCCACACTAGTGAGTTTTGAAAACTCTGGATCGGACCAGGGCAAAGAACCAACTATGCTCATATTGGAGAAATGGAGACTATTGAATCTAGAATAGAACAACCCCAATTCACCAACTGAATTCGTTGTAGTTTGAGAGAGGACCTGAGTTCCGTTTAGCCACAGTCTTGTTGAGTCTTCCAGAATCTCAACTTGAACTTCCAGAAGTGATTCATTGTTCCATGCTATACCAGTGTCGATTCCAGGCCAATCAGGAGTTGTGACACCATCAACCCAATCAGTCCCATCTATGGCTCGTGTGAGGACATATACGTGCCCATCATTGTTGAATAAGAACTCCACAATCTTGTAATGGGTAGTATCTTGGAAGGAGTGCACAAATCCTGCGTAGTTTGGAACATCCGGGGTAGAATCACGAGGGGCTATGGTGAAGTTAGCATCTATGCGCCCTAGTGACAGCGGCATTAGAATGAGGCCCGTAGTGGGTCTTCCCAAATCCCCAGCGACAATCGACTGATTCGTAGTTGTCCATTCTCCGTCAACAATCTGCCAGTTATCCAAGCCTTCTTGAAAATCGAATTCTGTCTTGTCAGGAGGTCTATATTCCCAATCCAATGAACTGCCGAATCCAACTTTGTCAAGATTAACAGTCAAGAATCGTGAGTAGAAGAAACCAATTCGACCAACGGGACTAAGTGATGGTATGTCAACAACACTCGAACCATTAATCGAGAGTGCGGCGGAGTCGGAATCTATGGATATCTCGTAATCAAACCAAGTATTGGAATTCCACTGCAAGCTAGTATTGTAACCTGGCCAATTCGGAGTAGTTGTACCTTCAGCCCAATTGGTGCCATTCACTGTTCGTATTAGGAAGTATATGTTCTGATCGTCATGAAATACAAGCTCTGCAATCTTGTAGTTCTCTGCATCTTCATATGCGAATATGAATCCCAGATAGTTAGGTACACCTGGGTACGGGTCTGTGGGACGGACTGAGAACTTCACACGTGGTGAGATTGAATACAGCGTTGATGTGACCACACCCGTTGTTGCAGTGACTGAGTTTCCTCCCTGCAGAGACTGGTTGTCCAATTGCCAGAGACCTGATTGAACTTCCCATCCTGAGCTTCCAAAATCAAATCCGTTTGAGTTCCATTCATCACCCAAGGGAGATGGATCATAACCAAGAATGATAGACTCGGCATCGAGGAGACCATCATCCTGATCGAACATTGTTGTATAATTGATGTTTGTTGCACTCAATGCTTGATATGCCCAATACGAGTCACTTGTCAGATTTGACGGTGGTGTTGGTGTTACAAGAACTGTTGAACTCTCTTTCAACGGAGCTGATATCTGGGTTGCATTGTAGATAGTTGATACGTTATTTTCGTAGACTACAGGTTGAGTGTGAAGATAGCTGGAGAGATAGCTACAGTCCTGACTGTTCAGTAGTTCCCTATCACGTTCAGCAAGGTAGATGTATGGATGAGTATATGCAGGATGGCGATATAGTTGTGTAAATGCCATTTCTGGAGTTCGCGCTGTGTACAGCAACTGCTTCAATACCAACTGGTCAGGTGGTGCTGCTCGTGTACAGGCATGCGCGGAAGTATCTGTAATTGTGGCCAGCCATGATCTGGAATCCTTATTGAACAAGATTCCAAGTGATTCGATGGCCTCGAACTCCTGATAGTCAATTGTACCTGACTCATTATTGACAATTAGATGCCAGTATTCAACATTCAAGATAGTTGTTGAAAAGCCACCTACAACAATCAGACCTGCAACGAATACCGTAGCAAGAGTCTTTGTTTGTCTAGAAAAGCGAGGGATTTCTAACTTCTCAAGAATGGCTATAACAGAAATGGGGGCTATCATTGCCAATGGAATCTTGACAAACCAAATGAACCGCTTCTCCCAATATCCGGTCGGAAAAAGATAAACATTCACAACAGAAACAGCACGACCAGCGAGAATTGTGAGAACCAAGAAGCAGATAACAAATCCAAATCGCGTTAGATTCTCAGGCTGCTTGGAGAGAATCAGAATGGATAACATGGCCAAGAATCCTGAAACTCCAAGAATTAGAGGATAGAGAAACCAAGGGACTATTCCTATGTCATTTACTTGGTAAGTATAGAAGGAACTAACCAATAGAAGATTCGTGACGATGGCAGATGCATATGAAATAGCGATTGAGAGAGAGAAGGAATACACAATTCGATGGAGAGTCAGTTGTTGCATGATACTTGGAAAGCGGATAGGTTTGAGAGGTCTTCTTTTCAGCATAGTCTTCAATATCAAGCTTCCCAAGAGTCCCATGATTGGCAAAACAATCGACAATGCTAATGAGAGGGATACTGCGTACCTCACTAGGACTAGACCAAGACCCAGATAGATCAGCCCAGCAATTCCCAAGCCGATAGAAGCAGAGATTGCTGCTTCTCGAATCCGTATGGAATTCCCATTGTAAATCAGAGCGAATACCGCAATGACGGCCGCCAATACAACAGCTTCTGAAACGTGTGTCAGATAGAGGCTTGTAAAGAGAATCGAGAATATCGCAAGAAATGTAGTGTGTGGAAGTGTTTCATTCCTAATTAGCGACACCAAGGCAAGCAGGATGACAAAGGACACTGTTGCGGGAACGTACCAAAGACCAAGAATACCATAGAGTGTCCCGTTGTAAGTCTTCAAAGCAACAATGTTCAGCAAGGTCATCTGAGAGTACCCAAGGAAGAGTTTCGCACCGGCAAATAGAATCCATGATACTCCTCCCAAACTGTTCGTGAAGAGAATCCACACCATAGTAGCAATGGACGGTATTCTATCATCAACTCCTGATAGCAATCTCTTACTAGCGATGTAGAAGGCAACTGGAAGAAACATGTTTAGCATGACAAGTGTTGTTTGAGAAGCTGCAAGTGAAACACTTGCAGAGGCAAGAAAAGCTGACTGATGAAGATGAGCAAAGAGGTATACAAATCCTGTGTAGAGATCAGGTGTACGTCCCAGTACAATGCTGAAAGCATAATGACGCATCATATCAGTACCTGTGAGGTAGACAAACCCTGGATATATCAGGACAATCCCAATCGCAACAATTCCTACCACAAAGACTAGTACAAGCAGATCGATGCCTCTAGCGAATGAGGCCGGTCTTGGTTTCTCAGAAACAGATGCACGCCCACTCAAGAGAGAAATATGGCTCATGAATGACAGTACAACGAGGAATATTGGTGTTCGAATACTCTCAGTGATAGACAACAGACCAAGCCATACAAGCGCGGTGTAAGTATAGCTAAGCAGATACGAGAACAGGAAGAGCTCCAGCCAAGAGAAGTTTGCGTCTCTGTTTGTGAGTCTGAGGAGAACATACCCAGGTATCAAAGATGAACAAAGAAGTGAAAGTGGAGCAAGCAAGAGAGTTGACTGCAGCTTCAACAAGTCCAGCAAAAGAAGTGACACGGATGCTAGAAGAGCCAGAATATCCAAAGCTCTCGTTGGTTTGAGCGATACTGGATTACAGAGTCTAGACAGCTCAATATCAGGCTTAGTCGCCACAGTGACAAGAAGTAGAATAGCCGCAATTTCATAAATGAAGAATACAATGCTGATCCAAGACGAAACCAACCAAAGTGTGGATAACGAAAACAATACTGCCACGAATATGGAAGAGAGTAGTAATGTGAAAGGGCGTCTTGACATCACAGATATTTCCAACCATAGTTGCTTTATCCAACCTCACTCATAAGTATTCTAGTGGCCTATAGATTGTATCACGTTCAGTAGTTTCAAGAAGTCCCTTGAGATTTTCGTTCTATCAAACTTCTGAGCAAAAACATGAGCTTGGCTTCCATACAATCTTAGTTCCTTTGGACTCCTAATCAATGAGATTATGGCTTCAGAGAGTGAATCTGCATTCATTGGCTGAACGACTATACCAAGATTGTTTTCATTCGTCAACTCAGCAATGAGCGAGTCTTCCAATGCAGAAACCACCACAGGAACTGAACACGCACAGTATTCAAAGAACTTAGCAGGCAAAGTGTTTCTCCATAGTGGGTTATTGTCATAGGGGACAAGACCAATGTCGCCTTGGCATATCAACTCGGCAACCTCGTTTCTGTCAGCAAGTATTCCTCTGAAATCAATGATGTTGTCGACACCGATGATTCTTGCTTTTCTTAGAATGTCGGACACATCCCCAGGTCCTGCAAGGATGAATCGAATATTGGAATGTCCCTGTGACACAATCTTGTTCACAGCTTCAAGTACTACATCAATTGTGTAGTAGTTTCCAATCATGCCCACATAGAGGATTCTTGTAACTCCATTCTCCACTTTCGGTTCTGGTTTGAATACTGCTGTGTCAACACCATTGGGAATCAGTTTCACTCTCGTAATCCCTCTTGCCTCCAATTCAGAAATAGTACGTTGAGTTGTCGCTACTAGAAGATGACACGACTTATACAATTTGGTAGAAAGTGCATGAATGGAATTGAAGAATGCTCTGCCGAGAGTGGACTTGCTGAGTGACTTGTTGAAGTCTTCCCACTCATCTCGATAGTCCACAACACACTTTGTCCTAGTCATTTGGCAAGCATGGATAATCCCAAGACCTGTGTCACCTCCTGGAAGAGATACAACAACAATGTCGGGCTTTGTTGAGAGAAGGAAGAATGTAGTAACTAGAGTAGCAACAAGATAGTTGATCATGAAGAATACTGGATGTGGTATTGAGATTGCTGGAATGATATTGAATATCTCGATTTGACCTTCCATTCTATAACCACATAGATCCAGTGATTTGAATGTGAAGCTTCCAAGCATGCCTACCCTATGTCCTCTCTCTGACCAATCACGACCGAAAAATCCAAGGCGAGTCCAAGCCGCACTTGGAGATGGTTTCGGATGGCTACTACAAATCAGGATTTTCACAATATCACTCATCTGTAAGATTTGATGTTCTCCCACATATCTCCTTCTCGCAAGCACAACTGGTATCGATTTAATCTTTCGATAGCATCTCAACCCATACTTCACGAAGACCATTCTTCAACTATCCAAATCTCCCTTCAGAGAGAACCTGAGAATACAATGATATGATACTTTTGGAGATTCTTTGAAGAGTGTATTTTCTTGATTTCCTGATGATTATGTCAGAATCCCAGTCTGTATCTAATGCTTGATTGAGAGCTATGCTCAGCTGTTTGGGATTTGCCGGAGGCACAAGTATTCCAACATCTTCATCAGAAACTGCATCAGGAACACTTCCTACATTAGTACTAACCACGGGTTTGCCGCATGAGAATGCTTCTGGAATGACAGTTGGAAACCCTTCGTTATTGCTAGGCAATACCAGAAACTCTGATGCGGACATCCATGACGGAATTGAGGTGAGTGGTTGTGATCCAATGAAACTCACATATTTACCAAGACGGAGTTTCTTCACTTCTTGCATCAATCTTGATTTAAGAGGACCGGAGCCTACCAGAACTAAGTGAAAGTCAGATCGTTGTTTCAGAAGATGACCAATTGCACGAATTAGGTGAATGTGCCCTTTGATTGGTAGCAGACTTCCTACGGAAAGTATCACATTCTCCTTGTCTTGAAGACCAACCTCTGCCTTTGCAGATTCTTGATCCACAGGCTTGAAGATTCGATTGTCAAATCCATTTGGAATTAGTCTTATCCTTGATCGGGGATATCCAAGCGAAATCAGTTCCCTCTCGTCGGAGGAGCCAACGGCGATGATGAAATCAACAGCACGAAGAATCCGTTGTGCAATTTGGTAATTGAATCGATTCTGGCGAGGAAACTCATAGACATCTGAACCGTGACAGGTGACAACTAGAGGAAAACCACGTTCTTGCTTCAGCAGTACACCCGCATAAGCATAGTCGAGTCGGTGACAATGCATTAGGTCAAATGTAATCTGCTTCTTGTTGATAATCTTCTTGCAGCTCTCTGCAGCCCAAAGAGGCATTCGATTTCGCACCCATGGGATTGGAATTGCAGGATAGCTAGGACAATAGACAGGGATACTTCGGTGTTTTGTACGATATTCTCCACAATGGCTTTTCGCATTCTTGAGAAAAGCCAAATGAACTTCTACTAGTGGTAGATTCAGAAGAGCCGAGGGAAACCAAGGTTGAGGTACTATGACACTTGATTTTGCGAATCCCTCACTCAGAGATGCAATTTGACTTCGTTGAAACTTTTGGAAATGGGGTGAGATGACAAGTAGTTCTTTGTTCTTTAGTGTCATAACAGTACAATCCATGAACAGGAGGATTTCTCTATATTAGGTATATGGAATTACATTGGCTAAGAGAGATCTCATCTTTGAATCAAACTTGATTGGAAATGCTATTTCTCCTTCACTTTCGATTCTCATCATAAGTCGGATTCCCAGTAGCTTCCTAATCATCAGTTCGCCATAGATTGGCAACTTCAATAGAGAGGAAGGACATCTACTTGGCGCTTGATGTCGCTTCCTAATAGATTCTGCTTCTTCCTTCATTCTAGATGAACCTGTCACGCTCTTAGCAGCACTGTGTCTTCTCCAACCAAGGATTACTCTGTCAAGAAATACAAACTTGACATGATCTCTAGCCATTCGTAGACTTTGATCATAGTCAAGAGCGTAGTCTAGAGTGGGGTCAAGTTTGTAATCTAGAGCTATGGCACGCCTGTAAGATATGCAAGCTGCATAGTGACCAATTGACAGAATTCTGTGAGAAAGATTACTGGGAGAAAACTGAATCTTCCTCAGCAGATTATTCTCATCGATAATTGCCATATGCCCATAGACAACATCAGAGTCACTCCTCTTGAAGGCTTTCACAATTCTTGATATTACATTTCTAGTGAACAGAACATCATCGGAGTTGAGCCAGACAACCACTTCACCTGTAGCCAAATCAAATCCAGTATTGACAGCAATAGCTTGGCCTTCGTTTTTCTTTGATATCCAACGAAGATTGTATTTCGTTTCATACTTCTCGAGTATTGTAGGGGTTGAATCAGTCGATCCGTCATCCACTACAATGTGCTCAAGATTATGGTAGTCTTGTAGCATTACACTTTGCAAAGTGGTTGAGATGTATTCTGCACTGTTGTAAGCAGGTGTAACTACAGATACTTTCATTGAATCACTTCGATAGTAGATTTTGATAGACTTGGAAGAGTTTTCCCTCCATCATACCCCAGTTGTATTTTTGGACAAATGCAGCTCTACCATTCTGCCCAAGACTTCTCAATAGCTCCGGAGATTCCATCAATCCTTTGAGAGATTGTGTGATATGCTCTTCATCGAGTTCAACGACAACGCCACAACTCGTTTCCTCTATGATGTCTTTGCAGACATTGGTGATGACTGGAATTCCTAACATCATAGCATCAAACAACTTGTTGGGACTCGCTACTTTGTTGATGGGTTGAGAGGGGTTGTACAAGAGTGGAATCACTGATGCTTTCGCTTGCAGCATGAGCGCTTCTTCGTTAGACAGGAGCCCAACATACTGAACGCTTTGCGCTTTTCTGAGTGCGCCATAAGTCCCTGGATGAATGATTCTACCAGCTATGATGAACTTCACATCCTGAAGTTTGTCAATCGCATTAGCTAGTTCAACCAAGCCTCTATCTTGTGCAATAGCCCCAGCATAAACAACAGTCAAATCACCCTGCAGGGACATTTGTGTCGTTGAGGCCAATTGAAACGCCTCTGGATGGTTGTCGGAACAGTTCATTATTACAGTGCTACATCTTTGCTTATAGCGGAACGATTCAAGTCTTTGTTTGGACACTGTAATCACGCAGTCAGCTTTACTTGCGCTCAAATCTTCTAATTCATTGACAAGATTGTAGAGTATGTAGTGGGACGGTGGAATGAAAGCCATGGCAAATCGGTCGAAGCTGTCGAACACGAGCTGTGTCGAGAACAGATATCGGAATAGAACGGCAGGTATGAGTGCTTCAAAGTCACATGCGTGGATAATTTCAGGTCTACGTGAAACCAAGATAAGAAACACCCACATCCAAAATATCGGATAAAGAAGAATGAGTGATGCCCTCCCATATGGAGCTCTAAGTGGAAATCGTAGTATTTCAACTGAGTTCTTGATTTCATGACGAGAGTGCTGAAGATCTCTGTCCCAGCCAAGTAGTAGTAGGTTGTATCTTTGAGAGATTGACCGAGCCAGCTTTTTGACACGTGGGTCATATGATAGTGAGTTTGAGCGAATCAGTACAATAGTTTCTACCAATCCTATTTTCCCACCGTAGCGAAGATACTCATCATTGACTTGGCAATAGTTTCCAAAGATAGATTTTCTCTTACATATCGTTGACCGTTCTGACCCAGTTCACTTGATAGCTGTGAATCCTCTGTTAACTTCAAGATTGAGTACACTATTTCTTGATAGTTCCCCGGTTCTACTGTAATTCCAGAGTTGGTCCGTTCAATGTACTTAGCGGATTCACCTGACGAGCAGCAGATTATTGGTTTTCCTGCGGCTTGGTATTCATACAGTTTAGAAGAAATCCCTCGCTCTATGAAATCGTAACCGGCCAAAGGAAGAAGCAGTATGTCTGCTTCCCTTAGAATCCTTGCCACCTCAGTTCTACTAACGATTTCTGATACGATTTCCAAGTTATGAAGTCCGTATTCAATACGGGACATTCTAAGAGTTTCATCGAGTTCTCCTCCCCCTTGTAGAACAAATCTAATCTCTTTGTTGGTTTTCAGTTCGTTGGCGGCTAGGATTACTTGCCGAAAATCATATGCTTGCGAGAAAGCCCCAATGTAAAGGACTGTCTTTGTGGTACCATCTTTCTCACTAGTATCATACTCTTCGTGTATCTTGGAATCAACACCACTCGGAACTACATAGATGGAATCAGGATTCTTCTTGTACTTCTTCTCGATGACTGGTGAGTAACCTGGACTGATAGGTGTGATTGCATCAGCTAATCTATAGGCCATTCGAGCCATCATTTCACCGACCCTTCCGAGAATCGAGTTTCTCCTAGTTCCAAGATCATACAATGCTTCTGGCCAAAGATCATCGATATTTTGGACAAGTGGACACCTCTTGATTTTCTTGTAGACAAATCCTGAGAGAGTTGCAGTTATGTTTGGATTAGCAGACCATACGACATCAACCTTTCCGACAAGGGGAATTGCGAATAGTGACGAAAGAACAAATGAAACAAACAGAAGCAGACGTCTGAACAGCCCTCGGGATTGTAATGGAGGAACGAGAGTACGAACTACTCGAATGTTATTATCATACTCCTGAGTGATAGGTTTCCAATGATACTTCTTGGGCACCACACCTGTGGGATAATGTGGTACCGCAGCGATAACTGTGACTTCACAACCTATCCTTGAAAGTCCTACTGCCATATTGTGGGCTCTAGTAGCGCCACCACCCATATCCGGGGGATAGTATTGTGAAATGATTAGGACTTTCACACCTCTTACCTCTGCGAGGACAGTTATGAAACCATCTCGGTATATACGTTCCTGACAATGCGATGAACATTCCTGACTGTGTATTCATCCTCAACAATTGTTCTTGCCCGTTTTGTCATACGTGACACCAATAGTCGGTCATTCAACACCAAAGACACAGCACTCTTGAAGCTCTCGAGAGAGCGATTAATAAGAAGTCCAGTTTCTTTGTCCCGAATCAATTGCGGAATATCACCCACCTTAGTAGATATGACGGGAACACCTGATGCCATAGCCTCTAGGACAACAGTGGGCATACCTTCCCAATAGGACGGTAGAATAAGTGCAGACGAACTCCTCAAGATACTTGGAACATCGATGTGATTTCGTGGACCCATGACCTCAATTGAGATGCCATTTCGAGATTTCCTGAGTTTCTCCCGGAGGTTTAGAAGGTATTGCATGTAGCTGCCTTGGCCAACGAAACGAATTGTCACTTCTTCACTGAAAGAGTGATTCATCGCTCTTATCCACTTGATCAGAGATCCTACACCTTTCCAAGGTTCAAGGTCACCCAAGTAGAGCAGTAGCCTTCTTTCTAGAGGATCTTTCAGTTCCGGTGTGAATAGTTTCGTGTCAACCATATTGGGAACGTATCGAAGACGGTTTTCATGAATCTTGTAACGAGTGGCTATCGCCCATAGATCGGATTTTGACACAGATGCGATGATATCGCTATTTTCTATTGTGAACTTACCTAGGGAGCAATCATAGAAATGCTTCGCAGCAAGTTTGAACCAGCCTAAATCATAAGGGGGTATTCCCACTCCACCATGAATCTGGAGAAGAGCTTTCCTTTTTTTCAAGAGCCTTGCAATAACAGCCTGATTTGATGAGAAGTAGAGATATGAATGAATGTGATAGACATCCGATTCAGAATTCACTAACGGTCGAAGCATGAGGGTTAGGGGATTCATATTCCAGACAACTTTTGGTGCATAGAATCTATGAATTGAGATTCCGCCGTCTTCATTGGTACCAACTCTATCTAGGTGTCTTGTCGTTGTAAAGATATGCACATCGTGCTCTTTTGATTGTTCTTTTGAGAGATTGTAGACGTATCTCTCAGACCCACCCATCTGCTCGCCCACAAAGGGGCAGACATGTGCTATTTTCAATAGTCAAATCCCCCGTCGAAATTGCTCGCAACTAAACTCATGCAGCCCCTGAGATGTTTGATACTTTTGTTCTCTTAAGTCTTCGTCACACTATCTTCAATATGATTATGGTTGGTGGAAACTAACGATACGGAAGAGATACCAAGGACAGCAGGACTTCGAACCATTTCGGGACTAATCCGTGGTATGACTCGCTCCTCCTTAGATTTCACTTCTTACTTGTTCAAGCCCCTTCATGTCATTGATTGGAATCCAAGTACTTGGAGGGATGTTGGCTGCAAACAACAGACCTTCATTGGCCAGCACCGGACAGACGATATTCTCAAATGAGGATTCAACCTCAAGTGAAACAAGCCTCTTGAAGTAGTCATAGACTTGAGGCTCGAATAGCGTGATTCCTGTGTGTGCTGGAATTGCGATTGGCGGGTACTTTGCGATGTCTAGCACCTTGCCTCGATTGATGATCATCCCGGAGTACTGGAACGGAGTTTCCGGCACCACAACAAAGGTGGCAATGCACCCGTTCTTGCGACCTTTGAGATGCCCCTCAAGAAACACCTCGCCATAGGGGCGCTCAAGTCCGACGATGACATCGTCTGGATTGTGCACTATCGAGGTCAACGAGTCGTCAAGTGTCCCATTGTTCAAGGCGTTGAGGATGGCGCCGGCATTCCCCACCTTTCGACCATCGGGGTCTCGTGAATACCTGATCTCGACCCCCCACCTAGACCCGTCGCCCAGATGCGCCTCGACCTTCTCTGCAAGAAAGCCGGTCAGAACCACGAACTTGTCTATGCCACACGCCGCATAGTCCGCGACTGCCTTCTCGATCATGCTCCTCTTGCCATCAATCTTGATCATGACCTTGTGTATGCCCTCGTTGTGGGTCTCCGCCCGGATCCTCGTCCCCAGTCCCCCCGCGGGCATCACGACCACCGTGTTCTCTTTCAGTTCCTCGACCTCTTCCTGCGAGACCTCAGTCTCCGTGTCTTCGGTGTTGATGCGTTCGCGCAGTTCCTTCATTATCCATTCGAGAGTCTCGGGCATTGTTAGACAACAGGAGGTGGCGCTCCATCTTCAAAAGCCTTGCCACTCCGAGGGGAGAGCCGAGTGAGCATGAGTCTGTTGATGAGGACCGCAGATACGAAGCACGTAGCTCCGATGAGCGGATAGAACCAGAAGTCAGGCCAGAGAAGGTGGAACGAGAAGGGGACTTTCAACGGATAGAGGATGTAGAGACCGTGCTCAGCCCACGGGTACATTGTCATGTCCATGACCAGATGGCTGAGGCCGCCAATCAGGACCAGGGCCGACTTGTTCCTCGTCGTAATTGCTTCCAGGTTGAAGCAGGTTGCAGCGAAATAGGACAACACCACCGCTCCGAGCAGAGAGTGGAATGCAGAGCTCAGACCAATCCAATAGAAACCCGTGCCTCCAAGAATCCACGAAACTGGCCTCTCGATGTCAATTATGACTGAGCCGAGGATGATGAGCATCTGTTCGGCCCTGGTGCCCCTCGGCCTGAGGATGAGAGCGAGCGATGCACCGATCATGAGATGCGTGAACACATCTGGCACTCAGACATCCCTCCTCACAAGGGCCAGATGTTTCCAGTCGATCTTGAACACCATGAAGAGCAGGACGAGGAAGAGTGCAATGCCGGGGACAGACCTGATCAGGCTGCTACTGTAGTCTAGGGCATAGAACTCGTCCACGAAGATCACGCTGTCAGCCTGAAGACTGGAGACTCCTCTGAACATGATTCGATCTCCAACAGCAGGGATTGGTTCTGAAGAGGGGATGGCAAGGCGGGTCCCCTCTACTGTGTCGACGTAGACGTACGACCCGACATTCGAGGTCTCTACGACCGTTGCGACTGACGAGATGCTGTGACCTTCAAAGGCCTGCGGATCCTCGGCCAGGAGCCTGATGTCAACAAAGACGTACTCGGATGTCTGGACTGGATAAGGCATGACCGCCGATGTGATGACCACAACAAGAAGGAATCCCACAAGTACACCTGATCCCCGAACAAGGTCGGGACGAAGTCTGACCATGCCAATGTTTGACCATGCTCGACTAATCAATCATTCTCAGAAGTAGATAGGAGGACTACTCGTCTCGATCCATCTCGCCTTCCATCTGGGCCATCTGCTCAAAGAGTTCAAGGGTCTTCTTGGCCTCTTCAGGTTTCATCTTCTCGATGGCATAGCCCGTGTGGACTATGACATACTCTCCAACCTCAAGTTCAGGAAGGAGAGTCACACAGACCTTCTTTCGTGTCCCACCGAAGTCTACCTCAGCATAATCGCCGGCTATCGATTCGACACGAGCTGGAACTGCTAGACACATAAGGGACTCACAGAGTGGGGCTTCGCTCCTGTTCTTTATAATCTTGTGAAGCGACCAATCTGAATCCAAACTGCGTTCTGTTCCAACCACTTTGGATATCAAAACACTCTCGTGAGTATCTCCTTGACCTCAGCCAATAAATCATTGAACTTGGGGAGGTCGCTCACGAACCTGCCGACATCACTAGTCCAAGATTGTCGGACCTCTTCCACCCTGTCAACCGTGAAGAAGTCATCGAGCGAAGTGAACCTAACATTCTGAACATCGCACTTCTTTCTGAGAATATCAGGAAGACCGTGAAGATCGATCTCGGTTTGACGTTCGACTAGGATGCGCCATATGTCATAGATGTCCCTTCCGCGAGGACGGGCCCACCCCCGCTGCATTCGGTGCTTCGCAATCTGAAGTGAAGCCCGAAGCTTCTCAGCCACTATCTCTTCGAGCCGATAGCACTTCACCTTCACGCTCAGGTCTTCGTCATAGAGGTCAATCATCTGGAGAACGAGCGGATCAAGAAGGACAGGTTCACCGTGACTGACCTCAATCTTGACTGATTGACTAGGCGAATCATGCCACGGGAACTGAACTCTAACTTTGAACTCTTCCTGTCCTGTGGGGTGAGGTGTCTTGTGTTCCACGCGTTTCACTGAAAAACTGAATCGACCCACATTCTGAAGCAGGTCTTCCATTGTTTGACAGGCCTCACTCATCTCACGCAGCATGTCTTTTCCGTTTGGAGCAGCGATTCCTGTAAAGTCCAAGTCTTCAGACAATCTATAATTGCCAAAGTACAGCCTTCTGAGAGCCGTTCCCCCTTTCATTACTAGTGTACTTCGCAGTGTCTGTTGCTCCATCATCCCAGCAATGATGTGACCAATCGCGTAGTCCTTCTCGATAATTGGAAGACCGCCAGGTATCTGTCTGGCCCGCTCCATCAATATTTGCTTCAGTGCCTTCATGAGATGATCCTCTGAGCAAGATTGTCTACAATCATCCAATCATGGTCGTACACTCCTCTCTTGACTCGCATCCTATCAAGCTCATAGAAGGCGGACGACTTGATGCGTCTGAGAGGTGCAAGTGTCACTCTGGGTACGCCAAGACTTTCAAGGGCCCACCCCAACCTCTTCATGATCGAGACCCTGCCATATCTCTTTGCATAGGCAACCAGCTTCTCGGTGTCGATACGGTCAATGACTTCTTCGAGTGTGCTAAGGACCCATTGAATCCCACCGAACATGCGAGGAAAGGCAAAGCAGTCAAGAATCGTGCGTTCCTTGTCGGTCATACTGACTCTGAAGTGTTCATCCAACCATATATCCTCCAATCCGAAGTAGTGATCATGCTTGACACTGACATACTCATACTCCGTCATTCCTATCTTCCAAGTGTGCCTAGACTTTCGTCGAGTATCGGTCTCACGCATGCTCGGTGTCACCACCTTCTTTGGGGTAGTGGCCGTGACAGTCAATGGAACCTGTTCTGTGAATCCATGGAAGTTCAATGCGGACCAGTGACTGATTGCGGATGGTCGTACCAAGTGCGTCGCCACCACAAAGGGATGTATGGTGGTCAGCCCGAGCATTCCCGTATCTATGTGGTACAGTCCACGACGGATTCGCCTGATCCATTGACCATCCCTAAGTTCATGCAGCAACTTCAAGGAGTGTCCCCTTCCAATGCCAAGGACCTTGGCCATCTTCTCTGCATCTTCTGTCGTGAATACAACCAGCCCCTGATCCATTAATCCTCTGAGCAACTCGATTCCCTTTGTCACTGCATATCCACCCAATCTAGCCACCGCCATCTTCCTATTTATCGTACTACATTACTTACATCTACAGTAAGTTTTGTAGGTCATTTATTAGTGTTCTTGTCGTTCATCATGTGGCTTTCAGTATCGAAACAAGTTTCCGGAGGACAGGAGAGAGCTCAGCTCGCAGGTCGCCAGCAAATGCCCAGCTCGTCAGCCCGCCGAAACGCTAAATCCATCTCCTCGCGGCTCACTCGACGTGAGATGTCAGGGTACTTGTCACGTTCACGCAAGACCTTGTGCTCAGGCCTGTACTGTCCCATGATGTTCACGATGCAGTCAGGCATGTTCTTCGAGATCCATTCGAGAATCGGAATGGTACAACACTCAACGTGAGCAGGCATGACCAGATGGCGCACGATGACCTCGCCATTCTCGTAGGCGATAGAGTGGTTGCGAGAAACGATATCGAAGTAGTCAGGGACCCCAGAGAGACGCAGACCGCACTCATTGTTGCCATACTTGAAGTCGGGAAGCCAGACATCGATCACGTCCGCAAGGAGCGCCATCGCTTCCTCGGAGCAGTAGAGGTTGGAGTTCCATAGCTGGGTCACATTGGAGGTCTGATACAACATGGATGCGAGGATGGTATGGGTGTTTGGAATGGGATCTCCACCGACATAGTTGATGTTGAGGGCACCATCCCTGAAGAGAGCCTCTGCAAGGCCGGCGAGGGCCTCAGGAGTGACCACATGCCCAGAACTCGGATTGGTCGAGATATCAGAGTTCTGACAGAAGACACACCCGAAACAACATGAGGAGAAGAAGATGGTGCCGCTTGGGACCAGAGGAGCCTCTTCTCCTGTGTGGAGGAACGCAGATGAGACACGGGACTCTGCCCCGAGACCACACCATCCTTTCTCATCACGAGTCCTGTCGGCCCCACATCTTCGTTCACAGAAGTGACACTCGGACAAAATCCGATGGGCCAGTTCTGTCTTCACATTCAGGAAATTTCGTTCAAGAGTGCGAACTGATTCAGAAACATTCTCGCTGGTGTCCATACTCTTGACAAGCTCCGTGAACCGCTCAGAGTCTTCTTGGTGCACACTCCAGAGATCATCTGATGATGCGTCCAGGTCAATCTCACATGATTGTGTTCTTGCGAGGAGGTACTTGGCAGTCGTCTTCTGGTCAATGATGTTCCGGTACCTTGAGAGTCTCAGGACAACCTCAGGGTTGTTCCAGACCCGTTTCGCATCAGGTCGAATCAGTTTCCACATAGTAATGCAACTGGGTATCAATGCTAGAAGTACTATAAGTGTTACAACATAGACGCTGGAGCGTCGGGAGAGGAACTCTCATTGAGGAGTGCAATGGTTGCAGCAAGTGTTGTGACACGATTCCTCAACCAGAGAGGTGTGATGTTCTGATCACTTCCCAGAATCTTCCGAGAGGCCAACAATTCTGGCTGTGTGTAAGGAAGGGTGGAGAATACTGTGTGTTCTGGAAGAGTTTCAAAGTGCCATTCCCTGAACTGAAGCGCGAAATCTCTGTTCCTCTCCGGATGGTTGAAGTCATCCAGCCTCATCCAGTTCAGCGCAAAAATGGCATCTGCATCTGTGAATGACCCCTCAAATTCATCAACTTCTTCGTAAAGCACATTGTAGCATTGTGATGTGTCCTCTGCCACACGACGGACTCGATTGAGAATTGAGAACTTGGATGGACTGACTAGACGAACATGAGCGCCGAATGCAAGTGCACTGATTAGAATGCTGTTTGCAGGAGCAGGATTCAAGAAGGAGTTGCCAAAGCCCCAAGTGATGACGAGCTGTTTTTCAGCCAGTCCACCCAGACGCTGTTCAATGCCCAGCAGATTCGCAAGTGCCGATTGCCAGGCGTAGACATCGTCATGCAAACTGGCCAAGGGTACTGAGGCAATCTCAGCGAACTGTTTTGTGAGCCTTCTCCCCTCCCCAAAGGTTTCATTGCTGGAGAAGACAGTCAGGAGGAGATCGGAAACATTGCTTGCCATCCTTACTGAATCTAGTAGCTCATCCGTGGACATGCTATCAGCGCCATTCCATCCCAGATCCACTACTGTATGTCCCAAGCGGGCCGCGGTCATAGTACAAACCTGTTTCTCAAGGGGCGATTCGCCATGCAGCAGTCTTCCCACAACTTCCACATGCTCCAGCGTCTTTCGGAGTTTCCTGTATCCAGATGACTCAACTTCTCTGGCAATCTGAAAGATTCTATGAAGCATAGGTTTTCCTGGAAGGTCATCACAGTTGGACATGTCAGATGTGCACCACATCAAGAGTCTGATAACAGTTTCCAAATGCTAGTACAAAGTGCAGTCCAAGGGAAGGCTTATGTTCTGAATACCCGGCAACCGTGTAAGAGATACTGTCAATGAGCCACTACGAAGCCCTTCTCAACAGGATAAAGAACAGGGAGGCAATGGTAGCTGTTGTTGGACTCGGTTATATCGGCCTGCCCACTGCCCTCTTCTACGTGATGCGAGGTATCGATGTCAGAGGAATCGACACAAATGCAGCACTCGTTGAGGAGTTGAAGAAAGGAAGAATCTCCATTCATGAAGCTGGTCTTGAGGAAATCGCATCTGAGAATCTTCCGAAGATTGAGCTGCAGGCCACCTATGATGGCATAGAAGAAACAGATGTCTGTGTTCTCTGTCTTCCCAGTCCAGTGGATGAGAATGGAAGGCCCGTCACACAATACCTTGAGAATGCAGTTGTAGACATTGCTAGGCGGATGAAGAGAGAGTGTCTTGTCCTGAACGAGAGCACAGTCCCAGTGGGAACGACACAGGCTCTCTTCGAGCTGTTCTCGAGGGAGAGTGAGCTGGATGACGGAGAGTTTTGGTTTGCTCACTGTCCGGAAAGGGTGCTCCCCGGAAGAATCGTTGAGGAGATGGACACAAACCATCGCCTAGCGGGAGGTATCAATGAGGATTCTACAACTCTGGCGGTTGCATTCCTTCAGACAGTCTTCAAGCCCGAGCTGATACATCCCACAATCGCGGGGATTTCAGAGGCGGCCAAACTGGCAGAGAACACTTTTCGTGATGTGAACATCAGCTATGCTAATGAGCTAGCAAAGCTCTGCACTAGTCTATCGATTGATGTGTCAGAGGTCATCAGACTTGCGAATCTCCACCCACGTGTATCAATCCTGAGTCCAGGTCTCGGAGTGGGGGGCTACTGCTTGCCCAAAGACGGATGGATCCTTGTCGAGTCGGCCAAGGCCAATGGTGGCAAGGCTGAACTGATTCCTGCTGCGCGTCATGTCAATGACAGCATGCCCGCTCATGTGGCGAAACGAGTTCGGGAAGAGGTTATGAGGAGAGAGGTAAGAGCAACAGTGGGTCTTTTGGGCCTTGCCTTCAAAGAGAACGTGTCAGATACTCGGAACAGTCCCGCTGTTGAACTACTGAAAATACTGACATCAACAGACATCGATGTCATCGTCTATGACCCGCTTGTTGCAGAAACATTTGGCGCAAAGAACGCACGGGACATTGACGACCTTCTCAATTCCTCAGAAACTATTGTGATGTGTGTAGGACATGACCAGATATTGAGGGAACTCGTGTCCAAGGACTTGTCAGAGAAGGTGCTCTTCGATCCAAGACACTTGATGCCTGAGTTGAAGACCAGGGTCAAGAAGTATGTTGGTCTGAGTGTTTGAACGGCAAACCATATCAGGCCTGAAGAAGCCCCCCAACTGGGAGAATTGAGCACAATGCCTGTTGGCCCAATCGACTATGGAAGATATGGGAACCACGACATGGTCAGAATCTTCGAGGAAGAGTTTCGCCATAGACTCTGGCTTGATGTCGAGGCTGCAGTGGCGGAGGCCGAAGCCTCGATTGATCTCATCCCGAAAGAGGCCGCCGAGGACATCGCAAAGACGGCAGACCCGGCCATAGTGACTCTTGAGAGGACCATGGAGATCGAACGTGTTACCCGTCATGATGTCGCAGCGCTGTTTGAGGCCATTGCTGAGAAGTGTGACGGGCCCGGTGCCAGATGGGTCCACTTTGGTCTGACAAGTAACGACATCAAGGACACAGCACTCGGTCTCCAACTCAAGGAGGCCTTCAGGGTCATCCTCGCAAGGACCAAGACCATTGGAGACACACTGTCCAAGAGAGCAAGAGAGACCGAGGAGTTGGTTGCTGTGGGCAGATCACACGGTCAGCATGCGGTGCCCATCACCTACGGCATCAGGTTTGCGGTCTGGTTGGATGAGATCACAAGGCATAGAGAGAGACTGATCTTGGCTAAGAGAACTGTGTCAGTCGGAAAGATTGCAGGTGCCACTGGAAGTCATGCGGCTCTTGGCACAGATGGACTTCGGCTCCAGGATATGGTCCTGCGAGACCTCGGATTGAGTGTTCCCGCGGCCACCACACAGATTGTCCAGAGGGACAGGCTCGGTCACTGTATCACAGCTCTGGCAAATCTTGCATCCACTCTTGACAAGATTGCGACTGACCTCAGGAATCTTCAGCGGACTGAGATTGGAGAGACCTTCGAGCCCTTTGCCAAGGGCAGGCAGATTGGGTCTTCGGCCATGCCACACAAGAGGAACCCCGTCACGTGTGAGAAGATCTCAGGACTGGCGCGGGTCGTACGATCTCTCGTGCAACCGGCTCTTGAGAACGTTGTCAGCTGGGAGGAGCGTGACATTGCTCACTCCTCCACTGAGAGGTTCATCGTCCCCCAGGCCTTCATCCTCACTGACTACATGTTGAGCGAGATGAACAGGGTCATTGAGGGAATGACTATTGACAGAGAGTCTGTTGAGAGAAACATGGCCATGTCCAATGATCTGGTGCTGAGTGAGTATGTGGTGACACTGCTCACACGCGCGGGCCTAGAGAGACCAAAGGCCCACGAGAAGCTCAGACGCCTAAGTGTACTCGCTAGAGAGAACCGAGAGAGTCTGCTCAAGCTTCTTGAAGACGACCCTGACTTGAAGGGTGTCATCAGTCCGGAGGACTTCGATGTGGAGAGATATTTCAAGAGCATAGTAGAGGTCTCGAGAGAGATTGTTGGCAGGGCCATCACACACCATGAGAGTGTGTCGTCTGAGCCAACAGAGTGATATGTTGAAGAATGTACGACAAGGAGTGAAAGGACATGAAGAAGCTGCTAGTGACACTGACTCCAGCAGAGGGCAAGCGACTCATTGCTAAGGGCCTGCTTGCGACAGACTTGGTGCAGAACGCCCTGCAGAACGGCTACCTGTGCATCACCCTCGGAACGACTTCGGCATATCTTGTCGAGGAGATTCTGGGTGACTATGACAAGACCAGACATATCGCAGGTATTGTCGTGCCAAAGGGACTGGCTGTGACGGAGGCGGACAGTCGGGCGTACGATGCCGTCTTCTACCGCGGCGAGTATCTTGAGGACATGAAGGTGGTCGACGTCCTTGACAAGATGGGACCAAACGATGTCATACTCAAGAGTGCCAATGCCCTCGATGAGAACTACACACCGGTGGTCCTCCTCGCAAGCGATACTGGGGGCACGGTGGGATCGTTCCTCGGAGCGGCCACATCAAAGAACATCAAGATTCTGACGCCTGTCGGACTTGAGAAGGCGATACCTGTGGCGTACGAGGAGTTCTGCGGCCAGTTTGGAAAGGACGACTGGGACTACTCCATTGGAACACCCGTCGGGGCCATAGCCATGCACGAGGCCATAGCGTTCACCGAGATAGAGGCTCTCGAAGCACTCTTCAACGTCACTGGGATACCGATCTCCGCAGGTGGAGTCAATGGGGCAGAGGGCTCTGTGACCCTCTTTGTGGAGGGCGGTGATGAAGAGATAGCGACGGCCTACGAGTTTCTGTTGGGCCTCAAGGGCGAACCACCGTTTCCACAAGTTGACACAGTTGTGTAATCTCGAGGGTGAATTGTGAGAATGGATGGAGAGACTGTCATCGAGACCATTGACCTTGTGAAGGTGTTTGACGAAGGAAAGAAGAGAGAGGTCGTCGCACTCAACGGCATTGACCTCAAGATAAGGAGAGGAGAGGTCTTTGGCCTTCTTGGTCCAAACGGGGCAGGGAAGACCACTCTCATCCGTGTCCTTGTCGGTCTGCTCACTCCCACCTCTGGGACTGCGCGGGTCTTGGGCAAGGACGTGACAGAGGACATCGAGTACATCAGGGAACGGGTGGCACTACTTCCGCAGGAGGCTGGGATCTACGACAGACTCACTGCAAGAGAGAACCTGATCTACTACGGAGGTCTCTACGGGATACCGGAGGATGAGCTTGAGAAACGGGCCCAGAAACTCCTTGATACAGTCGGACTGCTCAAGAAGCAGGACTATCAGGTGAAAGGATTTAGTGGTGGGATGAAGCGGAAGGTCCTTGTCGCACGGGCCCTGATCATAGAACCCGAGATAATCTTCCTTGACGAACCCACGACAGGCATAGACACTATCGGGGCCAGAATCGTGCGCAACCTTCTCAAGAAGCTGAGTACCGAAGACAACCTGACCATCATCCTCACCACCCACGACCTGAATGAAGTGACAGAATTGTGCGACAGGGTGGGTATCCTCAACGAGGGAAAGCTCGCAGCCATTGGCGAACCCTCCGAACTTGAGGAGAAGTTCAGAGCAGCGAATCTTGAGGAAGTGTTTACAGGCTTGGTCACGGGAGAGGGGGTGTATCAGGAGTGAAGCAGATGAAACACAAGGACGGTAAGCGGATGATGTGGCTTCTGCGAAAAGAACTCAAGTCAATTATTCGCTCGCGGTGGCTCATCTTCGGCTTCATGATGAGCCCACTTTTTGCATGGACATTTCAGGGGTTTTTCCTGAACTTCGTATTCGCTCAGTCTATCGAGCCTGAGCACGTGTACATTACGATTGAGGACGAGGGGGCGTGGGGTCAACTCCTCTACGATCGCATCGTTTCGCAGTATCAGTACGAGACAACAGTGCCTGATGAGCAACGGTTTCTCAAGTTCTCCAATCTGACCACGGTGAGTGTAGAAGACGGACTGGCGTTATGGGACAATCGAACAGCCCCGGTGTGGGTGTACATACCTGCCAACTTCTCAAGTATCATCGAGCAATATAACGTGACGACCCTGATCATCTATGTGAACACGGGGAGCTTCAAGGCCAGTGCGGCAGCAGAGAGAATCGCTCTCTTCTCCCAGTGGCAGATCAGAGTGACTGACCTGTACATAAACAGGATAACACCTCCGACAGCAGAGGCGAGCTATGGCCATCAACTGGCGATATTCCTCGTGATGATCACATCAGTGCTCGCGCCAAGTCCCTATGTGAGCAAGTCGTTCGCCGGAGAGAGGGAGCAACACACCCTAGAGGCACTTCTCGTGGTCCCCATTAGTAGACTGCGGATACTTGCAGCCAAGCTAGTAGCAGGGATAGTCCTCACTGCGTTCTACTCTGCATTCACAGTGGTCGGGATCGTTGCCTACAACGCGCTGGTTGCCTTCGAGGGTGCAGGGAGCGTGAACAGTCAGAGCCAGATAGCGTACTATAGTGTGAACGTGTATTCGATACCACTCATCGTCTTCTGCCAGTTCCTTGTACTGCTTTGCGCCATAGGCATCGGTATTGTGATATCAACCATGGCAAAGGACCAGGCGACATCCGAGTCTGTGAATAATCTACTCCTGCTGGTACCTACCATGATCATCGGAATCCTGGGATTCACTGGTAGTATCACGCAGTTCGGCGGACCCTTCGGTCTCTTCGTCTATCTCATTCCCTTCAGCCATGCAATCATGTTCCTCAACGGGGTGCTGTCCCCAAATCCAAACTGGGGGACTCTCACCTTCAACGTTGTGTACATGGTGGTGTTCACAATCGTCACCTTGGTCATTGGCGCGAAGCTCTTTGAGAGAGAGGCAATCATTGCATAGGGACTAGAGGACTGGCCATTTTGGGCTTATGTCAACACCTGAACGCTCCAACAAGGCAACACTGTGTTCTCGGACCCCCTGTTTGACTTCCTCCTCATCTAGAGTGAGGAGTCTCTTTCCCTCCATGAGAATGCGGCCATTGACAATGGTGGTGTCGACTGTCTGTCCACTTCCTGAGTATACAACGTTGGAAACAGGATTGCTCGGCGGAGTGAGGCCCAGATCGTCAAGATCTACCAGGATGATATCAGCTGACTTTCCGACTTCAAGAGACCCCACTCTGTCCTGAATGCCCATGGCCGTCGCGCCACCCAAGGTGGCCATCTCAATGACACTCTCCGCACTGACTGCCAGGGGATCATTGACCACCGGCTTGTGTATCAATGCCGCAAGACGCATCTCGCGAACCATGTCGTAGGTGTTATTGCTCGGACCTCCATCACAGCCGAGTGACACGGGGACTCCCAGCTCTAGCATCCGAGGGATCTTGGCAAACCCTGATGCGAGCTTTGTGTTGCTGGCCGGGCAGTGAGCGATGTTGGACTTTGTCTCTGCAAGGATCTTCAGCTCTTCGTCGTCAAAGTGAATGCCATGAGCAAAGACCATGTCCGGACCGAGTAGGTTGTGGTCTCTGGCAAATCCGGTGAGGTTGGTGTTGAAGTTCTCTTTCACATATCGTACATCGTCGACAACTTCGCCGAGATGCATTGTCATATGCGTCTTCTTCTCCCGAGCCAGATGAGCCACCTCCTTGAAGAGGTCCGATGAGACCGCTCCCAGTGAGCGCAGTCCATACCACACCTGCAGTCGCCCGTCAGCTTTGCCGTGCCATCGATGATACATGGCATCGGTCTCTTTGAGACAGTCATCTGCATCTTCAACCATGCCGTGGTACATTATGTCCGGACTGTCTGCATAGCCGGTCGAGTCCATTACTATCTTCGACAGAGCGGCCCTCATTCCTGTTCGTTCCACAGCCTGAGCGATGCCATCGAACCCATAGCGGGAGTGTATCATGCATTCCACAAAGGATGTTGTCCCGGTACGGATCATCTCGGCCATGCATAATTCAGCGGAGACCCGGCCGTCGTCTGCTGTGAAGTTGCCCTGCAGCACCCAGACGTACTTCTTCAGCCAATCCACGAGTGACACATCATCGGCACAGCCCCGTATCAACGCCTGAGCCAAGTGGACGTGGGTGTCGATGAGACCGGGCATGACCAGCATTCTCTTCGCGTCGATCACCCTGTCGGCAGTCTTCTCGGAAATCTCTTCGGCCTTCCCCACCTCTTCTATGAGCCCATTGCGGATGTAGATTGAACCATCCCTGATGATCTCCCGTCTCTTGTTGAGAGTCAAGACATAACCGTTCTTGATCAGTATCGTGTCCTCGGCCATGGTAGGAGCCTCCAGATTGGGTCTCCACACAGAGCCCGAGTGACATAATGATTTTGGTTGGTGGAGAATTCCCTACTTGGCCAGAAGGAACTTCACAACGACCTTGAGACCGCGCTCCGGTTTTCCAATCACTCTGTCCTGAACTTCGATCGTGCCGTCGTACTTCTCGACCAATCGCCGCACGATGTGAATACCAACTCCGCCATACCTTCTCGCAGGGTCAAAAAGCACAGCCTTCTTGTCGTCGGTCAGACCTGGCCCATTGTCAGAGATACTCATTGAGAAAGTGCCGTCGTGAACCCGTCCCCGCAGTCGAACAAGCTTTTGTGAGGTCTTCAGGTCATTGTGTACCACCGCATTCTCAAGGAGATTCCACACGAGTTGGCTGGCCGCTTGGTCGGCAAGAACATAGACCTCTGAGGGCAACTCCCCAATGTCAACTTTGACGCCTCTCTGCTTGTACAGCAGTTCGCACTCAGCATGTATTACTTGAACGATATCAATCGGTTTGAGGGGTTCGGACCTTGACTCCTCAGTGCGACGTATCTTCTGAATTAGCTCCAGACACCTGTTCGCACCATCCTTCACGTAGCTCTTCGACCGAGCAATCTGCTCAGGAGATGAGTCAACATCGAGAAAGTCACCTCCTGCCAGAATCAATTGCAGTTGATTTCCAATGTCATGGAGGAGGAGATCCAGAAGGAAGTAGACCTCGGTCTCTGCCTGTTTGAGGTCTGAAACATCAGTGAAGACTGCCATGCTCCCGAGATATTCTTTCTCAGGTCCAAAGAGTGGAGATGCTGAGACCATCACCGGAATCAGTGCTCCAGTCTTGTGCTGCAACTTCGCCTCGTATTGTTCAATCTTTCCGGCCATTCGGAGCTTCATCTTCTCCTGAACATCGACATCAGTCCATCCGTAGAGAAGCTTGGTGATTGGGATTCCGACGAGTTCCTCGACGGAGTCGTACCCCAGCATGCGCCGCAGGGCATCATTCGCGAGGACACTGATTCCGTTCTCATCATCGACACAGAGACCTGAGTCCATGGTCTCGACCAGTGAGCGATAGCGTCGTTCGGACTCTTCAAGAGCCATAGCGCGGTTCTTCTCCTCAGTTATGTCCAGCAACTGGGCCACTGTCCTCAGTCGACCGTCTCGGCTCTTGATGACACCTACACTCATCATGATGTCACGGGGAGTGCCGTCCTTTCGGACAACCTTGATGTCATAGAGTGAAGGGACATCTTCGCCCTTCTGCCTTCGTCTGTAACGATCAGCGACTAGTTCAATGCTCTCTTCATGCAAGAACTCTCTAAAGTCGTGGCCCAGCAACTCACTGCGCCTGCGACCGAGAATGTCGCACATCTTGTCATTGACGTACTCGAACTTGTAGATCTCATCGACCACAATGATACCGCTGAAGCTATAGTAGTCGATGGCAAACTCTAGAAGCTCCTTTCGTGAGAGAATCTTTTCCTCAGCCGCTGCTCTACGTGAGAGGTCAACGACATAGACTGTGAAACCGGCATGTTTCCCATCTATTATTATCCTGTCAGCATATAACTGAGTGGGTATCCTAACGCCTTGCCCATTAACGATTCGCATAGAGATAGACTGAGGATCTGCACCGTTTCTCAGAAGGTTCAGACCGTCATGTAATAGGTCATGTTGCTCGGGAACTACCAGTGAGTCAACATGAACACCCGCGTCTAGCTTCTCGATGTCCAGTCTTAGTAGTTCGAGGGCGGCCTTGTTAGCATAGGATATTAGAAGCAGAGGATCGATCTCTACGACTGGGATGAGCATCCCGTCGGCAACCTGACGAAACTGCTTCCGCTGTGGGGCCGGCTCTCGCTCATAGGATTGTCTCATGGTCCCACATCTGTTTGATCTGGAGTCCAAACTACCATGGCAGACGGTGAGTTCAGCAGATAGCTTGACTTGAAATCCTGCTCTAATACCTTTGTACGATGTCCTCTTGGGAAGAGTAACAACCTTATAGGGAACAAATGAATGCTTGATGGCCCTAGAGCGGCTGGAGCGAACATGCAAGTGAAGAACTTCCTCGCCATCAACACCGACCTCTGCACCGGATGCAGAAACTGTGAACTCGCCTGTTCTATGACTCACACACAGAGCTTCAATCCGAAGAGGTCAAGGATTCAGATTCTGAAGGAAGAAATGCGGAATCTGGTCGTGCCCATGGTCTGCCTCCAGTGCGAGTCGCCCCTGTGCAAGAACGCCTGCCCCACCAATGCAATACAGGAGAACGATCAAGGCATCCTATTCGTCAGCGAGCAAGACTGTATCGGTTGCGCCAACTGCGTCACTGCGTGTATCTACGGAGGGATTGAGATGGACCCGCGTACGCGAAAGGCCATCAAGTGCGACTTGTGTGGTGGAGACCCTGCATGCGTTCGTGCATGTGAATACGGTGCAATCACACTAGTCACTGCGGACGACGGAGGATATGTGGCCCGGCGAGAGGCACTGAGCCTCCCCTACAGGACAATGGGGTTTCTTGTCAAGGAGGGACCTGAGTGAAGTTCCCGTACAAAGGCTATGCAGGATACTACTTGGACGTTGACCTGACCAAGGGCAAGATTGTAAAGAGAGAGATGGAGAAAGAATGGGCAAGACTCTATCTGGGAGGCACAGGTGTCGCGGCAAAGATCCTCTGGGACAGGACGAGCCCGGAAACTGATCCATTGAGCCCGGAGAATGTATTGGTGGTAGGGACGGGGCCACTGACTGGTGCTATGTTCTCACCATCAGGTCGTATGATGTTCGCATCTCGGGGACCACTCACGGGAGTATGGGCAGAGTCACATGTCGGAGGTTTCATGGGGCCGGAGATAAAGTACGCGGGGTTTGATTTCGTCATTCTGACTGGCAGGTCGAAGAAACCAGTGTATCTTCTCTTGAGGGACGGCAAGGCAGAGCTGTTGGATGCTTCGCATCTCTGGGGGAGGGAGACCAACGTAGCGACGGAGATGATTCGCGAGGAGCACAAGAATCCAAGTCTCGAGACCGCGGTGATAGGGCCTGCAGGAGAGAACAAGGTCCTGTACGGCTCGATCATCGTCGATTTCTATCGTGCGGCAGGAAGAGCAGGGCTAGGGGCTGTGATGGGATCTAAGAACCTGAAGGGAATTGCAGCCAGCGGTTCTCTGGGAATCGAGGCATATGATATTGAGAAGTATCTCGAGGCCAATCAGAGAGAGATGGAGAGGCTCAAGGACCCACTCTGGAAGGACTCTCTGGCCTCACTGAGAAAGTATGGAACCACTGACTTGGTGGCGGTCATCAACGAGATTGGGCGTCTTCCTACCAAGAATCATTGGACAGGCTACTATGAGGATGCAGAGGACATAGGACCGGAAGTAATCGCTGAGAAGTACAGGATCGCACAGGAGGCCTGCCATGGATGTGCCATCGGGTGCAAGTACATCATTCGAGTGCCAGAGGGCAAATACTCCACAGGACCGATTGGGGGTCCAGAGTACGAAACCCTCATGGCATTTGGTTCGAACTGTCTGAACAATGATGTCGAATCCATCTTCTACCTTGGCAAAAGGTGTGATCTGCTAGGCATGGACACGATATCAGCGGGTAAGACGATTGGTTTCGTGATGGAACTCTGTGAGAGAGGCATCGTTTCTGCGAAGGACCTCGATGGTATTGACGTATCCTGGGGCAATGATGAGGCACAAGCTGAGCTTGTTGAGAAGATTGCAGAGAGAGAAGGAATAGGTGACATCTTGGCGAATGGTGTCCGAAAGGCAGCAGAGCACTTTGGTGGAGAGGCCTGGAGATACGCCGTCCACGTGAAGGGGCTTGAGGCCTCAGGCCAAGATCCAAGAGCACACCAGAGCATTGGCCTGACATATGCCACCAATGTCAGAGGCGCTGACCATCTGCGCAGTCTCTCCAGTCTTGAAGAGCTGGGATATCCTGAGATTGCGAGTGAGAGATTCGGAGAGGAGAAGGCTCAGGCAATCCTCGACATCATGTCACCAACATGCAAGGGGCAACTCATATGGGATATGGAAGACCTCTATGCCCTCGTCGATTCCGCGGTTATCTGCAAATACGGTACAATGTGGCCGCCGGTCTACTACTACAGCACGTTCACCAACGTCATCGCGCCCCTGACCGGAATGGATGAGTGGGCCGATCCCAAGTACGTTCGGGACTCAGCCCAGAGGATCAGTCATCTACGCCGAGCCTTCAATCATCGATTGGGAATCACTCGCAAGGACGAGACCCTCCCGCCCAGACTACTCTCCGAACCCATGCCAACAGGACCATCCAAGGGTGGGCTTCCCGACTTGGACATCATGCTTGATGAGTATTACGAGTACAGAGGATGTGACAAGGGCACCGGTTATCCGAGAGAGAAAAAGCTCAGAGAACTGGGACTTGACTTTGTTGCTGATGACTTGCACGAGAGGGGGATGCTTGCGAAGTAGATGATGAGGGACATGGGAGCGCTATGCTTAAGTTGTGATTGCTTCCCGCGTTGATAGAAACTAGACAACAGTTTCATTCCACAGAAGGCGCAGAAACAGATGACGGAAAGAGAAGTGATGCGTGAGAGATTGATACTCTATTCCCTTGGTGCTATCGTCGGAGTCTTTTCAGGTGTTACGGCAATCCTATTTCGTGTGCTCATAGTGGGATTCAGCTCGTTGTTCATCATTATACCCCAAGCGATTGGTGTTCTAGGTTGGGTCATCATTCCCGTCGTGGGTGCCATCATCGTGGGATTCGTGACGGTCAGGTATGCACCCGAGGCCAAGGGACACGGAGTGCCTGAGGTCTTGGCAGCCTATGCCTTTGAGGGCGGAAAGATCAGGATGCGAGTCCCGATACTGAAGGGCATTGTATCAGCGGTCTGTATCGGGTCAGGTGGTTCGTGCGGTCGTGAAGGACCAATTGCACAGATTGGGGCCGGAGTCGGAAGCACACTTGCGAGCAAGATGAACCTGGGCAATGCTCAGACTAGAACCCTCCTCATGTGCGGTCTCTCCTCGGGCATTGCAGCAACATTCAATGCCCCACTGGGGGGAGCTCTCTTTGGTATCGAAGTACTCACAGGTGGAATTGTGGGATTCTCAATACTCCCTGTCATTCTTGCCTCTGTGGTGGCAACCGCAGTGGCAAGCTTCATCCTAGACTCAGGAGTCCTTGCCTTCATCATAGGTTCCAGTACCAGTCACTCCTTCAACGCGCCGGTATTGGTCATGAACCATCCGATAGAGCTCATCTTCTACCTCATTCTGGGAGTTGGTCTGGGCGTTGTCAGTGTCATCTGGATGAGAGGATTCTACTTCATTGAAGACCTGTTCGAGAAGATCAAGGCCTCACCCTACATCAAACCCAGCATTGGTGGACTCATCACAGGGATTCTTGCACTCATCGTTTTGGCCCTGCAAGATGTCTTTGGATACAATGAGGTGTTGTCGCCGGGAGATCTTGGATTCCCTGCAGTCATGGGGGTCGGATACCCCTTCATTGACACTGCCCTTGTCGCACAAGCAGGTTTCGGAGCCTTGCTCGTCTTTGCAGTCCTCAAGCTGCTCGCGACCTCTTCCACGCTCGGTTCAGGGGGCTCCGGAGGCGTGTTCGCACCAACTCTCTTCATTGGTGCTGGTTTCGGTGGCGCGTTCGGACTTGCATTCTCCTGGGCAGGACTGGACACACGTGCATTTGCCCTAGTCGGCATGGCAGCCCTCTTTGCAGGTGCAGGACGAGCGCCCATGACCTGCATAGTCATGCTGATGGAGATGACGGGAGACTATTCGATGATACTCCCTCTGATGATCGCCGTGTCTGCATCCTATCTGGTTTCATCATTGATTGAGAACGAAAGCATCTACACTCTCAAACTGTACAGAAGGGGTCTGAGAGTAAAGAAGGGGTTACACGTAGGAGTTCTGAAGAGCATCCATGTGTCTGACATCATGACACTGGAGCCGACCACGCTCTCGCCGGATATGACGCCTGAAGAGGTATGCAAGGTCATTGACAAGACGAACCATACCAAGTTCCCGGTTGTAGATGAGAATAACAGAATCCTCGGCATCATGATCGCAGAGGAACTCTTCCAGAAGCCCGAGGGCGAAGACAAGGAGTACCGTGTCAGAGACCTAATGAAAAGAGACTTCCTGCATCTTGCACCGACATGCACGATGGACAGCGCGCTCCGGGCGATGATGGCGAGGGATGAGGGGCACGCAGTAATAGTAGACCCGAAGAATCCAGAGCACATGCTCGGATACATCACAAAGGCAGATGTGCTCAGGGCATACGAGATTGCCATCATTAGACTTCAGAAACAGGGGGTTGACGTAGAGGATATTGGACCCCCAGATGCGGTAGAGTACTTCAGCAAGGACAGATGATGCGAAAGAGTTTCATGCTGGTGTGACGGACTCATAGATATGGCGGACATTCGAGTTGAGATTGAGGGTCTTAGATTCAAGAATCCTGTTCTCACAGCAGCCGGACCAACATCACGTGACGGCATGACCTTGCTCAATGCTGCAGCAGGCGGTGTGGGAGGTCTCGTCGCCAAGACTGTCAGTGTGAGACCAGCAGATGTGCCTCGACCCAATATGGTTGCACTCAGGGAGGGGCCGGTGGGGGTCAAGCGCGGCATGTTGAATGCAGAGCTGTGGAGCGAGTTGCCTCTGGAGAGATGGATTGAAAGAGAGTACGCGATAGCTCTCAGTTCTGGACTGCCCCTGATAGCCAGTGTTGGCTATACACCCGAGGATGTTGCGGAGGTGGGGCCGAAGCTGGAGAAGGCAGGAGTACATGCCATTGAGTTCAGCACGCACTATGTCGGAGGTCATGTAGAGATTGCCAGGGCGCTGAGAGAGTCTGTAGAGATTCCCATCTTCGCCAAGCTCAGCCCAAAGGTGGATGTAGCAGCGGTAGCGAAGTCTCTGGAGAAGTACGTTGATGGTATCGCTGCAATCAATACCTTTGGTCCGTGTTTACGAATAGATGTGGAAACGGGGAGACCCATGCTTGGGAGCGAAGACGGCTCAGGCTGGATGAGTGGAGCCTCGCTCAAACCAATCGCAGTCCGTTGTGTTGCGGACATTGCAAAGGCAGTACACATACCCGTTATTGGCGTTGGGGGAGTCACCAGAGGAGAAGATGTGATTGAATTCACCATGGTGGGGGCAGATGCTGTCCAAGTCTGCACAGCCGCGATTCTTGAGGGAGATCAAGTGTATGGAAGAATCGCCGCACAGGCAAACACATGGCTTGATGACCATGGCTATGACTCCATCTGTGACATCAAGGGGATGGCACTCAAACACATGAAGAGAGGAGAGATGCCGGACTCGAAGCCCGTTGTTGATAGAGAGAAGTGCACGCTGTGTGGCCTCTGCAAGAAGTCATGCGTCTACTCCGCTATAGAGGTGGACAAGCGGAATTCGATCTATGAGATAGATGGTGACGCCTGCCAGTACTGCGGTATGTGCATATCGGTATGTCCTGTTCGCGCTCTCTCATTCGAATAGGCGCGCCTAGACAAAGAGCATCTCATCGAGGCCTGTGGTCAGAAGACGGGCCTTTCCTTTTGAAACAGAGTAGTCATTCTCGATGCGTACACCGCCAACATCCTTCAGATAGACGCCCGGTTCGATGGCCATGACGTTGCCTGCGGCAAAGCGCTCCTCTCGCCGATACAGGCTTGGTTCCTCATGCACCTCGAGTCCAATCCCATGCCCAAGTCCGTGAGTCATTCCTTCCACCGCGACCGGGTTCAGACGCAGTGAGCCAAAGCCATGCTCTTTCAGGGTGTTGAAGCAGGCCATGTTGACATCATCGATGATGGCGCCATCAGTCAGAGCATCAATGACCTTCCCCGCTGCAGCGATCACTGCCTCAAACATGTCGCGTAGTCTTGCATCACCTTGACCCTTGACTACTGTGCGTGTGACATCTGCCACATAGCGCTCACGCTTGAGCCGCGGAAAGACATCCATAATGATTGGAACGCCGCTCTTCACCTTGTCATCAGGGTCACCGAGATAGTGCCAATCGAATCCTTTCTTTCCGACGGCAACGATAGCGTCTTCAGCCGATTCCGCACCGCAATCAAGAAGGGCATGTTCAAGCCGGTTCTTGACCTTTCCAACAGTCAATTCCTCACCATCATAGATGAGTGTGTGGTTGGCACCAATATCTGAGTCCTTGATCATTGACACAATCTCTGAGATTGCGCTGGTGGTTGCATCTCCAGCCTTCTGTATGATTGAGAGTTCTTTCGAGGTCTTGGTTGCACGAGCTCTCGGCAACAGGTCTTTCACGACCTTGACATCATACCCCATCTGTTGCAGCAGGACCAGCTGACTTGCCGGGAAGTCATCAGGAACCCCTAGGACTTCTCCTGAGAACTCGTGCTTAAGGAGAGGTTTGTAGAACCGCTCCATATTGTCGGCCATCGACTTGTTCTCCTTGAGGATGCCGATGTACTCCTCGGTGAGGTCGAAAGTCTTCTTGATGAAACTCTCACTCTTGACCCTCTGCAATGCATGGAAGGCGGTGGCCACAAGTCCTTCTTCACCCCGATTCTTCAGGTAGATGATTGGGTCAGGAGAACGAAATCCTGTTAGCCAGAGGATGTTTGGAGAGTCGAATGCACTTCCGGTGGCCACAAGAGCATCAATCTCATACTTCTCCATTAGCGTGTCCAAGTCATCAAGCATAATGAATCACCGAGAGATGACAGGTCCTCTGCGAGTGTAAAAAGCTTCCTAGAATTTAGAGATACTTGCTCATACGCATCTCTACGGCACTGCGTGTAGGGAAGTCATAAGGCCCAAGATGCTCGACGTTGAAGGCAGAACAGGTCGCTGCAAAATACCCGGCACGCTTGACGGACCCTGAGCGTATGTACTCCAATAGAAACGCGATGGTATACGTGTCACCGCAACCCGTTGCATCAATCTGCCGGCGGGAGAGCACCATGGGAATGTCTATCTGAGCATTTCGTGTGTATACAGTGGATCCTCGGTCACTCCGGGTGATCAATACTATCCTTGGACCCATATCAAGGACTGCGCTCACGGCCGAGAGCTCTGACTCTGCATCCACTGTGAGACTCAACTCGTCCTCATGGAACTTGACGACGTTCACCATCTCCAAGATGTGGTGAGGGTCTTTCCATCGATGATTGTGAACTGCACCCTCATCGTCGATGGCGCGAACATGACCCTGCACGTCAAGAGAAATCAATGCATCTCCATACTCGGCCTCACGAATGCAATCTACCTCGATCTCACCGGGTGTGATAGGAGAGAAGTGAATTATCGAGGAGCCAAGATGACGTTCGGAGAAGTCTTCAGGGGTGATGGGTGGTGCAACCCCTTCAACTCGTTGTGTTCTTCTACCCGAGGCGTCATACTCGTTGATGAAGCGGGTTGATACTGCCCCGGAAACGGAGAGCCCGGATAGATCGAGTCTGGACTCGCGGAGAGTCTGCAGGTACTCCTCTTCAAAGTCCGACCCCACCTTGGTGACGATTCCCGCGCCGAATGCCCCAATCGCTGGCGCGAGCATGGCATAGGCGGCTCCTCCGCCCAAGACCTCTCTTCTCAAGCTCGGGGTCATGATGAGGTCGCGACTGAGATGACCGATAACTACGATCTCCATGATGGTGGCACCATTGTGTGTTGGAAAATAGGGCGCAGCAGCCTTTTAGGTGTGTGTCCAAATCGTTATAATCATTGGTCATGACCCACCTTGGTGTGGTGACATCCAGATGCCTCGAGTGATTGTGAAGTTCTTTGCCACCATCCGCGAGATAACAGGTGAGAAGAAGGTGCAGATGGAAGGTGATAGTGTACGGGACGTCTTGGAGTCACTCAAGCAAAAGTATGGGCCGAGATTCACAGACACTGTCTTTGACAAGAAGACAGGCCAGCTCAAGACATTCTTCTCGTGCATGGTGAACGGAAAGCGGATTGAACTCCTTGATGGATACGACACGAAACTCAAAGACGGGGATGCAATAGCAATGTTTCCGCCGGTCGGGGGAGGTTAGAGCTTTGGTCGACTTGGTGATCAAGAACTCGAGACTTCTTCTCGAGACCGGAATGGTCAGGGGAGGGCTCGCCGTCAGTGATGGCAGGATATGCGCCATAGCAACAGACACTCATCTTCCTGACGCAGACACTATCATAGATGTAGAGGGAAAGATTGTGATGCCTGGTGTCATCGATGCCCATGCACACATTCATGACCCCAACATGCTCGAACATGAAGACTTCACAACTGGTTCACAAGCCGCAGCAGCCGGAGGAGTCACCACTTTTGTCGACATGCCCCTCACGAACCAAGTAGATACGGTGGAAGCGGTTGAGGGCAAGATTGCAGATGGAGAGAGACTCTCCCTTGTTGACTTCACATTCTATGGTGGGATGATGAACTCGGACAACATGCAAGTGATTCCAGCTCTTGTCGAGAAGGGAGTCAGCGCTTTCAAGGCCTTCACGTGTGAACCCTACCAGACCAATAACGGAGTGCTCACTCACTGCCTGAGTGAGATATCAGAAACCGGTGGTCATCTGACGATTCACTCAGAGGATCAGGGGATTCTTGATGAGTTCAAGAGAGAGTTCAAGGACGATTGGGATGCCCCCATCACTCATTCTCTCTCACGACCACATCTTGCAGAGCAACTGGCAATAAGGCAGAACATTGCGATTGCTCGGAACACAGGGGGTCACCTGCATATCGCACACGTGACCACCCAAGACGGTCTGAGAGAGGTTGAGAGCGGAAAACTCCAGGGTGTCACGGTCACGACCGAGGTGTGTCCACATCACCTGATGTTTGACAGGGACTATATGAATCGCCTCGGGCCCAAGAGCAAGATGAATCCGCCCCTGAGGTCGAAGCAGGACCGGTCTGCCCTCTGGTCCGGACTCCTGCGAGGCTCTGTGGACATGGTGGTGAGTGATCATGCTCCGAGCCCGATTGAGAAAAAGGACCTAGGGAAGGATGATATCCGTAAGGCCTGGGCGGGCGTTGACGGAATCCAGACAGTACTGAACATACTCCTCTCAGAGGGTGTGAACAAGGGACGTCTGATGTACTCAAGACTCCTGAAGGTCTGCTCCCGCAATCCTGCAAGAATCTTCGGACTCTACCCGAAGAAAGGCTCGCTGATGATTGGGTCAGACGCGGATATTGTTGTGGTCGACCCTCACCAAGAAGTGAAGGTCACTGCAGACATGATGAGGTCCAAGTGTGGCTGGACGATCTATGAAGGGCTCACCTTGAAGGGGGCTGTGGAAAGGACCTTAGTGAGAGGGGTCGAGGTGTTTGCAGAGGGAGAAGTGGTCGGAGCACCCGGGCATGGGAAGTTCCTGCCCATGGGATGTGGGGACCGGCTTGGTGGAGGCTGACTAGTGACAGAACTGAAGTTTGTTTTCGGAGATCCAGAGATATGCAGTGGATGCATGGTATGTGCAAACGTCTGTAGCATGTACTACTCAAAGGTCATCAGCCCAGAACGTGCAAGGGTGAGAGTACTCCGTGTCGAACCCGCTCTAGACTTCCCACTCTTCTGCCGCAACTGTGAGGACGCACCTTGTATTGCAGCCTGTCCCGAAGGGGCCTTGAGCCGGACATCGAAGGGCATAATCATAGTGAACAACAGGCTCTGCAAGGGTTCAGGAGAGTGTGTCAAGGCCTGTCCTTACAACGCCATACACATCAACCCCGATACTGGCAAGGCAATCAAGTGTATCCAATGCGGAGAGTGTGTGGACCGCTGCCCTGCAGATGCACTGTTCATGACCACGGAGGAGGACCTCGCCAAGAAAGATCCCGATGAAAGGATGAGAAACATCTACGACAGACACAGAAACATTCTCTACTCAAAGGAGGAAGGGATTTGATACACGGCGTCGGCGGGTACTCCTTGTGGGTTGACCTCAGCAAGGGTAGTATCGAGAAGAAACCTCTGGATGAAGATTTGATCAGGAAGTACCTCTTAGGGGCTGGCTACCTGTCACGTGTCCTGTACGATATGATTCCTGAAGGTATTGACCCTCTAGGTGAGAAGAATGTCCTGGGTATTGCCACGGGACTCCTGACAGCCTCTATGTTTCCTCAGGCATCAAGACACGTGGTCGCTGCTCACTCGCCTCTGACTGGAGTCTGGGGGGAGAGCCATGCCGCAGGATTCTGGGGTGCAGAACTCAAGTTCGCGGGTTATGATGCCCTGTTCTTCACAGGAATCTCAAAGAGCCCAGTCTACCTGCACATCAAGGACTCTGATGTCGCGTTGATTGATGCATCAGACCTGTGGGGAAAGGACGTCTTCGAAACCGATGACATCATCAAGAAGAAGCATGGAAGGCAGTGTCGCATTCTCTCCATCGGACAGGCAGGAGAGAACATGGTGAAGTTTGCAGCCATCATGAATGATAGAGACCGTGCCTCCGCTCGTTCGGGTCTTGGCGCAGTCATGGGCTCCAAGAGACTCAAGGCCATATCCGTAAGGGGAACGGGCAAGATTGACGTTGCAGACTCCAAGAACTATCTCAAGCACATGGATGAGTTCTACAGGAGGATGATGGCCAATCCCTTCACTCCCGGACGGATAAGGTACGGCACAACAAGCCTGGTAGAACTGATGCAACACATAGGAAGGCTTCCAAGCTACAACATGAAACAGGGCGTCTTTGATGGTTATGAGAAGATCAGTGGGGAGGCCATCAATGAGAAGTACCTTGTCAAAGCAAGGGCTGACTTCTCGTGCCTCCAGCGTTGTGGAAGGTATACAGCCGTCCGAAGAGGGCCATATGCCTTCGAAGGAGGTGCTCCTGAGTTTGAGACCCAGTCATCGATGGGTTCCCGATGTGGTAATGACAACTTAGAGTCTGTTCTCTACGGGCATCATCTCTGCAACCAGTACGGTATGGACACAATCTCCCTCGGAGGTACCATCTCGTGGGCGATGGAGGCCTTCAACGAAGGGATTCTGACAAAGGAGGACACTGGAGGCCTTGATCTCACCTGGGGGAATCATGAAACCATTGTCAGACTGACCAAGATGATCGCCTTCCGTGAGGGATTTGGGGACATCCTCGCAGAGGGTAGTGCCAGGGCTGCTGAGATCATCGGAAGGGGCACAGAGAAGTTCGTCATGGCAGTAAAGAGACAGGAGATAGCCGGACAGGAGCCGCGTGCTCAGAAGTCGATGGGGCTTGCCGCAGTGACAGCCGCACGGGGTGCAGACCATCTCTACGCATTCCCAGTACTTGACGAGGTGGGCTTCGACGAGGACATAAAGAAGAGGTTTGGAGAGAAGTACCTTCCCGAGATGGCAGAGAGGCTCAATCCAAAGTACAAGGGAATCATGGTGAAACAGTCTGAAGACTTCATGGTCATGATCGAGAGCGTGGGTCTCTGTAAGTACGGCACGCAGATACCCCCCGAGTTCTTCTATGATGACATCGCACTGGCCCTTGAGATTCACAATGGATTGAAGTTCACAGTGAAAGAACTCCAAGAGATTGGAGAGCGCGTCGTGAACCTGAACCGCCTCTACAATGCCAGATGCGGAGTCACGCGGAAGGATGACCGACTCCCCGATCGTCTGACGAAGGAGAAGGCACCTCTCGGTCCTTCAGCAGGAGAGATAGTAGAGCTAGACCAGATGCTTGATGAGTACTATCAGGAACGAGGATGGGACCTGAAGACAGGCCTACCCACAAGGGAAACGTTGGCGCGACTCGGACTCAACGACGATGCATAGATTGTGTTCTTTGCCTGTGGAGCTGTCGCTTCTGCTGTGATGTTAGGTGTCATCCGAAACAAGGAGAGGTGGCATGAGTCCGTTCGGCATAGACCGCACTGGGCCAGTCGGATCTTCTACTCACATGTCGCGCACACGTTGGTTATTGTATCCTTCACGCCATCCACTTTGCGAAGCTCATTCACGACAAACGAGCTCATGGACTCCGGAGTCTTAAACACACACTTGATCAGCAGGTCGTAGGCACCATAGATCAGATAGGCCTCTTCGACCACATCGAGGGCACGAACCTCTTCAAGGATGCTTCTCGACTTTGTTGACTCTATTTTGGCCATGATAAATGCGACAATCATCGCTACACCACCACGGAATTCCTGATGAATCACTCTCTCGAGGTCGCATAAAACTCTTGCCGATAACAGCGTAGTTTGGAAAGCAGTCCCCGAGAGCAACAAGGTTAATTACCCCGTTCCTCGGACTCAGCACTACCGCGAGGAGGTCAGCTGGTGACCACGATTACACCTAAGACTACCGCTCCCGATAAGACAAGAACCAAAAGCAGAAAGAAGGGGTTCGAGCCCAGGATTGTGGCCTTCTGCTGTAACTGGTGCTCCTACGCCGGTGCAGACTTGGCAGGGACAAGCAGAATGCAGATGCCACCCAATGTGCGTATCATCAGAGTGAATTGCACCGGTCGCATTGACATCTCATTCATTCTTGATGCACTGTATCAGGGAGCTGACGGTGTGTTGATCTCCGGATGCCATCCTGGTGACTGCCACTACACAAGCGGGAACCTGAAGATGAGACAGAGATTTGTGTTGTTGAAGAGACTGCTGGAGGAGAGCGGCATCGAGCCCGAGAGGGTGCATCTTCAGTGGGCATCCGCGGCAGAGGGTGATGTGTTTGCTAATGGTGTCACTGAGATGGTCGAGCGCATTAGGCGGCTTGGACCAAGCCCAATGAACAGAGGGGAGTAACTCATGGTCAAGAGAATAGCACTAGCACAACTGAGTTCTTGCTGGGGTTGCGACCAGTCGCTCCTCGATCTCCACTTCAGACTACTGGACGTTCTCCCAGAACTCGACATTGTGTACTGGCCGGCCGTTGTGGACTACAAGCTCCATCATCTGGAGGCCATGCCGAAGAACTCGATTCATATCGGCTTTGTCGAAGGGAGCTGTAGAACAAAGGAGGATGTTCACCTCCTCAAGGTGATGCGGGAGAAGAGTAAGGTTCTAGTTGCGTGGGGATCGTGCTCGGCCTACGGTGGAGTGCAGGGGCTCGGGAATCAATGGACCCTGAAGGAACTGCTGGAACGCAAGTTCCTCAAAGCCGATACTATCACTGACCCACGGATACCTGAAGAGAACCTCCCCGGCTTCACAGAGTCTGTCAAGGCCAACCCAGAGATTGTGCCTTTCGATGGGATTCTCCCCGGATGTCCGCCAACGAGTGACAACACCTTGGAGGCCCTCAGTGCACTGCTCAGCGGACAGCCATACGATCTCCCCGACAAGACTGTGTGTGACCAATGCCCCAAGGAACGTAGGGAGAAGAGAATAACAGAGTTTCACAGGACTTACGAGGGGAAGATTGACCCTGACAAGTGTCTGCTGGATCAGGGTTATCTCTGCCTGGGCTTTGCTACAATAGGTCTCTGTGGGGCACAATGCCCAACCGTGAACACGCCCTGCAAGGGGTGCTTCGGGCCACCACCATCGGTCAAGGACCACGGGGCCAAGATCATATCAGCTCTTGGCGCGATTGCAGACATGTCGCCAGAAGAACTCAACGAGGCATTTCCTGACCCTCTTGGTTCCTTCTATTTCACCGACTATGCCACTTCATTCCTGTCAAAGATACGAGAGAAGGGGAGGACTAGTGAGAAATGAGTAAGGAAGGTAAGACCATCCGTATCGCACCAGTCACAAGACTGGAAGGACATGGAGAACTGACAGTCAGACTAACAAAGACAGGCAAGGTGAAGGACGTCCAGTTCAATGTCTCATCCACACGGTTCTTCGAGAAGTTCCTTGAAGGGCGTTTTGCAGAAGAGGCACCGCGGATTGCTCAACGGATCTGTGGTATCTGTCCGGAACCGCATCATCTCGCCTCAGTCAAGGCAGTAGAGAGTGCATGGAAGGTGACACCACCTCCGGCGGCCACCAAGCTCCGTCGATTGTTGATCAACGCGAAGCAATACAGCAGTCACGCGCTCCACTTCTTCGCCCTGGCTGCACCGGACTTTCTGGCAGGACCATTCGGAGACCCCGCCTTGAGAAATGTGGTGGCCATCATCAAGGCACTTCCGGACGTGGGGAAACTGGCTCTCAGCGTAATGCAGTTTGGTCAAGACCTCGCCGCGGCAGTGGGTGGAAAGGCGATCCACCCTGTGACTGCTGTTCCCGGAGGGATGCTGAACCCGTTCTCTGAAGAGAAGCGCGACGAATTTCTCAAGCGAGTCGTAGAAGCAAAGGAGCACACCCTAGAGACTGTGACGCTTGCAAAGAAGGTCGTTCAAGACTACTGGGACCCAATCACAAAACTTGCAGTGGTGAACACGTACTATCTCGGGATGCATAAGAAGGGGAATCTCGAGATCTATGACGGAAACCTTCGTGTGATGAACCCCGAGGGAGAGATTGTTGCAGACTTCCATCCCAAGGACTACAAGAAGTACTATGGGGAGTATGTTCCGGAGCACAGCTATGCAACGCATACCTACTACAAGCCGGAAGGATATCCGGCGGGGATCTGGAGAGCCAATACTCTCGCCCGAGTGAATGTGGCAGATAGAATGGCTACCCCGATGGCTCAGGAGGCACTCCAAGATATGCGCGACGCACTCGGAAGACCCATACATGCCACCTTCGCCTACCACTGGGCGCGAGTCATCGAGATGGTACAGGCTGTCGAAGAGATTGAGGCCTTGCTGAAGGACCCAGATATCGTAAGCACAGATGTCAAACTGTCAGACGTGGAACCAAGAAAGGGTGAGGGTGTCGGGTGTGTTGAGGCGCCGAGAGGAACTCTTGTGCACAACTACTGGACTGACGAGAAGGGGATAATAAAGAAGGTCAATCTGGTCGTGGCAACGAACAACAACATCGCGGGTATAGAAAAGAGCCTTGTTGAAACTGCGAAACAAATTTTTGAGGAGAAGGCACACGAGACATTGAAACTCCCGGAGCCAATGATCAAGTGATTGCGTCACATCATTTATCAATGGCCGTTGAAACCCAGTCTGAAGATCGTGCCACGGACACCACCGTCATCAATGGAATCCGTCGTTGTGAGAGAGACTCCACACAACTGTGACAGACCTCTTATGAGCAGGAGTCCTAGGCCTAGTCCGGGAGCCACTGGTTCTTTCAACCCGCTGGGGGAGTTGAGAAAGTCTCTCACTGTATCAGGTAGCCCGCCACCATCATCCTCGATGATGAGCGCTCGGATAACTCCATTCTCAAACTCCTCAGAAACGCGAACACTCTTGCTTCCATGCTTGAATGCATTATCAATGATATTCCACATCAGTTCCGTGATGAGACCACAGGTGCGCAGAGTCCGCCTCGGAGGGATTGTGATTGTGATCTGGTCGTCGTCAAGAGAATACTCGTGTTTTACCCGAGTCCATACCTGCTCGACCACATGCACAATTAGCACTTCAGAGGTCGTCATCTCCTCTCTGGATGTTGCCGCGGCAATGTCCCGCATCTCATCTATGAAGCGCGAGGCATGGGATAGGGTGCTGTCGGCAATTGAGAACCAGTGGTCACGCTCTGTCGATGTCTTTGCCAGTTCGAGAGCGTTCTGGACTGTCTGGAGGTAGTTACGAATGTCATGTTGCACGACACCGGACACCACCTGAGATATACGATACTGCATCTCTAGGCTTTCGGTCAGACTTCCGATGAAGAACATGAGCATTGCCGCCCCCGTCAAGAGAACAGCAACTCCCTGTATGGCCATGACAAACTCGTAGCCAGACGGCATCAGAGCCAAGGGAAAGACAATCCACGATGCGGCCCACAGAAGAAGCCCCCCGACAAGCCACAAGTGTTGTTGTTTCATGACCGGGTCGCGACTGCGGACGGCCCCTGCAGATTCAATGCACGAGTAGGCGACTAGTAATCCCATGGGTGTGAAAATGAAGACGAAGTGGAGGTCGAACACGAGTCCCACACCTAGTATCGCCATCAGGACAACGCCCCCGCCCACATAGAGTGGACGGAGGATGGGGCCACTCACATTCTTGCTCCCTTCATGGATGAGGATGGATCCTAGATACATCAGGAGTAAGGGGATAATATCAGTGATGACGAGCTGGTTTGTAGACACCATGATACCGAAGAAGCCGCCACCGGAGTAGACAATCCAGCCGAGGGCCCAGTATCTGTCGCTCTTTGTCCGCCCGTACCGAAGAAGGCCCCAGGTCACTGTCCCATAGAGAGTGAGCATGGAGAAGGCCATTATGAGGTCCATGATGACAGTGACTTCTTGCAACTAGTTAGACGCCCCAAATTACTATTATGTCTGGATAACTCATATTCGTTTTGTTTCCGCTGATATATGTAGCGATGATGTACCTATCAATGCCGATTTTGAGAGGTCACTCAAGATACAGAGACACTCTCCCCGGAAGTGAGAATCTTGCCTTGTTCTGAGGGTCGAAATCAGGCCTGTCCGCGCTGTGAACAACTATCTCCATCCCAAGCTCTGACGCCATATACTCAGAGGAATCCTTCAGGGCGGCCATCTCAATCTTCGAGGACTTGGAGTGGTCCCAGAGACCGTTCTCCTTGGCAATCCTGTCGACAATCACCTTGACAGCCTTTCCGTGCTTCCTGAATTCAGGGTTCGACATCAGGTGCTTCATGATCTCGCCCACCATTATTGGAAGGTCCGCCTTGCGAATGCTGTCCATGGCCTGGAACATCCACTGAGGCGCGACATAGAGGTGGGCCCTCTGGACTCTCCTGCCCTTCATCAGCTTGACAATCTCCCGCACATCACGAATGGTGGACTGCACTACTTCTTGAGCTGATTCGACATCCTTGTCGATGAGCTTCCGACTCGGCTTTGGCCACTCAGCTAGGGAAACGTAACCTTCGTGCCCCATCTTTGACCACATCTCTTCACAGACATGGGGAATCAGGGGAGCTGCCAGTCGGACCCAGACATCACATACATATGCCATCGTTCCATCGCGTTCTTCCTTTGGAACACCGGGTCTGTTGAGATAGTGATTCACAATCCGGATCATCTCGGAGGATGCATGGATGGCATAGTCACGAAGTCTGAAGTCCTTCAGCATCTGGTCGCACTGTGCGACTATCGAGTTCACACGAGACAGTATCCATCTGGTACTCATGGAGGGCTTGTCCTTCTTTGTGTAGACACGCGGTGTCTTCTTTGTATACCTTGACACAATGTCCATGAACTGATTCACGCGGTTCCGCATGGATGGCACGTCTCGCTCGCGCCAGTCCATCAGTGTTTCGGGCTCCGCTGCTGAGACCACATAGAGCCTGAACACATCTGCACCGTACTTGTCGGGAATCTCGACTAGGGGAATGACGTTCCCCTTGCTCTTGCTCATCTTCTTGCCTTCCATGTTCATGTGTTCACTCAGACTGATGCACTTGATCCAGTCCTTCTCAGGAAAGATCGCCACATGATGGAAGATTGCGAAGCTCAGGTGGTTCGAGATGTGTGAGGGCGCGGTGTGTCTTTGGTCATTGGGATAGTAGTATGTGAACTCACCATGCATCCGCTTCAGGGCGTCTGAAGAGACCCCGGTCTTCTTGCCCACACGGGCGGGAGTCCCCTTGCCCAAGAAGACATAGTCAAAGAACTCTGGAGCCAGCTGTTCGGGTTTCAACTTCTCTTCGCGAATGATGTGAGCGATAGTGTAGTATGCCATGTATATTGTTGAGTCTGACAGGGACTCGATGATCCATTCTGGGTCGAAGGGAAGTCTGGTGCCAATGCCTCTGCGACGCGCGCAGGGTCGTTGAGTCAGCCAGTCGAAGGTTGCCTCGAAGAGGTTCCTGAAGACTTCGGGCACTATCTTCATCTCGTCAAGAGCCCTTCGAGCCGCCTCCTTCCATCCGGGGCTCTGGTAGTCCAAGAACCACTGTCCGGAGAACACGCCGACCTGAACGTCAGTACCACATCGACAGACCACTGGGCGCTGATCAGGTTCGTAGAACACATCAGTCCGATTGATAGACTTGAGCCAAGCCACCACGTCATCCTTTACGTCCTTTATCGAGCGTCCTGAGAACTGGGCACAGTTGTCCTTCATGACGCCGTCATAGAACTCTGCCTTGTAGACCTCCTGTGTGGCGTCCTCCAGAGCCTCATCTTCAGTCTGTGACTTGATGTTCCTGCTCTCGACAGCGTCCTTTGCGGGAAACTCGCTGTAACCCTTGATATCGATCATACTGATGATCTTGATTCCTCGCACATCCACTGGAGATATGCCGTACTGGCTCAGCTCAGAGGGATCATCCCACAGGTCTCGTAGTGCGATGTAGTCAAAGGGTGCGTGTCCGGGCACTGAGTAGACGACACCTGTCGCGTTTGAGGGGTCCACAAAGTCAGCGGGCAGTATGGGAATCTCGTGACCATCATGGATTGCCCTGAAACTCTTTCCAACAATCCTTGATCCGGGGAACGACTCTATCACCTGGACGTCCTTGGCCTGCAGTTTCATCTTCTCAGCAGCTTCCTCGGACACCAGCCACTTCTCACCGTCCACCTCTGCCCAGACATAAGTGGCCGTCGGGTTGATCCACATGTTGGTCACGCCAAAGATGGTCTCAGGTCGCAGGGTTGCAGCGACCAGAAAGCCATCCTCAAAGGGCCACTTGATGGCCGTGAACTCCTTAATCTTCGCGGAGGCTCCCTCAAGGATATCATCCTCGCCCACAGGGTTTCCGCACTTCGGGCAGTACAACAGAGGGTAGTTACCCTGCTTCACATACCCCTTCTCCATGAACTTCTTGTACTGCCACTCGATGAACTTGTTGTACGCCTTGTCTCCGGTGGTGAACTTCCTGCGCCAGTCGATACTGTATCCGAGGGCAGTGAAGTCCTGAGAGATTACTCTGGCAAAGAAAGAGGCAGTCGTATGGGGATCTTTGAACTCTGCCAGCTGTGCGTCGACTTCTTCCTCTGTCTCAAAGTAGAGTCGTAGGTCTCGTTTATACATCTCGATGGCGTCAGGGTCTCCGGCCTGAACGCGGTCAACCATGCCCTGAATGGGAGTGCCTGTCATGTGTGAAGCCATGGGAAAGAGGACATTGTAACCCTGCATCCGCTTCTGTCGAGCGATCACATCACCGATAGTGTAGGTCCGTCCGTGGCCCACATGTAGAGCGCCATTCACGTACGGGTATGGTACGGTCAGAAAGAACTTCTTGCGTTTAGGGTCAGGGTCTGATTCGAAGACCTTGTCCTTTGCCCAACGCCTCTGCCATTTCCGCTCCATCTTCGCATAGTCACTCATCTTCACTGGCCTCTGTCGATATGCTATGTGTGATTAGTGTGGCCAAGAGCAGGTCCTCTATAAAGGACTCGAAAAAGTCACAGGGGTCACATGTCGTTGAGAACGCAATCCATCCTGGCTCACTCTTCTCCGCTGGTTTCACAGATGCCCCTTATTAGAGCTTTGGCCAATGTCAGTTGACTATACGTGAGCACCATCAGGATTCTCAAGCGTAGGGAGATAGCACAACTGTTTTGAACACGGGGGAATCTCCTCGCTGGACCGATCACCTGGAACTGATGACTTTGAGCCACCACCGCGACGAGCCCATTGACATTCACTCGGAATTGCGACCTCATGATGAGGTGCTTGATTTTCTCAAGAGCATCCAACGCTCTGGAAGGCTGAAGAGATACTGCAACGGATCAAACCTTGGGGGAAGATGGCTCTTCCAGATCTATACCACAGAGTTCATCGATGAGCTGTCAGACGTGATCAACAAGTCGCTGGACAGAAGCGGGCGGGTGGGACCCGTGCTGGAGGTGATGGCCGGGGATGGCAGACTGAGTGAGTTCTTGTCCCACAGAGTCAGGAGGGAGATCATCACAACTGATGCCAAGGACGGCAGATACGACATTGCGTATCCAAAGTGGGTGCTCCATGAGAGTGCTATTCAAGCGATTGAGAGACACAATCCATCCTTTGTGCTTGCCTGCTGGGAGCCGTATCTGTCCATGGACTCGATTATGATTGCGAAGAGCGGAGTCCCCTTTGCATGGATTGGGGACCCGACAATGTGCGGGCATCCGGATCTCTTTCAACATGGCCACGAGAGGAAGAACTCCCCGTACATGCTGAGTCGACATGACTCCTTTCTGGAGGACGACTTCAAGACTGACATCTTCCTCTTCAATACTTCACGTATCGACTAGAAGGTGATACACTGCTTCATATTTCTGGCAACGTCAAGTATGTTGTCAGAGGATGGAAGGTCAATTAGAATGAAACCCACTATCGATGCTGTGGACATTGATTTGAAGACGGGGTCGACCTTGGGATTCTATGGTTTTGGAGACGACCGTCCCAATATATTCATCATCGCAGCCATGAATGGAGGGTCTGCCACTGATGTCTACACGGCCTATCTCGTGATGAAACATCTAGAGGGGCTGAATCGCATTGACGGGGCAGTCACGGTGCTTCCCGTGGCGAATCCACTGGCCTTCAGACTTGGCGTCAAGGTCTCTCCTCTAGACTCACAGGACCTCGACTCTGTCTTCCCGGGCGACGAGCACGGGACAGTCACTGAGAGAACGGCCAGGGAGATCTGGAGAAGGGCCCAGCAGGCAGACTACATCATACATCTGAGAACTGGAAAGCAAAACTGCGTCAGCCACCTTGTGTCCATGCACAGGGAGTACATCCATGTCCGGAACATGACCTCTCAGATTGGACTGCCCATTGCTGTTCAGAGCTCTGGTCAGAGGGGGGCCATAGAGACCGAGGCTGCTCTTGAGGGGATTCCTGTGGTGTCCATTGAGATGCGGGGGGATCTTGACCAGGTGGACTCCCAAGCAGCTGTGGAGGTCCGGGAGGCCATTCTCAATTTCATGAGGATAAAGGACATGATAGAGGGCGAGAAAATCGAGACCTCTGTCCGACTTCTGGGAAGAATGCAGCATGTCAATGTGCGTGAAGAGGGCTTCTTCACACCGAGAGTCAATCTGGGAGACCGTGTGTATCGTGATGACGTCATAGGAACTGTCCAAGAAAAGCGCGAAGTGACCTCGCCTTATGACGGCACGCTCGTATCATTGAGTCGTATGAACTACGTCTTTGAGGGAGACCTGGTGGCAAGGATTGCCCCTTCTCTCGGTCACGACAGAGTGCCTCTCGCAACTGAGGAGCGGGAAGTCAAACCAGTGAGGAGGAAGTGGTAGAATGGCGCATGTGCCGGATGAGAGAGCCCAGGGACTGATGAGCATAAACGTGGGGGACAAACGACTGCGCAGTAGGAGGCATCTCTTGCTGATTGGGAGTTGCATGAATCGCTTTCCAGATATCGTTGACAGTGTCAGTAAGGAGGGTGACGGGCAGATGGTCTTGCATGTCTGTCTGGAAGAGACCCATGTCAATCAGGCGGGCTTCAAGATCGGCTCGATTGTGAGGTACTCTGGAATCACTAGGGTCACTGCGTTGACAGTGGACGGAAGTCCTCACTGTGTACAGCTCCACTATGTCATCGAGGATGTGAAGCGTCACTTCACTCCGGAAGTGGAGACCGCGCACTATGTCGTCGAGAAGGGGAAGGTCCACAAGATTTCATCCGAAGCTGTGAAGCGATCCAGACACCTGTCCAAGATTCAGAAGATGATTGACTCTGAGTAGAGTGTGACTATCATAGACACGGGAGTATGAAGCCTGCCGTCTTTCTGTAGTCTCTGTACGCATCACCATACTGAGACACGAGTTTGCGCTCCTCCAACCTTGCACCGATCAGTGTGTATACTATCATGCTGAGGGAGAAGACACCAATCGTGATTGCGGGATACAGAACCGGTAAGGCGAGAAACACAAGCACAGTGGCGAGATAGAGAGGATGACGCACACGCGCGTACAGCCCACTAGTGACGAGTTCTGCCTCCCTGTCAGTTCTCATGTCTGCAACTGCACTGACTGAGATGACACGAGAGGTTCTGATCGCTACGTACATCCCGGCGACAAGGAAACCTATGCCGAGAGCGAACAGGAGGAGATTGACACTTGCAGAGTCAACGATGAAGTACAACCAGTCCCAGTAACCAACTGACAGGAATGCCAAGAGAAAACTCAGAATGGAAGTGATATTGAAGAGTCGGGAATAACCTTCTCGGCCGTAGCTGTCAATGAATCTATTCTTCACACGCGTGGCAGACATGCCGCTGTGTAGACAGCCAAACAAGGCAATAGCTGTAATGATCATGAAGTACTCTATCAAAGGAAGGTCCTCGTTATCACATTTCATATGAGCGAAGTTTTTTTTTAGTTAACTATTGTGTGCCAAACAATAGTTAATGATAGTTAGTGGTGGAAATGATGATTGACGTGGCAAAGAATCCATTCGTGCCTCTTGAGACTTGGGAAAACACCAGAGTCACATTGAAGGAAGGTGACGAGACCAGAGAGGTAGATGCGAAGCAGTACAGAATCAGGTACCTTGTAGGCGAGAGCGATGACAGACGCTTCATCGATACAGGCGAGGACCGTATTGGAGCAGCCTCTCAAACAACACTACATCTGGTGAACTCCATCCACAAGCTCAGTGGAGACCCGTTCCACTACAACATGGGAGCGGTAGAGAGCATCACCGGGAACGCGATGACAACAGAGAATACAAAGAAACTTGTCCGTCACGCTGCATGCTCAGATCACAGCACAATCGAAGTGATCTTCGAGAGCCCCGGCATTCAATGCTGTGCGATGACAAAGGAAGAGGCTAACAGGAAAGAGGCGCCTCTGCAGTATATATCCGGATACCTGCTTGGAAAGAGCAACAACCTGCTCAAGATTGCACTCTCCAAGACCGTCACAGATTCGGGTCTGGAGTACTACGACCACGTTCATGTGATTCCAGAGCCCGCCATCAAGCAGTGGGCGTGTCTTGAGTAGAACCGGACATTGTGGGATCGATGTCTGGAGAGAACACTTCTCCAGATACATCCCATTCCTCTCATCTAGTTCCTCATATTCGGTGTGCGCGCCTGTATGTATGAGGATAGTACTCTTCTCGAGTAATCAACAATGTGATGGTACAGCAGCTCACTCATGCTAGGACTTATATGCACACAGAAGAGCGCTTGGGGGAGCATCCCCTCAGGCTGCGATTTTGTGCGATTATTGCCAAAATACATTGACGGCTATCACTCGAGAGGGGTACAACTGGGTGAGAATAATGGCAAGACCGATACGCGCCTCAGAAGGAAGACGACGCGGTGCTGTCTGTTCCGTATGTGGTGGCAGCGAGTTCTACGAGGACACCTCACGCGGAGAGAACATCTGCACTTCATGCGGTTGTGTAATCAACGACAGAATCTTGGACACGGGTCCAGAGTGGCGTGCCTTCACAGCAGAAGAGCGAAACGCCAGAGCCCGTACGGGATCCCCCATGACCCTGACCATGGCAGACAAGGGTCTCGCGACCACAATAGGCTGGAGTGACAGGGATGCAAACGGTCGAGCTATTGCGGCCAATAATAGAGCAGCCATCTATCGTATGCGCAAGTGGCAGATACGCACACTTGTTCACAGCTCACAGCACAGGAACCTTAGCATTGCCATGAGCGAGATGGACAGACTCTCCTCTCAGCTGGGAGTGCCCAGTGAAACCAAGGAAACCGCCGCCCTTGTATACCGTAAGGCCCTGAGTAAACGTCTTGTCAGAGGAAGGAGTATTGAAGGTATGGTGGCAGCAACCCTCTACCTGTCGTGTAGAATACACAAGATACCTCGACAGCTGGATGAGATTGTCACAGAGGCTAGAGTGAACAGAAAGGAACTCGGGCAGTGCGTACGACTCATTCTCCGAAATGTGGACGTGAAAGTACCAATCCCGTCAGCCAACGACCTCATGCCGAGGATATCTGCAGACTTGGGTCTTGATGGAAGGACCGTCCAGGAAGCAATGAACATTATCAATGAGGCTCGTCACAGGGGCATCACTGCAGGGAAAGATCCTGGTGGCCTTGCTGCTGCTGCCCTCTACATCGCCGGCATCATAACCGACGACAGGAGGACTCAGAGAGAGATTGCTGAAGCCTCCAATGTCACAGAGGTGACCGTGAGGAACAGGTACAAGGACCTGGCCAACAGTCTTCAGATCACCATCAAGCCATAATGGTTGGGCGCATTCTTAATCATCGGCTCACTCATTGCGCTAGATTCAATTACAGGAGTCGGTATCTTCACGGCTAGTATGAATCAGTTCCTGCTTGTGATGTGTGGCATTCCCTCATCTGGAAAATCGACTCTTGCTGAGGCCATTAGGAACTATTGCGACTCAGAGATCTATGTAGTAAGGACTGATGATTGGAGAGATCATGCATACTATTCAGACTGGGCTCCGGAGAGAGAGAAGCAGGTCAGGACTGTGGCCCTGTCCCGGGTTCGGGAGTATCTCAGAGAGGGCGTCAGTGTGATACATGATGACACGAACTACTACAACAGTATGAGACATGACCTGTTCGAGATTGCTGTTGAGAACAAGTGCGTCTTCGCTGTGGTCCACGTCTCCACACCCTTGACTGTGGCGTTGGAATGGAACAGGTCCAGAAGCGAGTCACAGGTCACAGAGAGCATGATTCGACGGATTGCTGACAGATTCGACAGACCCGGAGGACGTTATCTCTGGGACTGCCCTATAGCCGAGGTCGATATGTCGCATGTGGACATCGATGCAGAGGTCAAGATGATCCTCGACATTCTTAGTGAACTTGAACCGCCACAAGACACACAACCCTCGACTCTGACGCCAGACGTGGCAGCCACGCTGGATAGAACTACAAGAGAAGTAGTCTCCAAGTTTCTCTGTGATCACCCTCAGATGCGGGGCAACAAGGGAGTCTTCCTCGCGCGACGAGCAATACTGAAGAGATTGATAGATGAAGGGAGTCCACCGGATGCAGCAGAAGAGATGCTCTGGTCAGAACTTGAGAAACTGCTGTGAGCAGTCTTCAAAGAGACCGAGTGTTTTATATTTCTGACAGGGAGAAGAGAATGCAAGAGTGCTGGAGGAGGATTCAAAGATGACGCTTGAAGATGATGGTGACGACATTATCCCCCCTGCGCCTGACACTTCTCAGAGCCCTCAGATATTGTGCAAGTGTGGAGCCTTGCTGTGTCTAGGAGTAATCCCATCCTTCGGTCTTATGTGGGTGATGTACGCACTGGGACCAATCTTTCAGAGCATGGGAGTCGCACTGGAGGCGTCCTTTTTTGTGGCTGCTCTGATATGGGGAATCGTGATTGGTTATTCGATTCGCGGAAGGTAACAAGGAACTGGCGGCCTCCTAAGAGAATCGAACTCTCATCGCTTGCGCGATCACGGGTTTGAAGCCCGCGGAGCCGGACCACCGGCCCTGTAGAAGGCCTTGGGCACTTACGCCCACTTGGATTCTTAAACCTGAGGTATCGGGAACTCACAGGAACCTTGAAACAAAACCCTGTGTCGCTCTCTTCCACTCGATACTCTTCTTTGCTAGCTCGGAGGCCACACTGCCCGGAAGTGCTTCGTCCCTGGGCAGAGACTCTATCTTTGCCAGCCACGCAGAAGTGGTCAGTGTGACAGGCTTCATGTCCTCGCCCTCTGTCGCCTTGATAATCATCTCGCGTCCATGTGCGACCTGATAGTAGACCTCTCCTTGGGGGGCCTTCTTCAACACGTTGTGGACAAGGCGATCCCAGCAGGCCTTTGCAACTAGGGCCCGTCGGAGCCGTGATTGATCATCAGCAGGGAGGGCCTCGTATTTCGCCATGGAGTCTTGCAGGCTCTCAAGCACTTCCCCCAGATACATGGCGAGAGCGACCTCATCTTTTCCCTTGGCGGAGATCTCGACAGAGCCATCGGCTTCTTTCACTCGAATGCCGACTTCAGCCTTCTCCCCACCAATGCGTGTGGAGAACCGGGCCATTCCCTCAAAGACTGCCCCTTCGGGTTCACTGTACTCTTCAAGAATAACACTAGGCCTTGATGCGACTGTGTACCATGCGATTCGAAACACAACAGACGGTTCAGCGCTCCCAAAGTTCAAAGCACGGCTCACCATTGGCCAAGCATCTATTTCATCCAAGTCGTACCCTCCCTCAAGGGCTTCCTACTCTATACACGGACCTCCTTATAGAGTTTGGTCGTAGCTTTGTCGATGTCAGATCTTGACGAACCGATGGCCGCATTCATCACTATGTACGAGTGTGGATAACCATCGATACAGGACCCAAAGCCACCCTTCTCGACGGATCTCGGTCCGGTCACACGGTTGTTGTACAGTCGCGAACCGACCTCTGTAGCATCGAGATTCTCCAGCGTCATCGCCACAGAGACAGGATTCCGCACCTCAAGAACACGCTGACCCACTTCCTCTGCAATCTCTCTCAATCTTGATTCCAGAACCTTCCGATTATCCAGTTGCTGTGATCGAAGAGCCTCGTACCGTTCAATCCCCAAGGCTAGGAGTGCAACCAGCAACTGAACAACTGGGGAGGCAGACGCCCGCCCCGCATAGGTTTCAGAGGTTTGTTTGATGACTTCCTCATTCGGAGAGACAATCACAGCACCACCAACTGGAGTGAGGAAGTTCTTGTCACTACTCTGGACTATTGCATCAACTCTTCCTGCGTCGATGGCAGACCGTACCAAGGCCATGACTTCGGCAGACTGCACGCCATAGGCGTTGTTGATAATGAAGGGGATGTCATGATCAGACGCCATTCTCGCCATCTCTTTCACAGGATCGGCCTCACGCGGAGGGAAGAAGGTCGTGGTCCCAAGGAGTACACAGTTCTTGCAGTCGGCCATCTTATCCGAGAGGTCTTCCATGTCCATACGAACTGCATCTCCATCCAGTACTGTCCTGACGGACACTTCGCGAAGGCCTGCGAGGCTGATTCCTCTCGATGGAGACCTGTGGTCGATTCGGGGATAAAGGACTGTTTGAATCCCAAGTTCTCGTCGCATCCCTCCAAGGATCAGACCGATGGACATGCCAGTGGGTAGAGGTACAACGATCCCATCTCGCACGTTAGGAAGACCCAGCTTCCTGATGGCGTCTAGGGCAACACTGTCAACTATCTCCTGCATGATTGATGCGCCAGTGGCTTTTGGCTGGGGTGCAGATAGTTGTCCACTCCGCCCCACACCGTGATTGAATCCTCCCGTGAGTCTATTGAGGAGAGGTGTTGCAATGCGAGCCTCGCGCTCACCAACACGTGCAGCCTTCGGGTCCTTATCGGAGTCCATTGCGGACAAGACTGCAAGCAGGAACTCGATCTGAGAGTCTTGCCAGGAGATAATTGGGATCTGTCTTCGATTGAGCAGGTCTCGAAGGGGAGCGAGAGAGGCATCAATGGTGGCCCGGCCATGTCGCATCATGCTCTCGGGAATCATTCTGTTCAGAATCCGATCTATCTCATCTCGTTCCAAATCTGTATGCCTCCTCCTTGAGTTGGTCAAGGAGTACCTTGTCCCCAGGTGAAACGGGAACGTTGAAGGTCACAGCGACCACTCCTCGCGTACCGAAGGCCTCCCTAATAACACCCTCTACACCGTTCTCAGTCCACACAGATGTACCCTTCAATCTATCAGCCAGAGCCCGTCGTGGAGCAAGACCTGCGACGAGTACATCATCCTCGCGGATCCGCTGGACCACCCCTTCTCGAGTCTTCCTCCGCCACATAGTGACGGTGGTGGGGGCATCAACGACAGTTCCGTGACCCATGATCCGCATCTGGGTTGGAGGTAGGTCTGTTCTCATCAAGAGCGCTCTCGCTCCCTCATAGACTGGCACCGGAGAGTTCAGCAAAAGGGCCACATCAAGAAACGAGGAGTCAGTGTTGTCAAGGGCAACACGTCGCCCATTCTCCATAGCGAATGGAATCAACTCAGCCGTAGTGGTTGCCATTCCCACAGATACACTGACGAGCATGCGCTGGGACATCCTCCCACGATACAGTGGATTCCTCTCGATTCTCACAAATAGCTTGTCGGACTTTCGGATTGATCCCGGCTCGCACAGGTAGTCGCCCCTGCTCACTTGGGCAGAGTCCACCTCTGGGACATTGATGCCGACACGGTCTCCTGCCGATGCAGTCTGTCGAGACTCTCCAAAGGTCTGAATTGAACGTACTCTTGCAGACATGTCTAGAGGAGCAATCTCGACAAGATCACCGATCCTCAGGGAACCACGAAGGACTGTTCCAGTCACGACTGTTCCATGACCCTTCACCAAGAAGGCGTGGTCAATGGGCAACAGAAGGGGCCCCTTTGTATCGCGTTTCCGAGGAAGAATCACACGAAGGAGAGATTCTCTCAAGTCATCTATTCCCACGCCGTCCTTGGATGATACTCGCACATACTCGACTCTTCGGAAGCCTGTGCCAGAGAGGACAGACCTGACCTGTTCCTCGACACGATCCAGGTGGGCATCATCAACTAGGTCTGTCTTTGTGATGGCCACAATGAGGCTGTCGATGCCCATGGACTCCAAGACTATGATGTGCTCACCGGTCTGGACCTTCGGCCCCTCGTCCGCCGCTACCGTCAGAATGGCAGTATCAATGATGTTCGCCCCAGCGACAACACTGCGGATGAGGTCTGCATGGCCGGGAGCGTCCACAAGGGTGACCATGTATCGGTCCAGGACAAACATAGTGAAGCCGAGGTCTATGGTGATTCCTCGCTGCTGCGACTGGGGATGCTTGTCAAGTCCCGCTGTGGAAACCTTTTCACTGATGGCCCGGGCCAGGGCTGTCTTACCGTGGTCGATGTGGCCCATGAGCCCCACATGAACAGAGATGAGACCTCGCGACATAGTCCGTCTCTGCGTCATACTCGGGCACCCATAAAACCTTAGTCAAAGATGACTGCACTTCAGAGGCTGTTATTAGGCGGATTGCCGAAGAGAAGGTATGGTGTCGAGGTCTCTGGAGAAGATGATGCTCATCGCAGTGGGCCTGATCACAGTGATATCTGTGGGAGTTCCAGTCCTGATGTTTGCCATCAATACGCTGTCTGCCACATCTCATCTCGAGGAGGCACAGACTGCAGCAAATGACATCATGGATGCTGTCACCCTAGTGGACAATAGAACGTTGAACAGCACATCCTTGGAAGTGTACATACCTTCAGATCTCACCATCGGCTCTGAGGGGAGCACCCTGACGATGACGTACACACACCAAGGAGTGATACCTGTAACGTGGTCCAAGACCTACTCACACGTGGTAGTGGTCGTGGCGCCCACTCAACCAGGCACATACACAGTGAGCATCGAATGGGACTCAGGAGCCATCTTGGTGACGTTCACATGAGTTCGATGTTCAGCATAACGTTTTTAATCAAGGCTCAGGTTCTCGCGCAAGGTGCGCCCGAAGGCGAGGACTGAGTGCTATGTCAGAAGATGCCGAAAGGGTCGATGAATCTGGTGAGGCCAAAGAGGAAGAACCAGAGGAAGTCGTCAAGATAGAGAAGGAAGAGGAGCCAAAGAAGAAGGGACCTCAAAAGAATCCGCTTGGTTTCATTCTCAATATCAGGATGCTCCGCAGAGTAGTCCAGATTCTATTCCTCTTGGGAATCAACGGCTACATCTTCACGGCATGGTACGGAGCAGAGCAGGTCACAGCGTTCTGGACTTGGTTCCAGAGTGTACTTCCGGCCATCCCAATCCTCTCCTCACTGCAGGCCCCCTTCGCCACAATAGCTGGCTCTTTTGACACGATTCAGTACACACTCACAAGAGGCGTATTCCCATTCTTTGTCATCGGTGCGATGATCATCATCCTCACAATCATAGGTAGGGCCAGCTGCGGTTGGGCATGTCCGATTGGAACGATTCAGGACTTCGTCACCCTTCCAAAGCGGAAGAAGTTTCGGCCCGCACCGGGTACAGAGAGTGAACTTCGTAAGGTCAAGGCATACATCTTCGTAGTCGTCGGGTTCTTGGCGGTATGGATGGCAGTGGCCAAGGCCACCGGCAGCTCGGCAACACTCGAGGCCGCCCTTGGGATATTTGCGGACGACGCCTTTGCGCCGCTCAATCCGGCATACATCCTCTTCGTCATATTGCCGAACCAGACTTGGCCAACGAGCCTCGACACCCTGTGGTTCTTCTCCACTTGGGGATGGGTCTGGTTGCAGGTCGCCTTCGTGTCCGTCGTCCTGATTGTGTCGTTCTGGATTCCCAGATGGTTCTGCCGATGGCTCTGCCCTGCAGGCTTTCTGTACGGCATCTTCTCGAAGGAGGCATTGATCGGCATAGGCAGGAATCCTGCACGATGCACACCGGACACATGCAACGTATGCGAGGTCGTCTGCCCGATGAATATCAGGATCAGGAAGTTTCCATACCAGCATGTGCACAGTCCAGATTGTATCATGTGTCTTGAATGCAAGAGCCACTGTCCCAACGATGCGATTGCATTGAAGTTCTCGTGATCTTCAAGTCATACTCCATCAATGGCCTTCTTGAACGCCTCGCTTATGCGTGCATAAGTCTGCATCATCTCTAGGCCATACTCGGTGATCTCTGCACCGCCGCCTCCGGCAGAACCTCCCTTGAAGGTCCTGACTATCTCCACTCCCACCTTCCGCTCAATCTTCTTGATGACACCCCACGCATACCGATAGGACATTCCAAGTTTCTGGGCCCCCTTGGTGATCGTGCCCTCTTCGTGGATGGCCTTGAGAATGTCGTAGGCACCGGGACCAAAGACGTACTCATGATCCTTCTCAAGCCAGAGCTTGAAGTTCGGGGTCAGAGTGGTGTTCTTTGCCTTGCGAGGAGCCATGGTATCATTCTCCATGTCGAAAGCAGTTCAGACCGACCACTAGAATTGAGTGACCACTAGTGACCCCAACGGAGTCTCTCTGCCTTCGTGTCCTTCTTGAATGCCTTTTTCACAATCTTCCAATGGTCCGCACAGAGATAGACCTTTCGTGCTCTGGCGTCTTTGATCTTCAATCCCTTGCTCGTCACGCTCTCTGTGATTCTTACTGTGGCAAAGGAACGTTTGGAGGGTTTGTTGCAGCCCACTATGCTACATATCTTACCTGATGATGACAATGGGTACCACTTCGGTCGTATCGTGTCCGCAGACATTATAACATTAGCGCAAGATGTCAGAGACCAAGGTTAGTTCTTAGGGGTCAGAACTGGGCCTTCCGAGAAATCAAAGAGAAGTCGAGATTCCTCACCCAACCGAAGCACCACGGTCTGGGTGTCAGTGACAGCACCAATAGGAACAGCAGTGAGGCTGTGCTTCTCTGCCAGATCGGTTATCTTTGATACGGCCTCTGATGGCACAGACAGGAGGAATCCCAGAGAAATAAACATACGAAGCCAGTCTTCAAGGGGTATCGATTCTGGTCGTGAGAGGTCGAGAGCGTCAATCGACAGAACCCCACCCTTGCCGGAGTACTCCAACATCATGACCGCAGTTCCAATCACACCTGCGACCGACACATCCTTCGATGCATTCACCAAATGGGTCTTGGCGATGTCATTCATGACAGAGAGGCGGAGTGCGACATCCTCAGAACTACGGCCGGTCACCGAGTCCCATCCAAGGCTGTAGCTTGTTCCCCGCTTGCCGACAGTGTCGAAGAGCATAATCAACGAGTCCCCAGTCTCCGCACCACCCGCTGTCAGGAGGTTCTCCTTGTGCACTGTTCCAGTGGCAGAACCGACTATGTATGTTGACGAGGACTTGGGATTGGTATGCCCGCGGACAATGGGGATTCGAAAGGTGCGCGAGCCGTCAACGAGACCCTCCATCATGGCCTCTCCAATGAGGGGGTCCGAGTATGAAACTGCCACTGCGAAGGAGGTGGGAGTTCCACCCGCCGCGTAAATGTCCATGACGTTGGCCAGTATCACGTTGAATCCTGCGGCACGAGAGTGATTCAGGCAGAGGTCCTCTACAATCGCGTCAGTGGTGAGAAGAACAACATCATCGGAATCGGTACTAATGGCGGCCGAATCCTCGCCCATGCTGTGTGGAGTATCACCGCCAAAGGACCCGTGTCGCACCTTATCAATGATAGAGGGGAGGACAAACTTACGAGTGATACCGTCAAAAGTCCTTAGGAGTTCCACTATGTCGTCGAGGCGGCTCAATGGACCAACCTTCATCCATGATATCAGACAATGGGTGTGAAGAGGCCTATTGTGAATGCCACCTGTTTGAGCAGCAAGCCAATTCCAAGAAGTGTCAGTCCCACCATGAAATAGATCAAGGCCCTCATCTCAGGACGTATTTCTTCGAACACTTTTGTTCACCTGATACCGACTGCGTCAGACCGTGTGATGCTTATAGAGGTTGTGGGCGGAGTCCTCCCCCGTAACACTCAAAGGCCTTTTCCGCGTAACTTCTTGGCATACTCCTTGGGTATGGCATCAGGAAAGTCGTCCACTATGGGTTCCACTGCCGAATTCTTGAGGGCAGGAGTGTCCTTCTTCACCGGGCGACAATACCCATTATCCAAGAGACGTCGTTCTTGGCACTTTGAAAAAACGCACCAAGCACCGTCACACTCTTCATCTATCCATGTGCACCATGCTTGTCTTTTCGACCCATTTCCTCTGATCTCAAGGGAGTCGGGGTGTCTATCACATCTGAAGCTCCTGCATAGGGCAGTGCATTCTTTCGGACTGCTCTTCATTGTATTGGCTCCAACTTCTCTGGTGTGCTTCATTTGCTATTGGCTTCTATGAGCAAGGTATCTAGCCTCTTTCGACTGTCTTCCACAATCAGGATGTTACGCCGCAGTTCATACATCCTAGAGTCGTACTCCCTCCGTTCGATGTCACCGATTTTGAACCGAGCATCGACTCTGCTGACCTCCTTGTTAAGGGACTTCAAGGTCTTTTCCATGCCCTTGGTCCATTTCTTGGCGTCCTTTCTAGCGTTCTTCAATGCATCACGCAGCGCCTTAATCTGTTGGAGTATCTCAACTCGTTGTTCATTGAAGACTTCCTTGTCCACAGAACCTTCGATTGCCTGTAGCTTCTCTAGGCGTTTCTCCTGCCTGTTCAGTTCCTGCAGAATCTGCTCCAGTCTGAGTGTCTGCTTCAACTCAAGAAGCTCACCTTTCCTGGATTTTGTTTCCTCGAACTCCTGACGCAACCGCTCAGCGCGCGCTGTCAGAACCTTTCGGTCCGCCTGCTGAAGAGTGAGCGCTTGGCGCGTGGCCTTTGTCTGACGGATGATACGATCCAGCTCAGAGTCTATGACCTCTAGCTCGGCCCGAGCCAAGAGCACCGCGGCGGCGTCAGACGGTACGCCCTCGATGGTCACGCCGAAGTGGGGTAGGGAAGTGGGTTCGAGCAGGTCTTCTTCCTCTTCTCGAATGGGAGTCATCTCACCTGCAGATTCTAACGGTGGTTCGGGAGGTGAAACTGCACTGAGCTCACTTCCGCATATATTGCAGTACACACCCTCTGGTACTTCACGCCCACACGACGGACAGACAACAAGTGATTTCGTCATCGCCTTACTCCTCCCTGATGGAGGGCCAGCTAGTCAAGTCACGTACTACATCACGAATCAGACAAGAGCACCGAGCCGGCCAGCAGCCTCGTCAAGCTTGCCCTTTGTGGTCACTATAGACTCCGCACCATAGTTGGGCAAGACCTTGAGCTCCTCAATCAAGAGGGCGATGGCCTTGGTCGCATCAATCTCCTTCTTGTCCAAGGATCCATCCGGGAAAGTAAGAGAGGCCTCAATCCATTTCGTCTTGGTGTCATCAGCAGGATAGAGACAGTAGATGTAGTCGTCATTGCTACAGATGAAAGAAGGTGTCTTCTCCCAGGCTTCAGCCAGTAGGACGCCAAAATCCTTGGCGTTTGTAGCTTTGTCAGGCATTGAGATTCATCCTCGGGGCTAGATATCAGAGTGACAGATAACTGGGAACTTAATTGTTTTGCTCATGGATGATGTCATCACGGTCTATGCCATACGAAGGAGTAGTAGGCAATCTCACCGCTCTCCTTGACCGTTGCAATCATGAACTTCTTCCGGACACTGGTGGCAAGTCTTCCGGCTCTGACAATGTCTAGGGGCACAACTCCCTTTCTCTGAGGAATCACATGCACGAGGAAGGGGGCATGATCCTTTCCAGGACCCTTCTCGTATACCGCAAAGTCTGTTCCGAACTTGAGGCCAGGACGCACTACGTATCCCTTGTTGCGCAAGTGAGAGTACACCATGAAGCGGTCTTTGAACTCATCCGAGATCTTCTTTCCGATCTTGAGAATGTCTGACACAGAGAGCGGTTTCTTGGAGTTCTTCTTGTAGACCTCAAGTCGTCCCTGATTGGTCAAATAGGCGCACTCTATCAGGGAGAGCTCAAGGGGTTTGTCAAATACAGGTGACTTCGGCTTGCGGATGCCGACGGGTTGACCGAAGTAGCCTTCACTATATAGGAGCGATCCGTGCTCCGGGTTCCAGACTATGGCACGGTCTCCGACTAGTTGTGCCACTATTCGTGAGGATGGTTCATCTGTCAACTACAACACCTTTGTCTAGGTGTTGAGTGTAAGTGAGAGGGTCCTTATGGTTATCGCTGCGTCCTCGCCGAAGTTCGCGATGTCTTCCAACATGTTAATCAGGTCCCGCACTCTGAGCAGTATTGGAAGGGGCATGTCTGCAGAGTAGAGAAGACTGAGAACATCACGTACTGCAGAGTCGATTGCTTTCTCAAGCTTGCAGACCTCATCCGCTCTCTTCATTGACTCCTCCATATTCAGTGAGAGAAAGCGCACTGCCTCCTTCTGTTGTGTAATCTCTTCTGTGAGGAGTTTGCAGCATCTGGCAATCCCGTTTCGCAATGCGCCCGCGGGAACCCATGTGGGTGTGATGTGTTGAAGATGAAACATGCACCACTCAGAACCATCTGCAATCTTGTCATTGTAATGCACCAGACGCAGCAGGTCTTCTCGCTGCATCAGAGTGTGTGCCTTTGCCAGCTCATGAATGATGACCGACTTCAGAGTGTTTCCTTTTTCTTCAATCTCTGTCACCTTCTCCAAGTCTTCATCATTGATCGACTTCTCGCCGTTGAGCCAGGCCGCCAATGCTCCAGCCACCAGTCTGTAGGCAGACATAGTCGTTCGGATATGTTCCTCAATCATTTGTGTGATGTTGTTGAGTTCTGATCTGAGGAATCTGCCATTGTCAAGAACCATTCTTTCTTTGCCACCTAGGCGTGTCACGTTTGGAGTATCTTTTTATTTCTTCTGTCCTCCCGTCGGGGAGAGGAGGTCATGCTCACATTGGAGCTATGGCAGTTAATTGTTGCACTTATCCAAGGTTTCGTCGAATGGTTACCCATTAGCAGTGAGGGGCAGGCCGTCCTGTTCATCTACAACTTCACATCCGTGGCTCCAAGTGAGATACTCACGCTAGTAATCTGGCTCCACCTTGGGACTGCCCTTGCGGTGATAGTACGTTATCCGAGGACCATTCTAGACCTGCTGACTCTCAGGGACAGGGTTCTACTGAAACGTCTTATCATCGCGACATTGGCCACTGCCATCACGGCCGTCCCCCTGTACTTCTATCTCAAGAGCAGTTTCAGCACAATTCAGGGGGAGATGCTCAATGTTCTTGTCGGTGTGCTTCTACTCGTCACAGCAGTCGTACTATACCTGCCGACTAGAAGGACGGAGGAGTCACAGGAGATGAGTGACTCCCAAGAACCGACCGACCAGCAGTCTCTTATCACCGGACTCGCCCAGGGACTGGCTGTGCTCCCAGGGTTGAGCAGGTCTGGCATAACGATGTCAACACTCCTCTTTCAGAGGGTTGAGAAGGAAACTGCACTACGCTTCAGTTTCTTGATGAGCGTCCCTGCCGTCCTAGCAATCGTCCTTCTTGAGACCATTACCGGGGCCTCCTTGCCCGCCTCTGTGTCTACAGTTGACCTCGTGTTGATCGAGGGAGTGGTATTCATCGTGGGACTGGCATCCATGGAGTTTCTTCTCAGACTAGCTCGGGCAGTGAGCTTCTGGAAACTCTGTCTGGTTCTTGCTCTGATCTCTATAGTCTTTGGAATCCCTGCGTTCCTGTAGTACACTACTCTGTTCGCTTCTGGAACATTATCGCAATGGGCGCATTGGCCTGACGCCACTCAGCCAGTTTGCCCTCGTAATCCAGCGGGATGGGGTGGCGTCCGTGATTCCCGACAACGATGAACAGCGTACCCTTTCTGGCCTGGCGCAAGAGCACCTTTATCCAATTATCTGTCCGACGGACTATCTTCTCAAGGAGTGTCTTGGGAGGAGTCCTATGTCCATATTGGGCGTACAGGCTCTCGAAGTCAAGAAAGTGCATGTATAGAAACTCGCTCTTGAAGATGTGTTTGGTGGCCTCAATGTACGTCGCCATGTCATCCCGTGTGTTCACCGAATAGGCTGGATCAAATCCGAAGCTGATCATGTCCTCCTCTCTGCAAATTGCTCGAGTGACCTTGCCGCAGTCACGTGCAGTATTAAGAAGGTGGAAGTCTGGATTGGGACCACTCATCATAGAGCGGATGAGAGGAAGAGCATAGGGGTCTTCGGTCTCCAGCAGGGCTAGCGCCTCCATGTTCTTGATCAGAGCCTCTGGCTTGTACACGACTGCCTCAAAGAGACCGAAGTTGTCAATGACCACAATCACTACGGCCTTGGGATCGAACCTGTCTACAAGGTCGGCATCGGGAGGATTCTGCCCGTCAGGAACTTCACAACCAAGTAGTTTGAGCACAGTCGATGGAAACTCTTGGACAGTTGTTCTGACTTGTGGAAACGACATTGCAAATCCTCTGTTCCTGAAGACTGAGTACTTCCCCATAGTACATGAGCTTTTGGTGAGTGTAGTAGTTGATGTTGTTGTGACTCTTGATGGCCTAGCGCATGGAAGCATTAATAGACCCGACGGAAACTGAGCCTCTTGAATCGCACGATGACGCTCGAAGACATCATCTACAAGGACACTGTGAAGTTCATCCTGTCCGGTGGGAAGGGTGGTGTTGGAAAGACAAGCTGTGCGGGTGCCATGGCGGTTCTCTCAGCCAAACATGGTTTCAGAACCCTCGTGATCTCAACAGACCCGGCCCATAGTCTTAGTGACAGTTTTGACCAAGACCTCTCTGGTGGAAATGTCATTTCCATTGATGGTGTTGATCGATTGTGGGGGATGGAGATCAACACTGAGAAGGGAATGCAGGAATTCCAGAGGGCTATGAATGAGGGTGTAGGAGGACCGGAGGCTGCCATGGCCTCCAATCTAATGGGTGACCTCACCGGAATGACTCCACCTGGCTCAGACGAAGCCATGGCCTTCGGAAAGATTCTCGAGTTCATAGAAGATGCGTCATACGACAGGGTGATTTTTGACACTGCACCAACAGGTCATACTCTGAAACTGCTGGAACTACCAGACCTGCTGGACAGTTGGCTCGGGAAGATGCTGACTCTCAGACAGAGGATGAGCTCGATGCTTTCAGGTCTCCGGGGCATGTTTGGTGGAGGAAGTGAGGAAGAGGAGAACTCGTGGAAGATGTTGCAGGCCACAAAGGACAAGATCAGAGCGGCGCGTATCGAACTGTCTGACCCTGACACGACCCAGTTCGTGGTGGTAATGATTCCTGAAGCCATGGCAGTCTTCGAAACCCAGCGACTTCTGGCAAGTCTGAGCTCATGGCACATCCCTGCGACCCATATTGTAATCAACCAGCTGGTGCCTCCGAACCCTGACTGCAAGTTCTGTACCAAGAGGTATGAGATGCAAGGAGCCAACCTCAATGACATCAGAGAACTCTATTCAGACATGAATATCACAGAGGTCCCTCTTTTCGATGGAGAAATAAGGGGAATCGCCGAACTTGAGGAACTAGGAAGCCTTCTGATAGCAAGCACGGAGGACTCGTCGTGAAACGGTCAACTAGAAGAAAGATAGTATCCCTGCTCTTCTTGTTCATCTTCTTGGTTTCGGCAATCGCTACAGCCTATTTCGTATTCCGACCTTGGATATGGTCCTGAGAAAATCATCCCTTAACACGCTTGACTACTGGGGGACGAATCTTGTAGAGGATTCTGCCACCACAGTACGGACACTTCACGCCCGGTAATGCCTTGAGTCCTTCCGGCGTGACATCTCTCTGACACTTGTGACAACGGTACATCTGCTTCAACCGACCTCTTTCCATCTTTGAACCAATATGAAGCTTTTCTTATCACTGCTCAATTCGACTCCACTTCTCCAAGAAGAAGACCGCTGCTGAGGACACTTGTAATGCGCACGAACAGCCGAGTCCCGGGTGTGTATCCTCCCGCAACAGTCATGAGAGGCCCCTCAGTCAAGGGATAGACCATCGTGTATCCATGGCGGGACCATGAGGGCTCTGCGGCGATGCCTTCAACAAGCATTCCGACATAATCAGATTTCTTGCTGCGATTGATACGTTCAGCCTCTCTCACGAGACGCTGGCCATGAGAATCATCCGGAGAGGGGGCAGGAAGTCGTTCGAATGCAGACCCGGGGAGTGGGCGAAATCCGTAGAGTATTATCCGCTCTGCCCCATCCGCACAGAGTTGTTTCATCATCTCTATCGACGCATCCACTGTCGAGTCAGTTTCACCTGGCAAGCCATAGATGAAATACACGAACGGTTTCATGCCAAACTTGGATGCAATCCGCACGGCCTCGGTGACATCTGCAGTGCTCCCACACTTGCCAATCTGCCGCAGATGTTCGTCCGAACCCGTTTCAAGCCCGATGTTGGGAGAACTTGACATAGAGGAGTCGACCAGCATTTGCGCTACATCTTCAGTAAACAGACACGCCTTGATGTTCTCAATGCCGAGGTGAACGTCACCACTTGCGACCTGAGGTATCGAGTTGAGTCCCTCAAGGAGTCTGGCTATGGCTTCCGTATTTGCAGGGGGAGAGCAAGGATCAGTGACCGGCCACGGCCCCCGATGATAGTCCAAGAACCCTGGGGCTTCGAGGACTACTCTGTGAACTCCCAGATTGACAAGGTCCTGGACCTCCTGAACAATCGACTCCACCGAGCGGCTCCGTGGGGGTCCCCATGTCCAAGGCACACTGCAGAAGCCACAACCGGGAGGTATCTGTTCAGGACACTCCATCCGCAACTCAGGGTCAGCCGAGTCACAGTTCCCACACTCCGTGCACTGCTTTCCATCTCGAAGAGGCAGTCGTGTCCTTTGATAATTCGAACAACCTCGAATCACCTCAACATAGACCTTGCTCGCTTCGTAAGCCCTGTAATCCACGATTCGAGAAACCGATGGTGTGTATTCCTCGGATATCTGCTGTTCCGTCAGCAGTGGACGTGGTTCAGAGGTTTCGACTCTTCCTGAACGCATGAATGCGAGACCCTTCACTGAGGAGAAATCGACACGCCCATCAAGATACCCACTGCCAATCAGCTCATCCAGTGTCCCCTCACCCTCTCCCACAATGAACAGATCAGCCAAGGTGTCTGGTAGGATCGATGGGTCGGCAGTGATAGGGCCGCCCACCAGCACCCTTCCCGAGTGGCGCGTTCTTCGCCAGATACCGGCAATCCTTCTCACACTCGGCAGGTCCATGGTCATCGCGCTGATAGCCAAATGGTCAAACCCGCGGAACGGTGACGTGGCTGAGAGTACTTCTTCCGCGCGCCTGATACGACACTCCAACCCGCGGCGCTCGAGCACGCCAGCAACGGCTCGTGGACCACAACCAATGGTGTCCCGCGAACTCTGCCGTTTCCCGGTCCCTGTACTGAGTGCGTCCACAATGAGGATCCTGCAGTTCATATCGACTACACAGTGTCCCAGTGATTCTTTACTGTTGCTCAGAGGGAGGTTCAGAGCACTTCACAGAACTTATATGGCGGATAAGCAAGAGTGCTTCAGCAGATTGCTAGAACCAAATCTTAGGAGTAAATGGCTGCGTGAGCGACGAAGAAGGCGGAATTTGCCCGAATTGCGGATTGCCTCAGGACTTGTGCGTATGCGAAACCATCGCACAGGAGGAGGCTCGAATTTCTGTGACTGTTGAAAGAAGAAAGTGGGGGCGTCTCACAACCGTTGTCGAGGGTTTTGATAAGAACATCGACCTCGGAGATCTTGCAACGAAATTGAAGGGAAAACTGGCCTGCGGTGGAGCTGCTAAGCGTGGCCACATCGAGTTGCAGGGAGACCATCGCGGAGTGATTCAAGATGTCCTTGCCAAGCTCGGATTCCCAGAAGAGATGGTCCAGGTAGACTGGTCATTTCAGAGAAGGGGAAGAAGGTAGAAGTACTCTGCCTGAAACCTCACTCTACTGTAGTGAGAAGAAAACGGCACTCTACTGACCAAGGTTCATAGTTGTGATTCCCAGTCTGCGTACGATCTCTTTGTATCGATTGCGGACTGTCACTTCTGTGACACGGGCCACTTCTGCGATCTCTCTCTGTGTGCGACGCTCATCCAGCATTATGGAAGCCACATAGATCGCGGCTGCCGCCAGTCCGAGAGGATCCCTGCCTATGGTCAGCCCTATGTCCCTACTCTGTTTGAGTATCTCCACAGTGCGAAGTTGCACCGGGCTGGACAAGGAGAGCTGTGATGCGAATCTGGAGATGTAGTCGATGGGGTTGGAGAGAGGAATCCGTATCGCAAGGCTCCTTGTGAGGAGTCGATAACACTGACCCAGCTTCTTGCGGTCGACACGAGAGGCATCAGCAACCTCATCAAGAGGACGTGGTTTCTCTCTGATCCTGCAGGCCGCGTACAGTGTGGCAGCAACCATGGCCTCAATCGACCGTCCCCGGACCAGCTTCTTGATTATTGATTTTCGATACAGTAAGGCTGCGAGTTCTCTAATGGGACCTGGAATTCCGAGTTGCGAAGATAGTCGCTCCAGCTCGCTCATGGCCTGCGCCAAGTTTCGGTCCATACTTGAGTGGACCCTGCTGCGTATCTGCCATTTGCGCAGGCGGTAGATCTCAGACCGACGAGTTGGACTGAGCTTCCTACCGGAGATGTCTCTGTCCCGCCAGTCTATGACAGTCGAGAGACCCTTGTCATGAACTGTGTACCGCATTGGAGCACCCACACGGCTTCGTGCATCACTCTCCTCTGGACTAAAAGCTCGCCACTCAGCACCCGTATCAATTCTATGGTCGGAAAGAACGAGGCCGCAACCCCCGCATACTCTCTCGCCGCGAGTCAGGTCTTCAACAACAGAGGTTGAACCACATTCGGAACATTGAATCACTTCAGATTTTGGTTCACTAGAAGTCTCTTTGTCCTTAGATGCGATACGCACTTGGTCCAATGCCTCTCCTCCTAGGTATTGGCGCCCGCCAAGAACCGCCAGAAATCACTGTCAAATGGAGTCAATGCTTCGACGACAGTTTACCGGGACCCACAGAGTGGAGAATAGGAATCTAGACTTTTAACACTTTAGTGCAGACGAATTCATTTTCGGCAACTGCAGAACTGGACTGAGAGTCGACTAAGTGGTCTGCTCATGACCACTCTCAGTGATTATGATCGTGTGCTCGGCCTGAGATACGAACTCGCCCTTCTCTTCGGCGAGGATGTGGTGACTGAGAAGAGCACCGTTCTGCTTGAGCTCCTTTATCGCCATCTTGAGTGTCGCGTGTTTCATTCTCTCGGCCAGCCACCTCTCGGCGAAGGGGAACTCCTTGTACTCCTTGCGTGCAATGCCGAGAAACTGCTTCGAGCCCTTGAATCGGACTGGCACACGTATCGGCAAGAGCTGGTAGATGAGGGGGTTGGGAAGGTCAGATACATTTCCCGATCCGGTGCTTGCAAAGGTTTCGACTGCGTACACTTCGCCCTCCTCGACAAGAACCTCGGACTTGCCAGACACACAGGGGACCTGCTTGTCAGAGTGGAGTTCATACTCTCGTAGCTGATGCCCTGAGAGCTGCCGAACAGGATTGAACCCTGCGCTCTTGATTGTGTCCTCAATCAGTGCGCCAATGGTGTTGAGCTTGGCACCGGGACGCATCATCTGAATGGCAACCTTCGTCGCTTCTTCAGAAGCCTTGACAAGATCTTCGTGATCAGGATTCAGTGCGATCGTGAAGGCCGTATCAGCAATGCAACCATCCACGTGAGAGCCCGCATCGACTGTGACGAGGTCTCCTTTTGCAATCACAGTCTCATCGTTAAGTGGTGATGTGTAGTGTGCAGCGATGTTGTTCAGTGCGACATTGCACGGAAAAGATGTTCCTGAAGAGTGTTCACGGATATAGTTCTCCACTGTGTCAACTATGTCGATTATCTTCGTACCCGGCTTGACCATGGGCCTCGCTAGGTTAAGGGCCTCTCGAGCAACTCTTCCGGCCTCTCGCCACTTCGCCCAACGGTCCTCTGAGTCGTCACTCTCAACAGTCTTGGTTTCTTCTTTGTTCACAGTGGGTCACCAGCCTTTGCGCCCCTCAGATGGAGGCAAGATAAAACTGACGGAACAGATGTTCATGATAGGACCTGTTCGATTCGTCGAGCCGTCCGTGACATCGAGAAGAACATGTATCCTATGTTGGCCCGCTTGGTTGTAAGGACTGCAAGTATCGCATCAGCACCAGCATCACAGATGATGACGTATCCCGTCTCGCCTTCAATGAGCATCCGAATCAGAGGACCTCGCTTCAGCTGCTTGAAGACCTTGCGGGTGGCCTCCTGGATCTGTATGGCTCTCCCTGCAATGACATCCTCATCCGGTACCTTGGAGGGGTCGCTCCCTTGGGGATAGTGAGAGAAGATTGGGAGACCCTGAGACTTGGATATTATGGCACTTGCTTCCACGTTCCCTTGGGAGGCTTTACTCAGGTCAGTTAGAAGATCATTCAGCATCTCAGTCTTAGAGGACAATGTTTCTTTCGACCTCCCGCGTGGTATCAAAGTCACAAAAGGCTAGCCAAGTATTTAAACTCTCTTGGCGCCTGCTTCTTTCAGAGCGCCTACAATCTTTGCCAAACCCGCGCCCTTGTCTTTCTGCACATTCTTCTCGATGTATGTTCCCTGTACAACAATGGAGGCCCCAGCCTCGACCGCACGGACCACTGATTTCATGTCATTGAACCCTCCACCTGTGATGACAGGGATGTCCAAAAACTGTGAGACTGTAGCTATCATCTCAGGAGGTACTCCACCACCCTCTGCACCACTCCCGGCTTCAAGATAGACCAACTTGAGACCAAGTAGCTCAGCGGCCAGAGCATACATGGCAGGTAGCTTTGGTTTGTCACGCGGAAAGGGTTTTGCATCCCCAACCCATGCCGCGGTCTTTCCTGGAGCAACCAATAGGTATGCCATGGGTATGGCCTCGATCTGGGCCATCCTCACCTTTGGTGCGGCCATGGCCTGAGCGCCAATTATGTAGTACGGGTTCGTACTGTTGAGAAGAGTCATGAAGAATATCGCATCTGCATGTTCAGAAACCCCCGTGATGTTGCCTGGAAAGAGTATGGTCGGTATATCAACAGACTCTGTGATCTTCTGCACCGCGTCATCTATCACTCCAAAAATTGTGCTACCCCCGATCATGATGGCATCGCTGCCAGCCTTCTCGGTGAGCACGGCCTGTTCGACAACGTTCTCAATCGTGGTGGACAGAGGATCAGGATCTAAGAGGGAAAAGTGACATGCGCCATCAGAGTCAAGCTTTTCGGTGATGTACTTCCAGACCTTTCCAGTCAACGTGAGACCTCCAGTCGGAAGCAAGTCCGTTATTGCCTGCTTTTTACGCTTGTGGTGCTCTCTCTGAGGAACTTAGGTATCTTGCCTGGGAGCAGAAGATTCCACGCGAACATGTAGGCCAGACTCAACGGCGCGACTGTTCTTTCCCGAAACACCTTAATACGCCAATTCGACGGAGCCAGTGTTCGACACTGACAGGCCGGGAATATGGAACCTACCGAGACCTGGGTGGACATTGAAACGAGGAATCATGCATGGTCGAGAAGCGGATTGGAGTCTTCCTTTGCCACTGTGGAAGCAACATTGCAGGTGTGGTCGATATTGAACGTCTCAAGGATGCTGTGGATGACCTTCCGGGTGTGGAACTCGTCAACGACTACAAGTATGTGTGTTCGAAACCTGGCCAACAGATTGTGAAGGACGCCATCAAGTCGCACCGACTCAACGGTGTCGTGATTGCATCATGTTCTCCCCGTATGCACGAACCCACATTCAGACAGGCAATGAGGGAGGCTGGACTCAATCCGTTCCTGCTCGAGATAGCCAATATCAGAGAGCATGTGAGCTGGATTCACTCGGAGGACCCCGATGCTGCCACGGACAAGGCAATCGATCTTGTCAGAATGGCAATAGCTAGGGCCCGATTGCTGGTACCTCTTGATGAGGAAGAGGTGACAATCCGGAAGAGAACTCTCATCGTCGGTGCAGGAATAGCGGGGATATCGGCAGCTCTCGACCTTGCCGACGCAGGATTCAAGGTGTATCTTGTGGAGAAAGAGCCCAGCATTGGAGGCAAGATGGCCCGATGGGACAAGACATTCCCCACACTGGACTGTTCCTCTTGTATCCTCACTCCTAGGATGGCAGAGGTCGGCGCTCATCCCAATATCGAACTCTTCACCCTGGCGGAGATTGCGAACGTCAGTGGATTCGTCGGTAACTTTGAGGTCACTATCAGACAGAGACCCAGATACGTGGACATCGACAAGTGTACATCCTGTGGTGACTGCTCAGAGGTATGTCCTGTAGACATACCCGCCGACTTCGAGGCGCAACTCTCATACAGGAAAGCCATCTACATACCCTTTGCACAGGCCGTACCCTCTGCATACCTCTTGGACATGGACAACTGTCTGGGTGTCGATGCAGTGCGTTGCGGCAAGTGTAAGACTGCCTGTGAGGCTGAGGCCATCAACTATGACGATCATGAAAGGCTCATTGACATCGAGGTCGGTACCATCATCGTGGCCACCGGGTTTGACATCTTTGATGCCACACAGAAGGATGAGTACGGATACGGAGAGTATCCCAACGTAGTGAACCTTGCTGAGGTGGAACGTATGCTGAGTTCGGCAGGGCCCACACAGGGGCATGTCGTTCGTCCTTCAGACTTGGAAGAACCCAAGAACATAGTTTACATCCAGTGTGTGGGTAGCCGTGATGAACGCACCAATAGGTATTGCTCCAGAATCTGCTGCATGACAGCCATCAAGCAGGCTAGGATGATTCGTGACAAGACAGGAGCTAACGTGACGATATTCTACATTGACCTTCGCACCTTTGGAAAGGGCTACGAGGAGTTCTACGAAGCCACAGCAGCAGCCGGAGTCAACTTCATCAGGGGAAGAGTGGGCGAGATTCTTCAGGATGACGGAACAAAGCTGTTGACTGTGAGAGGAGAGGATACTCTCCTTGGCAGGCCGGTACAGCTGGAGGGTGTTGATCTGGTGGTTCTCTCCACGGGTGTAGTGGCTCCAGAATCTGCAAAGAAGATTGCACATACCTTGAACCTCAGTCTGTCACCTGACGGTTTCTTGCTTGAGGCTCATCCCAAGCTGCGACCCGTAGACTCGTTCAACGACGGGATATTTGTGGCAGGCATGGCTCAGGGTCCCAAGGACATACCAGACACTGTGGCCCAGGCAAAGGCTGCTGCAGCAGGAGCAATGTCCCTGATGGGAAAGGGTAAGATCAATATCGAGCCATACTATTCTGTGGTCGATGAGGATAAGTGTGCGGGTTGCCAGGTATGCATATCCGTCTGTCCATACAATGCCATCTCGCTCAATGAACGAGAACACGCTGAGGTCAATCCTGCCCTGTGCAAGGGTTGCGGGACATGCACCTCGACATGTGCAAGCGGTGCGATCTCGTCTCAGCATTACACGGATGGACAGATTGCAGCGATGATTAGTGAGTATCTCTCTCCGAGAGAGGAGACATAGCAGGTCAGTATCTCATGAAGCAGTACACTGTGGCCATACTCGCAGGTGGAAACTCTAAGCGGTTTGGTACTGAGAAGGCCATGATAGAGTTCAGGGGAGAACCCCTCATCAGACGGATGGTTGCTCTGGCCAGACAGGTGTCGCCAAACCTGCTGGTCGTGGTCTCTGACGATGAGCAATCAAGGAATCTGAAACCCCTGGTCGGTGACGCGCGAATTGTGCAGGATCCAGATGATGCTGTCAGGTGTGCACTCACAGGAGCCCTGACAGCGTTCGAACACGCGGAATCTGAGTTCGTCCAACTGCTACCAGTCGACTCACCGCTGGTGAACACCGAGTTGATTGGATTCTTGATGGAGCTTGCAGAGGGGCACGGAGCAGTGGTCCCGAGCTGGCCCTCTGGGTACATCGAACCACTACATTCCGTCTACAGGTCTGAGCATGCCTACGCAAGAGGCCTTCAGGTCATAGAGAGTGGAAAGTACAGAATGAGTGATCTTCTCGCTGCCCTGAGGAATGTGATTTACGTTTCTACAGAGGTCCTCAAACAGTTCGACAAGACCCTGAGCACTTTCACAAACTTCAACACACCAGGAGATATCAGAAAGGTCGAGTGACGGGGCGCACGGTCCACAACCCTAGTTGTTGCTATGTACACAAGAGGTATTATCTATGAGAACAGATGCTGTGTGTCTGGAGAGCCAGCACTTGCGCCCCACACTAGAGCTGTCAGACTCCGAGTCTTGGGGATCAGGAACAACCATTCTCATCTAAGGTCAGTCCAGGTGCAGGCTCTTCCCCTAGTGGAGCACTAGGTTCTCATGTCTGATTCTACAAGTTCCCTCATGTCCAACCATGCAGGGGCCGTATGGGTCCTCTGGTCGGCAACGTTTACCGAAGAGAGAACACTCTGAAGGCTCAATCATCCCGAGGATGACTTCGTGACAACGACAGCCGGGCAGGATGTCGACAGACTCCATCTCAGGGTACTCGAATCGTACTCTTGCGTCGTGCTCAGAGAACTCCTCTCGTATGTAGTAGCCGGAGTCGGGGATGGTGCCAAGTCCGCGCCAGGGTGCGTCCTTGATCACAAAGGCACGCGCTAAAGCCTTCTGTGCAGCCATGTTGCCCTCTGGCCGTACGACTCGGCGATACTCGTTCTCAGAGTCCGCACGGCCCTCTTGAATCTGGACCAGAATCATCCGTATTGCCTCAAGCACATCGAGAGGCTCAAAGCCGGCAGCAACACAGGGAGACCTGTTCTTCTGAGCGAATTCCTGAAAGGCATCGGTTCCAATGATTGCAGAAACGTGACCGGGAGTGATGAAGCCATCGACATTGAATCCTTCAATGTTGACCAGGATCTCCATTGCAGGAGGAATGACCTTGAGGGATGTGAGGATGGAGAGATTCTCCGGAGGCCCTCTCAGAAGTTCGAGGGCAAAGGTGGGAGCCGTGGTCTCGAACCCAACACCCACAAGAACGACCTCACGGTCAGGGTTCTTTCGAGCTATCTCCACGGCTTCGGCAGCGCCGTAGATGACCCTAACATCCGCGCCCTTGGTTCGCTCCTTTGCAAGGGAGGAGTCCGTCGACGGTACTCGTATCATATCGCCGAAAGTGGCCACTATGTGACCCTGCCGGGCCAGTTCAATTGCCATGTCCACATCCTCGGCAGCACAGACACAGACAGGGCAGCCAGGTCCTGCTACGAGGTTTATCTCTGGAGGAAGGATCGTTCTTAGACCGTGCTGGGTTATAGTGTCCTCATGGGTTCCACATACATGAACTATGCGAATGCTGTCTCCCTTGGTGAGTCTTTGAATCTCCCGTACGAGCGCATCGGCATACTTTGGATCACGAAACTCGCCGACTGTGTTCATGGAATTTCAGCTCAGTCTTCCCAGCAGAGCCTGTGCATAAAAAGGACAACGTGTGGTCGTTCAGTACTGACTACTCCGAGTCGTCCCCGGCAAGGATTACAAGAGCCTCACCGAGAGAGATGGACATCTTGCTTGCGAGTTCCTTGGCGGTGATGTTCGGATTCTTGGCCAGTATTGTTTCCCTTGCCCAGCCTGCCCTTCCAGGGTACAACGGATTGTTGCGTACGGTCTCAATCAGAATGTCCCAGAGAGGATGGGTCTTGAAATCGGCCAGATTGACGTCCAGGATTCTCCCAGACCTGTACTTTGGCGGCTTCGGAGGGGGAGCGCTGGCTTCTCTGGGTTCACTAAAATGTGATGTGAGCTTCTCTTGTCGCAATGTGCCTATCCCAACCTGAATTTTCCCGGCGTGACCCAACAGGGGCAATTCATACAACCGTCCTCGCTGGGTTATAATACTTTGGGCGATTCTATCACTTTTGGACACAATAGCGCCTTCTGAAGATTAGTGCATACGCAGTAAGGTTTAACAAGATATGATTCGACTCATGGGTATACCAAGCACACGGGGATAGAATTATTGCCTCATGGCATTAGACGAATTGTACTTGACGTATTGAAACCACATAGTCCTCGCCTGACTGATCTTGCGCTGATGCTCGCACAAGACGAGCGGGTGAGTGGCCTGAACATCTCTCTGAAAGAAGTCGACCAGAACACAGAGAGCATCACGATCACACTGGAGGGTGACGACCTGAAGTATGACTCCATCAAGGAGATTCTAGAACAGGCGGGAGCGGTAATCCACTCCATCGATCAGGTCGTTGCCGGTAGACGCTTTGTTGAGGAGGTCACTCTTCAACCAGAGAACTCCTAGGACAAGCAGGCCTCACTGGCCTGTCAACTGGTTCAATAGAGGACGACTCACATCATCGATCTTGCGGCGTACCATTCCAGCCAGTCCCTGTTCAAACCCACGCGGTACTATCTTCACCACGTTACAGAGTCGGTCCACAATCTGTTCAGTCAGTTCCTCAGGGGGTACCACATCTCCAGTCACAAGAGCCGACACAACTCTCTCACCAACACTCCCGCGCACAACTGCATCAACCACACTGGCAATGGTGCCTTCTGGGTCCAGGTAGTAGGGAAGTCGTGCAGTGTCACGCAGTGTGGCAAATCCCAGTTTCTCCGCAATCGTGTCCACGTACCACTCCAGACTGGACTCCTTCATTCTCAGTTTTACTGCAAACTCGTTCTTGGTAAGTGGATTGGGATGACTCCATGGATGTCTTGTGACAATGAACAGGGCGGCGCCATAGAAGGGATCTGACTCACGGGGCATTCCTTCCTGAACAACGTAGCGCCGGACTAGGTCCAGGGCCATACTCTGATACCGTTCGACCTTGTTGTCCTTGTAGAACTGGTATGCGTCCCTCACAACCTTAGCCAGTTCCTGGGGACTCACTGCCCAGTGTTCGTCACTAGTGTGGGACGCCATAGTCTCCGCTCCAAAGAAAGCCTCGATACTAGGAGAGGGGGAGACTCACGTTATTTTACTCTTTTGTAGCGTAGAGATCATCAAGATTCATCCGCGCCACGGGAAGTGGACACTATCTTGCCGCATACGTCTTCTCAAGCGCCCAACGAAGGGCCCGTTCTATGTCAGTCAGACGAGATTCACTGCCAAAGTTGTGAATGATGACCTCTTCAAGAATACCATCGTCATCAGACTTGATCTCAAAGTCAAAGGTGTCATCCCATGAAATCTCCTTGTTCTCAGCCCTCGTCTTGTCCTCCTGCTGGTATGTGCCCAGGATTCGCTCCACGAAAAAACGGGCGAAGGCCCCACGTTTGATGTCGTATACTGCGTGCTCAGCAGGGATGATTCTCAGGGTCTGATCAATCATTTCGATTGTTGCCAGAATCAGGCTGCGGTCCTTACTCATGACTGGAATGATTCGAGGAGTTCCGCTCTCGGCGACCACTTCAGGCTCACTTGGAGGTGGTGCGCGTGATGCAGCGGCCAGGGCGACATCGGCCGTAGTGAAACTGCTCTTGCTCAGGGTTTCATCTAGGCCACGAACATACTCTTCAAGCTTGGCAATCCTTGCCTTCAGCTCTTCTATCTCTTCACCTAACTCCTTTCGTAGGTCGGCAAGTACTCTGATGTCCGGGTTTTCCAATCACACTCACCAGCTTAGGACCTGAGACTGTGCTCTCAGATGTATATTTTATATTGTATTATTAGAACTCCTGGAAAAACACGGACTACTCCAGAGAGACCACTGAGATGGCAAAGTCGGGGCACTCCATCTCACAGAGGTGACAGACTCGACAGGCGTCCAGATCCGCAATGACCGGAAGGAAGAAACCTCGGTTGTCAACATCATCAGCCTTCTTCAACACTCCGTGAGGACAGACAGAGATGCAGATTTGACAACCCTTGCAGAGACGTTTGTCAACGACTATGTCCTTTGCCTTCCGGGCCATCTTGGAACCACCAAGTCTGCGTCGATGCATGGGTGATATAATGATATTCATCCGACCAAGGAGAGGGAGCGTTATATACGATTGAACGACATCTAGAACTGGTTGCAGGTGTTGTCATCGTGAAAAGCTTCTTTGTGTTCATGTGTCCCAAGTGTAGAAACTTCACAAATGCCCCGGTGGGGCAGAAGCGCAGGCGCTGTAGTTATTGCGGGCACATCATCGACATTCGCAAGGCTGCAAAGGCAGTCTTTGACTCTCCACAGCAGGCATCCTCGGCAGTGAAGGCATACAATGCATCTAGAGGGGGCGATGACTTTGAGAAGGCCGTGGAGAGATCCAAGGCGCGCGTCCTTGCATTCATGCCGTCTGAGCCCATCAGACGAGAGGATTTGGCAGGCGGGAAGGGAGAGCAGCCCAGTCAAGGCAAACGAGGCACCCTGATGAGGCTACTCGGTGACAATGCATCGAAGGAACCATGTCCACTGGACAGACTAGAGGACCTCTGCTCCAAAGCGGGGCTCGACTGGAATTGGGTAGAGAGACAGATCCAAGGTCTCTCAAACAGTGGCCAGCTTGTCTTCCCAAGACCATGGACTGTTCGGCTGGTGGTGGAGGAGAAGACTACAGACAACAAGGAAACCCGCCGTGATGTCAGCCTTGGGATACTGACTCTTCTCAGCGAACGAGGACGAAAGATGAAGGTTCGAGAGATAATCAGATACTTTGAAGAGAGAGGAGTGGCTGAGTCATCTGTTGAGGAGTCACTTGAGAAGCTGATGAGAAGCGGAGAGATCTATGAACCAAAGACGGGACTGGTGAGTCTTCTATAGTCATTACGATTGATTGAATAGCTTTCAGGCCTTCAAGGATATGATTGAGCATGCCAGTGGTGGAACTTGTCGCAAAGAGAATATACAGCAAGAACAGAGAAACAGGCCTTGAGATAGTGGACCTGATCGTACTCCTCTGGCTCTACTCAAACCCCTATGACAGCCACCGGCGACAGCTCAGTTCGATGCGTGCAGTCCTCAAGATGTGCGAAACCATGCAAGTCCCCGGGGGAGGACTCGAAGTCACAGAGGAAGAGTTGACTCAGATAGTACTCGGTAGTCTTCAGAAGCTGAAGTCGCGAGGTCTCGTCTATATCCAGTCCGCAGGCATACACTATGTGAAGGGCACACTCACCGAGAAGGGAATAGACTTGATCAAGAATTCTGTGACCACCCCCATAATCCGGAAGGTGACTGCAGAGTTCGGTAACAACCGGTAAGAACGGACCTTTCGAACATGTGACAACGTTTAAATGCTAAACTCTTCCGAAAGCCGTCCGTCGCTCAAGAGAAACAGCTGTTTCGGAACCGATGGAAGCAGTGCAGACAACTAGTTCTGCTCGCGAGAACAGTCTGCAAACGTGTGCCGGTAGGGTCCGGAGTGGTTGTTCGAGCGTGACATATCTTGTCAGCTCAATCGAGTTGAGAATGAGTTGAGAAGACTCCCATAGCGGAAGTGAGGATATGCCGACATATGGATACTCAATCATAGGCATTGACCCCGACAGGACTGCAGTAGCTAGCGGAAGGAACATGAGAGTTTCTCCAAAACAATGCAGAGAGGTGTGCAACCACATCAAGGGCATGATGCTAGACAAGGCCATAGATCTTCTAGAGGCGGTCGTGGAGGAGAAAGCATGGATTCCATACAGACGACACAAGAAGAAACGTGGTCATCATGCAGGAATGAAGAAGTGGGCAGCTGGTGGTCATCCGGTAAAGGCTTCAGAACACATTCTGAAGATCCTGAAGAACGCAGAGGCCAATGCAGACAGTAAGGGCCTCGATATTGACAGGCTCAAGGTCATCCATGCAGTCACCCATCGGGGTAGAACATACAAGAAATTCATCGAGAGAGCCTTCGGCAGAAGCACGGCATACTTTGAGAATACCTCACACGTAGAGATAGTATTGGAAGAGGTGGCATAATGTCGGCAGTGAAGTATTTCATAGAGCAGAACCTGCGAAAGCTGGCCATTGATGAGTTTCTGGCCAGTGAACTCAACGCGGCTGGTTACGGTGGCGTTGAGATAAAGAAGATGCCAATGAAGACAGAAGTCGTGATTCATGCCTCAAGACCCGGTGTTGTGATAGGGCGCAGGGGCTCGAAGATCAGAGATCTCACTTACATACTGGAGAACGAGTTCGCTGTGGAGAATGTCCAAATCGAAGTTAGCGAGATAGAGAATCCTTGGCTGGACGCAGCAGTCATGGCTTCCAGACTTGCCAGGCAGCTGGAGCGAGGTGTTCGCTTCAGGAGAATGGCGTATTGGATTCTTCGAAGAGTGATGAGAGCCGGAGCAGTGGGTTGCGAGATCATTGTGAAAGGGAAACTCTCAAGCAGAAGGGCAAGATATCAGAAGTTCAAACAGGGAACCATAGCAAAGACTGGCGAACCAGCCTCACTCTTCGTTCATGAGGCAGACGACAGGGCAGTTCTGAAACCGGGCGTCATAGGAATCAAGGTAAGAATCATGGCACCTGATGCGAAGTTGCCGGGCGTGATACACATCAAGCCACCGAAACCTCGCAAGTACGAACAGCCAGAGCTTGTTGCTGAACCGTCCAAAGAAGTGCCAGAAGAAGAGGTTGTTGAAGAAACTCTAGAAGGCATCACAGATATCGAAGAGCTTCGCGAGTTGGAAGAACTCGATGGGCTCGAACTTGTCGAGGATGTCACAGAGCCTGAAGTCCCTGAAACACCTGTTGAAGAGCCAACCGAGGAACCAAAGGAAGAGGCAGAGAAAGAGAGCACTGAGCCTGAGGAGTCCATTGAAAAGAGCGTTCTGGAAGACCTAGAGGAACTGGACTCACTTGATGAGGGAGGCACGGAGTAATGGCAAGGCTTACTGCAAAGGACATCCGAGAGCTTACACCCACAGAACGCAAGAAGCGTTTGGACGAACTCTACAGCGAGATGTCCAGAATCAGGATTGAATCAGCCACTGGCGGTGGCACTGAGAATCCGTACAAGATAAGGAACGTACGGAGGGCAATCGCTCGGATCCTGACAATCGAGCGAGAGGAGGAACTGGAGGCATCTGAATGAAGGTCACGCCTCAGAACATCGTGAACCACGAGCTGGTGGGTCTCACAGCACATGTTGTGAAGTCGTCCCACCAGGGATACGTCTGCAAACAGGGTGTCATCATAGACGAGAGCAAAGAGACTCTCAGTTTCGATACACGGACTGGACGTGTTGTCATACCCAAGAGCGTGTGTGTCTTCGATGTCAGACTCCCAAACGGACCAACTGTCCGGATTCAGGGAGACCTATTGAGAGGAAGACCAGAGGACAGGCTGAAGAAACGCCTCAACAGGAGATGGTAATCATGGCTGAAACGAAGACCAAGATTCGGAACATTGGAATCCCAAATGTGGAGCCTCCAGAGAGAACATGTGAAGACATCAATTGTCCGTTCCACGGAAGCCTATCTGTGAGAGGGCGGGTGATGGAGGGTATTGTTTCCAGCACAAGGATGCACAACACAATCTCCTTCACCATGAACTACCTCGGTCTGATCAAGAAGTACGCGAGATACGAACGCCGCAGGTCCAAGAAACTGGCGCACCTTCCACCATGCCTCGATGTCAAGGTGGGAGACACTGTAAAGGTCGTAGAATGCAGACCACTGAGTAAGAATGTCTCGTGCGTCGTTGTGGCAGTGACACCTTCCAAGGAGAACACGCAAGAGGAGGAGTAGTCAATGTCAAGGAAAGTTGGAAGAGGCATTAGAAAGTTCATCCCGAGAATTGCACGAGGGCTCCCAATCGGTGCCAAGATAATGTGTGCAGACAATTCGGGTGCAAAGGAACTGAAACTGATCACAGTCTTCGGATACAAGGGCAAACTGCGAAAGCTCGGAAAGGCAGGAGTGGGCGACCTGGTCAACGTATCTGTCACAAAGGGGAAACAGGAGCTTCGTAAGCAGGTGCTCCAAGCCGTGATTGTCAGACAACGGAAGCCGTACAGGAGACCTGATGGCACATGGATTCAGTTTGAAGACAATGCTGCAGTCCTTGTCAAACCTGGTGGTGAACCACAGGGATCTGAACTGAGAGGGCCGATGGCAAGAGAGGTCACCTTGAGGTGGCCGAGGGTTGCCGCGATTGCATCCAAGATAGTTTGAGGTGAAGTTAATGACAAAGAAACCAAGTTCAAAGTCACCCAGGAAACAGCGGCGCAAGATTCACAACTCACCTCTGCATGCAAAGAAGGCGCTCCTGAAGTGTAGGTTGGACGAGTTCCTTCAGGAAGAGTACGGACTGCGTTCCCTTGTTGTGAAGAAGGGAGACCTCGTGAGAATCATGAGAGGGCAGTTCAGAGATACAGAGGGCAAGGTCATCAGAGTGGACTACGGAAAGAGCCGGGTCTTCTTGGACAGCGCAACTGTGACAAAGTCTGACGGGAAGGAGATCAACCTCCCAATGCACCCATCAAACCTGATGCTTGTAAAGCTGGAGATGGATGATGAGAGAAAACAGATCATCGAGAATAAAGTGATGACTGTGATGGAGAGTGAAGAGTAATGGCAAGAAGAGGCCAAAAGAAGCACCTGAAACGCTTACCAGCCCCAAGGCACTGGCCAATCAAGAGAAAAGAGGCAAAGTTCACAACCCGTGTCATTCCGGGTCCACATCCGAAAGAGCACTGTCTGACGCTGGCCATCATCCTGAGGGAGATGCTGGGCTACGCTGACACCATGCGTGAAGTAAAAGCCATTCTCGCCCAAGGTCAGGTCAAGGTCGATGGTGTCGTCAGAAAGGACCCCCGGTTTCCAGTGGGACTCATGGATGTCCTGAGCATCACAACCTCAGGTGAAACATTCCGGCTTGTTCCAAAGACACGCGGAGGTTTTCGTCTAGTCAAGATTGATGACAAAGAGGCGGGATACAAACTCTGCAGGATTGAGACAAAGAACATGGTGAAGGGCGGAAAGGTGCAGATAGGTCTGCATGATGGTCGTTCCTTGCTCCTCCCAGAGGGCGAGAGAGCGTCTCAGTACAAGACCCTTGATACATTGAAGATTACAATACCGGAGCAGAAGCTCATTGAGTCATTCTCTCTGGAGAATGGCGTCTACGCCGTGATCTCGCGCGGAAAGAACGTAGGAATCAAGGGAAAGGTGCTAGAGATCATAAAGAGAGTTGGGACCCACGCCAGCACTGTGACGCTAGAAGACCCCGAGGGCAACCGATTCCAGACAGCTCTGGAATATGTCTTCGTTGTCGGAAAGGGGAAACCTGAGATTAGCCTGGCGGTAGAAGGAGGAGATGCGTCATGAGTGAGGTAGAGAACGAGAAGGTCTTCTTCGATGATTGGGATGCATACCCGATGAGAGAACCTCGTATTGCCAAGGTCGTGGTCGATATGTGCACGGGAGGTGGAGAGGTTCTGAACAGAGCCGCTACCATCTTGGAGGAACTCACAGGACAGATGCCTGCCCAATCGAGAGCAAGACAGACCGTGAGGGACTTCGGAATTAGAAAGAGAGAGGCAATAGCGGTCAGGGTTACCCTCAGGCACAAGAAAGCTGAAGAGTTCCTTCGACGGGCTCTGAAGGCAAAGGATGATGTCCTTCTGATCAAGAACTGGGATGATGACGGTAATTTCGCATTTGGTATTGCTGAACACATCAACATCCCTGATGTGAAGTACGACCCGCAACTGGGAATCCAAGGCATGAACATCACAGTCTGTGTTGAACGCCCTGGATACAGAGTGAAGCGAAGACGGAGACAGAAGACCAAGGTGCCACACAGACATCGGCTCACTCCAGAAGAGAGCATGGTCTTCATCAAGAAGAAGTTTGGAATCGAGATTCTCGAAAAGGAGCGTGAACGGACTTACCTGTTCTGAGGTGATCGGTGATGAGTACAATGACCAAGAAGGAACGCACAAGAAAGCGGAAGAAGAAGGGCAAGGGTAGCAGAACATGTGTCCGTTGTGGAACGCACCAAGCAATCATCAGAAGATATGGTCTCAACATGTGCAGACGCTGCTTCAGAGAAACTGCCGAAACGCTCGGTTTCCGCAAGTATAGTTAGGGAGGTCTAAGAAAAAATGACACTACTAGACCCATTGGCAGACGCAATGTCCACCATCTACAACAGTGAGATTGTCGGCAAGCCCGAAGTGGTCATCGCACCTGCATCAGGCCTTCTTGAGAGGGTCCTGCAGGTGATGCAATCCAAGGGCTACATAGGAGAGTTCGAACGGATCGACGACGGAAAGTCGGGAAGATTCAGAATTCAGCTCATGGGAAGGACAAACAAGTGCGGCGTCATCAAGCCGCGATACCCGGTCAGAAGAGACGGGTTTGAGAAGTTCGAGAAGCAATTCCTCCCTGCCTACAACTATGGAATACTGATTGTGACCACACCTCAAGGTGTGATGACACATGAGGATGCAAAGACCCGTGGAATCGGCGGGCGGCTGTTAGCCTATGTCTACTAAGGAGGTCTCTCAGATGAGTAAGGAAGCAGTATACGAACAGCGAATCACGATTCCCGACGAATGTCAAGTGTCCTTGGAAGGCAAGAAGGTCACAGTCAGTGGTGAGAAGGGAACACTGGAACGCACATTTCCGGAACCACAGACTGAAATCAGGATTGAAGGAAACGAGTTGATCGCTGGTACCCATATCAGCAGAAAACGGTCACGAGCACTCGTTGGAACAGTGATTGCTCACGTAAGGAACATGATTGTTGGCGTTCAACATGGGTACGAGTATGAGATGAAGATTGTCTATAGCCACTTCCCAATAACTGCAGAGGTCAAGGACAATACTGTGGTCATCAAGAACTTCATCGGTGAGCGGGGTGTACGCACTGCCCGCCTTATCGGTGATGTCAATGTCAGGACGACCGAGGATGAGATCTTCATCAGCGGAATCGACATCGAACACGTATCACAGAGCGCGGCCAACATTCAGCAGGCATGCAAGATTCGCGACAAGGATCGTCGAGTGTTTCTCGATGGCATCTACGTCATCAGGAAGCGCAAGGGTGAGACTGTCAAATCGATAGTTTAGGAGGCGATTGAATGTCTAAGAAACCACAACTAAGCGACATACCGGGCATCGGCGACAAACTGGAGGAGAAGCTGAGAGAGGCAGGAGTCAAGACTGTGTTGAACCTCTCTAGGGCAAAACCTGACAAGCTCGCCGCAAAGGTTGACGGTCTCAGCGCGAAGCGTGCTGAGTCTCTCATTGCAGCCGCTCAAGAATTGATACCTGCCAAGGAAGAGAAGAAGCCCGCCAAGAAGAAAGCAAAGCCGGCTGAAGAAAAGCCGAAGGCCAAGCCAAAGAAGGTTGAGAAGGAAGAACCCAAGAAACCGAAGAAGGCCAAGAAGGCTCCGAAGGCTGAGAAGCCGAAGGCCAAGCCAAAGAAGACCAAGGTCGAAGTTCCGGCCAGGGTGAAGGCAATCGATCAGAGAGTCCTGAGAGTAGCGCAGAATAAGAAGAAGTACATGCCTCGTTTCCGCCACGAACAGGCCCATCGCTGGACAAGAGTGGGCGACTCTTGGCGAAAGGTACGAGGCATAGATAGTGCCACTCGCCAGAAGAGGAAAGGGAGAGTTGCCATGGTATCATCTGGATACCGCACACCAAAGATCACTCGGCATCTGCATCCATCCCTCTACGAGGAGGTCCATGTCTATCGACCTGCAGACCTCGAGGGTCTGAATCCAGAACTACACGCAATTCGGATAGGAGCCACTGTTGGAGAGAGAAAACGTCAGGCTATCCTGGAAGTGGCCGACAAGAGAGAATTCAGAGTGTTGAATCCTGGAATTAAGGAAGAGATTGACGAAGAAGACCTGTTCACAGATTTGGAGGTGGACTAGCTTGAAACTCACAACACAGAAGAGACTTGCAGCAGACGTGATGAAGGTCGGAAGGTCTCGCGTCTGGATCGACCCCGCCTTTGAGGATGAGGTCAGTCTGGCCATCACGAGAGATGACATCAGACGACTCATTGACGAGGGTGCCATTCAGAGAAAGCCAGCCACCGGGGTCAGCAGAGGGCGTGCACGATACAAGCTGCGTCAGAAGAGAAAGGGGCAGAGGAGTGGTCCCGGAAGGAAGAAGGGCAAGGCAACCTCCAAACTCAGCGGCAAGGAACGTTGGATGATGAAGATCAGACCCATGAGGAAAGAACTTCGAAAGCTCCGTTCCGAGGGACGAATCACCCCCAAGGTCTACAGAGAACTCTATCTCAAGGCCAAGGGTAATGCATTCCGTAACACGGCACACCTCAGAACGTACATTTCTGAGCGCAGACTGGAGGTGTCCAAGTAATGGCACAGGGACCTACATACCGAGTGAAATTCAGACGCCGGCGAGAAGGAAAGACAAATTACTACAGACGCCGCAGACTGCTGCTGTCAAGGAAGCCTCGTCTAGTTGTCAGAAAGAGCAACACCAATACCATTGTGCAAGTGATTGAGGCAAATGTGGTAGGCGACACTACTGTCGCATCAGCAGTGTCTTCAGAGCTCGCAGCATACGGTTGGAAGGCTGGAACAGGCAATCTGCCTGCAGCATACCTGACCGGATTGCTCGCCGGCCTGAAGGCGAAGGCGCGTGGAATAAACGAGGCTGTACTGGATCTCGGTCTCAACCCTCCCGTCAAGGGGTCCAGAATATACGCAGCGCTGAGAGGTGCCATCGAGGCGGGGATGGAGATTCCACACGGAGAAGATGTTCTTCCTGACGACGACAGGATTTCTGGCAAGCATATTGTTGCTGCATACGAACACTTCAGTAACGAAGATGGTACTCTGATGTTTGGCAAGATGAAAAAGACTACAATCACAAGTCTGCCAAAACAGGTCAACAGCGTGAAGAAAGCCCTTCTTGAGATACCAGCCACAGAACTCAAGAAGAAAAAGAAGAGGAAGGCTCCTCCCAAGAAGAAAGCAGTGGCCGCGAAACCAAAGAAGGCCAAGCGAGAGAAGCCAGCCCAGAAGCCTCCTCGAGCAGTCCCCAGAAAGCCCAAGCCGAAGAAGTTGATATCACGAAGTAAGGGCAAGAAAGGAAGGAAGAAGAAGTAGGAGGATGGATGTAGATGAGTAAGCAAAGACAAAGAAGACGCAGACAACCCCGGCAGGATCTCAACCCCCTTGATGACTGGGTCCCCAAGACAAAACTTGGGTCTCTTGTCAAGGAGGGACACATCAACAGCATCGAAGAGATACTGACGAACAACTACAGGATCAGGGAGCCAGAGATTGTTGACGCCCTATTCCCGGAGCTGCGACAGGAGATTGTCGACGTGAGCATGGTCCAACGTCAGTCAGACAGTGGTCAGCAGAAGAGCTTCAGGATAACTGTAGTGGTCGGCAATGGTGAGGGAGTTTTGGGGATAGGCGTAGGCAAGGCCCCAGAGTTCGTTCCAGCAGTACGTGCTGCCGAGGCGAGAGCCAAGCTCCAGATATCGGTGTTCAGACGAGGATGTGGTTCCTGGGAGTGCAGGTGTCACGAACCACACAGTGTGCCCTTCAGTGTGAAGGGGAGTTCGGGATCTGTCAATGTGACCCTCAGGCCAGCACCCAAGGGGACAGGGTTAGTCACCGCGGATGTTGGAAAGATTGTCCTCAGGATTGCAGGGGTGAATGATGTGTGGTCGATAACAAAGGGTCGGTCAAGGACATCATCCAACTTCGCAAAAGCTTTCGTTGATGCACTTTCACAGACATACAAGATGCTTCCGCCCCAGGAGTGGGCATCATCCGGAGTGACCGAGAATGAGTGAATCAGAAAGGACTGTTCTTGTCATCAGAGTGCGTGGGCAGGTCAGAGTGCGCCCCCAGATAGAGGACACGCTGGACAAGCTGCTTCTTGGCAGACTCCATCAGGCGCGCCTCCTCAGAGTGACTCCAAGCATTGAGGGAATGATCAACAAGGCAAAGGACTATATCACCTGGGGAGAACCTTCTATCGAAGTCGTTGAGAAGCTACTCTCGAAGAGGGCACGGCTCTCAGGAAACAAGAAGCTCAGTGATGCTTACGTGAAAAAGAACTCATCCCACAGCAGCATAAAAGCTCTGGCCAAAGCCATCATGACTGGAAAGGGCAACGTGTCTGATGTCGAGGGTCTCAAGCCGGTATTCAGATTGACTCCACCATCCAAGGGATTCAAGGGCAAGAAGAACCTCCCCGTGGGCATGGGTGGAATCACAGGGTACCGCGGAGAGGGCATCAGTGAACTGGCCCTGCGAATGATATGAAGGTGAAGACTATGTCGTGGGACGAAGACCGGGATGATGAGACAAGAAGGAAACTGCGCCGGTGGTTCGGTGATTTCCTCCCTGAAGAGGTATTCCAGCAGATCGAGGAGATGATGAACCGCATGATGAAAGAGATGCAGGATGGCTCGCTCTTCGACCCCAGCGCCTTCGAAGACCTGATGCGAGATACACATGGAACAAGTCCCTTTGTGTTCGGTTTCTCCATGAATCTCGGCCCTGACGGCAAACCAATCATACAGAGATTCGGTAACACCCCTCCCATCGAGAGAGGTGAGTTGACTCCCAGCATAGAGCCTCTCGTGGACGTCGTCGAGGAAGATGATGAGATCATCGTCGTGGCGGAGGTCCCCGGAGTCGAGAGGGACGAGATAAAGGTTCGAATCAAAGGAACCACATTGACAATTCATGCTGACAACCCGGAGAGACCCTACCACAAGGAGATACAGCTCCCTGGGAGAGTCAAGAAGGAAGACGCGAAGTCAGCGGTGAGGAATGGCGTACTCGAAGTACGGCTGAAGAAAGCATGAGGAGACAGTAGCATGCAGAAACGAAGACCAAAGAAGATCAACAAAATGAGAGGCCGCAGAGCGGCAGGGTACGGGTTCAGTGCAGGTCATCGAGCCTCTGGACAGAGAGGCGGTAAGGGGATGGCAGGCTCAAAGAAACACCACTACATCAAAGTGATGCAGGAGAACCCACGCTACTTCGGCAAGTGGGGCTTCAAGAGACCTGCGAAGGTGATCAAGAATCTCACTGTCATCAACGTCGGAGAACTCGACGAGGCCGCCGACCGTCTGGTCGAGAGAGGCGCCGCAACAGTCACCGGAAAACGATACACCATCGACGTGTCCAAACTTGGGATCGACCGCATCCTCGGCTCCGGAAAGGTCACACGCAGACTCAATCTCGTCGGCGTCAAGGCCATCACTCCCAGGGCCCGAGACAAGGTCACAAGCAACGGCGGAACCGTTGACCTCCCTGCGGAGTAGTCTTGACGCGCCGCCCTTCAGGCTGTACCCCTATTCCAACTTGAACCAATGCTCTATGCCCGGGCATGCCACCACTACGGCATCCCGGAGCCCTCCTCTTTTCTGATTACGATATCTTTAAAGGCCAAGCCAATCTCGGACCGGAAAAGCACCTGCAGGAGATACATCCCCCAATGCCTAGTACATTCCTAAAGGCTCTATCACCTTTCGTCAGGGTCATGGATGTTCTGTAGATGTGAAACTAGATGACCTTATTTGCTTCGGAATGGAAGGCACTATGATGACTCGCGATTATTGGGGGTATGAACCACCCCTTGTCATTTCCAAACCTCATTGTATAATCGAACTTGAGAAGCGAGGACTCATCAGACAATGCGATGTGTACAATGTCATGGTTTCTGACCTAGTAAAAGAGGGCATTGAGATTGATAGTCCAGTGGTCATTCGAGCAGAGGCGCAGCTCAACAGTCTGCTCCATCTTGCCTCGACTAATCTTCACAAACCGTTCATCATCATCAACAGTGTGAAGTTGGGGGACGATTCTGAAGATGCGAGTGAACTAATAGTCGATCATGTTGTCGTAGGATACGATCATATCTACGCAGTCATCTCCAAGAACTTTCGGGAGGAGGCTTTGAGGATGGAGAACATAGACTACCACTTGGAAGACTGGCCTGTGACTCCAGTCGAGCTGGAGGATTCATCTGTGGACGAGTTCTTTGCCAAGGCCGAAATCGTGAGACAGAAACTCCAACGCAGACTCATCGAGTGCGTGGGGTCGCTGCCAACCCCAGTCCAAGCAGTTGTGGCCTTCTGCCATTACTACAGTGATTCAAGTAAGTATACAAGGGAAGACTATCCGTATGTCATAATGCTGCCTGCGCGCAACTTGTCGTCATTTGTTGGGAAGGGTGGTCTTCTGTTCAGACCATGGAAGCTCTACACACCGAGATATCGGGAGAGGCCCACCGTAGATCAACAGGGTGTAGTGAAATGTCTCACTGGTGAAACTCTTCCAGATGGTTGGGTGGAGAATCCCTTCCCAAAACGACTCCATTCAGAGGCGGATGTCAGGATAGACGAACCCGAGACACATCTGGAACGAGATGCTTTGGACTCATGAGCGCCTCAGCACTAGTCATGAAGCCGCGCGTAGATGTGGTGGCACCGACCCACATAGATCTTGATGAGTGGACTCCCAGAAGGGGTCCTGTATGTGTCAATCCCATTGTACTCCCATCCAACATTCTCAGTGAAGGCGATGGAGGCATCGGAGAAAGAGAGGGAGCCACGCACCGACGGAGGCAGGTCTACATCCAGATGCAGGGACGTCATGTAGTTGAAGCCATCACGCCCGCCCACTGACAGGTAGATGTCACGGGAGAGGGTGATGTTCTCGGTGAGCACGAGGTCGAGGCGTCCTGTGGCTGCATACGTCAGGGGCCACCAAGTCATATTGGCGCCATTGTCGAAGATGATCGTCGAGTCCAGATTGATACC
>Ga0164310_10000007_pt1 | contig 105898 bp, 110 predicted proteins | sample GuaBasSedimGuay1_FD_121795 | JGI IMG/M metagenome (GOLD analysis project Ga0164310, IMG submission 121795) | Subseafloor sediment microbial communities from Guaymas Basin, Gulf of California, Mexico - Guay1, Core 4569-9, 0-3 cm | ecosystem: Environmental > Aquatic > Marine > Hydrothermal... | reverse complement strand
TCTATGTTGAGAACGGAGAAATCAAACACGCGCTCAAGAATACACTCATGGGGATAAACATGCGTGACCTTCTGAAGCGTGTTGTCCGAGTCGGTGCTGACGTGAGAACGACTCTCTCTATGATCACACCCTCTGTCATGATTGAGCGGGCACTGATTACATCTGGTTCCTGATAGTCAGTGGGTGTTGCCTACATTCGCTGGACCACAGGAATGCCCAGTAGTGTCAGGCAGTTGGCCATCGTGTTGCGAAAGGCCTGGACGAGTGCAAGTCTGGCCTCTCGGACATCGCCCTCTGCCTTGAGCACAGGGCATGTGTCATAGAACTTGCTGAACAGTGTTGCCAAGGTGTATCCGTAGGCAGTCAGTCGATTGGAGTTGAAGCTGGTCCCCCAGGCATTCTTCTTCATGCCCCTGACAACCTCTAGGATCTCGTGAGGGAACCTTGCGATGGCCTTCACAAGGGCAAACTCTACATCACCAGTCAAGATTGATGCATCGGTGGCCCCGTGGTGTCCACCCCCTGCCTTCTCCAGTATTCTCTGAGCCCTCGCATGAGAGTACTGCAGGTACGGTGCAGCATCTCCGTTGAAGTCGAGAACCTCGTTCCATCTGAAAGTGATCTCCCTGTCCGGTGAGGCGTTGAGCATGAAGTACCTCACCGCACCCACGGCGACCTGATTGGCCACTTCTGTCTTGAAATCTTCAGTCTCATCTGGATTCCGCTTGTCAACCTCTGACAGGGCTATCTCTGTCGCTTTGTCGAGGACGTCGTCGGTGGTGTATCCAATCCACGTTCCCTTACGGCCTGAGAAGTCGGCACCTTCAAGTCCGACAAATTCGTAGGCGATGTGATGTGAGTTCTCGCTCTGTTCAGAATACCCCATCAGGTCAAGGATGGTGTATACGAGCTTCTGAGGGTGAGCCTGTCGGGAGGCAATGACATTCATGACCATATCGAACTTGCCGAGACTGAATCTATCTCCCTTGATTGAAGTCCTGAACACTTCTCGCCCGTTTGGCTGTTTCTCAAAGACTGTGTAGAGAAATGGATCTTCTATGATTCCGAACTTCCATAGTTGCAGGGCCACGTCGGCGCCAGTATATGTTCTCGTACCGTCAGAACGAAAGAGGACCTTGTGCGGATCCTTCATGTCCTTGAACTCCTCCATGACAGACAGGTTCGCCACGATACACCCAGCCTTCTCGCCCTCCTCTAGTCGCATGATGTTCTCGCACTTGAGCATCATCTGACGTGCACTGTCCAAGATCCCACTGTGGGCAATGGCGCTCTCCCACACCTGATAGTCATGATAGATCCCGAGGCGGTATGCGGTCTGATTCTGTGCTCTCAGACACTTCGTGACCATCTTGGCACTCAACTTGGCGTCATCGCTTTTGACGTCCTCAAGATCTCTTGATATCGCCCTGACCTCTTGTTGGACACTCTCGTTCTCTTCAAACTCCTTCTGAGCATCGACATACAGATGGCCAAGGTAGTGGTCATACTTCAGGTCCGTCTTCTCTCCATTCTCCTGCCTGATCTTCCAGAGTAGCTGCGCAATCTGCAGTCCAAGATCGTTGATGTAGTCTAGGCGGACTGCATCGTAGCCAACACACTCCAGTATGTTGCACAACGTATCTCCGAGGATTGCGTTCCTTGCATGTCCTATGTGCCATGGCTTCGAGGGGTTCACGGCCGGGAACTCGACTAGGGCTCGCTTTCCGCTAAACTCACTACTATGACCATAGGAGTCACCCAAGCTCAACACAGAGGCCAGAGTCCTGGCTGCGAGTTCGGCTCTATCTAGGAATACATTGAGATAGGGGCCCTTTGTCTCCACGGAGCGGACGAGTGGTTCTCTCTCAACAACTGATCTGAGCTGAGTGTGGAGGTCGGCGGCAATCTTGGCTGGGTTTTTCTTGAGTTCCTTGGCTAGCATGAAACTGACCGTGGAAGCCAGATCCCCCAGTGCTTGATCTGGAGGGACTTCAATGGATGACCTCACGGTTTCTCTAGGAAGGTCGGTCACCCCTTCCAGCATCTGCACTACAGTTTCCACGATGTGCTCCCACGGGTTTCGAATGCTCTTCTCGCGCAAGGTGTTCTCTCCTCAGCAAGGCACCTTTCACGTTGTCTGTTCATAAATCAAGCGTTCAGACGACAGCCTCTGCCCTTTTTCGTCACAAGTGGAATTCATTGATTAGAAGGCACAGAATGGAATAGACATAAGTATATAAAAACGAATATCTAAGAAAACGTGCAAACGCTTATTTAGATTTTTTGTCTGCGCAAAGGTGTTCGTTCACGCGAACAAACCACTCGAACTGCGCCGTGAAGATATCCTCGTACGCCGCGGGGGTATATGCATCTGCAACAATGACAGCTCTACCACGTAGCTAGACCGGAAGGTCTACTGCAGGGAGATGATTGGACTGGCCAGCCAGAAACAAACAAGGACAAGCAAACAGAAAGAGCAACCGGGTGCGGCCACATACATCTGTACGGCGTGCAATTCTTCTGATGTGTATATCGATCATGCACGCGGCGAGGTCTGTTGTGCGAATTGCGGACTAGTTCTCTCCGATCGCTCTATCGACATGGGTCCAGAGTGGCGAGCCTTCACTGCTGATGAGCAAAATGCCCGTCAGCGAGTAGGAGGTCCAGCCGACTGGAGCAAGTTCGACCAGGGTCTCACGACCATAATAGGTCGTCAGAACGTTGACGCGTCGGGAAGGAAACTAACCTCGACAAGAAGAGCACAGATTCACCGCCTGAGAAAATGGCAGATACGCACCAAGGTTCACTCTTCTGACAAACGCAACCTCGCGGTTGCAATGACGGAACTTCACAGGATTAGTTCACAGTTGAGCATTCCCTATTCCATCCGAGAGACCTCGGCAGTGATCTATCGAAAGGCACTGCGTAAGAGGCTCACTCGCGGAAGGACTATCCTTGGCATGATTGCGGCTTCTCTCTACCTTGCGTGTCGCGTTCATCAGGTACCACGACCCCTTGAGGAGGTGTGCGATCAGATTCACATCACACGGAAGGAACTCAGCCTCTGTGTCAGATTGATTCTTCGCTATCTCAACCTCAAGATTCCCCACTCGAACCCCATTGAGTTCGTACACCGCTTCGGAACTGAACTCGACCTGCCTGGTGAGGCGAAGAAGAAAGCCATCGACATCCTGAACCTTGCAAGGGAGGAACGGTTGACCATCGGCAAGGACCCAAAGGGAATGGCAGCTGCAGCCATCTATGTAGCGAGTATCCTTACTGGAGCACGTAGGACTCAGCTGGAGATCGCCCGCACCGCACGTGTCACTGAGGTCACGGTGAGAAACCGTTACAAGGAAATGGTATCCAAATTGGGCATATCCACAACGTAACCAGTATTGGTGGGTTGCATAAGTGCATCCCACCAATCCCCTTTCTGTTGATTGTTGGTACGAGTACAAGATGTGAATGCTAGCAATATACGATTGGAACAATAGTTCATTACGCATAATGATTTATGTGTACGGTGAAGTTAGTCGTGTTCTCAAGGGACAATTGAATGGACTCTAGGGGAATCTCAGTTGCCAAAGACAAAGCAAGAAATCATTGACGGTGAGTTTCTTGAACAGAGGTTCACGAGCAGCGGCCAGATGTTTACATACATAACTGATGCTTTTGGCCGGAGCCCAGGATCTCCGGTCCACCTCTTTGTGATTCTTCCTGCTAAGGGAGTCACTGTCAGCAAGATAGTCAAGGCCGCTACCAAACGTCGAGTTACATTCAGTGCAGACCGTATCTCTGACAGTCTTTACCGTGTTCGTTTGGGCGTTAGGACTAGGCAGATTAAGGGCCATTTATTGACCCACAAAGACTGGTGGCTGCTAATCACTCGAGGGAAGGGTTCAACATCCTATGAAGTGTTCATCAGGTCTTTTGTCAAGAATCACTTCTTTCCTCTTCTTCATCCGGCCTACGTCGACTCACACGGTCTGGTAAAGCTAGCGGCAAGTCTGTCCTCTGTGTTTGGAACAATCACTCTTGAAGAATTCTCAATGGCAAGTGAACGTGGCACACTACGTGAGTGGCTGCAAAGCGGTGCTGTTTTCTCTATGGAAACGGCTAGGAGCCTTCAGAGGAAGTACGATTCATCATTTACTGGACTGCGACTCTCCGGTCATTCTGAGAGTGTTTCCACAATTCGCTTGCGTCTCTACACTGAGAGCCGACTGTGTTTCCTGTCTGGCTCGTTCGGTGACTTCTATGAATTCGTCGTCATACCGTTTGTTCACGCGGCTTTGCATACGAACAAAGAGTATCAAGGACTTGAACGAGAAACAATAGGTGGAGCCGTTAAGATTTCTGGAATCCGAATCGAAGCGGAAGATGTGACTGATGCGGACCTGTTGAGTATCAAGCAATTCATTCTGAGAAACTACGCGTCAGAAATTAGCTATGAGAACCCCGTTGTTGTGTTACAGGCAACTGATTTGCGTGATGGGTCAAGCTTCGACATCTACATTACAAAGCAAGGAATCGAGATTGTGCCGCTGGCAAAGGCAAGTTCAGCATCCCTTCTTGAGCTCTGTATGTCGATTGTTCGAAGACTGCCTCCCTTCGCACAGTTCAAGCGTATTCCACCCATCAAAGTACCTTTTGTTGAGTAGGTGGGATGATGGTAGCTTGAAACCAGACTGTGAGAAGAGAGTAAGGAATGATGTAATGGCTTACCGTAAGAATGTTGCTTTCTTCTCCGTCTTCTCCAAAGTTCTTGATGACAATGGAATTGTGGTACGGATTGAATCACAATGCCGACAGAGAAATGGCAACAAATGCTTTCCCGACTTTAGGTGTAGTGTAGACGGGAAGAGAGTACTGTTTGAGCACAAGGGAGCGCTCTCTGAAGACGCAAGGCACATTCAGAAGGTCATCAAGAAGACTGAACGATACCTCAACCTCATGCCGGATGACCAAGCCGACGCAGTCGTCTTGCTTGTCCCCTCAAAGAGCTCTCTTGCGGTGCGGAAAATCCTTGAAACTCTGGAAACTGACTTGGTTATTTGGGAATTTGACTTCAATATGGATAAGCTGAAGGTTTTCTTCAACGAGATTCATAATGAGCTCAGCGTCGGTGGTCTTCGGTGGCTCTTGGAAACTGAACACTCATTCATCATGGCTACTTGCAGCCTGATTCAGTTTCTCAGAGAAGATCCACCTGTCGTCTATACCGCTAGTGTGCTTCTCAATGTCGTACTAAGATCATTCATAGACGCTTGGGATCCTCCGGAAACACCATTTGATGTGCAGTGGACTCAGCTACTCTCAAGAGCCAAAGGCCTCTTTCCTGGCGGGAAAAGCTCGAATCAGATTACGGCACCACGAGTTCGAAAAGCCTTGGAATTGCTAGACGATGCCGGTTGGGTTTCTTATCCCACTAGCCATAGCAATGTGACTGTAAAGAGAACCAAGCGTCTGAGAAGAGAACTGGTTTCCGACTCTCTGATTAAGGCCTATTGTGAGAGAGAAGAGGGAAAGCAGACAAGTCTTGATGATTTTGACGAAACTCGCGAAACCTTGGACTAAGGCGTTGATTCTTCTGGGAGCATCCTTCCAATCATTCCAAATCACGGTAATCTGCTCATCGCATATAGGCTTATCAAAACTGGCTCTGACTACTTCTCTGAACACAAGATGTCTTCAAAGAGATCGATACTGGGTGTCTGGGTGATAGAACGAGGCAGTGGCAGGAATCTGGTGTCTCGGGCATACTCGGATGCGGTGAAGCTTGACATGGACCTCATTGCTCCGTTCCTGTCAGCTACTCACACTTTTATCGACAAGGCATCGAACGAGACCCTCCGCACGATCGATACGGAGACGAATCGCTATGTCTGGGAGGCCAACGACTATCTTCTCTTTGTCATGGTAGTGGCCAAAGCCGCTCGGATTGGACACATGCGATTCATGCTCGAGTACGCTCTGAACGAGTTCATGAAGACCCAAGTACCCGAGGGTTCTGACATTGCAGACGTCCTCGAGAACTGGCATGGACGGACTTCGACCTTCAAGAAGTTCGGCAAGTTCATCGATGAGTTGGTCGCACAATACGAAGAGACCGATGAGGTCCTCGTCGCTGGGAAGTCCATGGACTGCCTTGAAGTGATGTCCCATCTCTTCAGGGGGATTATGCGCGTCAAGACGACAAAGGCAAACAAGCGCAAGATCGTCAACCGTGTCCTCGGTCTAATGGAGGCCATGTTGGACAGGTATCCCTTCCTCAAGACTATCCCCATTGATGTGGCCGGGATCGAGGTGTTGCAGATTGACGTATACTCGGTCAGCTACCAACACCTGCGTGATGCTTTGGAGGAACTCTTTCGACTACTGGCGAAGGCGACCCGTGAGATTGTCTCAGACAAGGCCTATCGCGATATGGTCTTCAATGAGGTCATGCCTTATGTCAAGAGGGACATCAAGCGGTTGCAGACGTATGCCATCCTCGATGATGTGATTCGCTACATGTTCTAGTCTACTTCTCAAGGACTATGATGGATCTCTGAACCTTCTGCCCCATCTTCCTCTCTGGAAGCTGCTCCCTCTCCGGGCGAATCTTCAGCTGGTCATCGACTGCCTGATCTCGTCGAATCATTTTCTCCGGCAGCAATCTGTAGATTCCAAGACCTGTGCCCACAAGCATCTTCCTAGTGTCAACAGTCACCTGTCCATCTCTAGTGTTCACAACAGGCAAGGTCATGGCCACTCTTCCGTTGGGCCGCAGTATCTTCGCGACCTCAGTGAGAACATCCCTGTAGAGCACTGTGAGTTCAGAAACACTCTCTTCCGCCTCCTCCCTCCCCGGTTTCTTGGCGTATAGTGGCCCCAGTTGCGGCTCGAAAGCCACAGCATCGACAGTGGTGTTGATGATGGATGATAGTTGCCGAGAGTCCCCTCTGAAGATTGAGAAGTCGAGGTGCTGTCCGAGGTCTCTTCCCAGCCACTTCAGATTCGATTTGGCTCCCTGGACTTGGTTCCCATCAATGTCCACTCCGATACACTTCATCCCTTGGATTGCCGCTTCCATGAGGAGCGTACCTGTCCCACAGAAGGGATCAAGGACCTTGTCGCCCGGACGTGCTCCCGATAGAGTGAGCAGTGTTCGACAGACCTTGGGGCTCGTGCTGATCTCAGCAGACACGAAGGGTCTCGACTCATCACGATATCGCTGGAGCATCGAGTCATATATGATGAGAGTCTTAGCCATGTATAGAGTCTTCTCAGTGAAGATGGCAAGAATCTCGGCATTGGGTGGGCTCAGGAGATTGTTTGATGCGATGACCTTTGGCCACAGGGCGACGTTCAACCTGTCAGCCACTCTCCTGTCCGGCTTGTCATAGACAATGTAGTCCGCCCTCTTGGCTCCCGACTCGAGGAGCCTCTTCTTGGTGTAGTCATCCATCCCTCGCGTGAAGCGGCGGTAGTTTACTCCTTCGCCCTTACCACTAACAACAGGATATGTGCTCACACCAAACTTGATTCTATACCCACGGACGCGAGGCCATACCTGTTTCGCCCATGGGACCTGAGAGAAGTCTCTCAGGGCCTTCTTGTTCCCACCTCCCCGGTCGGGGTATGCTTGAGCCACTGCCTCCATAGGATATCTCCAGATCACCTTCGCTGTCTTGAAGCAACCTCCCAGAGCTGATTGCATGTCAACGATTTGGTCGAAATCCAAGTCTTGTCCAATGTCTAGGATGGCTGCGTTCCTGGAGTGGTTGACGAGAGATGCTTTGTATCCTCGATCCTGAACGTAGGTGAGCAACTCAGCGATGCTGAGCAGCCAATTTGACCCCAGGACAAAAGCGTATTCAGTCATCGATTGTTCTTCTCCAGCTCCTCAAAGAGGTATTTCACATACAGTGCTCCTCGGAGAGGATTGGGCGACTCGCTTATGAACGTAGGCTTGTAACCCACTTCCTGCACTATCTCAACGAGTGGCAGAATGTCGGGGCCCCATTCCTCTCCCATTGGTCTGTGGGCCTTCTCACCCTTCTCCGTATAGATTATTCCACTGACATGGAAGTGCATATTGTTCACAAATAGGTCCCCCAGTGCGTTCTCAAAGCGGCTCAGCACACTGAGATAGTTCTCCTTGTCGTTGATCATCCCCTGACTTCTGGCGTACAGGTGAGCCCAGTCGATGGTAGGGATACATCCTTCGGCCTCTTGACAGAGTCTGATTATCTCATCAATGGATCCGAATGCAGTAATCTTGCCTGCTATCTCCGGAGCAAGATAGGCACCTTCGCCCAGACGTCCCGAGTCGTTCCACACCTCCTGCAGAGCATCTCTGATAACGACATAGGCCTCCTCCCTGGGGAGTTCCCCAAGGGTTCCCGGGTGAAACACGATCCTCTTCACTCCCATCCGCGGAGCAAACCTGAGGGCCTTTCGCAGTCTGTCCTTGGAGCGAGTTCGTATCTCTTCACTCTTCGATGCTAGGTTGATGTAGTAGGCAGCATGCAGGCTCATGGCTATGTCATGCTCTTGTGACAGAACCCCGATCCTCTTTGCACCCTCCTCGCTTGTCCTCAGGCCTCTCACAGCCGCATACTCCAGGGCATCGACGCCAGCGTCACTGAGGATATCGAAGACCCTCTCAACCTTCCCTCCGGCTTCTGAGGGGTAACCCGCCGGGCCAAACCTCACTCTGTCCAGTAGAATCACTTCTCCAGAGTGAACTCCCACTTGCAGTATGCGTTCTCTGGATGACTATCTGGGGGACAGAACAGGCACTTGGTCTTGATGCGGGGATCGATTGTTTCAGCGAATGTCGTGTACTCGACTATCCCTACCTGTTTGCAGGGGAAGTCGGGGAGGCCCTTCCTGTTGCGAGCCACTTGAACCCTGCACTCGTTCATGGTGAAGTGAAGTGTGTTCTCATCAATCCTCTCACTTGTCTGTTTGTTGAGTCTGGCATAGACCCGATACTCCAGAGCCTTCTCAAGTGACTCTAGGCCTCCATTCTTCTCAATACCAAACTCTCTCATTATGCGCTTGGCCTCGATAGGGGAGAAGATTCTCCAGGCCTCCTTGTCCATCTCGATGGCCACGTCCATGCCATACTTCTTCTCAAGTGCCAAGAAGTACGCTCCGTCCATCGCTTGCCATGCCTTTGCATACGCGTCGATGATCTTCAATAGTTCCTCTCTGGGTAAGTCGTCAATCATTGTCTGACCCCATATCTGCGTTTGCAGATTCAAATATGAGGTCTATGGTCCGATAGTCTAATATCTCCGCTGAGCACCTTGTGTTCAGACGGAAGGTACCAATATGGCCGAATCAGCGGAGTCATCGCCTCCTCCCAGAAGAACAGACCCGAAAGCATTCCTCTCAATCATGCGGCCTCAGAACTGCATCATAGGGGGGCTCACTGTGCTGGCAGGAGTTGCCATGGCATACCTCACCGTTCCTGTAGGCACTGGTCTTGGTGATTTCCTTTACCTCATAGTCTACGGATATATCACCTACTTTCTCGTGGCCGCGGGTGGGAACATCGTTAACGATATCTTTGACATAGAGATTGACAAGATCAATCGCCCTCACCGCGCATTGCCCAGTGGACGCATGACAGTCCGTCAGGCATGGGCCTATGTGGCGTTCCTGAGCATAGCAGGTCTTGTCTTTGCGTGGCTCCCCGGGAGACCGGTCAGTGCTCTGATCGTTCTGGTCTTTGAAGTCATCGGGTACATCTACGCGGCGAAGGTCAAGACTCTCGGCCTAGCGGGAAACCTCATGGTGGCCTTCTCCTTTGCCTTTGGGTGTCTCTATGGCTCGATGATCTATGCAGAAGTCATTGGCCTTCCCTGGAGTAATGCCATTCCACTGCCCATCTGGCTATTCTTCTTCACAGCATTCCTGATATTGCAGGCAAGGGAGACCATCAAGGGAGCAGAGGATGTCGAGGGTGACGCTATCAGGGATGTCCGCACGATTGCACGAGTCTATGGCTATCAGGCCGCAGCCGGGGTCGCGGGTGCTTTGAACTTCATCGGAGTGTTGAGCTACATGCTCATCTGGATCTGGGGTTATGCAAGCTGGCATCTCTGGCCTCTTCTCTTGCTGGGCGTCTTGCTTGTTGCGGCCGCGGGCATTATTCCCCTCACTGGGCCTGAGAACCCCAAGAAGTTGCTCATTGGAAGCACGCTTGACAAACTCGGTGCTCTCGTGGGGCTGATTGCCTTTGTCATAATCCCGCTGTACGGTCTGCTGCTCCTCGGCTAGTGCACCTGCCAGAAGGTCCAACCCAATACAATCATGCAGAGCAAGGACACAACAACGGCCCACCCTGTGGAAGTACCGTGTGCCTCACGGATTCCAAATATGAGAAGATATCCCACCCATGCGAAGGAGGCCGTGGTCATCATGTCTATGATTCCCCATACTCCACTTGTATATGCCCAATTCACAATGTCCGGAGTTATTGTGGCAATGGCTCCGGAAGCGTAGAAGTCAACAACACCGGGATATACCGGCATTCCCACGAGGATCACAACGACTCCTACCAGCCTCATCAGCACGACAGGCAGAATGCTGTATCCGACCACTGAGAAAGTCTTGGCCTTGTTGCCCGTGCCACCAGTGAGTTTGAAGGCGAGGTGTGCAAATGCCCCTCCGACGATCAGATATAGGAGTCCGAGCATGATGCTTGCGACAATACCTGAGAGCGCAGTGAGATAGAAGATGGTTCCATGTGGAGACGCAAGAACGCTTCCCTCTACAGTGGCTCCCGATGTTGCATTGACAATGGTCAGGGTGGTCACTTTTGAACTCAGTGCGAGAAACATACCCGCCACCACCAGGGCATTGATCAGGATGACGAGAAATGGGCCCACGAAATCAGGTTTCTTTGCGATATCACGGTACGTTGGGGCAGGACGTCGAAGGACTCCCCATAGTCTCTCTCTTGGTCCCATGAACCGAACGTCTGGTGCCTCCGGTCTCTTGAGGAGAGGGAGTATTCTCTCCAAGGTCTCTTCTGCAATCTTCTCCTTGCATATCGGACAGACGGTTGCATCAGCCGGGACTGGGCTGTCACAAAACTCACAGCGCCGCATGTCATATCAACTCAAGATGGGGACTACTCTACACTGAGCTGTGCACCTTTGTATTTAAGCGAATTCCGGCTGTTTCCGCGAGTCACCACATTCGGAAGTGTTTGAACAGACCTGTGGGGTAGACCACTAGGAATGGAACTAGAGCGTCCCCAACGCTCTGTACGGTGTTGATGCTGAGAACCACGGTGACTATGTAGACGATCTCGGCAGGCCCCAGTGACGGAAGGATGAGACCCCAGTAGATGAAGTTCGCTACGAGCATCAGGCCCAATCTCACCAGGAACGCTAGGGCCATGAGTGTGAGGAAAAACTTGGGCCGCGACAGGGCCTCCCCTCCCGCCTCACTTCTCAGTTTCCTCGCACCATACCAAGGTACGGCCATCATTGGAAGGGTCGCCAAGAACTTGAAGACAGGACCGATGCCTGTGGGGTCATATGCGAAGAGACCCATGGTCCCCGCGAGCATGCTCACAAAGCCGACCTTGAAACCTCCGATGAGGAAGGCTGCGATCCAGAACAGTGACACTGGATCGAAGAGTGCAATTCCCCATCCTGCCACTCTCTGTATCATGAGCGCTGACGGTGCAATGGCAATGGACAGTGCCGCCAAGACGCTGGCAACCACAATCTGCTTCACCCGGTGGCTGCTGTCTGAAACCTCCACCAGCTCCAATTCAACTGTGATAGGCGCGGTGGACTCCTCACCGGGTTCTATCTGTGTCAGAGAATCCTGACCTTTCTTCACGGTGACATCGACCATGGGTGTTGCGAAAATCGAACCTATATTAATGTACCCATTTGGTGTAAGGTACTCATTGTTGAGTAGACCCCAAGCATACACGATTCATGTCATGTCTTCGAGTAGGCGGTCTGTCTTCTTCAGAAAGCCCTCCGCGGAGGACGGCTGGAACTTCGGTCTGCTGAGCATTCTCAGGAGACTTCGTGTTGGCTCAAGCCAGTCTGGATCGATTCTCCACTCGGCCCAGTCAATGCCTGAGTTCATCGATGTTCTGCTCAGGATGAGACGAGACGATACGAGGTCATTGAGTCCATTGAGCATCATACCGATTGTGACCGCTCCTACTATGGGTCTCTCCTGTCTGGCTGCCCGTAGCAGGTCCGCAGTTGTGACCCACGACCCATCCTCAACGAGGACCCTGAGGACTCTTGAACGGACAGGATCTGCCTCGATGGCTCCTTTGAGTGGTGCCATGTTGATGGACTGAGAGCGTTTCTCCACCTGATTGGGACTGCTCCATCTCTCATCATCATATCTCTCTTGGTAGGGATTGAATGCCATGTCTGGGTCGCCACATTACACTCCCCGGTTTGGCTTTTGAACCGCAGTATTATGCTCGAACAACTGTGCAAGTCTATTGCACAACTCTTATTTGAACAAGAGTCGGTGTGAGAATGAGATGACCGCCGAGAAATCAATAGTGAGCCTGTTTGATAGGAGCTTTGAGAAGCCATCCGATCTGCTTTGCTGTGCCTTTGGTCTCAGGAACACAGAACTGGATGTGTACTTCACTCTACTGGGTAACTCACTTACAGTGGAGCAGGTGGCAGCCGAGCTCGGGAAAGAACGCAGTGTGATTCAGCGTACACTGACAAAGTTGCTTGCCAAAGGTCTGATCTCGCGCAAGAAGCAACAACGCGAGCGGCATCTCGAGCGTGGTGGATACTACTACGAGTATCATGCGATCTCTCGTGACGTGGTGCGGGAACGAATCCTCGAGCAGCTAGACGAATGGTATCGCACGACCAGAAGATTCTTGTTGGAACGGTGGTCGGACGGTCTTCAACATACTAGCAGTTGAGGACTCGTTCATGTCGAATGTACCGCTTCACAAGAATACTGTGCTTCTGGTCACCTTGGCGATTGTCGCCGCTCTGGGCATTGTGGTCCGTTTCTGGATTCAAATCACAGTGATACCGAATGTAGTTGTCCTGACACCCGGTTTCATGTTCTCTCTCCTGGGAGGAATCCTTGGTGGAGCTCCCGGCGGTGTACTTGTCGGAGCTGTAGTTGGGTTGTCTGGCGCCCTGACCGGCACTGAGATTCCCATCTTGCCGATGATCGGAAACATATGCTTGGGCCTTGGTTCAGGCTATGCTATCTACATCTCAAAGAGGGACACCATCAAGTACTATGTTCTCGTCATCCTCGGCGGAGGGATAATCGGTGGATTCATCCCGACCATGACAATCTTCTCGTCACTGGAAGATTCATTGGCGGTTAACCTTGCAGTAGCTTCAATCGATATGATACAGGGGTTCCTGTGGGCCGCGGCTGCACTAGTTGTCGAGAAACTGATCTTTCGTCCCCTCATCGGTGAATACATTTATGGCTCCACTGATGTTGAAGAGCTCCCAAGTGAGGAGGCTTGAGACTTGGGTGCCGGTGAGGAGCGAAGGACTGTTTCAATTGACATCCGCAAGGATCTCTTTGGCGCAAACGAGGAGGCTGCCGCTCTCAATGCGGAGCTCTTTGCCCAACATGGCATCAGGGTCATTGACATCATGGGTTCAGTGGGCACCGGTAAGACACAGTTGATTGAGGCGCTCTGTGAGCATATCGGAAATGAACATAGAGTCCTCATGCTTGCAGGAGACCTGGCCACAAGGATTGATGCTGACCGTGTGGCGTCTCACGGAGTTGACACAGTGCAGATCAATACTGGGACTGCGTGTCATCTTGATGCTAGGATGGTGAGAGTCGCGCTTCAGGGTGTCGACCTCTCGCGGTATCAGGCAATGTTCATCGAAAATGTTGGAAACCTGATCTGTCCTGCGGGATACCCCCTTGGCGCCGAGAAAAAGGTCGTCGTGCTGAGCATCACCGAGGGGCCCTACATGGTCCGAAAGCACCCTCTGACGATAAAACGAGCAGACCTGATCGTCATCAACAAGATTGACCTTGCCGAAGTCCTTGGGTTTGACATAGACTCCCTCGTTCGTGACATACGCGAAGTCGATGCACGACTGGGTGTCTACAGAGTGAGTGCGAAGACCGGTGCCGGTATTCCTGAGTTGGCCAAGGCCTTGGGCTTCTAGGACGCATCGCTTGCCAGCAGGTCTCTGAGTGCTCTCTTCACTCCTTGGATGTGTCCGGCGCCAAGCACCGCCACTATCCTCCCATCCACGTCACCCAGTATGAAGTGGAGTGCCTTAGCAATATAACGGTCTCTCTCCTCTATCAGAATCCTTGTAAGATTGGGGAACTCTGCCCTGAACTGCTCCAGTAGTTCTTCGATGGCTCCTTCTTCCTTGAGCATGAGGAAGAGTTTCCCAGCCCCTCCATCTGCTATGTCTGCAGCAGCGTCGGGCATCATGCTGGATAACCGATACAGTTCATCCACTGGAATCTGCATCATCTGCCTCATCGTTTCCTTGAGAGGTCTGTCAACAAGAGCCACCTTAGCCCCGATCTTCCGCCCCTCTTCAATAGCGGCCATCATCTCTTCACCGGCTTCAGACCCTGTCACATCTCCGAGGGCGTTTTCAAGCTGGGCAAACTGTTGGAGAAGGTCCTGCGCGACATCTCCAGTCACTGACGGACGTTCCGATTTCTGATCATCATTATCAAGTAACTGTTTGTAGCGGTCGTGATCAAGCTCCACAGCCACCACGTCTGGTCTAGTCGCGCTCACGACTTTGCAGACTTGGTCTACACTCTCCTTGTCGGTATGAATCACTGGTACAAAGACCACTCTCTCAAAGTCGTCGACCATGGGCAATCACGTACCAAACGGTGCACGAACCATGATTTCATCTTTGTGTAATTGTGGGAGGAGTACACGCTTGTCTACCACTTCATAGTCCAGACCGGCCAGACACGGCATTGGGCTTCAGGAGAAAGTTTTTCATGGAGTAAACGTTTACCTCGTGCAAACATGTCATGTTGTCTATGGGAGAGAAATCAGTATGCTTGACTTAGATGTGACGTTTGCCAAGATGACGAATCCACGAATGAGTGCAGGGTTGTTGGTTCTTCATGCCCTGCTGGACGAGATACGTGGCGATCCTCTGGAGCCGAAGAAGGTTCGAGAGAAAGTGGATATGATGTCAAGTTCTCGACGGTTCTCGAAGCAGTCTATTACCAACGCGGCCCGCCGTCTGAAGGACGCAGGAATGATTGAACGAACAGAGAACAAGTACTCTGTCAAGTACGGCTATCTTCTCTCTGTCCTTCTTGATACTGTGATTAACCTGAATGAGCGTGTTTCCGAACTCGAGGATGAAGTGGCCATCTTGAAAGCAGCGTAGGTCTCACCTCTTTCTTTCCGTAGGGCTGACTCTCCCCCAGTAAGGCAAAACCGAAGTGCCTGTAGACAGGAAGAAGAAAAAGAATGGTCCTCGTCAGGACGACCTGTGAGGCCGTACTGACTGAGGACGAGCAGAGTCTCTGAACTACTCGCTTCTCAGAGCATCCACAGGCATGAGTCTTGATGCACGCCAGGCTGGATAGATGGCAAACACAACACTCACCACGATGCCGAATAGTAACGCCATCACCATCAAGGTTGGCGTCACAACCGGCGTTATGGTCAGGGATGACGAAGAACTAAACCTACTCGGACCTTGTCCACCCATTGGACTCATCCCACTACTGAAGATAGTCGCGAGAAACGATCCCACAACAATCCCGAAGCCACCACCGATAATCCCTATAATCAAGGCCTCTCCGAGGAAGATTACTAGGATACTCCTCCCCTTTGCACCCAGAGCCTTGAGGATGCCGATCTCCCTTGTTCGTTCCATGAGTGAAACGATCATGATGTTCATGATGCCTATCCCTGCAACAAGAAGAGAGATGCCTCCGATACCGGCAAGGAGAATCTCCACGGTACCCAAGATAGACTCCATCGTGTCAAGTATGGCGGTAGCAGAGTTCACGGTGACCTCACCGAAGAATAGTTCCTCAATGGAACTGGAAACTGTCGCTATGAAATCCTCGTCGCTACTTGCCAGCTTCACGACTATCCGGCTGACCTCTTCAGTGTCGAAGTAGTCCATTGCCGATCCGAGGGGGATGTACAGACCGGTGTCTGATGGGCCGAAGGCAGAGGAGCCAATCTCCTCCAGGACTCCGACGACAGTCAGTGTGATGTTCACAGGAACAAGCGTTGTTCCGTTCCTCACCGTGTAGTATGCATTGAATGACTCTCCAACGCTAATCGGATGGGTGCCATTGCCCCAGGGGTCATAAATGGTGTGTCCGATGATTGCCTCGTTGTCGGCCGGACTTGTGGGGATCTCTCCAAACTCAGTCACGAACGTAGAATAGATCTCTTGGTACGCCGTGAGATTGACTCCTGTCAGCGAAAGCATTTGATCCGACCCATCGAACTCTGCGGTGACTTGCTTGGACGATACAGCAGAAGACAGCAGGACTCCTTCGACGCTGCCAATCAGAGCCGTATCATTGGTGTAGAGGGCGAAATCTGATTCCTCATCCGGACTAGACATGAAGGTCCCCGACCCAGAAGTGACTGTTACCACATCAGTTGCTAGCCCCTCTTGAAATTGGCTGCTGATGGCCACTTGGAATCCCTGCGTGAACGAGAGCAGGGCAACAATGGCCGCGATTCCAATAATGACTCCCAACGTTGTCAGGCCTGAGCGGAGCTTTCTCAGCCGAATTGCCCCTAGGGAGTATGAGAATGTGTCACGAACGTTCATCTAGTTCACCCTGTCCTCGACAATACGACCGTCTCGCATTCGAAGTGTCCTTCGTGTTCGGTTTGCCACTTCTTGATCATGGGTGACGATAATGACAGTCACCCTCAGTTCATCGTTGAGCTCTACGACCAGATTCATCATTTCTTGGGCCGTCTTGGAGTCCAAGTTGCCGGTGGGTTCGTCCATCAGCAAGAAGGATGGTTCATTGACCAGTGCCCGTGCCACTGCGACTCTCTGTCGTTCACCTCCACTGAGTTCGGACGACTTGTGGGTAGTGCGCTCAGCCAGCCCAACCTTCCTGAGAGCCTCAAGTACACGCTCCTTTCGTTTCCTTCTTGGCATCCCCGATATCATGAGTGGTAGATCGACATTGCCCTGTGCATCTAGTCTTCCTATCAGGTTGAAGAATTGAAACACAAAACCGACCTGTTTTCTCATTTCTGCGAGTCTATTGTCACTGAGAGTGGAAACATCAATTCCTTCAATGAATAGAGTGCCACTTGTTGGCCTATCAAGGGCCCCAATCAGGTTCAGCAGTGTTGACTTTCCACTTCCTGATGGTCCAAGGATCGAAACTAGCTCGCCTTTCTGTATTGAGAAGCTAACGCCTCTCAAGGCGTCGACTGGAACCGACCCCATCATGTAGGTCTTCGTCACGTCCTGAACTTGTAGTACTTCTGTCATGCTTTGCCTCCTGCGAGGGAGGCCAGAACAAAGTCATCACTCGGTCTCTACTCTCTTGAGAAGGGCTTCGAGCTTGGCTGTCGTTGTTCGAACAAGTTCCTCGATCTCGGCCACAATCTTCGGGTCTTCCTTCTCACCGAGTCTCGCGGCCAAACTCATCGTTGTTTCGAACAGTTTCAGCACAGGTTCGCGGAGTGTCTTGAACAGTGGTGGTAGCAGCACTGGGGACAGGATGGGATACATCCCCGCGCCCAGTCGATTCCGCATCTCCTGTATCACTCCATCCTGGTCTTCAAGAAACGCATGTCCCAGATCTGTGAGTTGGTATCGCTTCACTCCTCCAACAATGGGGAGTTCTTCTGTGAAGCCATCCTCCTTGAGCTTGGCAAGCAGTGGGTATAGCGAACCCGGGCTTGGCCTGTATCGGCCACCGGTACGCTCTTCGATGCGTGATGCTATCTCAGACCCGGACATAGGTCCCTCCTGCAAGAGCATCAGAGTCTGATAGCGCAAGAAGCCTCTCGGCACTCTTGCAGTCTGTCTTGCCCACTGAGTCAATGGCCCCAGTGGTAGGAAGTCCAGATCTTCAATCTTGGCGGCCTTCTTCTCATCAAGATAGTATTTTCCGTCGACTTCGACAAATGGTAGATGTTCGGCAACGGGCCACTTCGAGAAATGCCTGAATGCCATTGGCAGACCTAGCTCTTCGATAGAGAGCGCCTTGGAGGGCTTTGTTGCTCCCTTCTTCCTGAAGGTTTCGATCGTGTCCATCAACCTATGTCGCATGCCGTGACTCATATTGTTCTGACCTTTAGTAGTTGTCATCGGATATCTTTTACGATATCACTAACGATATCTGTTGCGATATCGCTAGCGATAGCATATAAGCCTTGTGAATGATTCACACTCTCTTCGTCAAGCTGAGAGCAAGAACGAACTGCAGATTCTAGGCTGACGCGGCCCGTGCTGTCACCTGATCGAGATCATCAAAGAAGACATTGAGGACCTCTTCTGTCACATGGGGCATGATGACCAGACGTATCGTTGGTGGCAAGGGTGAAGTGGCCATCCTCCAGCCCTTCTCTTCCATCAATCGAACCACGGTCTCTAGTGGGGTTTCCTCACTCAAGATTCCAACTAGATTCATGATGGGCTCGATGGCCGCCCTGACCGCAGGGTTGGCTCGGATTCTATCCATCGCTAGCCTAGTCCGATTCATGCATTCTGCTACGACCTTCCTGTATCCCTCTCTCCCAAGATGTTTCATCACGGCCCATGTTGCCAAGATTGAGGCTGCTGGCCTCGTTCCTAGGATCGACGCCTGAGTCGAACTGGCACCCTGAAGGTATGGGACCTTCCTCGTGATTGCTTTGAGGAACTCTGGGTGTCTGAAGATGATGGTCCCCGCGGGAATCGGGGCTAGGCCCATCTTGTGTGGGTCGGAGCTGACGCTTGTCACACCTTTGACCGCAAAGTCGAAGTTCACATTTGCCATGCCGAGGTCCTTCAGGAAAGGAATGACGAATCCCCCAAAGGCCGCATCAACATGGAACGGAATATTTCTCTCGAGGGCGATATCACCAATCCTCTCAATGGGATCTATCTGCCCGAGGTATGTAGTTCCCGCCGTGGCCACTATTCCTATTGTATTCTCTGTGATGGCATTGTCAATGGCCTGAGATCTGGCCCGGTATTGATCGTCAACTGGTGTCTTAATGAGCTTGACTCCCAGCAACCATGCCGACTTGTCGACGGATGAATGGACAGTTCTTGGCGCGATGACCTCCGGTCTCTTGATGCCCTTCGCCACCTCTCGGGCAGCCAGCATGGCCAAGAGGTTGGACTCAGTCCCCCCTGATGTGGTGGTGCCATGAGGCTCTCCCAGACCAAGCATCTCTCCCATCATCATGATCACTTCTTGCTCGACCTGTGCTGAACCCTTGAAGGTGTGAAGTCGACCTGCATTCTTCTCTAGGGTGTTCACGAAGACTTCTGTCGCGATGTGATGTGGGAGTGTAGACATCGAAGCTATTGGGTGTCCTGAACTGTAAGTTGAGTCTGCCTCAATGAGGGCATCCAACCGCTCCAACACCACTTCTTTTGGGAGACCCTGCTCATCGAACATCAGATAAACTCCGCCATATTGGGTACGTGCTCTCTTGAGCGTCGGCAAGTTAACGCTTGTGGAACGGGCCGTCAGCCCTACACATTTGCCCCTCAAGGATAAGCTAATAAGCGAAAATCGAGGTGCCTGAATCCGCCACAGCGTCCATGGAACTGGTGTTCTGGTCGGACATGAACTATGGCCCGAGTGGTGTAACGGCAGCATAAGGGATTGTGGCTCCCTTGACGGGGGTTCGACTCCCCCTTCGGGCCCCACCTCTCCTTCTTATCCAGACCACGAGAACAGTGATTGCCTTATCCTAATCCTTAAGACATGTCATCTTTGGCACACGCCTACTAACCGGAAACGGTCAATGAAGGTGCTCAGAAACGGACATCATACAGGCAGTGTTGTTATCAGGAATAGTAGGCATCGTAGGTGGCTTTGGAAGCGGTCTCTTTGGAATCGGAGGTGGCTCGATACGGATTCCCCTGTTGAACCTAGCAGGATTCTCTCTGATCTCAGCATATGGAATGAACCTGCTTGCCCTTCCGTTGACCTGTCTTGCTGGAGCGGCCTCTCAGAGGGAGAACATCGACTACCGCATCGGGTCATACATGATACTCGGAGGATCCATCGGAACAGTTCTCGGAACTCTGTTCGCATTCCATATGGCGTCATCTGCCCTCCTGTTAGCCACCATCTTTCTTCTGGCCTCGCTTGTTGCGGTGGTCCTACTAAACATCAACAACTTCACGCACCAACCATCCACCACTGGAAACCCGAGCCCGTTGAAACTGGTCTCAGGCACTCTCACCTTCAATACAATAACGGGGATGCGTGGCGGGAGTGAAGGGTCCCTCTTTGTGCCGCTTCTGCGTGCGCTGAATGTCGAGATGCACAAGGCAATTGCCACGGCACTCTTTTCTGCCGTCTTCACGTCCATTGTGGGCGTCGCTCTCTACTGGAACCAGGGCCACATTCCTCTTCTTGAGGGACTTGCACTGCTGATTGGATCTGTGATTGGAGCAAGAATCGGTAGCATGCTGTCGGTCAAGTCCAAGTCACGTTCACTCAGACTCGGGCTCACCACTGTCATCATTGTGCTTGCTGTGTTGACACTGTTGAAAGCTGCCTGTTTCTAGGAGCAGACATCGGGGGATTCGTGAGATTCGTGCCACAGGGATTGCATGCTGTTTCCTAAGCATTACAAGATTTGGAACAAGACCTTTATGTTCTCAGTCCGCTTCGGGAGATTGAGAATCCAATGTCTGAACAGAAATCTGGTAGTTCTGTCATGGGGAAGGTAGTAATCGGTTGTTTCATGACTGTCTGGAGTGGCACTGCCTTTGGAATGGCGTACTTGGCGCTGGAACAAGGCGCACCGTTAGTATTCCCACTGGCCGCAGGTGGTATGGGAGCCTTTGGAGTTGTTTTCTGCATTGCCCTTGTGAAGGGAATGAGTCCTGCGAGCCCTTCATCGAGAGCTAGAACCGTCGGGATAACATACTCTGGTGATGAGTTCATTCCTCGCTCGTCGTATCCTATATCAAGGGAAGAAAAGGCCCTCTATCAGGTTCCTTCGGTATGCCCCTCTTGTCTGGCATCGATCAGTACTGAGGAAGTAGACTGGGTGGGGCCTCTTCAGGCGAAGTGTCCCTACTGTGGTGCAACTATCGACGCAGAGAAGAAGATTCTCTGATTCCACACAACAGGACGGTCCATGTGATGCTAGACGAGTTTTCGCCTCCCGACACGGTCTGAATCCGGGAGAGAGCGTATTGTGGAGGCGGCGTGCAGGGATGGCCGCAAGGACGATGCTGGGAGGTGGATGCTGTATAGTGAGCGCACCATGGCTTCTGCTTGTGGCCTACGGCCTTGCCGGGCCATCCGTGGCAAACGTGCTACTCTATCTCGTCTTGGTTGTACTGTTGTTGACCATCGTCGAGTTCGTGAACGCAAGGCGAACGACGTACTATCTCACAACAGAACAGCTTGTCGTGGCAAGAGAAGGTTTCCTCCAGAGTCAGCTCTTGATTGCGGCTCTCAGGAAGGCCCATGCGGATGGCAATATCGAGGTCAAGTACGCATATGAGGAGGCCGGTGAAGAGTTCTACGAGGTTCGTATTCGTACCTCAGACTCTAGAAAGATCATCCGATTGAAGGGCCTCGATGGGAACGCGAAGGATATCATTCTGAAGAGTACTGATACTCCCTCTTAATCACAGTCATCTCCCTTGGGAAACGAACTCATATCACGGCCATGACTCTACAGTGACCTCTCCCTCACTGATTGTTATGTAACTCCCTCTCTCTCCAAGCCAGCATCCCGCATCTGCAACATTGTTCCGAGTATCGACGAATGCACTGTGAGTGTGACCACGCACGAGAAACTCGTCCCCTTCAAGCCCCGCAGTCAGAGCGCCTGCGACTCTCCAGATCCTGTGCATCGTCTGACGCACTCCGTCTGTTATCATCAATTCCCCTTGATGTGCGTCGACTGCATGTGCATGGTTCGAACAGACGTCCTCAAATCTCTCAACTAGGGACCTCTCTGATGGGACGCGGCCGTGGTTCGTGACCCCTCCACGTTTCTGTAGTGATTCCGCCTCGAGACCCTCCAGCAGTTCTGTCGCGTCATCGTGGAAACGGTGATTAAACATGCGATTTGTGTTCTCCAGGTCGCATACCGATGTCAGCAGACTCCACTCCCTAGATTTGCTCCTGGGCATTGATGATTCCAGTGGACCTGCAAACGTGTCCTCGAACTGAGACCTGATCTCGCCAGATACCTCAAGACCCCCTCCACACTCATTACTAGTGTCTAGCCGTGAGAAATGCTCCATCAGTTTCCAGATATCTGAGAGGGCTGGCGATGCAGTATCAAAGTACGACATGGCCTTACAGAAGGCCTCGTAGTGGCTCAGAGCCCGCCAGTAGTCGATCTGATGACCATGACAGAACCGCAGTTTCTGTCCGTCATATTGCATGCTCTCGACCATATTGACTGGCAATGTCAAGCCAACATCTTCGTGGACGCCAGTCCACTCCCCAAAGTCGGTAACTGCAAAGTCATGGTTACCGACGATGTAGTGCTTCCTCATACTCAGAGCACTCAGTATAGAGAGCACATCAGAGGACTCTCCTACGACTTCAGGATTGGGCCTACGCCACAGGTCCATGATGTCTCCCAGCAAAAAGAGGTGGTCAATATCGTCCTCATTCTTCTCCAAGACCTCTCGTATGAATCGTCGGAGCCCTGTCTTGTTTGAAACCTTACTTCCCAGATGAGTATCTGATATTGCTACAATCATGGAGGTCACTCTGTTGTACGGTGTCCCTCTTGGTTCTAGTGGTGATGTCCACCGCCTATCCTGCCATCCTCGGGAATTGAGAAAGTGAAGAGCTTAGCGTAGTCTATACCTGAAAGACCCGCAATCTTGTTCGCCAGACGCTCAATGTTCTGAGACTCTCCTCTCATTGTGATGACCTCAAGGCAGTGGGTCATGGACATATGGATGTGGACTGTAGAGACGATGTGAACGTCCGACTCGTGCTGAACTTTGAGCAGTTCTGACATGAGCCTCGGCTTGTGTCTGTAGACTATGTTCAGGCTGGCTGCATTGTGCACGTCTCCTGAAGACCAGTCCGACTCTGCAAGGTATGCTCTCATAGCATCACGAATGGCCTCCGACCTGCCAACATACCCTCGCTTCCTGACAAGATTGTCGAATCGTGAGAGCAAGTCACGAGGAACGGACACGCCGAATCTTTCCAAGGTCATAACACGTATCACCCCAAATGGTAACACGATTTCCCAAGAAATAACACTATTTAAGGAGTTTGTCACGCACTGGGGCCGAGGAACAAAGCATGCACGTACCTGATGGCATAATCCCTCTCTGGCTCCAGATCACTTTCTTTGTGGTCTCAGGCCTCATGTTTGTCGTGTCATATAGAAAGGTGAAGGCACAGTTCGATGATCGTCTTGTTCCCTTCATGGGGGTTCTTGCAGCTGTGATCTTTGCTGCCCAGCTGGTGAACTTTCCAATACCTCCGTTCTCAAGCGGACACTTGGTCGGGTCCACACTGCTGGCAGTTCTGGTCAGCCCATGGGTTGCAATGTTGATTATGGCTCTGGTTCTCTTCATCCAAGCTCTCTTTGGAGATGGTGGACTTCTGACCTACGGCCTGAATGCCTTCAACATGGCCATATTCTCAGTGCTTGTCGGCTATGGACTTGCCCTGATGCTCTTCCGAGCCACCAGAGGTCACACAACAAGGGAGAGGTCTCTGGTCTTCTCAGCAGGCATTGCCTCCTTCATAGCGACAGTCTCAGCAGCGTTTGTTCTCGGCATAGAGCTCCTCTCGGTTCCCGGTTTCAGTCTGGCAGCTCTCATGGCCATCACTTGGATACACGCACTCATTGGTGTGGGTGAGGCTATTCTCACAGCCATCATCCTCGGATACTTCATCAAGGTCAACCCTAAGTTGGTGATGCTCCTTCGTGATGGGACTCCTGAGAGGGTTGAGGAGAGACCGAGTGCTGAGGAAGAAGCAGTCGAACCCATGGACCAGGAGAGATGGATCACTCGTCAGACTGTGCCGCTCCTCCTGACAGCGGTAGCAATCGTTGCATTCGTTATCCTCGCCGGGCTTGCCTCTGGCAATCCAGATGGCTTTGAGTGGGCATTGTTCATCTTCGCTGGTGTTTCAGAGCCGGAGGGCACATTTGATGGATTGTTTGCCTCCCTCGGCTCAAACCCTGTCATTGATGTCATCACAGGATTGGTCGGGATTCTGGCTGCACTGGGTCTTGCATACTTGGTGTTCACACTCGTGTCAAGAAAAAAAGGATAGGGCACGGACCATCTGACAAGTTTGTGCTTCCCTTTGCAGACGGACAACAGAGCAGTAGGGTGTTCTCTCCCACTGCTCTTCTAATCTCTGCACTGGTCGTTGCCGGCTTGGTGTCAATGCAGACATCACTGATGTCGGTCCTGGCAATCTTGACCCTCGTTCTGCTGGCAGGCCTGGTATCAGGGGCACGATGGAAGAGAGTACTATCTCTGGCTGCGAGATTTGAGGTGTTGATCCTCTTCTGGATGCTCTTGGAACCCTTCCTCTATGGATCAACGGTCATACTCACAATCGAGTCTCCATGGGGGGCTCTCAATGTGTATTCTGAGGGGATCTATCTCGGGGCTCTTTTGGGTGCGAGGATGTTCACGATTCTACTCATATTCTTGGGAGTGCTCTCTCATATGACTCTGAACGATTTCGTCGGTGCACTGCGGACTCTCAGAATCCCTGTGACAATCCTCGGCTCGATGATCATCATGCTTCGATATGTCCCTCTCTTCATCGAGGAACGTTCAAGGATGCGAGATGCCCAGGCTCTGAGAGGTTATGAGCGTGGGCGGAGGAGAGAACAAGTCAGGTCTCTGGGAAACCTTGTGGGCACTTCTATCAGTCGATCCTTTGGTCGCAGTGTCAGAGTCTACGAGGCCATGAGCCTGAGAGGTTTCGGCAAGGGCATGATGGTTCGAGGCATCGGGTTTCGTCGTCGTGATCTAGTCCTGCCTGTGATGATTATGATCCTACTTGCCACGTTTCCACTACTGTCTCATCTATTATCGGAGGTCTTTCTGCTATGACATGTGCAATCGATGTGAGTCATGTCTTCTTCAGCTATGACGGGTTTCGGCTGGAAGATATCAATCTGCAACTCCACATAGGAGAACAGAAGGCAATCGCCGGACTGAACGGGTCTGGGAAGACGACGCTATTCAAGTTGATTCTCGGACTACTTGAACCTGTGTCCGGCGAAATCTATGTCAGGGACAAGAAGGTCTCCCGCACGAATCTGTGGGAGATTCGTCAGGACGTGGGTCTTCTGTTTCAGAGTCCTGATGATCAACTCTTTGCACCAACGGTCTGGGAAGATGTGGCCTTCGGCCCCCGGAACCTAGGCCTTTCACCCGATGATGTCACAGAGCGAGTGGATTGGGCCCTTGATCTGGTGGGGATGGGCAAGTTTGCCTCACGCCCAGTGAACCAGCTGAGCCATGGCGAGGCCAAACGTGTGGCTCTCGCAGGGATAATTTCGATGCGACCGAGCATTCTCATTCTCGACGAGCCCTTCAGTGGACTCGACTTTGAGATGGTGAAGGCCATGATGGCATCTTCGGGAGACTCAGAGAAGATGGGGCTAGTATCTTGTTCACCACACACAACAGTTTCTTCATCGAGAACTGGTCCGATTCTGTAGCCGTGATGAAGGAGGGCCGTATCGTATACGATGGGCCCACCTCTCAGGCCATGCAGACTAAGGTCGTGACCGAGAACATCGGTGACTGGAGTGGGCTGCGCAGACAGATTCAATCCGATAAGCGCATCTTCATTGCGTGAATGAATCGCAACGGACAAAAGTGTTATATCTTGTCTGAAGCCAAGATGCCACACTTGTGCGGAGGTTGCCAAGCCAGGTTAAAGGCGCAGGGCTCAGATCCCTGTCTTCGTGACACTCCATCACGAAGGGGGAATCTCGTAGGAGTTCGCGAGTTCAAATCTCGCCCTCCGCACCATCTTCTTCTCGTGACTTGTATGGGGAGAGGTTGTGCGATGAAGGTTGGGACTACGGCTCATGCCGACTTGACCCGAGTGATGACCTTGCGGCCCATCACATCCCAGACTTCAACCTCAGCATTCAGCTCAATCTTGGCTGCGAGTTCCTCATCTTTTGGCTTTGGTACCTCATAGGTTTCGTATGTTTCAGTATCCATCAGGCTAAGGTTGTCTCCGAGGTCCGTGATGATGGTCGCGCTTCTTTTGTCGATCAGAGGAACATCAACCATGCGGTCCGCGGGCATAATGACGTTTCTTTTTCGGTTATCGAAGAAGCCAATCGCCACGATGTTCGCCTTGGCTGCCCCGTGCTTTCCGGGCTTTGACTTCTCGACTGAGATCACCCTGCAAGGCTCACCATCAATTAGAAAGTATGCACCCGGCTTCAAGCTCTTTGCTTCAGATTTCTTGATGCTCACTCTGAATCACCAATCCTTTAGCAGACCGTACGTTGCCAGAGTGCTCCAGATTCATCTATATATATCTGTCCAAGGTCGGACCACACGACAACAGAGAAAAGGAGAACAGGCAGTCCGAAGAACAGGATGTGAACGCCTGTGATAGAAGAGCACCCTCAGATTCTGACTGACAAGAAGTCGGTCGGAATAGTCTGTCGACCCGGACGCCCCGACATTGAGCGCATTGCAGCAACGATCGCTGAGCATCTTCTCTCAAACGGTGTCACTGTTCAGATAGACACAGGCTCCTGCAATGTCGATGACTCACGAGTCACCACAGTCGCCATCGAGGACATGGATGTTGACTTTGTGATTACGATTGGTGGGGATGGTACGATTCTGTACACACTCTCAAGACTGTGCGACCGTGAGACCCCTCTCTTCTGTATCAATAGAGGGACTGTGGGCTTCCTGACAGAGAGCGGCACGACTACTGCGACGAGTGCCCTCGACCGCGTTCTCAAAGGAGACTGCATCATCGAGCGAAACACGAACATCTCCTCCGGCGTGGAAGACCGGATCTTCGAAGATGCGTTGAACGAGGTCTATGTTGTGTCCGCCATTCCCGGTCGGTTGCTGACCTTCCAGGTGTTTCTTGATGGTGTGCGTGTCGACTATGGGCGCGCTGACGGTGCCATGCTTGCCACACCCTGCGGTTCCACAGCCTATGCCTTGGCTGCGGGCGGGTCCATCCTCGCTCCCGACGTGAATGGTCTCATCTTCGTTCCGGTGTGTCCGCCTCGCTTTGAGCTAAAATCGATTGTAGTTCCTGACACTTCAGTTCTTGAACTCGAACTGGTCAAGCCCGGGGTCTCTGGACTGGCGGTGATTGACGGTCAGACCCGCTGGGATATTCACCCTCACGAGCGGGTGTGGATGAAGAAGGCCAAAGGTGTGACTCGATTCATTCGCCTATACCACAACTACTACGACCGCCTTAACACACGCCTCATTCCTCGCACACTCTAGGTGGACATGGTCTATGCCCAAGGTCTACATTCTTGACACTGGTGCTCTCCTCTCCACATGGACCTCAAAGCATCCGCGCGACACCTTTGTCACTACGCCTGGGATTGCGAGTGAACTCAGAAATCGACCCAGTAAGAGTCGGCTCGCTGCCCTCTCCATTTTGAATCGTCTGAGCGAAGAGGAACCACCGCTCGATGCGATTGCTGAGGTCCGTAGTGCCGCTGAGAAGACCGGTGACTTCAGTGTGCTGTCACAGACAGACATTGAGATCGTGGCATTGGCTCAATCGAAGAAGACTGCAGGCATTGACTCAACACTGGTTTCTTCAGACCTTGCTGTACTGAACACAGCAAGACACATGGGCATCAAGATCCTTGACCCAACAGGTCGTTTTCGCAAGCAGATCATGTGGGTTTTCGTCTGTCCGGGATGCGGTTACAGGTCCAGTTCTGGGAAGGGGCCCCAAGAATGCCCAGTGTGTGGGACACCGCTCAGGCGAAAGCCTCGCAACTCTCGCTAGGGACTGCAGACTCGGTATTATCAGGGTCTTACATAGTACCTAATGGTAACTATTGGTATCTCTAGGATGGAGAGATGTCAATAGTGACAGAGACGCCCAACTTGATGATACAACGAGACCTTGATGACATCAAGCTCCAGGTGAAGCATGAGCTGGATACGATTCGTGATCTCATGGATACGGTGGGGTACCGGAACCCGCGGCCGGGCTGGAATGCTCCGTTCCAGATGCACCGTCTCAGGCGCGCCCTGCGAATCCACTACCTTGCCCTGAAGATCCGTGACTCAGCTCCCACTAGCCAATCGATGAGAGAGCTTGCCTGGGACTTGTAGATTCAGTTTCTACTCCCCGATCAACATGATTTCCACTCTTCTAGTGCGAGCCTTATTATCAAAGTCGACGAGTGTTATCTGCTGCCAGGTGCCAAGTGTGAGTCGGCTGTCAACGAAAGGGACTGTCATGCTTGGCCCCACGACCGACGCTCTGATGTGCGAGTGACCATTTCCATCATGCCATCTCAGATGATGCTCGTATACTGCGCTCTCGGGGGCCAAACGTTCCATCGCTTCGGGAAAGTCCTTGAGAAGCCCTCCTTCATACTCGATGGTGATGATGGAGCCGGTGGAGCCAGAAACAAACACGGTGCAGATTCCTGAGACAAGTCCGCTGGATGAAATGACATTCTGAACATCATCAGTTATGTCAATCATCTCACAATTGCCACGGGTCTGATATGTCAGTGCTTCATGATGTGTTGCCAATCAAGTCGCCTCACTCCATGATTGCAGTGCGGCCACTTCTATATTGTGAAAGTGTCAGATACTCCTCACTGTCTTCGACTGCTCAATCAGTGCTCGGATCCTGTCACTCTTCTGGAGAAGGTCCTCTTCATTCTCCTGCAGGATGAGCAGCGCTCCGATGTGATTGCCTGTGTTGAGCGCGTGCACTATCCCCAAGAGAGCGGTCATGATCTCATCTTGTTCTGACATGGCTATGCGGTCCATCATCTTGATGATCTTCTTGATAGGTCGTTTCTTCTTTGGGAGGTGCATGAAGCGGGTCTCGAAGACTGTGAAGAGGTCCTCAAAGGCCTCCTTGGGTTCATTCACTGTTTCGAACCCCTCAGCAGACTCTGTGAGCAATGTGATGGCCTTCTCGATGAGCTTCTTTGAGCCTGCAAGGAGCGCCTCTCTCCCTGCTGTTCTCTTCCATATGGTTGAGAGTTCAGGAACATCGATTGATGCATAGAACTCTGCTGCCGCCACAGCTCTCTCACTGGCCTTGGCGTGAAGGGAGTGAAACTCTTCCATGTTGCCCAGCTTCTTTGCGCAGTCCGCAGCACGGCTGAAGAACTTGGATGCCCCCTCATTGTCCCCACTCTGGCCAGACTCCTCCGCAATCTCGATATACAGGTCGATTGCACGCTGGATTTGTATCCCGGCCTCATCATCCCTGCTTGCCTCAATCAAGACCTCAGCGGCTTCTTCCAGGGCCACTGCTTGTTGTTCCTTGTTTCCCTGTTCCTCCTCTCTCTTGGCCTGCTCGAGATAGAATTCGATTACTTGGTCATACAGGTCGGTGGCCTTGTCCTTCTGTCCCCACTTGTCAAGACACATTGCCTGGTATCTGAGATACTTCTTCTCAGACTCGGTGTCATTCTCCTTGCATGCTTTGGCTGCCAAGTCACCGAAGAGTTCATTGGCCCTCTTGAATGCCCACTTTGCCTTCATGACTCTGCCGGCCTCTTGGAAGAGGTTTCCACCCTTGACCAAGAGGGGTGCAATCACCTCGGGCTTTCCCTCCAGTTTCAGGTATGCCTCCGCTGCCTTGATCATAGCCTGTCTTCGGGCAGAAGTCAATCTCTGCAGCTTGAGTGCCTCTTGAGCCGCGTCGAAGATGTTGCCTGCCTTCTCGTAGAGACCTGCAGCCTCATACAGATCGCCTGCATCCATCATTGTCCGTGTCGCTTCAGGGGAGTCTCCTCTCGTTTGCATTATCTGCGCGGCTTCAGCCAGTGCATTTCCGGCCGAGAGAAAGTCACCCTTCTCCTTGGCCTCATCGGCCCAACGACGCGCGACTCTCACGGCCCTGTCATAGATGCGTTCTCCGAGTTCATGATCATCAGCCATGAAGTAGAGCCTACCCACCTTTCTCAGAAGACTGACTGTTTCAGGAAAGTCCCCCTCTTCCTCCTTCAGGTCTGCAAGGTTCTCAAGGGCATCTGCTGCCTTGATGTTGAGCTCCCTCTTCTTCTCTTCACTCTCAGTGAAGTCTTTGGCTCTGAAGTAGTAGTCATAGGCCCTCTTGTACTCGGTTGCCTCTTCAGCCACTTGGGCTGCAGTCTGGTTTATCTGTACAATCTCCTGGAACACCTCAGGGCTCTGTGGCAACCTGATTAGCATCAACGTGGCGGCATCGAGAGCGTTGAAGCACTCATATGCCAAGTATTTCTTCCTGAAGACCTCCCCGGCCTCAACGTAGAGTCGTGCAGCCTCCTGATAGTCCCCTCTCTTTGCCACCATGTCAGCAACAGTGATGAGTTTCTTTGCACCCTCCTCAGGGTCGCCTTCCTCTACCTCCTTTCTGGCTTGGTTCAGGAGGTCGTCTTCAGAAGTCAAGGTCCATTCTCCATGCTCAAGTATGTCTGTGAACTGGTGCCGTCGCGCGTCTACATAATCATTGCTGTTGTTGATGCGCGCAGAAAACTCAAATAGCGTCCCTCTCTATTAGTACTTGGTAGTTGAAAGTTCTTGAGCGCGGACGCACGGCTTGGTCTGGGGCTTATTGGAATAGGAAACGTGGGAACGACTCATCTGAATGCACTGACTTCTATGAAGAAGGCTTCTCTTCTCGACATCGACATCACGGCTATCTGTGACAGTGATGAGAATGTACTGAAGCGAGCCACTCAGGAGTTCCACATTCAGAGTGCCTTTACTGACTACAACACCATGCTTGAGAACAAGGACATAGACGTCGTCTTTGTCTTCGCCCCGACGGCGAAGCGAGCAGACATGATAAAGGCGGCTGCCAAGGCTGGAAAGGCCGTGTTTTCCAAGAAACCGCTCGCGTCAAGTTGCCCTCAGGCACGTGACATCATGGCAGTTGTACTTGACTCCAAAGTGCCGTCGGGAATAGGGCTCACTCTTAGATTCGATCCCTTCCTCCTGTATGCGAAGGAACTTCTCAGGCAACACGACTTTGGCCGTCCCATATCAGCACACATTCGATGTGACCAGCGCTTTCCTGAGAGTCTGGAGGCGAGGAGTGAGCATGACAGTGACATGTCAATCACTGGGAGAGGGACCCTCGTTGAACAGAGCATCCTCGATCTAGATGTTCTGACATGGTTCTTTGGCGAAGTGAAGAGTGTCTTTGCGAAGGTTGGATTCTTCAGAGAGCAGGGCGTCGAGGACATGGCATCTGTCATGCTGACACACAAGGATGGAACAGTCAGTACTCTCGACTCCATCTGGCATGGCGTTGACCGGCCCCACGAACGACGAATGGAGTTCTTCTTTGAAGATGGATTCATCGGTGTGACCCTGGAGTCTGGAGAGGCAAGACTTGACTATCAGCTTGGCTCCGGCGGGCCCATCCGTGTTCATCCCGAGACCGCCGCTTCAGCGTTGCTCGAACATCTCGGCATCACAGAGAACGATCTTCCACTGGATGCGTACAATACTCTCTCTAGCGGCCCTGAGCAGAGATACGCCGCCCTGAGCTACTCGTTTCTGACAGCAGTGAGAAATGGAACCACTCCATCACCCAACTTCAAGGACGCTCTCGCATTACATGAGGTCGTAGATGCGGCCTATGACTCAGCTACTAGGGGGCAACCCGTGGATATTCTGTAGTCCCCGTGAACAGTCTTTTAAGTAGAATCGATATCGCACCAACCTTGAGGAGAAATGGAACAAATCTCTCTTGATGATGTGACACCATCAGACTATGACGTAATCACTGCGGGTGGAGGAGCCGGAGGGCTTCTAACGGCACTGGCCCTTTCACACCATGGGAAGAAGGTTCTGGTTGTTGAGAAGGAGGACCGACTGGGTGGAGTCTGGCATGGGTATTGGATTGACGGCTTCAGAGTGGACAAAGGTCTCCATGTCATAACGCGTGTCAAGAGGGGTGCATTTGCCCGATTCCTCCAAACGTATCTCTCTCCACCCCCAGAGTTCGTTCTTCATGACGGATGGCTCTTCAGAGTCCATGACCGTGTAGGAACCATCCCCTCAAGTTTCGGAGAAACACTCCGATGGCCTCTGACCGGCTTCAAGGGTCGATTGGGGTTGGCACGCATTGGTGCGAAGATCAAGACCATGAAGCTTGAGGAGATGCGCACGTACAAGGACGTCACGTTCCTGGAGTTCATGAGGTCACACAATGCGACCAACCAAGTCATGCTGGACGTGATGCAGAGTGCGATCTACATGGCTGCTGGCGTATCCATTGAGAAGGCATCAGCGTATGAGGCGCTCCGAACATTGAAGGATACCGACAAGGAGAGTTCCAAGATTGGTTCAGTGAAGCGACTTCTGTTCGGCTCTTCTGAGTATGACGAAGGCTATGTAATTGGCGGAATGAGTGGACTGGTCCAGCGAGTCACAGATGCCATCAATGGTGACTATGTTCTGAACGCAGACGTACAGTCGATTCACGAAGAAGACGGCGCGGTCACAGGTATCACCGTGAATGGGCAGCGGCTTGAACACAACAACATTGTCAGCAACATTCCACTCTGGGCAATGCCCAAGATAGTCAACTCTTCTGTTGCAGAGGTGAACTCGTTCTTTGAACGATGGAGCACGATGAAACCGACCCGCGGGATCACACTCTGGCTGGGGCTGGACCGAGTGGTGATTGGCGACAGAAAGAACAGGGTCCTTGTGCATCCGACACCTAACCGCTGGATTGTGTCAATCTCCAGCTTTGACCCGTCGTGTGCTCCTGAAGGCAAGGAGCTTGTGGCCATCGCGATGATAACGATTCCTGGGAAGTCTACTGAAGAGCAAGTGGAAATTATGAAGAGCAACGGTCTCACCAAGTACTATCCGGGGCTTCTTGACCACGTAGAGATGGAGCACGTCCAGGTTTCATATGCCACCAGGGCTGCGTTGATTCCGGGTCAGACAGACCTTGACAGACCCGGCCCGAGAACACCCGTGAAGGGTTTCTACATAGTCGGCACAGACACTGCCGGATCTGGGGTGGGGCTACAACAGGCCGCTCAGTCAGCAGACGGTGTTGTTCACGCGATTCTCGAAGACACACAGTCTACGTAGGCTTGGTCGCCCTCAGAGAGAACATGAGCGGGACACACTCCTGCTTGGTCGGAAGCACCCACCTTCCATCATCTCTTTGAACCATGAATGGTAGTGCCTTGTAGGAAGTCTCCGCAAACTCGTTGAAGTAGTCTATTCTGAAACCCTCCCCTGTCAAGGCATTGATTATCTTGGAGATAGAGTGGTTCCATTCATAGCTCCTTGTCTTGCCTGTTTCTGATCCATCAACCGCGTAAGATCCGTCACCCTCAAACATCAACGGGTCCTCGTCCATGAAGTACGGGAATCGCACTCTCAACTCTGTTTGTGCTTCATCATCAAAGACGTAGGCAAAGGGATGGAACTCGCGGATGTAAAAGAAGCCCCCCGGTCTGAGGAGTGAGTTGATGACCTTCGCCCATCTCTCCAGATTCGGTAACCAGACAAGTACGCCTCCCGACGTGAAGACCACATCAAACTGCTCTTTGATGACCTCGGGCACATCATAGACGTTCGTGCATACGAACCTAGCATTGATCCCTGCTGTCTTGCTGAGCTCTTTGGCCGCTCGTATCGCCTCAGGTGAGAAGTCAACTCCCGTCACATCTGCGCCCATCATGGCCAATGAGAGTGTGTCTATTCCAAAGTGACACATGAGGTGGATGAGCCTCTTGTCGGTCAGGTCCGGTAGCTCTTGCACCTCTATCGGATCGAGTGTCTGCTTCCCATCTAGGAAACCTTTCACATCGTAGAACTCTGATCCAGTGTGGGCCTTGGCGAGGATGTCCCACATCTCTCTGTTTGACTCAATGTAGTCCTTCATGCGGTTTCATACCATCGCATGACTTGGGGATAATATACGTAACGAAAAGGTTTTGTTCGCGTGGTGTAGCTGCACAACTTGGCCCTCGGGCCACTAAGGAGTCTTACTAGATGCTGATCGAGATTAGATGGCATGGACGTGGCGGGCAAGGTGGCGTCACCTCGGCTGAGCTTCTTGCCAAGGCTGCATACATTGATGGATACAAGGGCGTTCAAGCATTTCCTTACTTCGGCGCAGAACGAAGAGGCGCTCCAGTCAGAGCCTTCACACGAATCTCTGACAGAGAGATCAACGTGAGAAGCCAGATCTACACACCGGACATTGTCGCTGTTCTAGACTCCACCATTCTTGACCTCATTGATGTCACTGAAGGCCTCCATGGTGATGGCAAGGTGATTGTGAACACACCGAAGAAGCCGGGTGACCTCGACATTCCGAAGGGGAAAATCTACACATACGATGGAACGGGGATTGCTCTGAAGCACGGCCTCTTGGTCGCAGGTCTTCCGGTTGTGAACACAACTATGCTAGGCGCTTTCGCGAAGGCCACCGAGCTTGTGAAGTTGGAGACTGTCCAGTCTGTGATCAAGGAGAAATGGCCCGGGTCCGTGGGCGAACGCAACGCCCTTGGAGCCAAAGAGGCATACGACAGCTGCACAGACTAGGCATACATTCTCTCGTATCCTGACTGACTTGGTCTTGGCATCTGTCGTCGCATTCCCTCTACCTGTTGAGCAACTTCTTCCATCTTCTTGCGAATCTGCTCTCCGCTCTCAATCAGTTCTTTCAAGGGCACATCGAGGTTGTAGAGGCGGTTCAGGGCCTCAAGTAGTTGGACAGCTCCCTCCGGGTCCGGGACAACCGCAATGGCCGGTGTCAACAGGGCAAAGCCGACCATTTCCCTGCACATAGTTTCAGAGAGGATGGAACCGGCGATTCCTGAGATGATACCCTTGCTCAGAATCTCCATTCCTTCGTCCCTGCTCAGCTCGGGGATTTTCTCCTCCTCTGCAGCGAAGAGCACCTTGCGATTGGACGGAAGTCCTTCTACTGGGATTCCATCAAGGACCACAGTTTCCTTCACACCGACTCCTGCAGCCCAGTCCAGCAGGGCCGAACTCACAGCATAGAGTCCCATCTCCTGCACCGGAAGTTCGGTGGTCACAACCAGCAGTTTTCGCTTCCTATCACCATAGATTCTGAACGGATGTCTAAGTCTGCCGTCCATGAAGATTGCTGCAGAGGGGATGTACCTTGATCTCAGGTGGGCCATTTCTTCCATCTCAAACTGCTCAATGAGCGTATTGGCAGCAATCGTCCCAACCACACCTGCTGATGGAAAACAGCAGACGAGGAGGGGTTGCTCGAAGTCAATCTCCTTGGTCTGAACGACCTGTGCCTCGGGAGCACCGAGGACTCTGGGGTTACATTCTTCCGACATCTCTCTTGACCTTGGCATCAGTTAGTCTGTCTTTTCATATTAAGATTGAGTCCGGTTGGTTAAGGTTATATCGCGGGGCGCACATCGGGGAATTGAAACGTACATATCGCCTTTCTGCCCGGAGATTGAGAGTTGAAGTACCGAACTGAGGATATAATGGCTCCTCCAATTGTGAAGCTTGCAGAGCGGGCTAAACGTTTCATTGCATCGCCCGACTTCTTGAATCTTGGTCAAGGTCTGCCTGGTCACATTCCCCCAGAACCTGCGCTGGCACAACTGAGGGAACGGATTGCCCATCCAACCACTCACTTGTACACTCCAGATGCAGGTCTTCTCGAACTGCGCGAAGAACTTGCAGTATACCTCCGGAGGACCTCACGAATCGATGTTAATCCACAGGATGAACTTGTCATTACCGCCGGTGCGAACAACGCCTTTGCTGGTACTGTCATGACCACAGTCAACCCTGGACAGAATGTCATTATGCCCTCTCCCTACTACTTCAATTCTGTCATGGCAGTCAGGCTAGTTGGTGGAACTGTCTCTGCCGTACCAGTCACCAAGAAGTTCCAACCTGATATTCCTGCCATTGAACAGGCAATTGATACGAATACTGCTGCGGTATTCCTGATATCTCCCAACAACCCCACAGGTTGTGTCTATGATCAAGAATCAGTTGATGCCATTGTTGATCTCTGTGTGGAACATGACATCATGCTAATCTCTGACGAGACCTATGCAGGGATGGTCTTTGAGGGCGCCAATCACTACAGTCCTAGGTCGCGAAGAGATGCGATTGATTACGTCATCACTCTCGGAAGTTTCTCGAAGGATTTCGGGATGAGCGGCTGGCGAGTCGGGTTCGTGGTGGGGCCGGCACGATTTATAGAAGAGTTCCTCAAGGTTCAGGATACTGTGACTATCTGTGCCCCCACGGCTGGTCAGCTCCTAGCCCTAGAGGTTTTGAAGCATGGCCTTGACTTCGTTGATGATGAAATCAGACGCCTGGGTCTCCTTCGTGACCTGGCATACCTACGAGCAAGTGGAATTGAGGCCTTGGAGGTCGAACGGACAAAGGGAACTTTCTACATATTTCCGCGAGTGAGAGAGTGTGAGGACTCGGCGCGGCTTGTCATGGACATCCTAGAGGACACGCACACCTTGGTTCTTCCTGGAAGTGTCTTTGGCCCTGCAGGAGAGGGGCACATCCGATTGTCCATTGGCCCCCTGACACCGGAGGCCGTTGATGAGGCCTTCGACCGCCTAGCTCAGTACTTCAAGAAGGCCTAGCGATCTCTGTACAGTTCCCATTCCCAATCCGTGACTGCGTTGCTGATGTAGTCTTCCCACTCCTTCCGTTTGAGTGCGATGAAAGACTTGGCAATCTCGTTTCCGATGGCGCTGACTATGACATCGTCTGTTTCCAGAGCATCAAGTGCCTCTCCAAGTGTAGTTGGCAGAGTCGTTATCCCCAGTTTCTCTCTCTCTTCATCTGTCATATCAAAGATGTCCTCACCCCTCTCAGGTGGTGGAGTCAGTTCTCGTTTCACGCCGTCCATTCCTGCCGCAATGATGGATATGAAGAGAAGATATGGGTTTGACATGGAGTCGCCAGATCGGAATTCCACAGCTACCTTCTCACTAGACTCGAACATAGGAACCCGCACGAGGGCTGTCCTGTTCATCCTCCCCCAGGTTATGTAGACTGGAGCCTCGTGGTGTGGGACCAGTCTCTTGTACGAATTCACCGATGGATTGGCCAAGGCTGTGATTGCTGGTGCATGTTCCAGAAGCCCCGCAACAAACATCTTCGCCTTTTCAGAGAGTTCTGCCTGGCCATCCTCACCGAACAGATTCTTGTCGCCATCCCACAGCTGAATGTGACAGTGGAGTCCATTTCCTGCCGAGCCCGGGTACGGCTTTGGCATGAAGGTGACATTCAGTCCTTGATTGCGGGCGACCGTTCGGGTTAGGTTCTTGAAGATCAGAATGCCGTCGGCCATCTTCCTGACATCATCGAAGTCCAGTTCAATCTCCTGCTGCGACATGCCAACTTCGTGATGAATCACTCTGGGCGATATTCCCACCTCTCGCAGAGATGAGGCGATGTCTAGCAATACATCCATGCCCGGATTCTTGGGGTGCGTGTCCGCATACTGTGCGTAGTCGAATGGTTCACCATCATCCTCAATCAGGTTGAACTCAGGTTCGACCTTTACTTTCAACTGAAGCTTTCCAGGAAGCAGGTCTTCACACACCTTGTGTAGTCTTCCACGCGTGTCCAACGGATAGTACTCCTTGCTATCCCTTGCTGATGACTTTCTGTGTATGAAGCACATCACGGCCGCTGTCCTCTGCGCTCTCAATGGAAGTTCAATGAGACTTGAAGGGTCCGGCGTCAGTCGCAGATCAGAAGACTCGACACTGGCAAGGCCTGCGACTGAACTACCATCACAGCTGGTTCCTGCTTGCAGAGCTGAGTCCTTGGCCACTTCATCTAGCGTGTCAGCAGGCCGGCAGGGCACGGTCATGGCCTTAAGCTGGCCCAGGATATCCGTGAACCTCATCTCTATGTACTCAATCTTGTCAGACATGGGACTCCACCTCAAGGTGTGGCCCGTTGGTGACGGGCTAACTAGTTTAAAGGTCTTGTTTTCACGCCCAAAGTTCTGTCCACCAGCTCTTGCTGGCGTTTCCGAGTTCGAGCCTTATCGATCCACTGACGACGCTGGTCTTCTCTCCTTCGATAATCTCAAAGTTCATTGCGGCGATTCTGATGGCCTTCTTCTCGAGGTCCACCTTGCCGATGTTTCTAGCGTGCATCCTCACAACTCTCTTGCCCCCGTCCATGATGAGGAGCTCGTCTTCATAGGTGGCTGTGCCCTTCATCTTGAACTTGCCATCTTTGAAGTCCCCCATGTGGATCTCCAGATTGCTGAACTCCATCTTGATGTTGTCTGCTCTCAAAAGTGTCACCACAACCTGTTCTATGATTGTCACTTATGAACCTCATTGTTGAGTCAAGTTCATATCTCTTGGACGCGTTAGCCATGATATGAGGAAGGGACTTCATATCGGTACAAGTGGCTGGTCATATCCGGACGACTGGAAAGGAGTGTTCTACACCACCTCTTCTTCACTGCTCAACCAGTATCTCAGGTACTTTGAGACCTCAGAGATCAACTCGACCTTCTACGCCCTTCCACGTCAGAACTTCATCCAACATCTGTCGAACCTTGATGAACATGTGTTCTTCACCGCCAAGATACCGAAGAAGGTCACACATGACAACCGACTTGACCTCACAGGTGAAGGGGGTGAAGTGCTTCAACAGTTTCTCACACTCATGAGGCCGATTGCTTCCAAGGTGCCAGTGCTTCTCATACAACTCCCCCCATGGCCTCGCTCCAAGATGGCGGACCTTGAAGCATTCCTTACCCGGCTCGATCCTGCATTCAGGTATGCCATAGAGTTCAGGCACGAGAGTTGGCTCTCTGCAGATGTCCGGTCACTCCTTGAAGAGTGGAAGGTCGCACAGGTCATAGTAGATGAACCAAGGCTCCCTATCGATCTCGGCACTACCACAGATTTTGCCTACATCAGATGGCATGGTCACGGGGAGAAACTGTGGTACAGGTATAGGTATTCAGAGGAAGACCTGAGCGAATGGATCCCACGTATTGCACGGGTCGTTGATGAGAATGAAACTGTGTTGGGCTATTTCAATAATCACTTCTCCGGAAATGCGCCTCTGAATGCTTTACAGATGCTCTCACTGTTGGGCCGTTCGACGCCGGCTCAAGTGCGGAAACTTGCACAGATGTTGAAGAGGACTGCCACCCATCAGACAACTCTGGATGACTTCTAGAGCATGTCTCTTCTGAAGAGTGCTGAATGCACCACCAACAATGAACCGCAAGAATTGATGACCATCAGATATTACATAAGGCGTCATGTAACGGCCTTCAATAGGCAGACTCTGTATGAGGTAATGAGATGTCACGAGGATTAGCACGAAACGTTGCTCTGGTCACTTACGGGAACATTGTCTTGCAGGGGTGAGAAGATGATTCTCGCATTGAGAAACTGATTACTGATAACTGCTATAACTTGGATTCTGTGGGTCCACTAATCGAGGGCATTGCAGGGTCTTCCAAAGTTCTAGCATCGGACGCGTACAAGTGGTTTGAATACCTCAAAGGTCAGAACACAAGAAGGCTCAAGCTGCATTATCAGAATTCACCGAAGGTGGGCCTACCTGATCGCATCAGCACAGCTTTTGTTGGTGGTGGAAGTCACTGGTTTGTTGAATTTCAATTTGGTACTACAAGTGACATCTACCTCAGTGAGTGGCTTCCATCAGAGGGTATGAGCTTTGACAGAAGGAAGACTCACTATTTCCATATTGGTCGCGACACTACCCATCTTGATGACGCTTCGCTCTCTGTGACTGAGGCCGGAGAGAAGCTGGCTTCAGTGCTCCATGAACTTGCTGAATTCGCCAGGAAACACGACCATCTCAAGCACTGGGCTGTGAACTTCAACAATGCCATTACAACTCTGGAATCATCCGAACCACAAGAGTCTGATGAGTTTCTACCTGTAGGTGCGTACTCAGTTAAAGCCCATCAACTCATACTGGGTTCGTTTGCAAGTTGGGTTTTCGGCGGGATGGGGTCTTGGAGTGATCTGGCTTTCAATGATGAGGACCAGGAGCATTACGAGTCCCTCAGTGAAACTCTCTACACGGCACTATGTGATGCGATCGTGTCTGGAGTCAATAGTTTCTCATGATGAGACATCAAGACCAAGACGCGAAAGAATCTTGGATGATTCACTGCCTCCTGTAGTTCGCAGTACGTGTCATAGATGAACATACAGATACAGACTCAGATGAACCAAGCAAGATGATCACGACAATTGAATCTCCTTTTAGAAAGTCTAATAAGCGGACCGTCGGCTCGAAGCCGAGAAAGGTGACTGTTCGAATGAGCTTTGACATTATTCCTGAACCAATGGTGAAGGCCCCAAAGGATGCGCGACCTCGCAGAGGTCGAGGTTTTAGTCTGGATGAAACGACTGAGGCCGGTCTCACTTTGAAGGATGCACGTGACATTGGTCTCATGGTCGATGTAAGACGAAAGACGGTGTACCCCGAGAACGTCGAAGCTCTGAAGCAGTATCTAAAGGATCTGGAGGAGTTCATTGCCAGACTTGAGGCAGAAACCGCTTCTCCCGCCGAGGTCAAGACGGTCGACAATCTCGCGTCTCTTCGGGCTGTGAAGAAGGCGGAGGCCGAACTGCTAGCGAAGGCAGGTATCAAGACATTCTCCGACCTTGCGTACTGTGAGATTGACAAGGTCTCCAAGAAGACGGGAATTGATGAGGGCCGCATCACTGAGATGGTCAAGGCCGCTCTGAAGAAGGTGTAGTGTGAGTCATCCCGGTCTTGAGAGTGACCGAGTTGGAGTCTGAACGGCTCATATCAGTTCTGTCCAAACCACGGAAGACAGCAGACCCTGTAGTTCTGCCAGACTTCTTTGTAGACCACTTTGTGAAGGTGGGTTCATTTGACGAGTTCATGAAGGGTCTGAGCAGGCTCGTCTCTCAGGGGGGCGGAAACCTCCTTGGGAATACCCAGTTCGTACGGCGCGGAGGGAACGCAGTCAATGTGGCCTCTGCCCTCTTGTCGCTTGGTCTGAGTCCTCATGTGATAGTCACAACTGATGATTATGGTCTCTCTCTCCTCAAGGCCCTAGCTGACCCGAGGTTCGACCTCAGCCATGTGCACACTGACGGAAGGATGTCTGCAACAGTGTCCGTTGAGGCCGAGTATGAGGGGCGACAAGTGAACTTGATGATCAGTGACAGTGGGTCTGCATCCTGTTTCGGATTCTCTGACCTTACAGCACACGATTTGAAGGCGGTCCGTGAGAGTGGACTAGTGGCTGTGGTCAACCTCAATCACAACGCCGTGGGAAGCGAGCTTGTCAACGAACTCTTCACCCACGTGCGGAAGGAGTCCACTGCAATCACGTTCATCGATATTGGCGACCCGTCAAACAGGCCCGAGTTGCTTGCGCCTCTCGTTCAGGGCCCTCTTCAAGACGGGCTTGTCGATTTCGTGAGTGTCAACGAGAACGAGTGCATATGGCTGGCTAAGACCCTGTCAGATGACGAATCCAGGTGCAATGGCTCTCTGACCAAGCCAGAAACATGGCGACGTGCTGCCGTAGAGGTCTCTACGAGGATGAACGCGCGGCTGCTCCTTCACACACCCTACTATTCTGCCATGGTCGAACAGGACTCGTTCATTGGTGTCCCTACTCTAGTCGCGAAACAAGAGGTCATCTGCGGGGCGGGCGATGTCTGGAACGCAGCTGTGATCTGGGGGTTGCTACAGGACCTGCGTACTGAAGACATTCTTCTACTCGCGAATGCGACGGCTGCGCTCTACGTATCATCCCCAGATGCTGCACATCCCTCCCGCCAAGACACAGTCAGGTTCTTGAGTGGGCCGTTACAGTTCTCTAAACGTGGCAACAACTTACTTAAGCTCGAATAGGAGATGCATTGCGGGTCTATTGTTGTGCGGTTAGGTGCAATAGATGGAGCTAGAGCGAGTGCTGACTAAGCTGAAGTTCGATGAGTCCGTAATAGGATATGCGCTCATCACAAACGATGGGCAGCCATTCCTGTCGTTCTCCCTCCCTGAGGAGGTACTACCTCAGATACAGGGGACCCTGCAGATTCATGCATCCGCCCTCAAACTAGTGAACATCATGACTGGGGCTGGCATCGTCATTCTGGCTCGGATAGATCCAGAATGGGTCCTCGCCGTTCTGTTCACGACAGAGTTACAGCTTGGTGGAGCCCTCACTCGCACAAGGGCTGTTGTGGATCAGCTTGAGCAGGTCGAACTACCACCACCACCCGAACCTGTGGAACCCGAGGAGGTGGAAGCGACAATCACGGAAGGTGCTGTAGATGAAGTGGTTCAGGCCGAACCTGCGGAATCAACAGCGGCTCAAGCGACCCCGGTTCCGGAGCCCAAGAAACGCCATGAAGACATTGATCCTGAGAGCATCAGGCACGGTTGCATAGTATTCCGCGGTACACGATACAAAGAGGCCGTCACACTGGACTCGGAGATCAACACTTCTCTGAAGCGGGCACACTCCAATATCGCAGTCGACGTACTCATAGTAGTGGATGAGAAGAAGACAGTGTTCAAGATTGCTGAGTCGATAGCTCGTCCTGTGGAGCGAGTACTGGAGATTGTACGTTGGTGCGTCGCTCAGAAGATTCTGACGGTGGAGTGTCCTGAGGAGCAAGAGCCCGGACAGAAAGAGATCGTTGAGATGCCTCTCTTTGAAGGTGACTTGAACAAGGCCAAGAGGGATCACAGACCAATCCTTGAGATCTGTGACGGCACTCGCACTTTGCAGGACATCGCCATCGAGTTAGGTATACCGTACTTCAAGGCATTGCAGAGCATTGTGTCCTACCGTGGGAAGACGTTGCGGTTCATCCGGACAGACAAGAGACCCAAGTACTAAGGAGGCTGTGATATGGGAATCAAAGGAAAACTTGCGTGGACCATCAAGATAGACAAAGTGTCAAAGACACTCTTTCAGGCCAGTTATCGCGAACTGATGAATCTCTTGATGGCCACGAGTGATAGTGTCGAAGAGATCAATCGGAAGATGAAGGACATCGGATTCCGTGTTGGAGAGACCCTTCTGATGGACTATGCGGACAGGATCCGCCAGCATGCGGCAAGTTTTGCCGAGTTCTCCAACACCCTGCAACTGGCCTACAAGGTCAACTCAGGCCAGGACTTCACCGATGTCTGGATAAGTCCAGACAAGCGGACCATCAAGTTCACAGACGCCAATTGCCCGATATGCGAGGGTGTTCTGATTGACGATATGCCCGGTCTTCAGTATTGTGCCCTTGTGAGCGGTGTGTTTGATGCGGTCATGAAGTTGAGAGGCTTCTCAGCCGAGAGTTTCCAGGAGTCCTGCAGGGCCGTCGGCGATGATGTCTGCACATGGACACTGACTCTGAGGGAGTAGGTGTCTTCTGGTCCGTACAGATACGGTACACATGGAATAGGTATAAAACGACACACTCAAACAGTGATGTTGAAACTGACAAATGGAGGACATCTCTTGGGTCAAGGTCTTGGTACACTGGTCGGTCTTGTTACAGCATTCGTAATCACATTCATCATCATGACCTTTGGCATCTACATGCCCGAGAATCTAGTGTCTTCTGCCATCGTGAGTGATTTTCTCAGCTATACAGATCTCGAACTCAGGCTTGCAGTGGTGGGGACCATTCTATACCCTTCTGCCTTTGGTTTCACAAGTCTAGGGAGCATCGTGGGATTCGGTGCCTCAGGAGCTACTGTGCTCATGTTCCTTGCATGGGGTACAGGTGGACTCGTGGCAGGTCTCCTGTCCAAGGACTTCCTCCCCGGCATTCTCGCAGGTGTGTTTGCGGCTGTGATGGGTTCTTTTCTTATCTGGCTTCTGTTCTTCATGATATCCCCCGGCGCCAGCATAACTGGCATCTTCGATCCCGCCTCTCTGCTTCTCATGGAGGCTGCTCTTGAAGGATCAATCTATCCTGCTATCGCTGCTGCGATTGGAGGAATACTCGGCGGGGGTATCACGCGAGACCGTTAGTCCGCCTCTTTTCTTAGCCTCCTCCCGCATTCGCTGCATATCAATGGGTTCGACTTGAAGACAGCACCACATTCGCAGACGGTCTCAATACTGCTGGGAATCGGTGGTTCGGCCTCCCTCCGAATTCTCTCGCGCAAGATAGCCAGTGGGTGTGCGATGGGCACGATGAGGAGAGCGAGCAGTATTGAGGAGATGAAGAGAACGACTAGTCCGAGGTTCCTGTCAGGACTAGCCCAGAACCCAGAGTCGGTGAGAAGGATGTGACCGAGTCTCAGGAGGCCCTGAATCATGCCCACCCAAATGGCAGTTCTCACAGTATTCCAACCTCTCTGCGAGAACGCCGATGCAATGAGCCCCATAGTGAACCATGTGAATATGTAGACCCAGACTGTGTTGGGGTTCAGAAGGCCGTCCAGCGATAGGTAGAGCATGTTGCCTCCGAAGATGATGATCCAGCCCCAATCATATGGTGGCATGTATCCTGGGTCTACAGCCCCTGTGAGATAGACAAGCATCACTGAGCCTGCCGCTACACCAAGAATGCCACCAATCAGGTTCTTCATTGAGAGTCCTCGTTCAGTCCATTCGGGAGAAGAGCCCCTCTTAATGCTTTTTGAGAGTTCGCCACCACAATCCTTTTCTTGCGACTTTGGGAAGAGTCCTTACACAGGCAGGAACAGTCAGGACAGTGTCCATGAGGTTAGGTATATGTCTAAAGATCTTGAGCGAGCTCTATCAAAACTCCGCTTTGATGACCAGGTGCTGGGATACTCACTTATGACCCGAGTGGGTCGACCCTTTGTCAGCTTTGCATTTCCCGATGACTTGTTCCCCCGGGTCAAGGACAGTATCCAACTCTACAAGACTGATCTCCGCCTCATGACCATTGATACTGAGAAAGGACTTGTTGTGCTCTCTCCTGTAGACAACAACTGGATTCTGACAGTCCTTTACGTGCCTGAACTGCAACTTGGACTTGCGATTGCGAAGACAAAGAACGTCCTTCGACTGCTTGAGGGAATAGAACTGCCTCCGCCACCGGTGGACTTTGAGGAGTCCTCGGAAGAGAATCTGCAGGTGCTTGAGAGCATCGCGATTCAGGCGGCTTCTGTTGAACCCAAAGAGCCTGCGGCCGCTCCCACAGCCGCCACACCAAGTGCTTCCCCTGCCGAGACAGCGCCACCGGCAACCGAGAGTCTCAAACCTGAGGATTTCAGTGTGACCCCTTCCACGGTTCCTGAGCGTGGGTCAGAGTACTCCACCGCCCTCTCACTGGACTCGGAGCTCAACTCTGAGATGAAGAAGACGTACCGCAACTTCGGATTCGATGTGTTGATGCTCGTCGATGGTAACAATTCTGTGGAACAGATTGCAGACTCGATGTTTCAGCCTACTGACCGAGTCATCGAGCTCTTGAAGTGGGGTGCCTGCAGAGGTGTCGTGTCAATCCCCCGAGCTGAAGCGAAGACCGCACAGTCTTCGGCCAAAGCTGGCGGAGCACTGGGCCGTTATGTCAAGGTACCAAAGTTCGAGGGTGACTTGGGGAAGGTCGACGGGGATGATCTTGTCGTCATCCGTATGTGTGACGGAAAGAAGACAACAGAGGAGATTGCCCAGGCTGTTCACATGCCCGTTCCAAAGGTTGTCCAGATAGTGGCGAAGTATCGAAAACGCGGACTGCGAATGATTGGCAAGACAGTCTAGTCTTGTCAAGGAAGCTGATAGAAATGCCCAAAACTGAGAATCCACTCTTATTGAGCCTCTACGGCCACTATGTTGAAGATGTGCTCTCCAACACGTCTAGTATCGAAGAGGCAAATCAAGCCCTTCGTGACCTTGGAAAGTCCCTTGGACAACAGATCTACCTCAATACCGAGATTGTGGAGAAGACTAAGGAGAACATTACGACACGCGAGGATGTAGCGAAGCTGATTGAGGTCATCTACAAGGTTCTTTACGACAAGAAGCCCACTGAGGTTGACATGAAGACCGCTCGAGGGTCAGTTCGAGTGACTGACAATGACTGCGTGTGGTGTCAAGAGGTGAACCTTGAGGGTATGCGCGGGTTCGGTTATTGTGAAGTCTTCAGCGGCATTCTCGAATCGATACTTGAGTTCAAAGGTGTGGAAGCCACAGTCTTTCAGGAGATGAGTCGGGCCACTGGCGCCGATATATGCGTGTGGAATGTACGACTCGTCTAATAATGTCACAGCAAAGCACTTAACGCGCCCTCTCAAACACTGAAGCGTATTGGGGAATTTGATATGTCCAACCCAGAGAAAGTGATACCATGGTGGCAAGGTCGACTCAAAGAGCGCGACTTGATGGCAGCCTTCTTTGCGAAGACTTGGAATAAGCTGGGCAGCAGGATTGCCGTGATGTTTCCGGATCGTGTCCGAGACCTCTACTACTCAGCAGGTCGCTTGGCAGGTCTTGAGGCGCAACGTGAGTATTTCAAAGTCGGGAAGCAGAAACCCCCTGGTGACTTCAAGGGCATCGTGGAGTTCATCAAGATGGCTCTCGAGACCCTGATTGTTCCCTTTGGTGATGTCAAGATTGCTAAACTCTACAAGCTCTGGCTAGATGAGGAGGCCATCATTGAGATTGGCAACAACCCCTACGCATCTGGATACCAGAGTAAAGAGCCATCCTGTTACTTCTTGAAAGGGTTCATTGAGGCTGTACTCGAGTACCTCACAGACTTCAATCGCATAGGATACGAGAAGCTGATAGTGAATGAGGACACATGCATGTCCATGGGTGACAAGACTTGCACATTCAAAATCACCCTGACTTACCCTGCCAGAGGCACCGGCAGTGACTAGTGTCTAGTGCGTTCCTTTGACATTCACATGCCTTAACTACAAAACACTAATAGTCATAGCCGTGAGAGAAGTCCCATGGGCAGCCAAATTGCTAGAAACCTTATCATCGGTGTTTCCTTTGTTCTCCTCACTTGGGGTATTGTAGGCTCTATTCTCTCTACTCCTAGTCCCACCCAAATGAGTGCTGCTCAAGAGGCTTCATCTCCACTCACATCCAGTCTGGCTACCATCGAGGTGGGTGTGGCAATCTCTGCATGGACCAATATCACTACACAGTGGGCAGATTTCGTGTTCTCGTGGGCACAAGCCGCGACATCAAACTACTGGGACAACAGCATGGTCACGTCCTTTGATCTGGGTGTCATGGCCGTTGCCTTCGGAACTGTTTCACTACACCGGCAGAGAGACAAGCGGGCCGTACCACTACGTGAACAGATACTATCTGTGGTCACCATGAACCCCGGAATACATCTTCGCGAACTCCACAGAGAACTGGGTTGTGCCATGGGGGCGCTACAGTACCATCTCCGCATACTGGAAAGGGAGGGTCAGATAGTCTCGTTGAGAAACGGGAACTCTCGTCATTTCTTCACACCGGACTTCTCAAGTGAAGAGCGTGTACAGAGATTGGCTGCCATGGCTCGGAACCCTGTCGTCAACTCGATACTGTCCGAGTGTGCAAAGAACGGTCTTACTACCCAAGCTGAAATCAGTCGTAGCCTCAATATCGACAAGAGTCTGGTTTCCTACTACGTCACGGGTCTATTGAAGGCTGGGGTCCTGAACCCCGTGAAGGTGTTCGGAAGAGAACGGCCTGTAATCCTCTCAGATTGGGCAAGGTCCACCATTGACGCTGAGGTGTACTAGTACACTGACTGCGCAAAGCCTACTTTTATTTTGAAATCGGTAGGTCGTTGGCGAGTATCCTTCAACAGTTCAGGTTGGATAATCACGTTAGGTGTGACATGATGGCAGATGATGACTATCTTGAGGCAGCAGACTCCACGCGCGATGATACTTATGATTATGACGATGTTCAGTTCGCTGTGAGACTCACGGATGTTTCTCGTGTCTACAGGATGGGCTCCAATAAGATAGAGGCCCTACGAAACATCAATCTGGAGATCGAACCCGGACAGTATGTTGTCGTTTCAGGACACTCGGGTTCGGGAAAGACCACTCTTCTGAATGTGATTGGTGCGATTGACGTCCCCTCTTCGGGGCGGCTCCTGGTGATGGACGTTCCCATCTCAGACTATGATGAGTCGTTTCGAGCAACCTTCAGACTCACCACAACAGGCTTCATCTTCCAGAGCTACAACCTTGTTTCCACGCTCACCGCCCTTGAGAATGTCATGTTTCCAATGCAGATGTACGACAAGACACCTGACGAGATCGAAGAGGTGGCCATGAATCTCCTCGCTCGCGTGAAGATGGATCATCGGCCCGACCATCTCCCCTGGCAGCTGAGTTCAGGGGAACAGCAGAGAGTGGCCATTGCTCGGGCCATGGCCAACGACCCTCCCATCATTCTTGCTGATGAGCCTACTGCAAATCTGGATGGTGAGAGTGGTCAGATGATTCGGGAACTCCTGAGCGAGCTAAATGCCGAAGGTAAGACGGTAGTCGTGATGACGCATGACGAAGGGATAATCGGGCATAAGAACGCACGCAGATTCACTATGGAGAACGGAGAGCTGAAGTCCAATGTCTGATCTCAAAGGGTTTGCATCGAAGGACCTCAAACGTCGGCCCTTCAGAACAATCCTTGTCATTCTCTCTCTGACCACTGTGATTGCATCTACAACGTTTATCTTCCTGTTTGGAAATGTCCTGCTTGACATATCTTCAATCACGTTCTCCACATCGATGTCGTCTTCGTTGGGGACGTTCTTCTCCACCTTTGTGTGGAGCATTCTCCTGCTAGTGTTCATTCTGGGGGCGGTCATTGTATCCACGACTGTTTCATTGGAGATGGTGACGAGGCGGCGCGACATCGGTCTGATGAAGGCTATGGGCACACTCCTTGACACAATCTTCGACTATTTCATGGCTCAGTCCGTGATTGTGTTGCTGTCCAGCGTCGTGGTAGGGATTGCAGTCGGTACTGTCCTCTATCTCCTCGGAATGATCTGGCTTGGAGCATCAATTCCAGGTCTTGTGTATTCGAATGAGTTTCCAATTATTCAGATTGGCCTGATTGCCGCGGTCTACATAATTGCTGGGTACTTTTCATCTCAGAAGCCGATCTATGACACAGTGCAGGAGTTTCCTTCGGTCGCTCTGAATCCTGAGGTCGCAAGTAGGGTTCGTAGGGTCGGTCTCCTTGACAACCTAGGCCTACCCTTCCGGATGGCCACGAAGAACGTGGGACGGCGTGTGAAGGGAACTCGTCGTACAGTATTGTCCCTGTTTCTCAGTTTCACGATTGCCTCCATGCTGTGGGTCGGCGGAGGGATTGTCGAGACCACTTCGGAGTCCTATGTGATCAGATCCATGGGTAACAACGTAGTTGCAGTCGGTAACCCTGCCCTCCTTGAGCAGTACTACAATGCTTACTCTCTCTATGGAAATCCGCTGAACGACTCGTTCGACTATCGGTCGTCATCCGACATAATTCCCGCACAGCTGGTGACTGATATAGAATCACTTCTTGGGGTCACAGACACAGAACAACGGTTTCTTGTCTATTCTGATGTGGAAGAGGGCGCCGGAATAGTCTACAATCCGGTTGTTGAGGACTATGAACGAATCGGGCAAGACCGGACTGGTGAGGCTCTTCTTGTGGGAGTGGACTGGGGAGAGACTATCGCCGACTGGTACTTTGAAGGAATGGCAGTCAATGAGAGCCAGCAGGTGTGGCTGGGAGGAACTCTCGCTCAAGAGATGTTCGAAGATCCATTGGTCCAGTCACTTCAATTCCAAGAGGAGTCACTCGCAATCCGGGCCCTTGCATTCGACATTCTCAACGGCGGTAGGATGGCACTGCTTGACCGTGCTACTCTTCAGGACTTCTGGGGTGTATCGGGTGCCAATCTCCTACTGGTTCAGCTTGACTCGTATGATGAGGTCCTAATATCTCAGATTGAGGCGTTAGCGAGTGCGAGTGGATTTGGTATATTCAGACAGCAGGAGGTCCTGACGGAGAACCTGCAAGCAATCGGAGCAGTGTGGAGTCTCCTGAATCCGCTGGCAATCATGGCCCTGCTGAGTGCGTTTCTCGGCCTCATGAACTACCTCCTAGTCTCAGTCTTCAGTAGACTTCGCGACTACGTCATCATGCGTTCAGTAGGAGCGAAACCGTCGTTCATTGCGACAGTGATGGTTGCTGAGGGCCTCAATGTAGGACTCCAAGGAGGTCTTCCTGCCCTCGCTGTCTCTGTGATTCTCAGCATCTATGTACTGATACCTGAAGCTGCCGTTCCGAGTACGGCCTACCTTCCTCTGACAATTGTGTCTGTGTTCGTGGCAATGGTCGTTGTCATCATTCTTGCAGCAATACCTGTCTACGTGTTCTTCAACACTAAGGATGATATCCGTGTGTCTGAGTTTGCGTCCTAGAGCAACACTCATTTGGTGCACCAACTCTGAAGACACCCGAGGCAGAGTAGATGACACAGGAAGAAGCCCCTGAGGATGAGTTCTCAATCCACTGGATAGAAGACGTAGTCAATGACGTTCTGGAGCGAGAGGCGGATACATATCTCATCTCCTCCGGGAAAAGTCCTAGCGGGAGCATTCATATCGGCTTCGTCAGAGAACTGATTGTTGGTGATGTGATCAAGCGTGAACTTGAACGCAGGGGCAAGAAGGCCCGCACCATGTTCGTGGTTGATGACTTCGATCCACTCAGATCCTTTCCTCCTTCCACATCACTCTCTTCTGACGAATGGATGGGCACTCCATACTCGGACGTTCCAGATGAGTTTGGATGTTGCGAGAGTTTCGGAGCCCACTGGGCAAATGAACTGGTCGAAACCTTCCCTGCCTTCGGTCTAGACCCAGAGGTGGTCTGGACTCATAGAATCTACGAGACACCTGAGATGCTTGATGCAGTTCGGAAGTGTCTCAAGAACACGGAAACAATTCGTGAGATTATGATAGAGTTCGTGGCCAGTGCTTTCAGCGATGAGCAGAAGCAGGAATATGTGGAGTCCATGAAGACATGGTATCCTGCATCGGTGGTCTGTCCTCAATGCGGAAAGCTTCAGGCCGGTGGGAAGGGGTCCATCGTTCCGAATCGCGTGTTGAACTACGACGAAGAGTCAGACATAGTCACCTTCAAGTGTCCTGCCTGCGGGTTTGCGGGAAACACCCCTCTGTCGGAAACACGAGTGAAGCTGGTGTGGCGCATCGACTGGCCCGCTAAGTGGTACGTGCTGAAGGTCACATGTGAGCCTGCGGGAAAGGATCACTCAGTGAAGGGTGGTTCCTATGACACTGGGTTGGAAGTCTCAAAGAGGGTCTTCGGATGGAGCGGTCCTGTGAAGGTGCCCTATGAGTGGGTCCGGATTGGCGGTCGTGACATGAGCACTTCCGAGGGAATAGTCTTCACACCTCGCTCTTGGCTGGAGATTGCTCCTCCCGAACTGTACAGGTACTTGATGCTCAAGACTGATTTGGCGCGCGCGGTTAACATTCAACCAGACAGGATTCCTGACATGATTGATGAGTACGAGCGCTTCGAGCGCATATACTACGGACTTGAAGAGGTTGATGAGGAGAAGAAACAACTCGTCAAGCTGATCTACCCCCTGTGTGTCACGGGGCCAATCCCGGATAAGTATGTTCCAAAGCTACCTTTCCGTTTCGCAGTGACAACTTCACAACTGGAAGGCCTTCTCGGAGAGGATGCTGTCATGGAACAGTGTGAGCAGGTACTGAGGAAGAAGTATGGTCTTGACATCGTGTCAGAGGAGGCGAGGAATCTCATCCCACTCCGACTTCGGAGAGCTCGCAACTGGGCTCGAGAGTTTGGGACCGATCGAGACCGTATCGAGGTACCTGAGACCGTGCCTCCTGAGGTCATCTCCACACTGACGGAAAAGGACCTGGCCTTTCTGAAGCAAATGGTTGAGGTCTTAGAGGGCGGCACACTTGATGATGAGGCTCTTCAGAGTGCAGTGTTTGAGAGGGCCCGAAAGGTCGGCCTGAAGGAGAAACGTGCGTTCGTTGTCCTCTATCGCATCATCATCTCCAAGAAGTATGGTCCTCGGCTCGGACCGTTCTTGAACCTCCTCGGAAACGCGTGGGTGCTGAAGCGCATCAACAGCGTTCTCTGATTAAGTAGGGAGCAGCCGCAACACGTTTATTAACACAACAAAGATGCCCGAAGTCACTCGGGAAACCGAGTACGTGAGCACTATGCTTGGATCCCTTCGAGAACGATACCAACGTGTGATGCTGCCAGTTGGCAGGGTCATTGCGAAGACCGGACTGACTCCCAACATGATTACAGGACTGACTCTGCTTGTGGCACTGGTCAGTGCCTATGTCTTCTATCTGGGAAACCTTCTCCTCGGTCTGGGTATCATGATTCTCACTGTGGTCCTTGACATGTTTGATGGAGCAGTGGCTCGTGCCTCCGGTCTGTCTTCGCCATTCGGTGCCACATTTGACCACACCCTTGACAGATATGCAGAGTATCTCTTCATGCTAGGTCTCATGATGGGTCCTGCAGGATCCGTGGCGATTCCTTGGTGGACTCCGGGTGACACATTCATTCCATGGTTCTGGGGATTCTTTGCCCTCTTCGGAATGGTCATGGCCAGTTTCTCGCGCGCAAAGGCCGAATCTGTCGGAGGAATGGAGAGTTGTACTGTTGGCATCGCGGAGCGTCAGGAAAAGTTGATTCTCCAAATCGCAGGTATTCTCCTCCTTGCACTTCCGTCCACAAACCTCTGGCTTGACCTGATATCGCTCTCTCCAGTCGTTCAGAGCTTCTTTGTCATGTTGGACATAACCAACATCTTGACTCTGTGCATATTCATCGTGGGCATTCTCTCTCACATCACAGTGGTTCAGAGACTGGCATACGCAAAGAAGATGATAGGCTCACAGCATAAGGACGTAAACACTGATGTATGACCTAGTCGTAATTGGGAACCCTTCTTTCGACCACATTGTTTCTCAAGGCACAGATATGTCCAGAACGCTGTCCGGCTCAGCCGCTTATTCAATCGTGACTGCCACCAAGACAGGGTTGGAGAGTATTGCTGTCATCGGGGCATTGGGTTCCGACTTCGTCATGCGATTCAGGGAGGCGCTTGGAGCGTTAGGTGTTCCCGAACACTTCACTCTGGAGTCCAAGACGACCCTCGGCTTTGAGGTCGAAACTCACAGTGATGGAGAGTCACTGTTGAGGCGGTGTATCGATGTTGGGGGCAGGATAGGGGTGGGAAGCATCCCTGATGAGTTTCTCGCAGCCCGAGCAATCCTTCTGTCACCAATGCTCCGTGAGATTGACGACGAGTTCATTCAATGGATCTGTAACTCATCAGATGCCTCCGTGTGGCTCGACCCCTCCATGCTGACCGCAGACTCCGGCGGCACGGTCAAGCCGATCAGCAACTTTGAAGGGTTCGAGAAGACTCAGTGCATCCTAGACTACATACAGATGAATGAGCATGAGGCGGCCATGTTCACCGGCGAGAGTGATCCTCTTGTGGCTGCAGAGCTGCTTGTTGACATGGTGGCTGAGCACTGCATCCTCACACTTGGTGCCGATGGGGCACTACTATACGACGGCGAGGGCTTTACCACGATCTCAGCTTACGCCACGACACCCGTTGACACTTATTGCGCAGGTTCGGTGCACTTTGCAGGTTATTTGACATCAATCCTCGCCGAGCAGACGGAGTCAAGTGCCCTCGCGACTGCCACGGCGCTGGCAAGCATAAGGATTGAGAAACCGGGACTGGACTTTGACTTCAACCCCTCTGAAGTATCCCATCGTGTCCTGTCTGTTGAAGAGACCATCACACACCGTTAGTCGGTCTTATCAAACACACGTTCCATGGTTCGCGTGAGAAAGGCCTTAGCTTCTGTCATGGCTTCAGACCCCTTGTTTGTGATGGCATAGTACTTTCTTGGTGAGTCCTCTCGCCGCTGTTCTTCAATGAGTCCGTCCTTAATCAGACGATAGATGATGGCATAGCCACTGACAGTCGCCGGAGCGAATCCAAACCTCTCGTGGATGAGCTGCTTGATCTCGTATCCGTAGTGAGGTCTTTCTTGGAGCAGGCGCAGGATGTATATCCACAGCATCTCCTTGGTGAGTTTGTTGACTAACCTCGTGATGGCCTTCGGCGCATCGTCCTTCTGTGGGTTATTCGTTTCGGGCATTGACTATCAGCCTCTCAAACTCTGAGATAATGACTGCGATACAGTGGCTGCTCAGGTAGCTTCTTCTTCCGAGAGATACTCTCTTCAATCCGTAGCGGTCTATTCTCTCCTCCGTCTGCGAATCGAAGCCTCTATGGTCTCCGAGCATAAAACTGTTCTGAAAGCCTTCTATGGGCATCTCCACACTCTCCAGTGGCATCCCCTCTTCATGGAGTACGAAGAGGTGTGAGTCCTTCTGCGCGAGCATCTCTGTCAGTAGGTCATCAAGGTTCATTCTCTCAACATGAATGAAACTCGGTGGGTCGCCATGCAACGCCTCCTGCAGGAGCTTGGCCCACGCCACCTCACCCTTGGGAACACCACTCTCGGGGTTACGAATTGTGAGAGCAACTTGGTCTTCTATGAGTGCGGTCAACTCGAGTCGGTCTACCGGCCACTCTTCTGGTCCCCAGTCAAAACAAGCTGCGAGGTCTCTGCACAGGAGGTCTATCCGGCCCCCGGACCCCGGGAGATCTTTGAGAATGAATTTGCCAGATGATGGAACAGAGGGGAGAATCTGAATGAATCGTAACAGTGTTGAAGGTGCCATATAGCATACCATCTAGATTGACATGTCAGACCAGTGCTAACACTTGAATGACGGTGAATCCGTTCATGGTGTGTTTTCTAGCGTCGCTTCTTGACAGTTCTTCTCTCTGAAGCCTGCCGTATCTGTACTTTCCCTGAATGGACAGCACAGCTGATACAGTAGTAGGAAGTGACTCTACGGGTCTGAATGTAGCTTCCCTGTTGCCGGAGTTCTCTGGCGAGTTGTGGATCAACTGCAGATACTCTCTTGGTATACTTCTTTGCCTTGTCGGCAGGAACAATTCGGCCGCACTTGGAACACTGCACGGTCCCGCTCTTTCCGGAGCTGCCCTTGCTTCTGCCACCAGATTTTCTCTTCTTACCCACTTTGGTGTTCCACCTTACTGGTTAGTAGCTCGCAACTCTGGAGCCCTTAAAACATTGTTCATGAAGTCTACCAATGCTCCTTGAAGGCCTGCCGGACCTTGGCGATTATCTCACCATTAGACTCCAGTATTGAGGTGTACTCTTCTCTCTCTATCTGATCATCTAGGTCTGGAATGGGCCGGCCTGCCAGTCCATCAAGGCTGGCCCTGATCGAGGGCCCCAACATGAATGGGTTGTATCCTCCTTCCAGAGCCCACACTGACCCTCGTGCCCCAAGGGATGTCACCATCTCTCTGACAAAAGAGCCAATCCTCCAGAAGGTACGGGTATCGATGTTCATGTTACCAACAGGGTCTCCATAATGTGCATCATAACCTGCGGATACCATGATGATGTCAGGCTTGAAGGACTTCATTGCCACGCTCACTATCTTTTCCAGTGCGTCCTCGTAGGACCTGTCGGGGGAGTTCTCGAGCAGTGGAATGTTGACATTGGTGCCGATTGCATCCTTCCATCCCATCTCCATGAAGTGGCCAGTGCCGTAGTTCTCATAGTCATACTCATGAATTGAGATGAACTGGACATCGGGGTTGGCATAGAAGATCTCTGACGTCCCGTTGCCATGATGATCATCAAAGTCAAGTATGGAGACCCTCTTCACATCCTTGTCCTGCAACGCGATGGCAGTTCCTATGGCGACATTGTTGAAATAGCAGAGACCCATCGGGTTGGATGTGGATGCGTGATGACCTGGTGGGCGAACAAGTGCAAACGCGTGCGTGACCTCTCCAGTCAGTACTCCAGTCACTCCACGCTTCACACCTCCAGCGGCATACAGAGAGGCGCGGAGTAGTTCGGGACTAGCATAAGCCGCCTCGCCGAGTTGACCTGACCCGATGTCTGATGCAATCTCTATACTGTTGATGAGATACGGAGAGTGAACAAGGAGAAGATCTTCGAGTTTGGCCTTCGGCGTCTTCTCGATTTGGAAGCCGTCTAGAGTCCCCGAGGACTTCAAGTATCGCATAGCCATCTGCGTACGTAGGGGTCTCTCGAAGGACTCAAGATGAGGCCCAGGGAATGGCATGGCGTGAGTGATGTTCCTCGGATTGTGAATGAGTGCGATATCGTGTGTTGCCACGTCGGGTCATCATGACTCTACTCTGCCCACATCCTTAACTCTTGTCATCTTCTCTGTGAACTCGTGTTCAATTGGCATGACATACCTGTACAGGACGTTTAGAACACGTCTGGACACGACACTTCTGTCAGCCGGTGTCAGACCAGCTACTCTGTTCTTTCTCAGGAGGGCCTCAATCATGGCCCTCGCCTGTGTCCACTTCCTCTTCTCTCTGGTCCAGAGGTACCCGTCTCTCTCCTCTGCCTCTGGATGTGACTCCTTGAACTCTGTGCAAGCCTTGCGAATACTGATCTTGGGCCCACGTCGTAGATACTCCTGGTCTATTGTGGGATTCTCGACCAAGAAGCCGACTGCGTATCGATCCTCCTCGAAGTAGACCTCTGAAAGGACCTGACCGAACCGTGTTTCTCCTGCTCTCTCAGCTTCAAGCTCTCCCCGCATTCTGTTTGAGAGGCGATACAGTTTGTCTCGGAGGATAGTGTAGTGTACAGTTCCATCGGACGCGTACTCGACTGCGAATGCATGGTCAGCAAGCCACTCCGGTATCTCGTCGTCGGGCACCGGCGACTCGATGAAGTAATCGAACACATCCTTCGTCCGATTCTCTGCGGCTGCCGCCCAGACCTCCTCTATCCTGTGTCTGACCCACGAATAGGCTCTCGATGAGAGGCTTGATGCCATGTTCCTTGTTGCATCAGTGGGATCTATGACAAACATGCGGTCGTCCCTGAAGGTTGGTATCTTCCTGAGTTCCTCAAGTGACCTGTTCTCATGATCGATTGGAATACTGTCCAGTGAGTGCAGTCTGTCAACGGCCTCCTCCAGACTCTCTGACAGTATAGCCACATACTCAAGTGTGACTCCTGTGAAACCCATTCTCCCGACTGCACATCTATCTCCGTAGGCGTGGGCGGCCCTCACGAATGACTTGAGGATTCTGGCGTTTTCTCTGGAGCGCTCATCAAGTCGCTGTGCTATGAACTCCGTGTGGTGTCTTGTTCTGTCAACTGCTGTGATGACGCCCTCTCTCTCCAACTCCTTCTGAGTTATGTCAAAACAGGAGAGAATGTCAATCTCGAGTCCGTGCATCTTCAGGGACAAGTACGGGTGCTGTGAGTAGGTCTTCTCAAGTTGACTGACCTTGGCCCTCGAGACTGCAGGTATGAACCATTTGTCAATCAGATCGTTCATGAGCATATCGAGTGCCCTGTGCCGTTTCTTTGAGGGCAGGTCGAGGAGGTCTCTATAGTCCCGAGGTTTCAGACCTACGAACAGATCGATGTCAGCTGCGCCCCGCAACTGGGTCTGCTTCTTTCCTGTTGATCCCTGTGCCTCGATGAACGAGAACTTGAATCCCTTTGCTCTTCCTTCTGAATCTAGCAGAGATGTCAACTGCTCTATGGTCTCTTTCTGTCGAGCCACCTCCTCACGAGTCGGCAGTATCCGTGACAGTATGTCTTCCCTAGTCGATTCAGAGAGTATTCTTCTCAAGGGCTTGTCCCAGATATCCGGTGAGTATCGGTGCTATGAATGTTGGCCTCTATGTTTAAAGCGGTAACACGCCCCTCCAGTCTGTGCTGGTGATAGGCCTGACCAAGATTGTCCCCATCGCAATCACAATCCTCGAGTGCCAGGGTCAGTATCTGTTCCTGAGGCGACGGAATCCACCCTACGAAGGCCTATGGAGTATGGTGGGCGGGAAGGTCGTTCCGGGTGAGCACATCCGTCAGGCTGCCATTCGCGAAGTCCATGAGGAGACCCGAACCACTTCCGTGTCCGACTACGAATACCGGGGTCTGGTGACGGAGCGACTCATGAACCCCAACGGCGCCCTTCTTGCACATTTTCTGATCTTTGTGAGCCATGCATCAATCTCCAACTTCGAGAAATCTCACCGTGAGGGCGATCTTGAGTTGTTCTCAATGAAGGACGTTGCGTCAAGGAAGAGTGAGTTCCTGCCCTCGGACTATGAGATGTTTCATAGGTTTCTGGAGACCGACACGCAACCCCGAGTATTCGAGGCCGAACTTCTCCGAAGTAATAAGGGATATCACCTAGTATACTTCAGGGAGCCTTGAAATGAAACTGGGTGAGATTGAGATCACTCCTCTTGCAGCGGAGAGCATGGGAGTCCGTTCCCTTTGCACCAAGGTGGTCACTCCTGACCTCTCAATCATCTTTGATCCATCCGCCGCTCTCTCAAGGCGCTTCGGACTGGAACCTCACCCCCTTGAGTACAAGGCCCTCATGAGTGCAATGAAGAGAATACACAGCGAAGTCAAACAAGCCGATATGCTCTCAATCTCTCACTATCATTTCGACCATGTGAGACCTGGGTTCAAGAACTGTCTGTACAATCTGAGCACGCGAGACGAGCGCAGGCATATGTTCTTGCACAAGCGCGTTCTCGCAAAGGACAATCGAGAGATGATCAACCCGTCCCAGCGAAGACGTGCCTACTATTTCATAAAAGATGTCCGTGATAGTGTTGAGGAGATAAGATGGATTGACGGGAAGACTCTCGAGTTCGGCTCAACTGTCCTCATACACACTCCACCCGTTCCCCACGGCGAGAGGGGCACTCCACTAGGCTTCGTCATCTGCACGCTCGTTTCACACGGTGATCATCGCTTCCTGTTTGCTCCTGACGTTCAGGGTCCTGTGGACCGTGACACTCTGAACATGTTCCTCTCATTCAGACCCGATATCGCAATCGTTGGAGGACCGCCGACCTACCTGAATAGATTCTCCGAGGAGTCCCGACAATCCGCACTGTTCAGTCTTGTAAGACTGGCCTCCACTGTCAGAACCTTGGTTGTCGACCACCACATCACTAGAGATGGGATGTGGGAAGAGTGGATGGAACCAGTGAGAAACGCATCTGAACGCGCCAGAAACCGTCTGATGACCATGGCACATCTTGCCGGTGAGGACAACAGGTGTCTTGAGAGCAACCGCAGGCGTCTCTACGAAGAGGACCCTCCCCCTACAGAGTTCATGGACTGGTGCAATGCAACAACTGAGTTCAAAACAGAGAATCTTCCTCCATTGTGATGTCGCCTACACACAGCAAAACATCTTATTGGTCGATCATCCTCTTCTTCTTCACGGCCACAGTTACCAGCTCCCAACTTCAGGGATGCCGTGGTATGGACTGACTGGAGACCTCGGGAATCTTGGAAGAAGTGGATAGTGATTCAACTCGTGCCTTGCTGCAGCGCTTCAAAGAGGCAGTAGGCCGTGCAGATGAATGCCTGTCCAATCACGAGTATCAGCAGGCGATGGCTCTGTATTTTGACGCAAGCCGGTCTGCCGATGAGATGACTGAGCGATTCATCTCTCTCCTAATCAAGACTGCTCCCAGTCTGGCTCACAAGACGATATTGGTTGAAGTTCTCAGCTGGCGTCTACGTTTTTGCACAGCTCAGTATGACTATCACCTCGCAGTGGCCCAGACTCTGTCTGGACTCCCTCGTGAGGAGTGGATCGCACGTCTGGAGACCATCCTAGTTCTCTCTCAGAGTCTGGTTGATAAGATACTCCCAATCTACCGAGAGGTCGAAGATGAGGGTCTCAAGAACCGAATCCGGAGTCTCTTTGAAGACTGGATTGCAGGGATCCGAAACCTTGTTCTGAACCTTCAGAGCTGGGGCATGGCGAGTGCGCAGGCGTCGCGTGTCCTTGAATGGGCCATGGACAATGGCATTGAGTAGAATGAGTTCACTCCTTTGCCTTACCATCGACACAAGCAGCAGCCACTTCTGTATCAGCGAGCTGTTGATGGCTGTCGAGGTAACAAATGAGATAGTGGTCCTTGTGCTTGACAATGACCGGCGCTGGGAAACGCTTGACACCCTTCAGTGCATCCACTGGAACTCTCCAGTAGATAGACTCCTGACAGACTGGACATCGCATCCATTTAAGCCCTTCAGCCATTAGATACCACCCAAGCGTTTCAGCGGGCAAGTGTGAGATTCAACAATGGTACTAAAAAAGTCTTCTAGCATTCCCTTCTATTCATCCTCTAGGTCAATGTCCCACGCCCCAGGGTCCTCAAGGTCTCGCCCCATGATTGGACCCTTGCGCTGCTCCAGTGTAGGGAGGTCGTATCTGTCACTGTCAATGACGAGTTCTTCTGAGGTCTCATCGAAGTAGGCAGGAATAAACCCGGTGCTTATCCCTCGTCTGATCATCCTGATTATCTTCTTCTTCTCCATGCCCGTGCTCTCAACAAGACTTGCCACGGTGACAACAGCCTCGGACTCCAATGATGTTCGGATGAATCCCGAGAGCACCAGTTCGAAGGCTCGTTGGACTCGTGCGTAGTCATCTGGCTCCAACTCGTCTCGCAGGACCTCAACAATCATTCTGTCCGCATTCCCGAACTTGTACTCTGCCAACATCAGACCCAAGTCGATGAGTGCGGTCGCCTCGCCGTTGGTGCTCTCAATGGCCGCGTGCAGCAGCATTCTTGCGAGGTCGATATCTCCTCCAGTGACCGCACAGTAGGCGCCATCAATCAGAAGGAGTGGATTCTTGTCTTCCTCTGCTGCCGACACGTAGGCCTGCGCTGCGATCTGGCAGTCCATCTCGAACCGCTCGTGCTCTCCGTGTTTGGCCCATGCAGAGCTGGCTGCTGTCATGAACAGGGCGGCATCGGAGCAGTTCTGGGCCAGCATTGCGTGCTCGTAGGCCCGCTCGTAGGCGTTGGCTGCCTTTGCGAATGACTCCCATCGTTTCCAGCAGTCGGCGGCTCTGACAAAGAGCTCTGCTGCCTCTGAGTTCTTGCCGTCTGCCGCCTGCTTCTCAGCCAGCTCCTCCTGTTTCTCACAGTCCGCTGGCTGCATGATGCTTGAACTCCGTCTTCCTATTTGATGACGCCATCCCTCATGCGAAGAGTTCTCTTAGCGAACTTCACAAGGTCCTCATTGTGTGTGACCAGGACTACTGTCATGTTCCTCTCGCGATTGAGGTTGGCTATTATCTTCATGATGTTCTCACCGGTCTTGGAGTCAAGATTACCTGTGGGCTCATCACAGAATAGGATGGGCGGGTTGTTCACGAGGGCTCGTGCTATGGCAATCCGCTGCTGTTCACCCCCGCTCATCTGACGGGGGAAGTGGTCTCTCCGCTCGAGCATATCGACCTCGCGAAGAACCTCAAGCGTCATCTCCTCCTGCTTCTCCTTGGGGATGTCAACGCTGGGCCACAGTACGGCCTGCACATTCTCGAAGGCAGTGAGGTCCTCTATGAGGAGGAACGACTGAAAGACGAATCCGATCTTCTGAGCTCTGACCTTGGGGAGGTCGCGCTCACTGATGAGGGTGACATCGACGGCATCGACGAGGATCCGTCCGGACGTGGGTTGCTCCAGTCCGGCCATAACATGGAGTAGGGTGCTCTTACCGCAACCGCTGGGGCCAACGACAGCCACGAACTCTCCCTCCATTATCTCGATATTGATGTCCTTCAGAGCGGCCACAGTATTCTTTCCGTGCCCGTACTCCTTGTCGACTTCTTGAACTTGAATCATAGGTCTTGCCATCTTCTCACTCCTCCCTGAGTGCCTTCATGGGTGGCACTGAGACCGCTCTGCGCCATGCAATGAGGAGGCCCGGAATCTGACAGGCCATTATCATAAAGAATGTCAGAAACAGTGTGCTGGCAGGGTCTATCACTATGAGGCTACGGATCCCCTGGAACAGGGCGTCGGCGTTGAAGTATCCCGCAATCCCCACAATCTCGAAGCTGATCTGCAGCATGACTAGGAATGATGCCAGTGTGACGAGCAACACTTCTCCCACAACAATGAGCATTACATCATTGTTACCCCATCCGATGCACTTGAAGATGGACATGTCCCGCCTCCTGGACTGTGATATGAGGATGGCATAGAATGTTGAAACAATCAGGGCCATGAGTCCATACAGGAGCCACTCTCCCTGGATGAGTCCGTCCGACACCACAAGGAACAGTATCACATAGACAATCATCCAAGGTATCGCCCGCTTCTTGACGCGAAAAGCAAACTTGATGCTCTTGAACAATACTCTGAGGTTCAAACCACAAATCCTCCACGTTAGCGTGCTTGTTGTTGCCCCTGCCTCTTCATCTACACTAAAGTGTGTTGCGGAGTTATCTGGGACCTACTCATCATCGGACCCGGTCTGTATCGGGCTACCCTGAGCCGGCCACAGCTCTCTTCGCAGAAGGTCTCTGATCGCGACACGTATCGCCTCACTCCTTGAAGGATACATCCCAATCTCCACCAGCTTGTCTAGTCCGTTCACATAGATGTCGCTCATCTTCACTGTCACAAGTTGCATCGGGCACCCTCTCGGCGGTGTCAACGGGATGGTTGCCAATATAAAGTGATAGAAGGGGGCTGGTCATTCGCGCCAACTCCTCTGTCATGCCACCTCGCCAACTGAAACATCGCTCCATCGTCAATAATCCGTAGGAGCTAAGGCTAAATACAGACAAGACAAATCAGACCCGAACTCAGGGGTGTTGCTCTCCCACGTCATGGTGAGCATCATCCTTGGACAGAACAAGCGAACACACATTGAGGTGAACTGTTGAGCGGCGGCAGCTTTGACTACATGCGCAAGGTAGTAATGATTGGCGCAGGTGGGTCGGGGAAGACCGCTCTTGTCAACCGCTTCCTCACCCATAAATTCTCAGCCGAATATATAGTCACTATCGGGTCACAGTTCGCTGTGAAGACCGTGTCCATCCCCGGCAACAATGGTCAGAATGTTACAATAAAACTGCTTGTGTGGGACCTTGCGGGTCAGCAACGCTTCGATTTCATCCGTGGTTCTTACTATCGAGGGTCGAAGGGAGCCCTTCTGGTCTTTGACACCACGAGGAAGAGCACATGGCTTGAGCTGCCAAAGTGGATTCGGGAGACGGAGGAGTCGTTGGGGGGACGCATCCCGATCATCCTGCTTGCCAACAAGGTGGACCTGGCCGATGAGCGTGTGATTACGACGGAGATGGGACAGCAGTTCGTTGAGGAGCATGGTCTTGTGGGATACCTTGAGACCAGTGCACTCACCGGACAGAACGTTGAGGCCGCCTTCGAGATGCTTGCCAAGCACACTCTTCAGTAGTCTTCTCTGGTTTATGCTTGAACCAAAACCACTAAAGTGGATTCTCAATCGGCAGACGCAGTTGACTTGCACGTTGCGATGTGAGAACAATGACAGATACTAGGTTGGACATCAAGCTGCTAGAGGAACTCGTCAACGGTTTTGGGCCCAGTGGTCACGAGCAAGAGGTTCAGAGGATCGTTCACGACTACGGCAAGAAACACGCTGATGAGGTTCTCTTCGACGGTCTTGGTTCAGTCATCTTCCGAAAGGGCGAGGGTGGGCCCAAGATTATGATTGCGGGCCATGTTGATGAGATCGGATTCGTCATCACAGAGATACTGAAGGATGGGTATCTGAAACTGCATCAACTGGGTGGTTGGTGGGACCAGACCCTGTTGACTCAGGAGGTGCTCATCAAACCCTTCGAGGGTGACGAGAAGATAATAGGCATCATCGGTGCTCCCCCTCCACACATTCTGACCCCAGAGAAACGAAACAAGGTGGTCACGAAGGATCAGATGTTCATAGACATCGGGTGTTCTTCCAAGGAGGAGGTAGAGAAGCTCGGGATCAGAGTTGGAGACCCCGCCGTGCCTCTTGCCACATTCCGGACCATGAAGCGAAGGCGGAAGGAGAAGAATGATGACGATAAGGATGGTGACGGCAAGGAGCGTGAGGTCACACTCGGCGTTGCCAAGGCCTTCGACGACCGTATCGGTGTCTTCATCGTGCTGGAGGCATTGAAGCGAATCTCAGAACAGGGGATCTCACTGCCTAACACGGTGTACTTCTGCTCGACGACACAGGAGGAAGTGGGCCTGCGAGGCGCAAGGACCGCATCCCAGATGTTGAAGCCTGACCTCGGATTCGCCCTCGACGTTGACATCTCTGGAGACTCTCCTGATGCAAAGGGGCTTGTCCAGAAGATGGGTCACGGTGTGTCGATCTCTGCTGGGGACGGGTCCATGATTCCTAACCCGAAGCTGAGGCGATTCGTGATCAATGTTGCAGAAGAGAAGGGTATCAAGTATCAGCCTGCATTCCTGAAGTCCGGTGGTACCGATGCGGGTATCATTCATCTTGCAGGCATGGGTGCTCCGTCTCTGTTCCTCGGTATTCCCACCAGATACATTCACTCCCATCATGGAATGCTTGACCTCAGTGATGTCGAGAACGCCATCCAGCTTCTGGTCGAGGTCCTTCCGCGATTGGATGAAGAAACAGTAAAGAGCTTCTCAGCTCTGTGAGTGGCAGGAGGTCAGTCTGGTGTGTCACCAGCACTGACTCCTTCATCTCTTTTTTTCTTATCTCTCTCTCTTACCCTCAATGAACTCATCGACACGCCTTCGTGCCTCGAAGTCATTGATCTGGTAGCGAGGATGTTTGAAGCTGTAAGAGCTTATGCTTGAGAGCTCTCCGCCTGTGCCCCTGTCAAGCGCAATCTTGACGGCACGTGCGACATCGATGATGACCCCACCACTGTTTGGAGAGTCCTGTACTGAGAGTTTGAGGTCCAGATCGAGGGGTAGGTCACCGAAGGCTCTTGAACGAATGCTGATGTAGCACACCTTGTTGTCCTTGAGGAACGGCACGTAGTCACTGGGCCCAATCTTCGTTGGCAACTCGTAGTCAACACAGCTCGTGACTGCCTCGGTCTTACTGATTCTCTTTGAGGTCAGCCGGTTCTCTACCTGCATGTTCTCAAAGTCAGTGTTTCCACCGATGTTCAGCTGGTACGTGTTCTCCAGAATCAGGCCTCTCTGATCGAACAGCTGAGCTAACACCCTGTGCAGGATTGTGGCTCCCAGCTGGCTCTTGATGTCGTCACCAGCACAAGGGATTCCTTTCTTCTCAAACGCCTGGGCGATTGGTGAGTTGGGGTCCGAAACGATGAATTCAGGTATCGCATTGATATACCCCACCTCTGCTTCCAGGGCTGCCTGAGCATATATCCTGGTCGAGTCCGCACTACCCACGGGCAAGTAAGTGATGAGCATGTCTGCCTTTGCTTTCCTCAGTTCCTCTGCAACGTCTACAGGTTCCATCTCCTTCTCGTCATAAGCAAAGAAGGACTCTCTCATGTGTGGAGCCACACCATCTGAGATTGGTCCTGGAAGAACCTTCACCCCGGTCTTTGGCACATCCGGTGCAAATCGGGCGCAGACGTTCGGTTCGACCCACATCGCTTCAGCAATGTCCAGGCCGATCTTCTTTCTATTGGCCTCAAAGGCGGCAACGAACTTCAGATCTTTTGGGAAGTAGCCGCCAAAATCCACGTGCATCAGACCTGGAACTTCGTCCTCTGCCTTTGCGTTTCGGTAGTAGTGTGTTCCCTGAATCAGTGCAGAAGCGCAGTTTCCGAGTCCAGCGATTGCTATGCGGATATCACCCATATCATCTCACCTTTACTTAGGTATTCTCCAGCCATAGAATAGTGACTTCTTTTAAGCATTGTGAGCTGGCCCTCACTCCTCGGATTCTTTGTCAGAACTATCATCCGTCTTGTACGGTGTTGTGAGCAGCCTGCGGGCTGACGCAATAGTCTTGGGCCCGATTCCCGAGATCTTGCCCCATTCATCGATTCTGTTGACCGCCTCAAGAGGGTTGCCAAACTCCTTCAGTAGACTCTTTGCTCTGACCACGTTGACACCTGGGAAGCCGGCGATGAAGAATTCCTGTTCGCCACTCATGGAGTCGATTCCTTTCCGAGTTCTGATCACAGGTAGGCGCTGACCCATTCTGGAGCTGTCCTTATTGTCTGGGAACAGTATTCCGTACATCAGGCCTGCAGAATGCAGAGCATTGAATCCCATGATGAGTTCGATTCCTCTCTCCCTGACGCTCTCAAGCAGCGCATCAAGGGAACTCGGGTGGATATAGCTCGCTCTCTCCATAGTGACAACAAAGGGGCGACCCTTGGTCTGTCTTGTCTTGAACGGAATATACACGCATCCCTTCAGAGGGTCACGTCTGATTGACAGGATGTTCTCGATGAGAAGGTAGGGTTTTGCATACTGAAGAAGGGCCTCCATCTGCTTGGTGAAGCGCGGAACCCCAGAACTGCTTCCCTTCAGAGTATTCACCAAGTCGTTCACTGTCTTCCTCTCGATGGCGATACCCTCAAGTCCAAGAACGTCTCCGATGGGTATCTTCTCAATCACGTAATGGATTCCATTCTTCTCCAACATCTGAATGAGATTTTTCACAGAGTTCTGCGACTTGCCCTTTGTTTCGTGAACATCAATCACGACTTCGGGAACGTTTCCATCGAGATCTGCCTGCATAGGTATCCTCTCAGTACAGAGTCATGGCCGCCGCCATGGCCACCTCACGAGCAAGGTTGAGATCATTTGCTGAGCCAATCACGATGACATCACCATCCTCGGGATGGAGCGCATCCATTATCAACAAGGTCTCTTGTTCGTATCCTGTGAGAACGTGGAAGTCTTCGGGGGGCATCAGAATCAGACCTTTTTTCTGAACGAGTGTCGTGGCTCCAGCGAAGCCATAACCCCCCTGAATTATAGCCTCATCCCTCTGTCTGACGCCGTCTGTCACCAGCTCGACCTTGCCCTTCAACAGGTTTGCAAAGGCCCTGTCGTACATTACAAGAGGTCGCACATCTAGTTCCAGCCCTCTTGGTATGTCACTTGTGACCTCATCAAACAGCTCTGTTCCCTTCTGTGTGAGGGCCTGACCCTGCTTTCCAGAAGCCTCGATATACCCCGCCTCTGTCAGCCGTCTAATCAGAGTCCTGACGGATCCTTCCCCAATGGACATCTTGTCACATAGGTCGTATCTGCCCAGCGGCTGTTCTCTGCCAATGAGTATTAGGGCCACAGCAGCGTGATGGGGTTTGAACGCAGGGGCCACCCTCCCATCAGCGGGTTGGGCAAGTTCGATGAAGGAGTCTTTCCAGGTCATCGCTGTTCCACTCCTGTGTGTCAGGTTCGCTACGCCTTTTTACTCTTGGGACTGTCTTGAATCACACTGCTCGATTCCCAGAGGATCGAACTCATCTGTCTTCGAACAGTGGACTCAAGCCGGGTCACGACAATACTGAAGATGAACGCGTTCGAGATGACATGCACTGCCATGAATGGCAGACCAGTTATCATGGTCACAGCAAAGGGGATGGAGGAGGCCCAGGCCCATCCGAGGTTGGTCACGGTGTCATAGAAGAGTGTGAGAACAACTCCAACGACACCGTATTGCCACGGTGCCAGTTTGTCGTCGCCTGCTGAGCCGCTCCGACCTATGACATGTCCCGCAATGGCGATGAAGAGCCAGCCCACGACTTGAGTGATCCATACCTCGTAGATGAAGATGGAGGGCCCCCACGGATTGAATAGTCCGAATACTACTGCAACCAGAAGAACGACTGCGACTGCCACCTGAACCCCAAACAGCAGTCCTGTGACAAACAGGACACTGGACCCAATCTCTACGTTGGGTGCGACAATCACAACGTAGTTGGCTACCAGTGTGAGGGCCGTCATCATGGCAATGAGTGCCACTCTTCGGCTCTTGTCCAGTCCCAATCGCAAGTCGTCTGTCACTTGGTCTCCCTACTTTTTCATCCTTCTCTGAATCACTATGACTACACCTGCCAGCAGGATGACAATCCCCGCCATCAGGGCGTAGTCAAGGACTCCCCAACTAGTCCACACTCGATACCCCGAGTATTCCAGCTCGAGGAGGTATGGCGTTCCAAATGAGTAACTGGTGTTGGCCTTGATCAGAATCCCTGTTTCAAGTGAGTACGCCAGATAGGTTTCCTGGGGCACGCTGTATCCGGTGGGATCTTGAACATACTCGAAGACGATGCAGGAGTATTGCGCTTCCCCTGCAGTGACGTTATCATAGTATGACACCATGGTACCATTCTGGTAGTTTCCTGACACTCGTGCAGCAGCAGCGTATGCTGTTTCATTGAGGTCCTCAATGCTGGTGGAGTCTGTTTCGATGATGAGACCGGGCCACCACTCGGTGAGACCCCAGACTCCCAGAACGAGGTCTCGCGCTATCATGGTGTCATTGGCGGTGACTGTGGCATTACCGATGATGAGTTCGCCCATGACGTCCTCGGTGATGTTAATCATTGTGAAGAACATGCGACTGTTGTTTGTAGAGTTCCAGAAACCTCCCTCTGAGAAGAAGAGCTGAAATGGACTGGAGGGGGCCTTCTTGACAATCCACTCGATTTCAACCTGTCTTCCGGAGGTGGGTGTAATCTCTGTTGCGTATCCTTGCGCCTCTGATATCAGCGGCGGCAAGAGAAACAAGGTGATAAGGAATAGTGCTATTGCCTTGTATCGTGTCTGCATCATGCTATCTCCTTTTGGTGACCACATACAGCAGCGTCAGGATCGCTCCTCCAAGGGAACCGACAATCATCACCCCTGTGACCAGATCCATGCCATCCTGTTCTGGCGAGTCGTTCGAGTAAGCAGACTCGGTCCTGTTCCAGACGACTACATCGCCGTCATCTATCTCATAGAGATTACAGGCCACTGATGCATACTCGCCGTTCACCCAGTACTGCCAGTATTGTCCTGCCGAGCTAGGCATGCCGTCAATGGCAGTCACGTATGCAAGGTTTCCGAACCACTCGATCTCAACCTCGTGTGAACTCTCTGTCAGATCAAGAACATTGGAACCAGTCTGTTCGGATGTATTTGCCACTGTACCATTCCCAAAGTCGATTACCAGCGTGACTCCTGTTGCTGACAGCACTGGCTGTTCTATTGTCCCCCGAACCGCCTCGGAGGTTGGCGTTGTGATCACTGTTGCTATGAGTAGCGCTGCAACAAGCCATACGCGTGCTGTCATCACATCATCTCTGGGTGTAGGTCAACATATCCTACAACAACATGAATTTAAGACTTTCTCTTCGTCATCTGACCGAAGGTTCTAATACGTCAACTCGTCCGAGTGACAGTGACCATTGTCTGGAGTACTGTGTGTTGAGCGAGAGTACAGGGCACGCAAGGGGATTCCTCTTTGTGATTGAGGGCATCGACGGATCGGGCAAGACGTCTGCCTGTGACGAGCTGGAGGTCCTGTTGACCCAAGATGGTTATGACGTGGTCCGTTTCCGAGAGCCCACCAATGAAAGCAAGTGGGGCCGAGAGATTCGTGAGCGCTCTCCCCGGGGGGAACTGACTCCTGAGGAGGAACTGGAGCTGTTCATCAGAGACCGCGAGTGGCATGTGACCAATCGAATCAACCCGGCACTCGCTTCAGGAAAGGTCATCCTTCTCGATCGGTACTTCTTTGCCACCGGGGCCTACCAGTCCACAGTCACTCCCTATCACTGGAAGGAGATCCTGAAACGCAATCGGGAGGAGATTCATGCTCCAGACCCCGATCTTCTCATCATCCTCGATGTGCCGGCTCCCCTAGGACTAGAACGGGCCACCGGGCGACAGGGTTCTGCGAACCTGCAGTTCGAGAAACTGGACCGTCTTGTCAAGGTGCGGCAGAACTACCTTGAGATTGCTGCTGAGGATGCCTGTCGCTCGCTTGTCATTGATGCACGACAACCCCTCTCTCTGGTGGTCGCACAGGTGCATGATGCCATCCTCAGCACTCTTCGGAGCCGTTGAGCGCCATACGATCGGTTCCAGTCCCGAAAAATCATGAGAATCGGAAGAAAAAAGAAGACTTGTGTCACAAGGTTTTTAATTGGCCATCCATCACCGTTTGGCAAGTCGGCTCTTGCTAGCGTGCCTGAGGGACCGGGCCAAGAGCTTGGGAGCGAAGAAGTATGCCTGTGGCGCTGATTATCATAGACTGGGATTCCAAGATAGGCGCAGTCTTGAAGGCTAAAGTTCCTGCTGATTTTGCAGACTACTACCGAGAGGATTTGAACACGGAGATCATGAGAATCTTCACATCACACGCCATGGGTGACGCCACCGCGGGATTCTCCTCACTCAGCATTCGAATAGGAGGAGAAGAGTATGGTGTTGCGTCATACTACACGGGCATAGTGAGAGAAGAGGAGCAGTACTGCGTGTCTCTACTCTTGACGCCTTCTGAGGATCCAAAGACCTACGAAGCCGCGCTGACGTCCATCGTGACGCCAATAACGAACGCAGTGGTCTCGATGACCGATGCAGAGCTCCAAGAAGAGCTAGACAATACCTACAGACGAATCATCAGACTCGCAGGAATGACAGACGAGTCTCGGTTGGCTCGACTGTTTGCAGACGAGGTCTCGCGGGCTGTCTTTCCAAAGCTTTGGAAGGGTGGTATCTCGAAGGAAGATCTTGAAGAGTGGCTCAAGATGGTCACAGGTCTTCCAAGCGTGAGTGTTGACTCAGTCATATCACCCTTTGAAGAGCTCGGACTGGTGAAGACCGAGTGGGTCGATGAGATCGGCCGGACCTGCGTCTTCATGATTAAGGACCTAGAAGTATTCCGTGCACCACCTCTCATGGCCATGGAGGCTGCCAGCGGAGTCCTAGATCCCGAACTAGCTTCCGAGTACAAGAGCGAGGTCTTGGAGTTTCTCACAGAGTGGCAGAAGACTCCTGAAGACACAGTATCGGTGGCAGAGGTTCTGGCAGACCCTGACTGTTATGACATACTGAGCGAACTCCGGAGACGTCCGGTGAACATCTCGGAGCTGGAGGCCACCCTGGGCATACCACCCAAAGAGCTCAAACAGGCCATTCAGACACTGAAGAAGTACAGGATTGTTTCAGAGAAGAGACGTAAAGGGCCGTCTGGTGAATATGACAAATGGCTGTTCCTCTTGAACGACATTCGTGTCCGTCTGTTCTTTCCCGAGTACTTCCTGCATGATCTCGTCACTGAGTTGGAGAAAACTCCCGATGACCCGAAGCAGATGGAGATGGTTCATCAACACCTGCGGCTTCTGAGGGACAACTTTCCGCGATAGGATTGCTGCGATTTCCTCAAGTCAGACTGGTGCAATCTGCGATATTCCCGGAGATTACTGACCTAGAAAGCTTCTTATATCTCAGAACCTTCCATTGTTGTGACGTTCGAACAGGTACGATTCCCCGTCAAGGAACTCGCATACACGGTCCCACGAGTTCTAAGTCCCTAATACAGTACAACTGCTACTGTTCTTGCGCATAACGAATTCTATCGTACCTGTACGGGAGTCACTCCACGGATGCGAGGTTCGCCTTCGGGTGGACCCGCGTCTACCTTCTTATCGCTTCTAATCTCCCTTCTCTGTCAGGTCGGCTGTACACACAAGACACCTTAATCTAGCAATGACACATAGCTCATTGTGTCTTGAGGACCAGATAGTATACGGTGAGTCACTTGATCCACAATACGTTTCTCATTCGAACTGGCAGCAAGGAAGTACTGGCCTCCACACAGTACTGGCCGGTGGAGGTAGACCATGAGGCTCTTCTGGAGTTTGTGTCGACCCGTGATGAGATTAAGAACGGGCAAGATGACTACACAGAGCTCCCTCTAGTAATCGATGACCACAAGTTCCATGGTCTTGACTGGGTGGGTGACACAATCCTGGTGTTTGTCACTGACAAGGGGGAAGAAGAGGGTAACATCTTCGAGAAGATGCGAGATGCCACAACGGCCCTCAGGAAGGAGCTTGCAAAGTCTGGCCTGGAGCAGGTGATTGAGAAGTATGAACAGATCATCGAACCCTCCGTGACAACAAGACTGAAGATCGCTCTGGTCGGAGAGGGTGGCGTTGGCAAGACGACAACACTTCATCTTCTGCTCGGTGACACACCACCCCTCCAGTACGTGCCTACTATCGCTCTTAACCTTGAAACTGTTGAGAACATACGCTTCGGTAACTACAGTCTCGTCTTGTGGGATTTTGCAGGCCAAGAACGATTCCGGAATCTCTGGAAGTTCTACTTCCACGGTGCCGACGTCATCTTCCTCGTATGTGACTCGACCTTGCGTAACGTGATAATCAGTAAGGACATTCTGAAGATGATAAAGCGAGATGCACCGAAAGTCCCTGTCTTTGCCATGGCGAACAAGCAGGACAAGCCGAACGCCATGAAGCCCGAGGTGGTTCAGAAGATACTGGGCATCCCCACGTATCCGATGGTGGCCATCGACAAGGCGCGCAGAGATGAGATGCTGCGAATACTCATGACGGCAGCGGCTCAGTATGTCGGAGTGGCCCTTCCCGATCTGCCTGCTTCTGAGCTGTTGAAGTTCACTGATGCTGCGACTGAAGAGGCAATCGCTGAGGTGGAGGCTGCTGCTGCTGAGGCCCGGGCTGAGGAGACCGAGGAAGAGGAGTTCGAGTTCGTCGAGATTGTTGAGGAAGTCTATGTCGACGATGAGGGTCATGAGATTGAACTCTCTGATGAGTACGAGATAGTCGAAGAAACCGTAGAGGAAGTGGAAGAGGGTGAGGCTGAGGAGCCTCTTCCTGAAACTCTGACCGAAGAGGTCGCAGAGGTATCGGCCGAGTCAGAGGAACCTGTTCTCCCAACAGTTGAAGAAGAGATTGTAGAAGTGCCTCCTGAAGCAACTCCAGTTAGCACATCAACTGATGAGGTCCCTTCAGACGTAGAGTCATCCCAGCCAAGTCCTGCCTTTGACCTGCCAACCACTGGTGGGGAAGAACTACCCCCCATCGAGGTGGAGGTTCTTGATGACGAAGTCATCGGCCCATCTGAGCCTGAGGAGTTCACGGTGCCTGTCAACGAAGGTCCTGCACCAGTCATAGAGGGTGGGACTGACAATGGGACTCAGATGGCGCGCGAGATCATTTTTGAAGCGCTAGAGGCGGACGACATAATTGTGGCGGAGATTGAGAAGGCGTCAAGAGAGGAGATTGACGGCGCCTTGGAGGCCTTTGCATGTGATGAGGTCATTCCGCGTGCGGATGATCCGCCTCTCTCAGATACCATTGACCAAGATTCGCTTGATGAACTGGAGAGCATACTTGGCCCCCTTGACAAATCTGTCGGTGGACTGGGGGCGTCTTCAGAGGATGAGGATCAAGACTATCTTCCAATCGACAATGAAACCCTTGCTGAACTGAGCAGACTACTTGACCTCCAATCCGACGACGATGAGGAGTGAAATCTCTGTTCTTGTCCGTGCGGAAAGACTGATTTGCTAGTATGAACACTCTCAAGAGAGTGAACTCCATTGAAGCTCTCGGAAATAGAACCCAACGCAAATGTTCCTGACATAGTTGTCAGAGTGGTCTCAGTGCAGCCTGCGAGAATGATAAGAAAACGCTCTGGCGGCACTACGATGCTCAAGGAAGTTCTAGTGTCTGATGGAGAGACCTCTGTCATTCTATCACTCTGGGGCTTCAATCAGGGCGATGACCTGTCAGCAGGCACTGTGATTCGTATCACTGACGGATGGGCCAAGGAGTGGCAAGGCAAGATTCAGTTGTCACTCGGTCGTTCTGGGAAATACGAGATTATCGAAGATGATGGTTCTCTCCCATCGATTACAGATCTTGGAAGGCGTACCGACTCCACAATCAGTTGAGGACTAGAGTTGGCATGATATGGTCTTAGCGTATCTCTCAGCACCGATAATTGTGGAAGGCCTGCGTAAAGACGACTTTTGCAGGGCGGTTGTGGCGGCTCTTGAGTCAAAGGACATCAATGTGTTTGCGCCCCAGTTCTTGGAACCTGCCTCCCCTGAGGAAGTGTATCGCCGAGATGTGGAACACGTCCGCTTGGCCGATTTCATTGTGGCAGAGGTTTCCAATCCGTCTCTGGGGGTCGGCATGGAGATCATGTTGGCCATCGATCTCGTGAAGCCGGTCCTCATGTTCCATCAGAACGATGTCGACGCTCTATCCCGGATGGTGCGAGGAGCTGACGGGAAGGCGTTGTTCAAGTACGAAGATGTTGGTGAGGTGACATCTGTTCTGAAGTCCAGAAACCTTGAGAGTCTAATAGTACAGAGATGTCCTGTCTGCTCAAGCCAAGTTGCTGAAGTTCTGGAAAACGGGGTTCGTTGTGTGAGATGTCAATTCTCCAGTCATGATGCCATGGTGTGAGAGATGCAGGGGTCTCTTGTTGATGAATCGACCAGCGTGATTCGTGTACTGCTCCTCCTGACCCTATCAATAACGATGGTATCGAGTGCGAGCATTCTCATCCTCCTAAGCGAGTCACCACCACTTGTCATCGTCTTCTGGAGGACTCTCTACGGGGCCATCTTCATGGCGGCGATTGGGGCTGCTCGGAGAGACTTCTCAGGTGTGCGGAGGACTCCGGCCCTAGTCAGGAACTGGCCTTGGTTGATAGGTATAGGAGTGGTCCTGTCCTTTCACTTCTCAACTTGGTTCCAGTCACTCACGATGACCAGTGTGGCCGCCAGCGTCGTCTTGGTCGACTCGTCGCCGATAATCACGGCAATCCTCTCGACACTCGTTCTCGGTGAAGCCCTGAGGAGGCGTTCTTGGATCGGTGTGGTTGTAGCAGTCCTGGGGGCCATCGTTCTCACGATTGGAAGTGTGTACACAGGTCTCGGTCCTGATCCGTTGGGAGGTAACATCCTCGCCCTACTTGGTGCGTTCTTCCTCGCTGTCTATTTCATCGGGGGACGTAAGTATGCCCACGATTTGCCAATCACAGTCTACACATCAATCGTCTATCTCACAGCGGCTTCCGTCACTCTGGCACTCTGCATTGTCGCAGGTCTTGAGGTTTTGGTCTTCACACCTCGGGAGATTGTAATCTTCATCGCGCTAGCAATCTTCCCCACGGTATTGGGCCACTCTGTGAACAACTACCTACTCACAAAGGTGCCTGCCTATGTGATCTCATCAGCAGTCCTTGGAGAACCCATAGGGGCCACTCTGCTGGCCTTCCTTGTATTTGCAGAGATTCCTGGCTGGCTTGAACTTGCAGGGTTCTTGGTGATTCTACTGGGTGTAGGACTGGTACTTGCAGACATCGCAGCAAGGGAACGCTCAGAAACACTATCCCTTGATGACACCGATGGGTCTGAGTCTGACAGCCTTGGTGGCGATGCCGACAGCATCTGAAACCTTCACTACCTCATCGACATCCTTGTATGCGCCTGGGGCCTCCTCAGCGATAACGATGCCCTTCGTGGCTCGTACAATGATTCCTTCCTTTGAGAGGCGTTCCTGTACTTCCCTTCCAAAGAACTGTTTCTTAGCGCGTGATCTGCTCATGAAGCGTCCTGCACCGTGGGCTGTGGAGCCAAAGGAAAGTTCCATGCTCTTCTGATTTCCGATGAGTATGTACGATGCTGTTCCCATGGTCCCTGGTATCAGGACTGGTTGCCCAATGCTGCGATACTTGGCAGGTACATCGGGGTGACCGGCCGGGAACGCCCTCGTGGCGCCTTTCCTATGAACAACCACCTTTCTCAGCTTTCCTTCAATGTCGTGCTCTTCTACCTTACCCATGTTGTGAGCCACGTCGTAGATCAGATGCATGTCAAGATCCTCAGGTGACTGACCCATGACCTTCCCGAAAGCCTCACGAGTCCAGTGCATCATTGTCTGTCTGTTCGCAAAGGCGTAGTTCGCGGCGGCGCTCATGGCCCCCAGATACGCCTGCCCTTCTGGAGAAGTCGTTGGCGCGCAGCAGAGTTCTCTGTCCGGGACTTCGATGTTGTACTTTCTCATCGCGGTCATCATCTTCTTGATATACTCCGAACAGACCTGATGGCCCAATCCGCGAGAACCACTATGGATCATGACCATGACCTGACCCTTTCTCTTGATTCCCATGGCCTCTGCGGCTTCCTGGTCATAGATTTCATCAACCAGCTGGATCTCCAGAAAGTGGTTTCCTGAACCGAGAGTGCCGCTCTGTCGAAGGCCTCTACTCTTGGCGGAATCCGGTACATCACTGGGATTGGCTATGTCGAGTCTGCCGTTGGCTTCCTGATGGTCCAGGTCCTCCTCCCAACCATAACCTCGCGCAACAGCCCATTTAGCCCCCCCTGTGAGGACCTCATCAACTCCTCGGAAGTTCTTCAGGTCAATCTTTCCCCGCTTCCCTACACCGGTGGGAACATCTGCAAAGAGCTGGTCGATGAGAGCTCGCAGTTTGGGACGGACATCTTTCTCGTCAAGGTTAGTCCTCAGGACTCTGACACCGCAGTTGATGTCATACCCAACTCCACCTGGAGATATCACGCCAGTTTCATAGTCTGTGGCAGCAACTCCTCCTATGGGAAAACCGTATCCCTGATGGCCGTCTGGGAGGACTATACTCTGAGTGTATATTCCCGGAAGGCATGCAGCATTGACAGCCTGTTGGAAGGTTGCATCCTGCCTCATCTTGTCTACGAGTTTGTCAGAGGCGTAGATTCTGACTGGCACCCTCATACACTGCTGCGTATCCTTTGATATCTCGTGGATGTTCTCAGAAACCTTCTTGATCTCCATTCTGCGTACACTTCCGCTCTATCTGTCGATGGTCGCTCGGATGGGCTATAAGGCTTGTGAAGGGACGAACGAATGGTCCTGTTGTTCGTGACCCAGAGGCTTATTACGCAGTCACGCAGGTTGTGCCAACGGCCCTTGAGGCCACAACAGCAACCAAGGAGGCTGATTGACCAAGTGCCTGAGATACGATTGACGGCAATGGTTACAACACATGGCTGAAGCTGCAAGGTCAAACAGGATGATCTTACTCGGCTGCTGCAGTCTGCTGGCCTTCTTCCTGAAGGGGCTACATGTTCCGGGGAAGTTGGTGACGACGCTGTGGTCCGCGAAGTCAGTGAAGAGATTGCAGTCGTAGAGAATGTGGATGTCTTCACTCCCATTCATGACGACCCGTTCATCCAAGGAGAGATTGTGGCCTGCAACGCCACGAATGACATCTTTGCGATGGGTGTGACGAACGTGCTCTCTCTTCAGGCCTTCCTCGCATTGCCCAAGGACATTCCCAAGGAGATTCCGGTTGGTATTCTCAGGGGAATGAGCGAGTTCATGAAGAGTCTCGGTTCCAGTCTGTCTGGTGGTCAGACGATTACGAACCCCTGCCCTGTGTTCGGAGGCATCGCCATGGGGGTGATACACCCCTCCAAGGTCGTGTATTCCTCGGGTGCGAAACCCGGTGACGCTGTGGTGCTCACGAAGCCTCTGGGCATTCAACCTGCAATGCGGTCCTACCGCGACCTGAAGGATGAGAAGCGAGAACGTCTCCTGGCCGAGTTTGATGAGGCAGACCTTGTTTGGATGCAGGACAATGCGGTTCGGATAATGACCCGTAGCAACCTCGAGGTTGCTGAAGCAATGGCTGAGGTTGGTGTTCATGCAGCCACTGATGTCACAGGATTCGGTCTGCTTGGGCACGCGAGCAATGTTTCCGAGCTGAGCGGGGTCGATATCACCATCGACACGATTCCTATCATCAGAGGCACTCTGAAACTGGCCGAGTTCTTTGGGCACAGATTGTCGACGGGACTTGGTGCGGAGACTGCTGGAGGTATGCTTGTCTTTATGTCTCCTGACCGTGTCGAACAGTTCTCAGAGTATCTTGCCGACAAAGGTCTCCCCTGCTGGCCTATTGGCAGAGCTTCAAAGCCCCATGGATCGCCCAGTGCCCATCTGGCACCGGATGTCAAGTTCATCGAGACCGAGTTCCCATGACGAGGCCCGAAACCCACACGGATGCGGCTTCTGAGGATAGTCGTCGCGAGCGACCGGTCTCTCTTCAGTGGCAAGCTGGTTCCAACGGATCAAGAACGGAGAGGTGGTTGAAGTCAGACGATTCTGACCACATGATACCGTCAGTAGTTTCTCATTGTTGACTATGGGACTTAGCGGGGCAAGTCGTTCTATCTGGTAGCGATGACCACCATGCGTTCGGAGTCGGCGCAGTACTGCATCCGTGGGAGCTTGTTCTGGCCGTAGAGTTCCACCTTGGAGAATCCGGCAGCCTTGAGCATCTCGCGAATCTCCAACGCAGTGTACATGCGGATGTTATTGTTGGCGAGGGCGTCTTCATTCATGAGGACGATACGGTCGCTCTGGGTGTCTATGAAGATGGCAGGTCTTCCTGTCAAGACGCCAGCCGGAGCATCCAGCACATGGGGCTCACTGAGGAGAAAGCCGCCCTCCAGTTTCACCCAGGTCTTGTTGAAGCGTGGCAGGTTGTACGGATTCATCAGGTCGAGAAGAAGTCTTCCCCCGTCCTTGAGGAGATCGTGGGAGTCCCTGAGGACCTGCTCGTTGGTTTCATGACGAAAGAAACCGAAGCTGTGACTGAGCATCACGGCGGCGTCGAACTTCTGGTCAAAGGACATCTCACGCATGTCGCCGGTGAAGAAGTCCACCTTGACATGGTCGGCCTTGGCACGCTCCTTCGCCACATCGATGAGAGCCTTGGATATGTCGAAGGCCATCACATTGAGACCGTGCTTTGCGAACTCTATTGACTGATCGCCCGCCCCACAAGCGATGTCAAGAATCTGGGCTCCCTTCTTGAGACCTAGAGCCTCGAAACAGAAGTCGACGACCAGCCTGTCATAGTGCTGGATTCCCTGTATCGATTGGCGATGCCATATGCGGAAAACGCGCGCCCAGAATTCATCCCAACCGAGTTCGACTTTCTCCATGAAACTCTCACCTTCGATGACCCTAGTAGACACGAGAGATAAGAAGATTGTGTACCAGAGAAGAAGCTGGAGAATGACCGCTCCTGTTAGTGATCTCGCCGGGAGGGACGACTCAGGTACAGGAAACTCAGAATGAGCGTAATCGCGGTACCATTCTCCGTACATGACGACGACAGGTTTGCCTATAAATGTAATGTTTACACTCAAAACACTAACCAGCACCAATAAACTGACAGACCATTCGATTTATTGGGAGAAAAATGACGGAAATGCGTGTACACGGCTGGAGCGCGTGTTTTTGTGATTTCACCATCAATTCGAGAGGATAGGACAACTAGTTTTGCGCAATATGGGTGGACACTGACAAGAGAAAGAAGTGGTAGCCCCGCCAGGACTCGAACCTGGGTTCCTCGGTCCAGAGCCGAGGGTGCTGGACCGCTACACTACGGGGCTTTGTCTCAGAGAGGTGAGCCTCCCTTTCCCCTCTCGGGGGTTGAGAGTGTCGAGGGTCGGGTGTTTTTACTCTTTTCGGTGATGCTGTTGAGTACGTGAGTGGGCGAGGTCGTCTTCTTTATTAGTTTGATAAGGACCAACGAAACCGATGCATCAATGCCATTCTGGTCTGAACTCACATACGGGACTTTCTCCACAGCCGCCGGTAACACCGAGGTCGTGGTCATGGTCACAGGTTCTCTCGAGGCCCACGGGTTGCATCTACCCCTCGGCACCGATTCGATCTTGCCAACATATCTGGCCGAGAGAGTGGCACAGAAGACAAAGGCTCTCGTGCTGCCGACTATCCCATTCGGGGACAGCTGGGCCTTCAATGATTTCCATGGAACGGTCTCGATCCATGGGAGCGCCCTCGTCGACTTCTATGTGTCTGTCATGAAGGGTGTGTTCCAACACGGCTTCCGATATATCGTTGCTCTCAACGGTCATGGAGGCAATGTTTCGGCCCTACAACAGGCTGCGAAAGTGGCGACCAAGAAGGGCGAACGCGCGGTCATCATCGTCAACTGGTGGAGAGACCTCGCTAAACAGGCTCGCAAACTGGTCCAAGAGACCCCAATGGGACACGCGGCCGAGGATGAGACGTCGGAGGTCTTGTTTGTGCGACCGGATCTGGTGGATATGAAGAAGGCTGAGGCACACAGGGTGGTCACAGAGTTCACCATAGTCTCCGGGCGATATCGGAGCAGTCTCTACCCATCGGGTATGGAAGGAGATCCGAGAAAGGCGACAGGAGAGAAGGGACAGCTCATCATGGAGCAGGCTGAAGAAGACCTTCTGAAACTCATCAATGGGCTTGAGAAAGGAGAACTGCCAATCAAGAATGGCTAGATTCCCACTTTGAAGATCAAGGCGTCCTTCAACACCCTCTGAAACATGCGAGTCAGGTTCTTTCCTTCTGTGGCTATGGTGGCAAAGACAGGGTAACCCTCAAGATCAAGCATCTGGACCATGTAGTCAACGGGAAGGGCATTCGGTAGGTCTCGCTTGTTGAGCGCCACTATGATCGGAAGGGTAGACATCCTATCAGTTCCCAGCGCAATGCGCAGTTCCTGAATCGAGGCCAGATTCTCGTTCATCTGCTCCGGTGTGGAATCGGCCATGAATATCAGACCATCACAGTCTCGGAGGACCTTGATTCTGCTTGCTGCGTGCCTACGCTGCCCTGCAACAGTGAAGACATCGAACACTATCTTCTCACTGGCAGTCACAGGCACGAAGTCGAAGAAAGTGGTCCTTCCCAGTTCATCCGAGATCTCCACGATCTTGCCCTTGGAGAGAGAACGGACGTTGGCGAAGAGCCAGCGCAGTGCTGTGGTCTTGCCTGAAAGGGATGGGCCATAGAATACTATCTTGATGTGAACACGGCCCAGCTCATCACGCTTCAAGACTCGCCCCGGGACTATCTCGGCTGTGGTCTGAGGAGATATCTGAGCCGCTCTGGCGAGGTTCGCAGTGGTACCTGCATCGACCCTGAGTTCGTCGTGGGAAGCCACCAGTCCACCCATGGGTATTCCGGCATGTTCTGGAGAGACCTTTGTTTCGGAGGATGGTGGTGCACCGGCGTGCGGACCTGAAGCTGTCTCGACCCGATCGCTCGGTTCTTTCTCCTCCGTCTCGGGCGTTCGCGAACGCCTGAAAATACGAAATCTAGGCAAGCCTCTCTCCGAGGATTTCCTATCCCATACATGACTTAAATCTTCGGGGAACTTCATTCGCAGTGACCTTTATCAACAGAAAGCTGCTGTGAAGGGATTCATGCCCAATCTAGTAGACCCAGATTTCGTCACAGAGATGTGGCCGACCCTCGCAGAGATGACCTACCTGAACAATGCCTCAACAGGAATACCCCCTATATCAACCATCAATGCGATGAGGAAGTACTTGGACGACAGAACAAGAGCAGTGGGCACATTCAAGGAAACACTGGAAAACTGCAAGGCGATTCGACAGCATCTCGCCACACTGCTTGGAGGTGATTACCACCAGTACGGTTTCGTTCCGAGCACAAGTTCAGGCGTGAACTCCTTCGCACACGCCATAGACTATCCACAGGGGTCAAACATTGTTCTGTGCGATCTCGAGTTTCCAGCAAACTATGTACCGTGGCAGAACGTCAGCAGACTGTACGATGTCGATCTCAGAGTCGTCAGGTCGGAAGAGGGAGCGGCCCCGGTCGACAGGTTTGCCGAGGTGATCGATGAGAACACCAGAGTGGTGGCAGTCAGTCAGGTGCAGTTTGCCTCCGGATATCGGATTGACCTGAAGCGACTCGCCAAGGTATGCCATGACCAAGGAGCACTGCTCTCTGTGGACGTGATTCAAGCAGCCGGATGCATTAAGACCGACCTACCCGAGATTGGTGTAGACTTTGCCACGGGACAGGCGGCGAAATGGCTCCTGGGCCCTATCGGAGCTGGTTACGTGTACGTGTCCGATAGGATCATGGACGACCTTCACCCGCGATTCCTTGGCTGGTGGGGTGTGGAGGACATCATGAAGTTTGGGTACGTGAACCGTACGCCACTGTCCGATGCCAGGAAGTTGCAGGTCGGGTCTCCCACTATGGTCGCGTATTTGGGGCTACTTGAGTCCCTCAAGACGTTGCTCAGGATGCCCGGGAAGACCAGACAGGACACCGCGTTCGACAACGCCGACTATCTACGAAAGCGTCTCTCAGAGATGCGGATCCCCTACTATGACTATGGTCCAAAGAACAACAGTGCCATTGTTTCATGCGTGCCTGAAGACCTTGAGGCAAAGCATGAGAACATGACAAAGAACAGGGTACACTGCTCAGTGCGCAACGGGCGTCTCAGAATCTCGCCTCACTTCTACAACAACAGAGGGGATATCGACACCATCATTGAATACCTTGGGTGATTGCTTGTTCGACCAGATATCAGAATCCATTCACTTCATGGTGAGCAGATCCTTCGACTCCAATATCGGCTTCATAAGGTCGGGGGACAGTCACGTGCTTGTGGACACTGGCACTGGTCTACAGGCCGCACATCTCGACAAGGCACTCAACCAACTTGGTTCCTCTCTCGATGCCATCACAGACGTTGTTCTCACCCACTCCCATATCGACCACATCGGAGGAGTGATTCCACTCCTTGAGTCGGGAGACCCCACGATTTACTTGCACAGGGCAGAGGCTGAGCGAATCAACAAGGGCGACATGAGCCGCACACTTGGAGCGACCTTTGGTGTGGACCTTCCGCCTTTCAAGATTGAAGGTATTCTTGAGGAAGGGTCTCTCTTGGAGTTTGGTGACGTCCGCCTCAGAGTATATCACACACCCGGACACTCGGCAGGAAGCATCACCATGGAAGTCATAGGCGAAGGGATCCTCTTCACGGGGGACACACTCTTTCCGGGAGGCAGTTTCGGTCGGGTGGACTTTCCCGATGGCGATGCAAGGAAACTAGTAGATTCACTGAAGCGGATTGCAGAGATGGACTTTCAGATTGGGCTTCCCGGACATATGAATGCGATAATGCATAACGCACGACAGTCAGCCATGAATTCATTCAGAATGGCTGAGACCATGCTCAGGTACTGACCGAGCGGACAAGGTCTTCCACAGCGAGTGGTCTTGTGGCAGCGTCCTTCCCAGATGGAAGATACTTCGCCTCGATGGCCTTGACCAGAGCGTAGACGGCCTCGTTTGCAGGTGTTTCAATGCCCAGCTCTTTGCCGAGTCTGATGATCTCACCCGTAATGGAATCAATCTCCGTGCGCTTACACTTGCTCAGGTCCTGAAGCATCGAGTTGATGTTGTCGGCAGTGGCCTTGGCAGTGCCCAGGGCATACCGAACGGGATCGTCAGTGGTGAGTTCGATTCCAAGGGCATCGACTATGCGGGCGGCCTCTTCGACCAGTTTCACCACCAGACCTCGAAGGGCATGATTCTTGTAGACCTCACCATTGGACAGGCCAGTGAGGGCTCCCACGGGGTTGATACCACAGTTTACGAGGGTCTTGGTCCAGACTACACCCTCAATGTTGTCGCTCGTGCGGACTTGGAAGCCTACGGACTGTAACATGCTGGTAATCTCTTCAACCATTGCCGTGTTCTCAGAATAACGGGATCCTATCTCTGTGAGACCGCACCCAGTCGCCGTGACCACACCCGGCTCGGTCTGCAACGCACCCATACATGTTGTGGCCCGCAAGACCTTGTGCGTGTTGAGCGCCTTGGCCACCAACTCTTCCGTACCCAGACCATTCTGTATCAGAAGGACATAGGCCCCCTTGTTGATGAGGTGCCTTGCGCTCTCGGCTGCGACTATCGTGTCGTAAGTCTTTGTGGTGATGATGACCAAGTCGGCCTCTTGAATCTCCGTAACGTCCTCTGTGGCCTCAAGTCTGAAGGTGTGTTCTCCCAACACGCCACGGATAGTCAGGCCGTTCTCTCGGATCCGGGTCACGTGAGGGGCTCTTCCAACCAGCACGACGTCGTTCCCTTCGATTGTGCTGAGGAATCCGCCATAGAGGCTCCCGATTGCTCCAGACCCAACGACTACTACTTTCACAGTTATTCCACAACCTTTCTCCTGAGCGTGCCCAGATCCTCTGAGAGGAGCTTCAGTCTGTGCATCATGAGTTCTAACGACTCCCGAAGGTTCTCTTCGTTGTCAAACTCCTTCACGATTGCCACGAGTTCGTCTGCAGGGATGTTTCTCATCTCCTGAACAGACTTGACCATGAGCGGCAGTGCACGGACTATGTTGTCCACGATGGTGATGTCCGAGAAGACGGCGGTCCTGCTCATGGGGTTCAAATCAATGGTGATCACGTACTTGCCAACTCGCTTCAGGGCCTCTGTCCGGTCCCCGTCCTCAAGAGGGACAACCACCACATCAGCAGACCCTATGCCGTCCGGATCGACCTTGCGTCTATTACTGCTGAGCTCGGGGATGGTCTCAGAAGGACGGTCATGAGTACCGAGCACTCGCGAGGCCCCAGCCTCTTGGAGTGCGGCAAGAATGGCATCCTCCCGTTCCTTTCGGTAGTAGAAGAGGTTGATCTCAAGGGGGGCCCCTGTGAGTTCTGAAAGATCAACAAGATCATGTGGCACGAGTGAGCAGACGTTCCCGTTCACGCTGATGACGGGATGTCTCGCAGTCAGCATGGCAGCGACAGCAGCTCGAATCGCTCTCCTTGCCAGATCGGAGGTTCTCTCTCCAATCAGATAATCGAAGGCCTCTCCACGACCGTGTGCAAGAAGTCCGGCTGTGGCCACTATGTGACGTTCATGCCCATCAATGATGGTCTCACGGGTTTCCAGAGACACACGGCGGGGATGGTCGGGCGGAATCTCAATCTTTGTCATGTCATCAACCTCCCGCCTCTCTCCTCGATGCCGGTGACAAAGATCTCTGGTTGAGCCCAGTATTTGCTGAGGATGCTCCTGGTGTCTTCTACCTGTGTACTATTGCAGAAACAGAAGACCGAGTCGCCCAGCATCACCATACTCGACTGAACCAACCCGTTGTTCTCCAGCTCACCGAGGGCCTTCCTCACCCTGGGAGTCTTGAGGTCGATGGCATCGCTGAACTCTCTCGAGCACTCGATGAAGGTGTCAAAAGAAGGGTTCTGTTCGAGTCTGTCAACGAGGACAGTCCCTATTTCATTGATGCGACGACGGCTCTCAGGATCTGTCAGCACTTCCCTCGTCTGCAGACCCGGCGCTCCAGCGAGCACCACAGTCACATCTTCATCATACGGAAAGCCGATGAGTGCCCCAATGTGAGGCGCTCCTGCACGGACCCTCATCTCAGTGCCTCCCTTTGTCTGGGCAATGACATCACCAAGTCCAGTGTGATTGAGGACCTCGGCCTCATGGGCAAAGGAGGCAATGGTGGAAAAAGCCAGATCTTCATCAAGGATGTGACCGAGGGCAATAGCTGTGCCAAGGGCGCCTGCGCCAGATGCGCCGAAACCCACACCAGATGGAAGAGACGACTCATGGTCTACGTCGACCCTAATCGTTCTCCCGCATTCTTCAGCCAACAGCCTTACCACCGTACTTGTCACTTGCGCATCGATTCGCGTTCCATTGTATCTCGTCGAGACCTTTAGGGTTGAGTGGTCCTTGACCCGGACAGTCGTGATCGTTCCTATCTTGACGCAGAACCCCGCACCTGTCGACCCTCTGAGCAGAGGATCTGCACTATCGTCGTAGATGCGGAAGACTCCAGTGATGTGCCCGGGAACAAAGGCTCGGGCGACCAGTGTGGATTCATCTCTTGAAGTCAATTCTGCACACTCGACGGTGTCCGAGAGTGGTCTAATAAAGAAATCTATAGAGTGTCTGTGTTTGGTATATACATGTATATACAACAGGAAGAGTATCACTTCAGGGGTACAAGACGCGTGTACTTCTTGTCGCGGGGGTCAGAACTCCGAGCGGCAGGATACACCCAACGGGCATCGATGTCACGGCCACTAAGATCGAAGACTCTGAAGCTTCCTGATGACCAGGTCAAGGGGCTGAAACCGAGAAGGAGGGTCTGTGTGCGCCAGCTGGTCACAACAAGGTGACGGTTCATGTTGGCGGTCGGTACCACAAGGAAGGCATTGGAGAGCTCCATGAGAAGGGAAGTACTGATTCTGTAGAAGAACTGGTAGGTCTTCCTGTGTTCTTCAGTCCCCTGTTCTCGCAGGTCATTGAGATATCGAATGATGGTCTCGTCGTGAACGGAGGGGTCCATGACATCAGAGAGTTCCTCGACATCAACAACAACGGCGGTTTCGAAATAGTAGGCCAGTGGGAATTCAGTGATGTGAAAGACAATGAACTTGTCCTTTGAGATTATCTGATATAGATGTTGGAAGATGGCCTGCTTGGAATAGAGCATGTTGACATCAAGCTCGGCAGGATTGAAGTTGTGGGCCTCCTCTGACACTATCAGGCGGAACATGTCGTCCAGCATGTCTCCGTCGTAACCGATTCTAATCATGTGATATGGTCGCTCGCCGTTCTCCTCCATGCGACCCGAACGGACGAGGTAGCTGTCGAGGTCGCGCTGAAAGGTGTCGACCTCGTTATCATTATCAGTGACAAAGAGGGACTGTGAGGGAGTGCCGAGTGCATTGATCACACTATCGATTGCTCGGAACCGGACCTTCTTCTCTGGGCCGAAGTCACTGATGATTTCGTCGATATCTCGAGAAGAGTCCGCCAAGTATTCCTCACCAACTAGTGGCACACATTGTAGTGTTGTTTTCCCTAGAGCCTCGCTTCCTGGCTGTTTCAGCCACTAGTGGCCTCCACACGCAGGACAGTCGACGGAACATCCACTAATGAACCCGTCTTCTGTGCCTCCGCCATCCTCTCAATCTCATATATTCTTTGCCGTTTTCGGAATAATTGCATGGACTGTGCTCAACCCACAAGTCTTATTCGCGTTTCAGTCAGAGGAGAGAGTGCAATAGCAGCAGGAGATCAACCCGTTGGAACACACTTCGAAGCTCATCAAGGGTAGTCTGAGTGATTCGCTCAAAGAGAAGAGGATTGCGCTCTGTGTGACGGGAAGTGTTGCAGCTGTGGAGTGTGTCGCCCTTGCTCGACGCCTGATGAGACACGGTGCGGAAGTCTATGCGGTGATGAGCAGGGAGGCCCAGAAGATCATCCATCCCAACCTGTTGGAGTGGGCCACGGGCAATCCTGTGGTCACTGAACTCACAGGTCAGATAGAGCATGTCACCCTCGCCGGAAAACATGACAATCATGTGGACCTGGTGCTCATAGCCCCGTCTACGGCAAACACGATCGGGAAGGTGGCAAACGGGATCGATGACACACCGGTCACAACAACGGTCTCCTCAGCAATCGGGGCAGGAATCCCTGTCGTCGTCGTCCCGGCAATGCACGAGTCAATGTACGACCATCCTGCTGTCATCGAGAATATCGGCAAGCTGAAGAGAATGGGTCTGACGATCGTCACTCCCAGAGTGGAAGAGGCGAAGGCAAAGATTCCTGATGTTGACACAATCGTCGAGCATGTCATGGCATTGCTCGGGCCTCGAGACCTCGACGGTAAACACTTTATTGTCACAGCAGGTCCGACCCGAGGCTGGATTGACAGGGTCCGATTCATCTCAAACCCCTCCTCAGGAAAGATGGGCGTTGCCGTGGCGGAGGAACTCTTGTCAAGAGGAGCGCATGTCACATTGATACTGGGACCCACTACTGTTGCCACCCCTGCCAAGGCACTTGTCAAACATGTCACGACTCCTGAGGAGATGATGTCCGCAGTGCTGGAATCCCTCGATTCGGACGAGATTGACGCATTTGTGTCAGCGGCCGCAGTGTTGGACTACGTACCCTCGAAGAAGGTGGACAGCAAGATGCCCTCGGGAGAACCATCACTTGCCGTCGAACTCAGGCCAACCAAGAAGATAATCGAAGAGGCACGAAAGAAGAAGAAGGGACTCCTCATCGTGGGATTCAAGGTGGAGTCTGGGATAACGGAAAAGGAGCTTGAGAAGCGTGCTCGCGCCAAGATTGAATCCGGGGTGTGCGACCTCGTAGTGGCAAACGATGAGCACAAGAAGGGCGTGGCATTTGGCGCTGATACGAACGAAGTGCTGATTGTTAGTTCTGACTCTGTGAGAGAGATAGAGTTGGCACCAAAGAGAGTTGTGGCTCGTCACATAGTTGATGTGATTGTGGAGAAGATGAACGCATAGTCACGCCATCTAGAGGATATCAAGAAGGGCCTCAGCCATCCGTTTCATGTCAACAAAGATCAATCCCAGCTGAGCATCGACCTTGGCCAGAACCAGGAAGAGTGCACTGTCACCAACAGAGGTCATCAGAGTGTATCCCTTGTCACCCTTTACATAGATCTCCAAGAGGTTCCCGCGGTCAAGCTCCTCTGTGGCCTTCTCGCCAAGTGTGAGCATCGCAGCACTGATGGCCGCCACTGTTTCTTGTTCGCTCTCAGGAAGAGCTGAAGAGATCATCAGACCATCGAGTGATACCAGAGCAGCACCCTCGACTCCGGGTACTGTTTCGAAATCACGGATTATCTTGTTGATACCATCGACCCGATTTGACATTCTAGACCCTCGAGCAATCGCAGCATGGCCTAGTCTGTGCTGGCCGTATAAAACCTTATTGCAGGTAGGAGTCTACACTCCAAAATACTCCTTTGGATCCACTTTGGTGTCCTTCTTCTCCTGACGCTCACGTTCCCTCTTTGTCATCTTTGAAGAGTCATTGCGAAGGATACGAGACCCGCTCCGTCTCTTCAGATACAGGTAGCCTCCAAACGCGACAGCCACTCCTCCACCAAGAACACCCAACATCACCCACGGGAATGGGCGGACTGTGAACACATTCTCCAAGTGCAGTGTCAGGGTGTCATATCCTGCAAGACTGGCGTGGACTAGAAGATCAAAGTCACCAACATTGACACCAGTCCATTGACCATCCAAGGTGATGGCATAAAAGCCGTCACCGAGATCAGTCGTAGCCACTGCACTGGAGTTGAGCAACACGCTCACTGATGCGGCCTCGATGGGATTGCCGACCATGTCTGTGAGTTCAAGAGTGATGACGAGCTGGTCGCCGGCCCAGATTATCTGCTGGCTCAGGCTGATGCTTCTAAGACGAATCGAGGGAACCTCACTCCACGAGATCAAGTTCTCAATGAAGGGGTCTCTCACACCACCTGTAGGATTGATCGTGGTCACAGCAACCTTCCCACATCCCGCAGAACCTGCAGCAAAGACAGGATGTGATCCGTCTGTGGCAAGAATTGTGAGATTTGACCAGACTTGGGCAAAGTGACCATCATAGTCCATGGTGGAGTTGAGAGTGTTGGGATTGGTGAGAAGCGGATGCTGTGAGTCAGTGATTGTGACACTACTTCCACCTCCTGATGACGCATAGTCCACCGGCCATGGCAACCATGCCATATCATCGTCAACACCGATGACCGCAAGGACACCACCACTCTCTACGAAGGTCCTCACTTCATCGGAGTGTGCTGTGAGGTTGGAGACATAGACGGAAACGGCTCCGGGTTCAACAATGGTGACAGTTCTGAGGGAGAGAAGACTAACAAACTCGGAGAAGTTGGTGTCCTGGTAGTAGTCGAATTGAGCCCCTATTGCCTGCAGGGACTGTGGAAGGTAGTCACTGATACCAAGTGCCGCAACTGGATTGACTCCGAGGCCTGGTGTGTGCGCTCCGAAGGATGTATGGAGCGGATTAACAGCAGGCACATGGACATCAACAGAGGGGTCATAGAGCTTCACTGACGGATCACCGAACAGTATCTGCTGGTTCGCATAGTCCCGAGGATTACGGTCATCAAGTGGATTGGAGTAGTCCGAGGAGATCAGGGACAGCCCCTGTGAGAGCGCCTCGCCAGTGGTGAGCCCATCACACAGATGTTGTGCCAGAAGGACCGAAAGCATCCCCGCAGGCTGGAAGTACACTGTTCTTGGTGATGCCGTGACGGCCACAGCCCCGTGTCTCATCATCATGAGCGGCAGCTCTGAACCACCTAAGAGGCAGGCCGTAACAATAACAATTGGGGAACCGATATCGCCGAGGTTGGCTTCAAACTCGTCTGTGGACACAGTGGTATGGTATTGAAGTTCGCTCTGGTAGGCCACTGGGTTGACGAGCTTGTCACTGTCACCGGAGCTCTCACGTTCACTCTCCGAGATCTCAAAGCCCCACTTCGCGTCTACAGTCCGCATTGAGAAGAATCCGGGCCCATTTGGTCTGTCAGGTGGATCACGTGGTAGAAGGGTCAAGGTCCCGTGTGTACTCAGGGTCCATAGGGCCACTTGGGACTGAATACTTGAAACAACTGCATCCAACCCCACATGGTATTCGATATCGAACCCTGCCGACTCTAGGGCATCGGTTGAGTTCTCTATCTGAGTCAGAGTGTAGTAGTTATAGTTGTTATCGATGAAGGTCGCACCATCTGTGTAGGCGTACAAGCTGACCAGAGCAGTGTCAGCGCTCTGAGCTGTCAGGTAGATGTATCGATGAAGCAGACCGCGATTGATGAGTACAGAAGCAAGATCAGCGGTCTCAGCGGGAATCCGCCCGGACTGGAAGTGGCTCTGTAGTGACCTGTCAAAGCTTGTGGGTATTAGAGTCACCGGAGCCACCACCACGACCGGCTGGGGGGCCGTTGCATTGTATGCACCACGCGATGATAGGAATCCCTCGAAGGAGTCCACTGACTCCATCATGGAGAACTTGTTAGGGATCCGTTCGTCATACCAACCGTTCTCAGCCCGATTCTCATACTTGTTTACAATGTAGATGTTGTTAATCTCGGGTCCAATGAGGTATGGAGCCCAGGTCTCTTGAGCCCTGGTCGTCATCACGTTGTCATCTCCACATAGGGAGAAAATGGGCGAACCGTGAACAGCAGCAGAGTATGCAGCAGGAGCCATGAACTCGTCTCCGGTGCCCACAGGGACAGAGACTACAACGTCAGGGGACTTGGATATCTCTGTGATGTTACCGGACAGACTTGAGTAGGTGTCAATCGTCAGAAGGGATGCAAGACCACTCAGCTCTGTGAGAAGCGATGTCTGGTGGATGTCAGCCGGGTCAACCAGCACCACATTTGACACACCCAGACGTTCGAGAGCCCACTCGGTGACCGCGGGCACATCCGATGCACTCGCATAGAGGAGGGGCGCATTCAGAAGAGAGGCGAGAACCGCACCGTTCGCGGCCGACTCGAGGTATGACCCCAGATTCTCAGGGAACCGGCTGATGTCCCAGCTGAGTTCGATATTGTTGGTTTCGGTGGTGGCGTCCATCCATCCGGCGATGGCTGTCCACTCTCCTGGCATGGGGTAAGGAAGTGAGATGCTCTCAAGACCGGGGTTCGACAGAATGCTGCCAGCCGGCGCCCACATCACCATTCGCCCGTTGGGATCGATGAGAGCGAGGTTTAGGTCAGTGGCCACATTGTCCCACCTGAGTTCAATGTCAAGGGACTTGGAATCTGCGGGCACATCGATGGTATGGCGATAACCTGGATGATACGTGACCTTGCAGTCTAGTGCAGTGGTGTGAGTCTGGTCTGTAGTGACATTCATGGTCCAGACACCGTACTCTGTGACGGGGAGCCAGAACTGCATGGGAACGGGGCTGGAGACATACGCTGGATTTCTTGAGAAGTACATCTGAGTGTAGACAGAGTAGTCCACCACCTCACCGCTAGGGTTGATGAGTTCATGAGTCATGATCTCTGACCCCGACCAGTTGAACTGACCATGCATCCAAACAGCCCAACTGGGAGGCGTGAAGTTGTTGCTTGTCGGCGCTCCGAATGAGGCTGACCCCGAGAAGCTCTCTGTTGAGGACTCACGGCCAGAGAGGGTGTGTGTGGCTGAACCTGACTCTGTACTGGGTTGAGTGAAGGTATCGGACGCTAGAGCGACCACCGCGGTACCGGAGCTGGCCCATTCAGACACTGCAAGCTTGGCTGCTATCTCTGCGGCAGTGGACCCAGTTATGCGTGGGTACAGTCGCGTTCCAAGCGTGTCCTGCAAATCGACCAAGAGAGGTTGTGGTATGTCACCAACGACCATTCCCTGCGAGATGCCACCGTCGGTCTCCAGATATTGAGCCCAGTCCTCGACGAACCACATTTCGGAGTCGGATCCGGAAGAGAAGACCACGGGAGAGACATACTGTGTACCATTGTCACAGAACACGCCAGTGGGTACCGTGGCGATGTATGCAAAATCATCGACGAATGAGTCGGGGTCTGAGGCAACAATGGCTACACGACTGAGCGGTCGTTGAGCCTCATAGGAGGATGACAGGCGGACTGTGGGAGTAGGGTCCACACTGGAGAATCGGGAAGCAGGAGAGGACGAGAGGGCAATCACCGGGGTCAGAAGAAGAAGCGCAGCTGCAAATGATATTATCCACCTTAACCGACAGTTCAATGGTCATCGCTCCGTGAGAACACAATGACCACAGCTGCTAGCCAAATAGGGTTTTCTTGTCGAGCTACTCTATGTTGAGCAGTTCGTCATCATCAAACTCGTCGTCGCTGGGGGTGCCGATGTCATCGGGCAGTGCGTCGATGAGTGCATCGATGAGCTTCCTCAGTCTGCGCCGGGTGGTCTTGGGTACGTCCCACATCTTCTGTTCTGCACGCTCGACTACCTCTTTGGCGATGTCAAAGATCTCAGCCTCATAGTAGTTCTGGGCTGCCTCGACGAACATCTCTGCGGACTTCTTGTCGTTCCCGTTGTTCTCAGCTATATCGCCTATGACTGACAGGGCATCTGCAATGCCGGCCTTGTCTTCAATCTCGCGAAAGATCTTCAGAGCCTTCTTGATCGTGGTCTCCGCCGCGGCTGAGTCCTCCTTGTCAAGATATGCCTGACCCATATCCATGAGGACAATGGCCTCACCCTGCCGGTTTCCGAGCTTCCTGTAGATTCGCTGAGCCTTCTTGAAGTGGGTTATTGCACCCTCGAAATCTCCGCTACCCAAAGTGGCAAGGGCAAGACCGTAGATCGCATCAGCCACTCCGCTATCGTTGGAAGCCTTCTCGAACAACTTCATCGCGGAGCTGAGGGTCTGCATGGCCTCTGGCCAGCGCTCAAGATTGATCTGTGAGACGCCGAGGTTGTAGAGGGCCACTGTGGTTCCAGACGGGTCATCGAGCCCTTTGTAGACGTTCAGAGCCTTTTCGAAACACTCGTGGGCCTCCTCGTACTCTGCCACAGACATGTAGATGTTCCCTGCTGCATTGAATAGCTTGGCCGCCATCTCCTTGTCCCCCTCTTTCAGCGCCTTCGCTGCCCCTTCAAGGATCTCAGCAGGATCCATGTCATCAAGTGATTCCTCTTGCTCTGAGCTCATTGCAACTCACCAAGTGAATGACAGGAGGCCGCCTATATCGCTTTTGATTCTTTCTGATTGAACAGCCTGGGGTACCAGCCTAGCGCTTCATGACCAGAACGGGGTCCTCCAACATGGCGTGGACCTCGGGCTTCACAGTGAACTGCTCATCACCCAGCTGGACCTCGAGGAGCTTTCTCAGCTCGAATCGGCGGAGATAGCCGACAGCCTGGTCACGGTCCAGATTGAGGTCCTTCATCAGACTCTTGAGACCATTCTTGGCACCGCTGTACTGGGCGAACTTGCTGAAGACAGAGCTCCATTGCATCATGATGAGGTAGAGCAGAGTCCGTAGCATGCTGTCCACATTCTCACCAGTCTTCGCAGACACAGGGAACACAGGCAACCCGACGAGGAACTGGAGGTTCTTCCGCAGCTGGTCCACAGGCCGCGACTTCGAGTCATCCTGCTTGTTGGCTGCCACTACGCAAGGAACGCCCGGAAGGAAGAATGCGATCTCGCGGAAGAACAGCTTGGCCCGTGCATCAGACTCGGGATCAACAGAGTCGACCACGAATACGATGCCATCCGCACCCTCACTCAGTATCTTTCTCATGGTCCGAAACCTGAGAAGACCGGGGGTTCCGAAGAGAAACACGTTCAAGTCATCGATATTGGCCATCCCGTGGTCCATAGCGATGGTGGTGCCGCGTCGCTCGATGTTGATACAAGCACCGTTGGTAATATGGTGGATCATCGCCGATTTTCCGGCCTTGTAAGGACCTGTCACAACAATCTTCATTGGTCAACACCCGTGCTGGCTGTTCCAAGTGTACGTTCCTGCGTGTTAAATGGTTTGTCCTGAACAACACCGACCTTTTCAACGTCCACCAGCTCCCATGCCGGCCCTCGAGATTTGGCATCAACATAATTCTTTTAAGACTCCATCTGCGAGGTCGCGCAAGCCACCGGTATGCACCGGTGACCCCGACGAGTTCTCTCGCGTCATATCCACGTGTTGGGGACAGGCTATATCACACCGACAGCGAGAGCATATGTTCAAGAGTGTGCTTAACAATGGTTAAGATAAAGGACCCTGAAGCCATCAAGAAGCTCATCAAGTCCAATGACTATGAGCACAAGCGGATCATCTCCATCTCCGCCCACATCGACCATGGCAAGACTACTACAACCGACTACCTCATGCGCCGCGCCGGCCTCATGTCTGACGCCGCAGCCGGACAGGCTCTCATGACCGACAGCGATGAGGAGGAACAGGAACGCGGTATCACCATCTTCACCTCCGTCGTCCTCCTCAACTTCGAGATCGACGGCGAGGAGTACCTCGTCCAACTCTCCGACACCCCCGGCCATCTCTCCTTCACCGGTGAGGTCTCCCGCGCTCTTCGCGCTAGCGACGGGGCGGTCATCCTTGTGGACGCGCTAGAAGGAATGATGACGCAGACCGAAACAAACATTCGGCTCGCCGTAGGGGGCGAGGCTTGCAAGCCGGTACTTTTCATCAACAAGGTGGACCGGTTGATCAACGAGTTGAAGTTGCCGCCGAAGAAGGTCTACGAGCGAGTGGACACGATCATCGCGAAGGTGAACAACCTCATCATGAAGGTGGCGCCTGAGGGGTATGGTAAGGACTGGAGGGTGAGTTTCCAGGATGGCAGTGTGGCCATCGGCAGTGCGAAGACGGGATGGGCCTTCACGATGAAGACCCTGGAGAAGAAGAACATCAAGCCGACGGTTGTGTTTGAGAAGTACAACGAGGGCGACGAGATGTGGCTGAGGGAGAACCTCCCGTTGGATGATGCTCTCCTCGAGATGATAGTCAAGCATCTCCCCAACCCGAAGGAGGCCCAGAAGTACAAGATTCCCCGTATCTGGTCGGGCGACCCTGAGAGTCCGGAGGGCAAGGCCCTGCTGGAATGCGACCCGGACGGCCCCCTGCTTGGGATGATCACCAAGATATTCATCGAACCGAAGAGCAAGAGACCGACCCTGATAGGCCGTGTGTTCTCGGGGACCATCAGGAACGGTCAGGAGATCCGCCTGGTGAACATGCGTCAGAACGCGAAGGTGAAGCGTCTGGGCGTGCAGGAGATCACGGACATTCTGGACATGGATGAGGTGCCTGCGGGGAACCTGTTCTCTGTGTTCGGGTTCATGTGTCCGAGTGGTGAGTCCTTCGTGGGCCCCGATTCTGACATGAAGGGATTCGAGGCCATCGAGTATGTGAGCGAGCCGGTGGTGAGCCGGAGCATCAAGCCCATAGACCCACAGGACATCGCCAAGCTGGGCGAGGTGGTCTCAAAGTGGATCATGGCCGACCCCACGGCCCGGTTCGTGCATGACAAGGAGTCGAACGAGTACAGACTTGACGGTATCGACCCACTGCAGATCGAGATTCTCACCAAACGGATCAACGAACAGGTGAAGATCAAGGTTTCCGAACCCATCATCGTGTACCGCGAGAAGATGACAGAGCGCGGAGACGAGTTCCACACAAAGTCACCGAACGGCCACAACAGGATTCGGATATACCTGGAACCCCTGGACGACAAGACCGTGGAACTGATCAAGAAGAAGAAGGTCTATGCTGAGCAGAACGAGCGTGAGCGCGCTCAGGTACTCCGTGACGAGGCCGGTTGGGATGCCAAGGTGGCCCGCAAGATCCTCGATGTATACGAGTCGAACATGCTCGTGGACGCCATGACCGGGGTGCAGCGGTTCGACAGGATCTACTCCTACGTCGAGACCGTGTGGCGAGAGTTCTGCGAGGCAGGTCCTCTGGCCAACGAGCCCGTCATGGGAGTGAAGGCCACGATCACTGATGCTACAGTCCACAACGACCCGGCCCACACAGGTTACAATGAAGTGGCCACTATGGTGAGTGCAGGTCTGAACATGAGTTTCCTCACGGGGAAGCCCGGGCTCTACGAGCCGGTGCTCAACGCTGATATCAAGACCCCTGTAGATACGCAGGGTCAGGTCATCAAGGTCCTCACCGCCCACAGAGGTCAGGTCCTTACCATCGAGGGTGAGGAGGACGCGGTGGCTGTGAAGGGCACCCTCCCAACGGCCGAGACCATAGGCATTGCTGACGAGTTCCGCAGTGCAACGGCAGGTCGCAGCTTCTTCGGGTACGAGTTCCGAGGGTTCGAGCCTGTGCCCGGCAACATGCAGGAGGACCTCATTCTGGAGATCCGCAAGCGGAAGAAGATGCCCGAGACGCTCCCAAGCCTCTCCTCGTGGAACCGCTGGGTATACAAGCGGACCTAGGTCCGACACATCTGTGCAGGGAGTGACATTAGTCCCTCCTTCGCACACTTCTCTTTCTTTTTCTGACATTGGATAGACTCTTTACGAGATCTGATTCCAGACTTGATGATGATGCTCCATGAGTCTCGATCCTGTTGAGATGCTCAGAACATTGGTGTCCTTTGACACAAGGAACGACGAAGACAGGAAGCCCACCGCTGAGTGTCCTCAGTACATCAACTCGGTCCTTGAGGACCGGGGCTTCATGACCGAACTCCTTGAGTCTGAAGGATACTACACTGCCTTCGGAAGAAGAGGACAGGGCAAGTTCAAGATACTCTTCCTCGCTCACTTCGATGTTGTTCCGTTTGGTGAGGGCTGGGACACAGATCCCCTGACCCTTGAAGTGCGCGGGGACCAGGCCTTTGGTCGCGGGACCTGTGATGACAAGGGCAACATAGTGTCCCTGCTGCTTCTTGCAGAGAAGATCGCAGCGGCTGACCTTGATTGCACCGTCATGATTGCGGCCTCCGGGGACGAGGAGATTGGCGGTCGTCATGGTGCTGCCCATCTCAGAGAGTGGCTCACAAAGCACGGTCTCTTCCCTGACCACGTTGTGGTGGCTGATGGCCTCCATCAGCAGATCATCCACCGGCGCAGGAACATCCTGCCAACCTTCATCAAGGTGAAGGAAGACCCGAAGACTGTGAAGGGAGTCCTAGTCACTATCAGGTTGACCACAGAGACCTACGGAACCAACACAAGACATAGTGCCTACCTACGCCCCGGTGTAGACAGACATGCCATGCTTGCGGCTTCGAAGTATCTGGACCTCAACCCGGAGGCCGTCGTGGTTGCCGTCCGAGGGGCCTTTGTGAAGAGCAATGTGGTCCCAGACTGGGTCGAGATCGATGTCGTTCATCCCGAGGAGGGGGGCGAAGAGTATGAGTACGACCAGGCCCTGACTGACATCATGAGGTCTCTCTTGGCCATCTCACAGGTGCCCTTCCCTACCCGGCCATCTGACAAGGGAACGATCATCTCTCCCAACCTGCTGTCAAAGGACAGTGACCTATGGACTCTGTACTGCGACATTCGTGCAATGACTAATGATGCTGAGGCTGTCACACAGTCATTCCAAGAGGCGCTCCGGGGGAAGATCGACATATTCTCCTTGCAGGTCCACCCCGGAGTGGGTTATGTTGAATCTGACCCTGACTCACGCCTGATCCGTGCTGCAAGGTTTGCACTTGAGAAAGAAGGGATTCCTGTCCAGCTCATAGAGGGGTTCGGCGGGTCTGACTCGCGATACTTTGCGGGACAGGGTGCAGACCTCTTCGACTTCGGGCCGAGAGGTGACAACCTTCACGGTGCGAATGAATGGGTCTCGTTGTCCTCACTGAAGGAGAACGCTGAGTTCTTCTACACGCTTGTCGATCTGCTGGCCCGTGAGAAGAGCCCAGTTTGAACTACTTGGGACTCATTCCCACCTTCAGCTTCAGGTCGTCAATCTCCCACTCCTTCACATACTTGAAGGTTTTCCACTTGGGCTTGGCATCAGGACCCACAAGATCGAGTGACTCTGCCCGTGTCTCGTTTGCGAGAGAGTCCTCATATATCTTGGTCAACTCGACGGCCTCGCTGTCGGAGAACTGGAGCAGGAGTTCAATGGATTGCTCCACCTTCAGGTCGAGTTCCTTTCTCATGACCTGAACTCGTCGGGTCACATCCCTCACCAGTCCATCCGCCTCAAGTTCCCTTGTCCTGGTGACATCGACAATGACACGACCTATTCTGCTGTCCGAGAAGCTGAGATGGTCGGGCAGTGACTCTTCGAACTCGACATCACCCGGGACCAGCTCCACCTTCTCCTTGCCAAGCTTCAGAGTAGCCTTTCCCCGCTCCAACTCGTCTCTGAGCTTGGCAGCATCCACTCTTTGCAGGGCATCTACTATCCTCTTCATCTTGTCCTTGTGCTTTGGCCCGAGCACCTTGAAGTTTGGCTTCACAGATAGTTGTATGAACTCGGTCATCACATCGGTCTCTAGGACCTCGAACTCACGAGTGTTGAGGTCTCCCAGAAGCAGATCTGTGAGACTCTTTGCTCTTCTGGCCACGTCCTTGTCTTCGGTGACGAGCATGACCTTCGCGACGGGATGTCGAAGCTTCACTTCCTTCTTGTTTCTGGCGTGGCTGGAGGCTCTCCGCAGCTCTTCAAGAACATCGAAGGTCGCCTCCATCTCGACATCATGAAGACTGTCGTCCGGTTCCGGCATGTCAGTCATATTGATGGATTCTGGGAGGTCGGGAGAGAACCTCATCAGGAAGTCACCATGCAGCTTCTCAGACAGGAATGGTGCAAAGGGATTGAGGCACCGGAGGAACGTCTGTAGGGTGTAGAACATCACGTCATATGCCATGACCTTCTTGGGGTCCTCTCTGTCGAGCCACACCCTCTTCTTCACCAGTGGCAAGTAGATTCGACTGAAGTCCTCCGCTATGAATTCAAGAAGGACTCTGCCTGCATGATGCCAGAGGTACTTGTCCATCTGTGACCTGAACTCAGTGACCATGGACTGTGTCCTTGAGAGAAGCCACTTGTCCTCAAGATCCGCTGTCTTCAATGCCTTGAGCATTCTCTTCTCGTCAAACTCGAACTTGTCCAAGTCCATGTATGTTTCGGCGAAGAGTACGACATTCCAGAGGACGTCCAGTTTCTTGCGCGTGAGTTCGATCTCCTTGGGACTGTAGTTGGTACGGCTCCACGAGGCTGATCTTGTGAGCATGTACACCCTGAATGGATCTGCGCCCACATCGGTCAATGCGTTTGCTGCCCAGACGACATTTCCCCTTGACTTACTCATCTTGCCTCCATCTTCATCCAAGACGTGTTCTTGGCTCACACATGCCTTGAAGGGTTTTGAGTCGTGCATGACCGTGGATGTGTACAGTAGGCTGTAGAACCACCCCCTTGACTGGTCAACGGCCTCTGTGATGAAGTCATACGGAAAGAGTTTCTTGAACAGACTCGGGTCCTTCAAGTAGTTGACACTGGCAGTGTGTGCCATTCCGGAGTCAAGCCAGCAGTCGGTGACGAAGGGCTCACGATGCATCTCTCCTCCGCACTTCTCACACTTCAGGACGACCGCATCGACCCACGGCCTGTGCATCTCAAACTCGTCTGGAAACTTCACTGCCTTCTCCCTGAGCTCTTTCCTTGATCCAATGACGACTTCTGCCTTGCAGTCATCACACACCCACACCGGAAGAGGAGAGCCCCACACTCGAGACCTCGATATACACCAGTCGTCTGCGTTAGCAAGCCAGTCACCGAATCGTCCTGTTCCCGCCCAGTCCGGGGTCCACTCGATCTCCTTGTTGACCTCAACGAGCCGGTCACGGACCCCCTCCATCTTCAGGAACCATTGAGTACTGTCAGCCAGGTATATGAGAGGTGTGTCACATCTCCAGCAGTGAGGGTACTCGTGGGTTATGGTCTCCTCATGCACGAGCAACCCCTTCTTCTCCAACATGCGTGGGACCTCAGGATTGGTATCAAAGACCATCTTCCCCTTGAACATCGGAACCTCGTCAGTGAAGTGGCCCTTGTTGTCCACGGGGGCAAAGATGGGCACCCCAAACTCCCTGCCTACATTGAAGTCATCAGGCCCGAATCCGGGCGCGGTGTGTACGAGACCTGTGCCGTCCTCTACCGTGACATGAGTCCCGGTGACGACGGCGTGCATGTACTTCTCATCATGCTCCTGATGGAACGGAACCTCATCGTGGAATGGATGCTCGTACTTCCAGCCGAGCATCTTCTTTCCCTTGAGCGACTTCACTATCTTGTATGACTCGACTCCTGCCTTCTGCATCACTTCCTCAACGAGGTCTTTCACGATCCACCATATCTCTCCGTCCACCTCGACCTTCACGTAGGTGAGGTCCGGGTGTACTGACACCATCTCATTCGAGATCAGTGTGAACGGTGTCGTGGTCCAGATCACAAGGTACTCGTTCTCCTTCCCGACCAGCTTGAACTTCACGTACACGGAGGGGTCGACCTTCGAAGCATAGCCCTGCGAAACCTCATGTCCCGACAGTGCTGTCACACACCGCGGACATATCGGGTTCACTCGATAACCACGCGTCAGGAGACCCTTCTCGTTGGCAAGTTTGAGAAAGTGCCAGACGTGTTCTATGTAATCATCTTTTCTTGTCTCGTATGCGTTGGGGAAGTCAAGCCATAATCCTAGGCGCACAGAGTCATCGACCCAGCGTTTGAGGTAGAAGTCGACGAGCTCCTTGCACTTCTCCACGAAGACATCCATTCCGAGATCCGCTTCGATGAGTCCCTTCTCAGCGATACCCTCCTTCTTCTCCACCTCGAGTTCGACAGGCAGCCCCTGCATGTCCCATCCTCCCCTACGCCAGACATTGAACCCACGCATGGTCATGAATCTGAGCTGGGCGTCCTTCATCGCCCTCCCGCGTGCATGACCTACATGCATGAAACCGTTCGTAGTCGGGGGCCCCTCGAGGAAGTTCCAATCTGGACCTGACTCACGCAGCTTGATGGTCTTCTGATACGTATCGTTCTTCTTCCAGAAGTCCAGTACCTCTTCTTCAACGGCAAGTGGTTCATATCGTCTTGAAAGTGGGCTCATCTTGGTGTCCTCTCTTTGGGTGAGTTCGTGGAATATGCGAAAAAGGTGTCTGGGCTCCCAAAGGTGTCACAGCGAAGGAGATGGTCTGGACTAGGTCTTGACAATCCAGTCCTAGTCGATTTGGCAATCCATCCTTTCTCACCTGTTGGGCTCTCTGTTTTCACATCACATGGTCGTTAAAAAGATTAGGCTAGGTCGAGTTGTCCAATTCTTCAGGCATGAGGAGGTGCAATGAAGATTTAACTGCTAGAAGATGGTCTTCGTTTCTGAGGTGTGTGAATGAGCTCACTAGATGATAGGACTCTTGACAAGCTTGCGGATATGGTGATCAATGTGCTCTGGCAGGATCTGCTGGAGGTCTGGCGGGCGATCCGGACGAAGATGGATTCAGAGGGTCCCGCCGCCGTGAAGAGCGCTTTTGAGCAGGCAGTGGACCGATTCCTCAAGGGGCCCTTCGAGAGCCATGTCGAAGTGCGCTGGGGGATGAATCTGTGTGTCCATTGTAATGATGACAACGTGGAGAAGAACGGGATTGCATACGTCAAGCCAAACGGCGACGGCTTGGAGTTCAACCAGTGCCTGAACTGCAGGATTGGCATCCTCTATGAGCTTGAGACAGCAAAGGCCACTCTTGACACCTACACAATCGGGCTTGGCCAGCCTGGTCAATTCAGTGGAATCTCCTTCTACTGGAACGCCATTGTACCGGAGGGTCTCAAGAAGTACATACCGTCTTATGAGCTGATACAGGATGGCAGATGGATTGGAACTCTCTCCTTTGACGAGAGCCTTGAGCCCAGATTCCTTCCCTTCGAGTCGATGACATCGGAAACACCAAGAGATGCAGAGGCCCCGTGGACAAGAGAACTTCCGGGTGCAGTGAAGGTTGCAGCTGATGCTTTTCTGAACCATGCCCGGTATCAGGTCGAGGCTGCTCTTGCACTGAAGTAACCCCCATCGCGGTGATTGTTCTGCCTGAAAAACTTGTGCGCGACAGGATTCCGGACATAATCCGGGACAATGGAGGTACTCCGTCCATCAGAGTGGCCAATCGTGACGAACTTGACGTGTTGTTGAGGAAGAAGATAGTCGAGGAGGCTCAGGAGCTGCTCGAGTCCGGCAACTCTGAGGAGATCGTTGATATCCTCGAAGCCATCGATACACTTGTTCGTCTGCGCCATGCGGACCGGGGTATGCTGGACTTGCAGCGCGAAACCAAGCGTCACTTCAGAGGCGGTTTCGAGAAGGGCTATGTTCTCAGGATCAACGACGAGTGACAGCTCACTCCTCATACTCGGAGTAGTTTGATTATACTTATATGTAAAGTCAGTGGCGTGGGCACGTAGATACCACCCCGTTCAGTGGTGGTTTCGTGTATTAGCGGAAGGTATAGAAAATGACTACTAACGATGTCAAACCGATTCCCGATCATCATATCACACACGAGGAGGCAGGTCCACTATCACGCTACCATGTGGAGCGCTACCCCATGAGGGAGCTACCCTACACGACGCAGAGTATCTGTCCTGAGTGTTTTCTGGAGAATGATGAGGTCCACGTAATTGATGCCACACTTTACGAGGAAGATGGCAAGGTCATGTACAAGAAGACCTGTGAGAAACATGGCGAGTTCATCGACGTATACTGGGGCGACGTCGAGATGTTCAAGAAAGCCCAGAAATGGTGGTACAAGTCTATTGGCCTAGACAATCCCCGCACAAAGACCGTGAAGGGTTGCCCCGAAGACTGCGGGCAGTGTCCTGAACACAAGTCGCACACAGCCCTCGCCCTCCTCGATGTCACCAACAGGTGCAACCTTCGATGCCCAATCTGCTTTGCCGTGGCTGCTGAGGGCGGCACAGTGTACGAGCCTACCCCGGAGCAGGTCCTTGACATGCTGAAGAACCTTCGCAGTAACCTGCCAGTCCCTGCACCCGCCATCCAGTTCGCAGGTGGCGAGCCCACTGTCAGCAAACATCTCCCACAGTACATCAAGTGGGCCAAGCAGGTCGGCTTCAGGCATGTGCAGATCGCGAGCAACGTCATTAGGATTGGAAAGAGCAAGGAGTATCTCCAGGAACTCAGAGATGCTGGCCTCTCAACGATCTACATGCAGTTTGACGGTGTCACAGAGGGTCCCTATCTCGCGGCCAGAGGAACAAACCTTCTGCCTCTCAAGATGAAGGCCATTCAGAACGCTCGGGAGGTTGGGATGGAGTCTCTCGTGCTCGTGCCCACCGTCGTCCGTGGCGTCAACGATGACCAGCTCGGGAAAATCATCGAGTTTGCCGTTGAGAACCGTGATGTCGTCCGGTGTGTAAACTTCCAACCTGTCAGTATCACCGGCCGCATCGACCACGAGGCCCGGAACGAGATGAGAATCACTATCCCCGATTGTATCCATATGATTGAGGAACAGACTGGTGGAAAGATACCCGCCTCCGAGTGGTATCCTGTCCCCTCAGTGATGCCGGTCGGCCGCGCACTCGGCTTGATCAAGGGCGGTCCTGAACTCGAACTCAGTTCACACTTCGCCTGCGGCATGGCCACCTTCATATTCATCGATGAGGACGGCAGCTACAGACCCATCACCGAGATCATCGATGTCGACAAGCTCCTCGTCCTCCTTGAGGAGATTGCCAACCTCTTTGCTGATGGCAAGAGGGGCGCTCGTGCTCGGGCCAAGGCCAAACTCGCCGCCGGTTCCCGCTACATCAAGAAGAAGGGCATCCTCAAAGACCTCGTCAGTCTATTCCTCGACCGCGGCGACTACGACTCTCTCGCCCAATTCATGCGACGGGTCATCATGCTGGGAATGATGCATTTCCAGGATCCTTACAACTTCGACCTTGAGCGAGTCCAACATTGTGACATCAACTACGCGGTGCCGGATGGTCGGATAGTTCCGTTCTGCACGATGAACACGATTCACCGGTCCCGGGTGGAGGAGAAGTTCTCGGTCACAGTGGAGGAGTGGCGAACGGGGCACAAGCCCACGGTGGTTGAAGAAGAGAGTATTTCGAAGCCCTATACATCTGGTGAGTAGAGGGTGTTGAAGGGCTACGCGCCCTTCTCCTCTCTGATTCTTGTAGTTTCACGACATGAGTGGTCAGTAGAGGACCATCTGCATGCTCACTATGTTGCTGATGAGGACTCCGGCAGGTGTGACTAGGGCAAGGGGCCAGTCCGGGGAGGTGAGGAGTTCCTGATTAACCCATCCAGCCAGAATAATCGAGTAGTTGTAGGCCATGCTGGCAGAGCTTATGGTCACGTTCTTCCCGTTGCCGTCGAAGACCACGACATCATAGCCCTCGGTGGCAAGAGTATCATTGAACTGGAAGTGTACGTCATCGGCACAGTCCATGGCGGCCACTATGGTCCAGAGGGCCACGCCGGAGTATGTAATGTTGCCCACCGCAATCTCCCGGTTGTGATGAGCGCACGAAGCGGCAGAGTAGTACTCATCGTGTGTCATGTTCCAGGTGTCGATCCCGTGGAGTTCCAGCTGCCATGGCTCGACCTCATCTATCAGAGTGATGTTGATGACATCCTTGGCCCAGAGTCGCCCGTCCGTGAGATTGCCGTCCTCATTCATGGTGACAATCCGCAGGGGTCCACCGCTCTCCAGAGGCGCGTTGTCCTCGTAGTATGCGAGTAGGAGGGTGCAGTTGATGGTTCCCGCGTCCTCTCCGTCTGGGGTGTATCCCTCGAACCTGCCCTCTACCTGGGCACGTGACAGGTATGTCGTGTATCCGTCCCGCGACCTCACCTCAAGGCTGTATCCCGCAGGCACAGTTCCCACGCTGCTCAGTAGGGATAGCATGGGTACCCCAGTGTATGTGTACGGCCCCACAATGGTCCCAGTCGTCTTCTTGTACCCGCCCCATCCGGTCACCGAGTCCATACCCTTCAACTGCGTGAAGTTGTAACTCTCGGTGGTGTTCCCAACGGACACCATCACTCTCGCATTAGGGTCTGGTGGGACGTCTGTCGTTGTCGTCGTGTCTCCTCCAGTAGGCCCTCCTGTCAGGATGAGGACTCCTACTGTCCCCAGAGATACAAGTCCTATCACCAGAACCAACGCAGTGGTTTCTCTTCTTGTGATCACAGCGACTCATCTCCTCGATATGCATCAGCGTGCACATCGTGGAATAAATCAATATCGGTCCGAGTCACGCGTTTAAGAATCTTAGCCCCTCAAATCAAAGAAACACGGCCCGCGGATCTGCATACACTGTCGCGTAACATGTACCCGGAAACGGCGCCATGAGGCGCGTAGGTGCTGC